>Ga0209573_1003069_pt1 | contig 19406 bp, 22 predicted proteins | sample TNRBio252014_DNA_FD_185870 | JGI IMG/M metagenome (GOLD analysis project Ga0209573, IMG submission 185870) | Wastewater treatment Type I Accumulibacter community from EBPR Bioreactor in Madison, WI, USA - TNR Reactor_6/25/2014_ DNA (SPAdes)... | ecosystem: Engineered > Bioreactor > EBPR >...
GAGCCCCAAACCCACACACACACCACCTCCCGCGGGGTGGAGCAGCCCGGTAGCTCGTCAGGCTCATAACCTGAAGGTCGCAGGTTCAAATCCTGCCCCCGCAACCAATATCCCCAAACGGCAAAGAGTAGACCGGACGCTGCGTCTCCGGCGTCGCGTCCGGATGCGACGACGGCGCCCGCGAGCGGTTCACCAGACCCTGCACCCCCAAGCGCCCGGTATCGCCGCAAGCACTTGTAACCGACCCGCCGGCGCACCCCGTACCCCGGCACACCGCCGAAAAACTCTCCGCACCGGCCTCACAGGCCAAAACAAACCGCATCCGCTCTTCCATCGAACAGGTCTCTCTCCACGGCATTGGCAAGGCCCTCCTCGCCAAAAGGAAACCTGTTACCTATGTGCCCAGTCCAACCTGTTACCCATCTACCCGGATTGGACCCGTGCTTCTCCCTCTCCCGCGCGCGGCAACGCGCAAGTGGGAGAGGGTCGGGGTGAGGGCGCTTCAAGGTCCGATCCGGATACATTCTGGACATTTTGGACCGGACAGATGGTTGACACTCTTCTTGCCGAGCAGGCAGCAGCGTCGTAGGCGGGAAGGGGGAAAAGCTTCGATTTGCGGCCGGGGAGCGACTCGTCATCAGGCCGATGCCCTACACAACAAGGCACCGCCATCAAAGCATCGTCATCGCGAGCCGCGCAGCGGCGTGGCGATCCAGTGCGGCGACTGGATTGCCACGTCGGCTTCGCCTCCTCGCAATGACGGCGCTAGTCTCTAATCGGCCTTAACGACTTGCCCCGAGCCGGTCAGGCGGCCTCGTGGACGTCGTCGAGGAGGGCGGCGATCCGGTTGGGGTCGGTCTCGCGCATGATCAGGTTTGCGCGCGCGACGGCCTGCGTCATGTCGAGCCCGAGGATGCGCCGCTTCACCGCCGGAATGCTGCAGGCGGTCATCGACAACTGGCGGAAGCCCAGGCCCACCAGCAGCGCGGTGAAGCGCGGGTCGCCTGCGACCTCGCCGCAGATGCTGATCGGGATGCGGGCGCGCATCGCCGCCGCGCTCGCGAACTGCATCAGCCGCAGGACCGCCGGGTGGAGCGGGTTGTAGAGATGGGCCACGTGCTCGTCGCTGCGGTCGATGGCGAGCGTGTACATCGTTAGGTCGTTGGAGCCGATGGCGAAGAAGTCGCTGACCTGGGCGAGCGCGTCGGCCGAGAGCGCCGCGCCCGGCACCTCGATCATGGTGCCGAGCGGCGGCAGCGGGTGGGGGATCGGCACGTTGCAGCGGTGCAGGTAGCGCGCGGCCCGGGCGAGCAGTTCGCGGGCGGCGCGGATCTCCTGCACCGAGGTCACCATCGGCAGCAGGATCTGCACCGACCCGCGGGCGAACGCTCGCAGGATCGCCCGGAACTGGATCTCCAGCATGTCCGGGCAGGCGATGGACAGGCGCACGCCGCGCAGTCCCAGCGCCGAGACCGCGCTCTCGCCGAGCTGGGTGACGAGGTCGCTGCCGCTCTTGTCGCCGCCGAGGTCGAGGGTGCGGATGGTCACCGGCCGGCCGGCGGCGCGCTCGACGACGCTGATCAGGGCCGCCGTCTGCTCGTCCTCGTCGGGGGGCGACGGCCGGTTGAGGAACAGGAATTCGGTGCGCAGGAGGCCGACGCCTTCGGCGCCCGCCTCGGCCACAGCGTCCATCTCGAACGGCAGCTCGACGTTGGCGCGCAGGCTGATCTCGACGCCGTCGCGGGTGACCGCGGGCCGCTTCGCCAGCCGGCGGAGTTGCTTGCGCTCGGCCTTGTGCTGGTCGATCCGCTGCTGGTAGGCGCGGATGGTGGCGGCGCCGGGGTGGACGACGATTTCGCCCCGGTCGCCGTCGATGGCGATGTCGTCGCCGGTCTCGATCTCGGCCAGCAGGCCGCCGACGCCGAGGACCGCCGGCAGTCCCAGCGCTCGGGCCATGATCGCCGTGTGCCCCTGCGGGCTGCCGATCTGGGCGGCCAGGCCGGCGATGGCCTCCGGGCTGAGCTGCGCCGCGTCCGCCGGGGTCAGCTCCTCGGCGACGAGGATGCAACCGCGCGGCAGTGCCGACGCCGGCTTGCTGTCTTCCTTCTTCAGCAGGAAGCCGATCAGGCGGTTGCCGATCTCGCGGATGTCGTCCACCCGCGCGGCGAGATAGGGGTCGTCCATCTGCCGGAAGGCCTCGGCGATGAGCGCCACCTCAATCCGCACCGCCTCCTCGGCGTTGATCCGCTCGTTGGCGATCCGCGCCAGCGCACCGCGCACCAGCCGCGAATCCTTGAGGATGTGGACGTAGGCGTCGAACAGGTAGCCGAGCTCTTCGGCGCCCATCTCCGGGATGAGCTTCGCCCGATTGGCGGTCCGGGCCCGGATCCGGCCGATCCGTCGCCGGGCGCGGGCGATGGCCGCGCTCAGCCGGCGCTGCTCGTCCTCGACGTGCTGGGAGGAGATGCGGTAGCGCGGAACATGCAGCCGATTGGGCTCGCGAACGAACGCCTTGCCGATCGCCACACCCGGCGCCGCGGCCAAGCCGTGGATGATCCGCTCCTCAACGTCGCGCTCGGACATGACCTTCCCTGGTTCGCCGACTTTCAATCGGTTCTAGACGGTGCCGCAGACCCGCCAGCGTTCTCGCTGGCGAGTGCAGAATATCAGTCTTCCTCGAAGCGTGCCTCGATGATGTTGCTCAGAACCGTTATCGCCTCCTCTTTTTCCCGGCCGGAAGCGGCGATCTCGAGCTCCGTGCCCGGGCCGGCGGCGAGCATCATCAGCCCCAGGATGGAGAGCGCGGATACGGTCTGGCCGCGCTTGGTGACGGTGACGTCGGCGTCGAAGCCCGCCGCCAGCTTGACGAACTTGGCGGCGGCGCGGGCATGGAGGCCGCGCCGATTGGCGATCACTGCGACACACCTGAGCGTGTCGCCGTCCCGGCAGACCTCCACCATGGCCCTGCGCTAGGACTCCTCCTGGGTGAGCAGCCGGGAAGCGATGTTGATGTACTTGCGGCCGGCCTCCTGGGCGCTCTGCGCCGCCTCCTCCAGCGACTCGGTCTGGCGCACGCTCGCCAGCTTCACCAGCATCGGCAGGTTCACCCCGGCGATCACCTCGACGTTGGCCTTGTCCATGATGGAGATGGCGAGGTTGGAGGGCGTGCCGCCGAACATGTCGGTGAGCAGGATGATGCCGTTGCCCTCCTCGGCGCGCGCCACCGCCTCGAGGATGTGCGCGCGGCGCTGCTCCATGTCGTCATCCGGGCCGATACAGATCGCGGTGATGTTGGCCTGTGGGCCGACGACGTGCTCGAGCGCGCCGACGAGCTCCTCGGCGAGCCGGCCGTGGGTGACAAGGACCAGTCCGATCATCCTCGTGCGCGATCCTTCGCTGCAGCGACCAGGGTCATTCTACCAGGCGGTCGAGACCGCGATGCTCGATCAGCACATGTTGCCCGCGCGACGCAAGCCACGCAGCGAGACGCTCGGCGACGAACACCGAACGGTGCCGCCCACCGGTGCAGCCCACCCCTATCGTCAGGTACGTTTTTCCTTCCGCAGCGTAGCGCGGCAGCAGCGGTTCGAGAAGAGTTGTCAGTGACGAAAAGAACGGCGCGAATGCGGCTTCCCGCTCGATGAAACCGGCGACCGGCGCGTCCCTGCCGGTGAGCGGCCGCAGCGCCGGCTGATAATGCGGGTTGGCGAGGAAGCGCACGTCGAAGACCAGGTCGGCGTCCCGGGGCACGCCGGTTGCGTAGGAGAAGGAGACGACGAGGACCACGAGCCCGGTTTCCACCGCCCCGCCGAAGGTGCGCTCCAGCCTGCGCTTCAGCGCCCCCGGCGAGATGAGGGTGGTGTCGATGGTCAGGTCGGCGCGCGCCCGTAACGGCGCGATCATCTGCCGCTCGGTGGCGATGCCGTCGAACAGCGGCCGGTCCACCGCCAGCGGGTGGCGGTGGCGGTTCTCCTGGTAGCGGCGGCACAGCTCGTCGTCGTCGCAGGAGAGGAACAGCACCTTCACGTCCAGGTTCGCCTCGGCGTCCAGGCGCTTTACCTCGCTCATCAGCGCCTCGACGGTGAAGTCCCGGGTGCGGACGTTGATGCCGACCGCGAGCCGCCGCTCGCCGGCCGCCGAACCGGCGCCCGCCGGCACCAGCTTGTCCAGGAGCGCCAGGGGGAGATGATCGATGCTCTCGTAGCCGAGGTCCTGAAGGGCTTTCAGCGCCGTCGTCTTACCCGCCCCGGACATGCCGGTGACCAGCAGCAGCCGCGTCCTGCCGGGCTCGGAGCGCTGGCCCCAGGCTTGTTCGGGCGGCGCGGAGGGGCTGGACGGGGATCCGGCCTCGCTCAAGACACCCGCTCCAGGCTGCCGGTGCAAAGGCGAACGACCATGCGCACCTTCGCCGCCGCCGAGGCCTCGAAGGCGGCGAGGCGGAACAGGGGCAGGCGGCGGCCGGTGTCGCCGATCGCGACGGTCTCGTCCTCCGGCATCCGCTCCACCGAACGGCCGGCGACCAGGTCGATGCAGGCGACCAGCACCGCCGGCGAGACCGGCTTGACCCTGAGGATGCCGATGCCGCGCACCTCCAACATGCCCGCGATGGTGGCTGGCGCATGGGCGATCAGCCGGTCGCCCTCGCACTCCACCTCGGTGTAATCGTCGGCGACGAGATGGGCTCCTTCGCGCAGCAGCCGCAGCGCCAGGTCGGACTTGCCGGATCCCGTCGGCCCGCGCAGGAGCACGCCGTGCCCCTCGATCGCGACGCAGGTGGCGTTGATCCGCTCCATCGGCGGCACCGTGGCGAGGCGGCGGGGCGCTGTCAACCGCGGCGCGTCCACGCGCGTGACTGCGCCCGTGACCGCCCCCGCGTCGTCATCCCGCCGGCCCTAGGCGACCGGGAGGCGGACGATGAACCGGGCGCCCTTGACGTCGCCGTTTCGCCCGCGCCGGTTCTCGGCGGCGACGCTGCCGCCGTGCGCCTCGACGATCTGCTTGGAAATGCTCAAGCCCAGCCCCGAGTGCATGCCGAACTTCTCCCCCTGGGGCCGCTCGGAATAGAAGCGGACGAAGATCTCCTTTTCCTTGCCCTCGGGGATGCCGGGTCCCTCGTCGAGTACCTCGGTCACCACCATGCCGTTGCGCCGTGCCGCCTTGAGCATGATCATGCCGCCCGGCGGGCTGAACGACATCGCGTTGACGATGAGGTTGCGGTAGACCTGCACCAGCCGGTCCTCGATGCCGTTGACCACCAGCTTGCCGCGGTTGTGGACGTCGAGGCGCAGCCGTGTCTCGTGCTCGGCGGCCGAGGCCTCGGTGACGTCGATCAGCGCCGCCAGCATCTGGCCCACGTCCACCGGCCGGGATTCCGCGCGCGACAGCTCCGCGTCCAGGCGCGAGGCGTCGGAGATGTCGCTGATCAGCCGGTTCAGCCGCTGCACGTCCTGCTGGATGATGTCGAGCAGCTTCTGCCTCTGGCCCGGGTCGCTCACCCGCGCCGCGGTTTCGACCGCGCTCCGAAGCGAGCTCAGCGGGTTCTTGATCTCGTGGGCGACGTCGGCGGCGAAGCGCTCGATGGCGTCCATGCGCAGCCACAGGGCCTCGGTCATCTCCCTGAGTGCCGCGGCGAGCTGGCCGATCTCGTCCTTGCGGTCGCCGAAATCGGGGAGGGTGCGCTTGCGGTGGCGGTCCCGGCGCACGCCCTCGGCGGCGGCGGCGAGGCGCAGGATCGGCTGGGCGATGGTCCGTGCCAGATAGAGCGACAGCAGCACGGTGACGGCGAGCGCGATGGCGAAGACCTTGAGGATGTCGAGGCGGACGTCGAGGACCGCGGCGTCGATCTCGCGCGAGGTCTTGTTCAGCATCAGGGCGCCCAGGACCTGCTTGTAGCGCTGCACCGGGGCCGCGACGCTCAGCACCATCCCGTCGGCGCCGGGGGCGCCGCGCACCATCTCCCTCACCCCGCCGGAGAGCGCGTGCACCACCTCCTGGTAGTCGGCGGCGGTCTGCACCGCGAACTCGGTGTAGGGCACGAGCTCTGCGCCGGTGGAAACCCGGGTCGCGACCAGGTCGTAGAGGCCGAGAACGGCCTCGAGCGGCTCCGCCCCGGTTTTCGGCACCGGCAGCTCGGTGATCTGCACCATGCCTCCCGGGCCCGCCAGCATGCGGCTGTCGGCGAGCAGCGAGCCGTCGATGCCGAACAGCCGGGCGCGGGTGCCGGTGGCTTCGACCAGCCGCCGGATCATCTGCTGGGCGAGCCTGGGGTTCAGAGCCTCGCCGGCCGGCAGCTCCGGATCGGCGGCGCTCTCCCCCAGCGCGGCCGCGATCAGCTCGGTCTGCGTCTGCAGGGCGGCGAGCTCGGCCGCGATCAGCCCGCGCCGGTAGTTGTCGAGAAACAGCATCCCGGCGACGAGGACGACGAGGGCCAGGATGTTGATGGCCAGGATCCGCCGGGTGATCGGCGACAACGGCCGGATGTGCGTCTGCCCGGGCGCCGCTTTGGCCATCCCCGGCAGGTCACGCCGCCCGGTAACGGTAGCCGACGCCGTAGAGGGTTTCGATCTGGGCGAAGTCGTCGTCGACGTCCTTGAACTTCTTCCGCAGCCGCTTGATGTGGCTGTCGATGGTCCGGTCGTCGACATAGATATGCTCGCCGTAGGCGGCGTCGATGAGCTGGTCGCGGCTCTTCACGTGCCCCGGGCGGCGGGCAAGCGCCTGAACCAGCAGGAACTCGGTGACGGTCAGGTTGATCGGCTCGCCCTTCCAGGCGCAGAGGTGGCGGGTGGAGTCGAGGACCAGCTCGCCGCGGCGGATGACCTCGCCCTCCGGCTCGCCTTCCGAGGGCACGCTGCGCCGGCGGAGCACGGCGCGGATGCGCTCGATCAGCAGGCGCTGCGAGAACGGCTTCGTGATGTAGTCGTCGGCGCCCATCCTGAGGCCCAGGACCTCGTCCAGTTCGTCGTCCTTGGAGGTGAGGAAGATCACCGGCATGTCGCTCTGCTGGCGCAGCCTGCCCAGCAGTTCCATCCCGTCCATACGCGGCATCTTGATGTCGAGCACCGCCAGGTCGACCGGCTGGCGCGACATGCCGGCCAGAGCCTCCGCCCCGTCGGCGTAGGTGTGGACGGTGAAGCCCTCGTTTTCCAAAGCCATGGCCACCGAGGTCAGGATGTTGCGGTCATCGTCGACGAGCGCGATCGTTTCGGGCACGGCGCCTTCACCTATCCGTTGTTCATGGTCGAACCGGTTTTCCCCGCACGTTGCGGTGAGGCTGACCGAGTTGACGGGCGGTTGATGGCGAAAATATAGCCGATTCCGAGGCGCGGTGACACTTTGTTCGCGCTCTGTTTGTGTACCGGTGCGCTGGGCGCTCGTGCAAGGAGGCCGCTCTTCGCCCCGGCCTGTGCTAAGATGAAACCATGACAAGTCTGAAGCAGCAGTACCGGGGAAGGATCGTCACCGACCCGCGGATCCTCGGCGGCAAGCCGATCATCAAGGGGACGCGCATCGCCGTCGATCTCGTGCTGGAGGAGCTTGCCTGCAATCCGGACGTCGGCGAGGTTCTCGCGGCCCACCCCGACCTCAGCGGCAAAGACGTTCAGGCCTGCGTTGCCTACGCCAGGGCGGTCCTCGTCGGCGAGGAAGCTGCACCGCAGATGCCACACCGAACGACGCCGGCTCTTTAAGTCTCTGCTTTCGTCGTACCTGAACGGGCGTCGGACAACGCGCTGCCGGCGTGCCCAACATTAAAAACCGTATCGGTTCATGAACCCGCTGCTAGAATGGGCTCGATTTTGCTACGAGCTATTTAAGGCAGGTAGATGCGGTTTTTATTCGACCAAAGTGCGGACTTCAGGCTTATGTCATACCTTCGCGATCTTGGTCACGATGTCACGGCTATCTCGCAAGAATACGATTCCGGTTTGGCGGACGAAGAGGTGTTGAAAGTTTCTCGCCGAGAGCAGCGGATTCTGGTTGTTGCCGATCAGGACTTTGGCGAGCTCGTCTTTCGGCAGCGGTTGAGCCACGTCGGCATCGTCCTGTTCCGTCTCCCCGGGGCAAGCCTGGAGACGAAGATCCGCAGCCTCAACGCCTTGCTCGCGGGTCATGGCCATGACCTTCAGCGCGGCGAGTTCCTGGTCGTGAGTCGGGACCGCATAAGGGTCGCAAGGCTCCTGTAGTGCTGGCGGCGGCCGCAGCAGAGACCTCACAGGATCAGTAGCCCGCGGCGACCTTGGCCAAGAGGTCGGTGTCGGTGCGGCGTCTCGGCAGGCCGACCGAACGCTGCGAGCGCAGCGTCACCAGGGCCACGAACACCCAGCTCAGGTGGAAGGCGACGCCCAGCGCCAGCGCCACCTCGCCCGGCACCGGGCCGATGGCGGCGCGCGCCCACAGCTCCTCGAAGCTCCTGAGCGCCGTTGGATGGACGATGATCTTGCCGGCGTAGCAGGCGAGCTGGATGACGAACAGCCAGGCGTAGTTGCGCCTGAGCCTGCGGCCCAGGGCCTCCCAATAGGTGATGTGGAAGCGGAGCTCGCGGTAATCGGTGGCGAGCAGCTCGTTCCAGTTGTTGTCGGTGCGGATGCCGCGGCCGGCGAGCATCGGCGCGTAGAAGTTGACCTCCATCACCCGCACCCGCATGCGGAAGATGTCGTAGTAGACGTAGCGGCGGGCCTCGAAGGCGAGGAAGGCGATCAGCACCCAGCTCACCAGCAGCATCGGCAACGGCGAGGCTTCGGCGGTGCTGAAGGTCACCGACAGGGCGATGCCGGTGGTGACCACGGCCCAATTGGTGGTGGTGTCGAGCCGCGCCCGCCAGATCTTGCTCTGGTACATCTCGCCGCGGTAGAGGTGGGCGAGCGCGCCCAGCTCCGCCGGACCGTACGTCACCTGCGGCGCGGCTTCGGCCGCGCTCTCCCCGTTGCCGTTCATGACCGCCGCCTCCCGAACGCCTTTTGCGAGCATCACCGGCAGAGGCCAGCGGCTTGTCAATGGCCGAGATGGGTCCGGCGGATCCCTGCCGTGGGCGGCCGGCGCGGGCGAGGCGGCGAGGCTCGCTAGCGGCCGCGGGGCCCGGGGACCGACGCCGGGTGCGGCTCGGCGCGCAGCGGCAGCGGCGTCATCCGCCGCAGCGTGTTGTCCTTGAGCATGAACTCGTGGCGCAGCGCCGCGGCGACGTGGAGCGCGATGAGGGCCATCAGCACGAAGGCGCCCATTTCGTGCATCTCGATGACGACGTCGGCCAGGGCGTCGTTCTTGCCGACGATGCCGGGCAGCTCCAGGCCCCAGAACGGGACCGGCCGGCCCCGCGCGCTGACGGCGACGTAGGCGCCGAGCGGCAGGCCGATGACGAGGACGTAGAACAGCCAGTGGGTGGCCTTCGCCAGCCGCTTCTGCCACGGGCTCAGGCTGTCCGGGAGCGCCGGCACCGGGTTCCTCAGCCGCCAGAAGAGCCGGGCCAGCATCAGCAGCAGCAGGGTCAGGCCCAGCGAGGCGTGCAGGGCGAACGCCTCGCCGAGCGCTGGGTCCTTGGGGTCGATGCCGGCGAACCAGAGGCCGACGATGATCTGGGTGATGACCAGGATGCCGATGGTCCAGTGGAACGCCTGATGGACGGCACCCCACTGCGAAGTCGTGTTCGCGGTCTGCATTACGCTCCCCTTCCCCATCTCATTCACGAACCGTGCGATACGTAAACAAGGTCGAACGACGCGGCCCTAACCTGCGTTGCCCCCGGCCCCCCCTAGGGCCACCCTCCGATGCCTTGACAGCGTGGGCGGGCGGGCGCAGACGCTGCACCCGCTAGGAACGACCCGGCTCCTCAAGCTGACAGGCAGCGATCATGATCGACGAATTCCTCCGGGGCCTGCGCGTCCTCGACCTCAGCCAGTACCTTCCCGGGCCCTTCGCCACCAGGCTGCTCGCCGACATGGGCGCCGATGTGGTGAAGGTGGAGCCGCCCGCGGGCGATCCCTTGCGTTCGCTGGACACCTCGGCCAAGCCGGGCGGTGCCTCGCCCTTCTACCGGATGATCAACGCCGGCAAGACCGTGCTCGCCCTCGACCTCAAGAACGAGGCCGACAACGCCGCCCTGGCCAGGCTGGTGGCCCGCGCCGACGTGCTGCTCGAGTCGTTTCGCCCCGGCGTCCTCGACCGCCTCGGCTTCGGCCCCGACCGGCTGCAGGCGCTGAACCCCGGGCTCGTCCATTGCGCGCTCTCCGGTTTCGGCCAGACCGGGCCGTACCGGCTCACCTCCGGCCACGACCTCGGCTATGTTGCCATAACCGGCACGCTGGACGCGACCGGGACGGCGGAGACGCCGGTCATTCCCTATCCGCCCATGGCCGATCACGCCGGCTCGATGCAGGCGGTGACCACCATCCTCGGCGCGCTGATCGCCCGCGGCCGAAGCGGCAAGGGCTGCTTCATCGACGTGAGCCTGAGCGAATCGCTGCTCGCCTGGCAGGCGCCGGCGCTGACCGTGCCGCCGGCGCGGGGCGGGGCGGTGATCAACGGCGGCGCCGCCTTCTACCAGATCTACCGCACCGAAGACGGCCGGTTCGTCACCTTAAGCCCGCTGGAGGCGAAGTTCTGGGCGGCCTTCTGCACCGCCGTTGGCCGCCCGGACTGGATCGCGCGCCAGTTCGAGCCGCTGCCGCAGACGACGCTGATCGGCGAGGTCGCGGAGCTTTTCGCAGCCAAGCCGCGAGCACACTGGGACGCGCTGCTGATGCCGGCGGATTGCTGCTACGAGCCGGTTTGGGCCTGTGCCGAGGTTCCGGAGCATCCGCAGGTCGAAGCCCGCGGCCTGATCCATCGCCGCGACGGGATGGTCGAGGTGCTGTTTCCGGCCTACGTCGATGGCCGCCCGCCGCCGACGCCGACCGATCCGGTGGACGGGCGGGTCAGCGACGTCCTCGCCACTTGGGAAGCGACGACGCCGTAGGTCCGCCCCGCTCCCTCAGCAGCCGTCGCGGCGGAAGGGCGAGCCGGCGGCCAGCGCCTCGATCTCGGCTGCCACCGCCGGCCGTTCGCTGTCCAAAAATCGCGCCACCGCCTTGCGAAAGCCGGGCTCGGCGATCCAGTGGGCGCTGTGGGTCGCAACCGGCAGGTAGCCGCGCTGGACCTTGTGCGCGCCCTGGGCGCCGGCCTCGACCCGCGACAGGCCGTGGGCGATGGCGAAGTCGATGGCGCGGTAGTAGCAGGCCTCGAAGTGGAGGAACTTGTAGTCCGCTTCCGAGCCCCAGTAGCGGCCGTAGAGGGCGTCGTCGCCCCGGAGGTTCAACGCCCCGCCCACCGGCTCGCCGGCCTCGGTCTCGGCCAGGATCATCACCACCCGCTCCGCCATCGTCGCCCCGAGCCGGGTGAAGAAGGCGCGGCTGAGGTAGGCGTGCGCCCACTTGCGCTCCACCGTGTCGAGGTAGAAGCGGTAGAACGCGTCCCAGTGCCGCGGCTCGACGTCGCCGCCGGCAAGGGTGCGGATCCGCACGCCATGGCCGGCGGCCTCGGCGCGCTCCCTGCGGACCGCCTTGCGCTTGCGCGAGCTCAGCTTCGCCAGGAAGTCCTCGAACGAGCCGTAGCCCTCGTTGCGCCAGTGGTACTGCTGGCCGATCCGCGGCAGGAAGCCGAGGCGGGCGAAGTGGCCGACCTCGGCTTCCGTGTTGAAGGTGACGTGCAGCGAGGAGACGCCGAGCTTCCGCGCCAGCTCGACCGTGGCCGCGGCCAGGGCCTCGGCGGTGCCGGTGGGCGCGTCGGGCCTCGTGAGCAGCCGCCGGCCGGTCACCGGGGTGAACGGCACCGCCGCCTGCAGCTTCGGGTAGTAGCGCCCGCCGGCGCGCTGGAAGGCCTCGGCCCAGCCCCAGTCGAAGACGTACTCGCCGTAGGAATGGCTCTTCAGGTAAAGCGGCGCGCAGCCGGCGGCGCGGCCGTCCGGGCCGGTGATGACGAGATGGCGCGCCAGCCAGCCGGTCTCGGCCGAGGCCGAGCCGGAGTCCTCCAAGGCGGCGAAGAAGGCGTGGGAGAGGAACGGGTTGTCGGCTCCGGCGCAGGCGTCCCAGTCGGCGGCCGGCACGTCGTGGATCGAGCCCGCTACCTGGACCGTCCTCGTCTCGCCGTCGGGCATGCCCCCTCCCGCTGCTGCAGCGCCGCACCGGACATGGTGCCGGTGCCCGGCTCCCGCCAGCGCCGCGACGATTGCCGCTGCCGGCTGCGCTTGCAGGCGGACTTCTTGTTGCTACAATAAACCGTGGACGTCGAGTACGACACGGAGAAGGACCAGGCCAACCGCAGGAAGCACGGGATATCGCTCGCATTGGCTGCGGCCATGGATTTCGACGTGACGCTGGTGATTGCGGACGAGCGCCGCGACTACGGGGAGGCGCGGTTCCGTGCGCTAGGCCCCATCCACGGCCGGCTGCATGTGCTGGTTTTCACCATGCGCGGCGGGACCTTGCGGGCGGTGTCCCTGCGCAAGGCCAACCCGAGGGAACGGAGACGATATGAGCGGCAAGACCGGCGACCCTGAATGGAGCGACGAGGACATCGCGCGGGCGAAGTCGTTCCGCGAGACGTTCCCGAAGGAGTACGCGGCATGGAAGAAGCGCGGCAGGCCGCCCGCCGCGACGCCCAAGGTGCACATCGGCTTTCGCCTCGCCGCCGATGTGGTCGACGGCATCCGGGCCACGGGCCGCGGCTACAACGCGCGGGTGGAGAAGGTCCTGCGCGAAGCGCTGGCCGAGGGGAGGCTTTAGGGCGAGCGGAGGTGCGCCTGAAGCGGTCCTCGGCGGCGTGCGGGCGATTGCCGGCGGGGCAACCGCGGCCTAAACCGGGGCCATGACGAGCTCATCCGACCCGCTTCTCCTCCCCGACCGCCCCGGCGACTTCGGCCCGTTGGACGGCCGCGTCTGGCTCAACTGCGCCCATCAGGCGCCTCTGCCGTACGTCGCGGCGGAGGCGGCGCGCGAGGCCGTGCGCTGGAAGGCGCAGCCGTGGGAGCTCACGACGGCCCGCTTCACGGGCGTGCCGCAGCGCCTGCGCGAGGCCCTGGCCCGGCTGATTGGTGCCAGCCCCCGCGACGTCATCCTCGCCAACAGCGCCTCCTACGGCCTGCACCTGCTGGCCAACGGCATCGACTGGCGGCCGCGCGACGAGGTCCTGTGCATGAAGGGCGACTTCCCCTCCGACATCCTGCCGTGGCTGGGGCTCGCGCGCCTGGGCGTCGAGGTCCGTCAGCTCGAACCCCGCGGCCGGGTGCTGGGCGCGGACGAAGTCGCCGCCGCCATCGGCCCGAGGACCCGGCTCTTCTGCACCACCTGGGTGCACTCGTTCTCCGGCCACGGCATCGACCTCGGCGGCGTCGGGGACGCCTGCCGGGAGCGCGGGGTGCTGTTCGCGGCCAACGTCTCGCAGGCACTGGGCGCGCGGCCGCTGGACGTGGGCACGGCACCCGTCGACGCCATCGTCTGTGCCGGCTGGAAGTGGCTGTGCGGCCCGTACGCCACGGGCTTCTGCTGGCTGCGCCCGGGGCTCCGGGAGAGCCTCGTCTACAACCAGAATTACTGGCTGGCGATGCTGACCTCCGACGACCTCGGCCAAGACAGCCTCGACCTGACCTTGGCCGAGGACGTGGGCGGGCGGCGCTATGACGTCTTCGGCACCGCCAACTTCTTTAACTTCTCGGCCTTCGCCGCGTCGGTGGAGTACCTGCTGGAAATCGGGGCGGCGGCCGTCGAGGCCCACGACCAGGCCCTGGTCGAGAGGCTTCTGGCGGGCCTTCCGCGCGACGCCTTCGACGTGCTGAGCCCGGAAGCCGGCCCGGCACGCTCGACGCTGGTGCTGATCTCGGCGAAGGAGAGGGGCCGCAACCGGCAGGTCTACGAGAGGCTGGCCGCAGCCGGCATCCACGTCGCCTTTCGCGCCGGCGCCCTGCGCCTCTCGCCGCACGTCTACAACACCGCCGACGACGTCGACCGGGCGCTCGCGGCGTTGCGGGCGTCGTAGGCAGGAGGCGCCAGCGGGGGCGGGGCAGGGTGAGGCTCGCTCAACCCCTGATCCGGAACAGCCCCTCGACCTCGACGCAGGCGTTCAGCGGCAGCGACGCGGCTCCGACGGCGGCGCGGGCGTGGCGGCCGGCCTCGGCGAAGACCTGCACCATGAGGTCGGAGGCGCCGTTGAGCACCTTGGCCTGGTCGGCGAAGCCCGATTCGGAGGCGACGAAGCCGCCGATGCGGACCACCTGGGCGACCCGGTCGAGGTAGCCCGAACAGGCGGCGCGCACCTGGGCGATGAGCGCGAGGCCGCAAAGCCTCGCGGCGGCGATGGCGTCCTCAATACCGACCTCGACGCCGACGCGGCCGGGATGCGCGATCCGGCCGTCGATCCACGGCAACTGCCCGGAAATGAAGACGAGGTCGCCGGTGACGACATACGGGACGTAGGAGCCGACGGCCTTCGGCGCCTCCGGCAGGACGATGCCCGCCTCGGCCATCCGCCGCTCAATGCTGCCGTTCATGGTCGTGTCTCCGCCCAAGCGTTTTTGCGGCTGCGAAGCCGCGCCACCATGTACCAGGTTAAGAGCGATCGGCGGCGTTCCGCTAGAACATAGCGCTGATCCTTTGCGAGACACCGCCACCCCCGGCGGGGCGCGGCACCGAAGCGGAAGATGAGGCCTCCATGGATTTCGATCCGGTTCTGCTCTCACGGATCCAGTTCGGCTTCGTGATCGCTTTCCACATCATCTTTCCGTCGTTCACCATCGGCCTCGCCTCCTACATCGCCGTGCTCGAAGGGCTGTGGCTGAAGACCAACAACCCGGTCTACCGCTCGCTGTCGGAGCTGTGGATCAAGATCTTCGCCGTTTCTTTCGGCATGGGCGTCGTCTCCGGCGTCGTCATGTCCTACCAGTTCGGGACCAACTGGAGCCGCTTCTCCGACAACACCGCCAACATCCTCGGGCCGCTGTTTTCCTACGAGGTGATCACCGCCTTCTTCCTGGAGGCGACCTTCCTCGGCATCCTGCTCTTCGGCCGCAACCGGGTGCCGCGGCCGGTCCATTTCCTCTCGGCGGTGATGGTGGCGCTGGGCACGCTGACCTCCGCCTTCTGGATCCTCTCGGCGAACAGCTGGATGCACACGCCCGCCGGCTACACCCTGGAGGGCGAGACATTCATGGTCGCCGACTGGTGGGCGGCGATCTTCAACCCCTCGTTTCCCTACCGGCTCGCCCACATGGTGACGGCCACGTACCTCACGACCGCATTCGTCGTGATCTCGGTCGCCGCCCTCTACCTGCTGCAGGACCGCTTCCGCGACCACGCGAAGAGCATGCTGTCGATGACCTTCTGGCTGGTGACGATTCTGGCGCCGCTGCAGGTCGTCATCGGCGACCTGCACGGTCTGAACACGCTGGAGCACCAGCCGGCCAAGATCGCCGCCATGGAGGGCCACTGGGAGACCCAGCGCGGCGCTCCGCTGCTGCTGTTCGCTTGGCCGGACATGGAGGCGGAGGAGAACCGCTTCGAGATCGGTATCCCCAACCTGGGCAGCCTGATCCTGACCCACGAGTGGGACGGCGAGCTCAAGGGGCTGAAGGAGTGGGCACCGCAGGACCGGCCCTACGTGCCGATCGTCTTCTGGTCGTTCCGGATCATGGTCGGGATCGGCCTGATCATGCTGGCGATGGCGCTGATCAGCGTCGTCCTGCGCTGGCGCGGCCGGCTCTACGATACGCGCTGGTTTCTGCGCTCAGCACTCGTCTGCGGTCCCATCGGCTTCGGCGCGGTGCTGGCCGGCTGGGTCACGACCGAGGTCGGCCGCCAGCCGTGGATCGTCTACAACCTGATGCGCACCGCCGACGCGGTCTCGCCGGCGGTCACCGCCGGCAACGTGCTGACCTCGCTCGTCGCCTTCTTCGTGGCCTACGCGATCATCTTCTCCGCCGGCTCCATCTACATCATCCGCCTGGTATGGAAGGGCCCGCCGCCGCCGGACCAGGTGATGGGGCACGACCCGCACAGGGGACTGGAGCGGCCGATGTCGGCGGCGGAAGGGGGAGCGGCGGAATGAGCATCGACCTGCCGCTCGTCTGGGCCGGGATCATCGCCTTCGGCGTCTTCATGTACGTGCTGCTCGACGGCTTCGACCTCGGCATCGGCATCCTCTTCCCCTTCGCCCGCTCCGGCGAGGACCGTGACCTGATGATGAATTCGGTCGCACCCATCTGGGACGGCAACGAGACCTGGCTCGTCCTCGGCGGCACGGCTCTGCTCGCGGCCTTCCCGCTGGCCTATTCGACCATCCTGCCGGCGCTCTACATCCCGGTGCTGATCATGCTGATTGCGCTGATCTTCCGCGGCGTCGCCTTCGAGTTCCGCTTCCGCGCCAACACCAAGCGCTGGCTGTGGGACTGGTCGTTCACGCTGGGCTCGGCGCTCGCGACCTTCGCGCAAGGGATCGTGCTCGGCGCCTTCATCCGCGGCTTCGAGATCGAGGGCCGGCACTTCGCCGGCGGCCTGTTCGACTGGTTCAACCCGTTCACGCTCCTCACCGGCGCCGGCCTTCTCGCCGGCTACGCGCTGCTCGCCAGCACCTGGCTGATCATCAAGTCGGAAGGCGAGTTGCAGGCCTGGGCACGGCGGTTGACGATTCCGATCCTGGGCATCGTGCTCGCCTTCATCGGCGTCGTCAGCGTCTGGACGCCGCTGATGCACGAGGAGATCGCCGGGCGCTGGTTCTCCTGGCCCAACGTCGCCTGGCTCTCGCCCGTGCCGGTGGCGACGGCACTTATTGCCGTGGCGCTCTTCACCGGCGTCCGCCGCAATCACGAGATCACGCCGTTCCTGGCCGCCGTCGGCCTGTTCCTGCTCTCCTACGTCGGGCTCGCCATCAGCCTCTGGCCCAACGTCGTGCCGCCGGACATCACCATCTGGGAGGCGTCGTCGTCGCCCGCGACCCAGCGGTTCCTGCTCTACGGCGTCGCCGTGGTGGTGCCGCTGATCCTCGTCTACACCGCCTATTCCTACTACGTCTTCCGCGGCAAGGTCCGCGCCGACGCCGGCTATCACTGAGCTAGCTCAGCGAGTTCCACGGCAAGCGGCGGAGTGCGTTCGTCCATCGGCGATGCCAGGGTGCGTCCGGGGGCCCGCCGGGGCCGACCCAGAAGACGCAACAGTGATAGGCTCGAGCAATGGACATCCACGCTTCTCTCGCCGAAGAGCGTCCCGCCGCCGTTCCCCTCGATGACGACGGCCGCTGGGCCGCCGTCCTCGCCCGCGAGCCGGCGGCCGACGGCGCCTTCCGTTACGCGGTGAAGACCACCGGCATCTACTGCCGGCCGACGTGCACGGCGCGCCGGCCGAGGCGAGGCAACGTCGTCTTCTTCGCGTCCGCCGCCGACGCCGAGGCCGCGGGCTTCCGCCCCTGCCGGCGCTGTCGCCCGGAGGCTGCGGCGCCGGACCAGCTCCTGGTGGAACGGGTGCGCACTGCCTGCCGGCTAATCGAGGCTGCGATCGAGACCGGGGATGAGCCGCCGAGCCTTTCGACGCTGGCGGCAGCCGCCGGCCTCGGCCCGCACCACTTCCACCGCCTCTTCAAGCTGGCTCTCGGGGTGACGCCCCGGGCCTACGCCGCGGCGCATCGGGCGAACCGCCTGCGCACAGGACTGCCGGAGGCCGCGACGGTGACCGCGGCCTGTTACGACGCCGGCTACGGCTCCAGCGGCCGGCTCTATGCCGAGGCCCCCGGCACGCTGGGCATGACGCCCACGGCCTACCGCGCCGGCGGCGCCGGTGCCGAGATCCGGTTTGCCGTCGGCGAATCCTCGCTCGGCGCCATCCTGGTGGCGGCGACGAGGAGGGGCGTGTGCGCCATCCTGCTCGGCGACGACCCGGACGCGTTGGTTCGCGAGCTTCAGGAGCGCTTCGCCAAGGCCACGCTCGTCGGCGCCGACGCAGGTTTCGAGGAGACGGTGGCGAAGGCCGTCGGCCTGGTCGAGGCGCCGGCGACGGCCGCTGCCGGCCTGCCGCTCGACATCCTCGGCACGGCCTTCCAACGGCGGGTTTGGGAGGCGCTCCGCGCCATTCCCGCCGGCGAGACCCGGAGCTACACGATGGTCGCGTCCAGCCTGGGCGTGCCGGGGGCGGTGCGCGCCGTCGCCCGGGCGTGCGCGGCCAACCCGCTGGCGGTTGCCATTCCCTGCCACCGGGTCGTGCGCCTCGACGGCGATCTCGCCGGCTACCGCTGGGGGATCGAGCGCAAGCGCACCCTGCTGGCGCGCGAGGCCGCGGCCGGGGGCGGCGAGGCGGCGGAAGACGCTTGACCCGGAGCGGCCGGCCCGCGTCTCATGAACGTCACAATGAGAACGGCTCTCTCAAGTAGCGGACGGGCCGCGGAACGGGAGGGACGGTGGACATGCTCGCCGACTTGCGTCTTCTGCCGCTCGACCGGCTGGCCGACATGGCCGAGGCCGGCGGCCAGATCCGCGAGTGCTACCGGCTCCTGCGCAAGGGCGGCGGCAACATCGTCGGTGAGGTGCTCCGCGGCCACGGCGCCTTCTGCGAGTGGGAGCACTACCCGCCCGGGGACGTCTACGACGACGAGACCCACAGCCAGTACTACTACCACGCCCATCCCGGTGCCTGCCGCTTCGCCGAGCACGGCCACTTCCACACGTTCCTGCGCCCGCTCGGCATGCCGGCGGACGTCCGGCCCGTGGGTGACGACGACGCGTCCCGCGCCGCCGGCGCCAATGACGCGCTCTGCCACCTCGTCGCCATCTCCATGGACGGCGACGGCTACCCGTCGCGGCTGTTCACCACCAACCGCTGGGTGACCGGCGAGACCTGGTACGCCGCCGCCGACGTCATCCGCATGCTCGACCGGTTCATGATCGACCTCGCCTATCCGTCGCTGCCGGTGAACATCTGGATCACGGCGATGGTGCGGCTGTTCCGCCCCGAGATCGAGGCGCTGGTGCGAGAACGCGACGCGGTGCTGGAGGCGCGCCGCGCCGGCGAGGCGCTCGGCGGCGAAACCTCCGGCGTCTACCAGGATCGGGACCTCGAGGTGGTCTCGTCGCTGCCGGTCTCGGTGGAGGACCAGGTCGTCCGCGTCGCCGAGGCGCTGGCGCTTCGCCTGGAGCGTTGAGCCGCCCGCGCCTCGCGGATCAGTGCGCCTCCCTCAGCGTGCGCGGGGCATCGGCCGGCGGGCTTTCAGCGCCGCGCTGAGGGTTCCGTCGTCCATGTAGTCGAGCTCGCCGCCGAGCGGGATGCCGTGGGCCAAGGCCGAGACGGTGACGTCGCAGCCCTCCAGCCGGTCGACGATGTAATGCGCCGTGGTCTGGCCGTCGACGGTGAGGCTGGTCGCCAGCACCACCTCGCGGATCTCGGGCATCCGCGCCCGGCGCACCA
>Ga0209573_1003070_pt1 | contig 19401 bp, 18 predicted proteins | sample TNRBio252014_DNA_FD_185870 | JGI IMG/M metagenome (GOLD analysis project Ga0209573, IMG submission 185870) | Wastewater treatment Type I Accumulibacter community from EBPR Bioreactor in Madison, WI, USA - TNR Reactor_6/25/2014_ DNA (SPAdes)... | ecosystem: Engineered > Bioreactor > EBPR >...
GAGTCACCACGTCACCTTCAACGATCTGCCCCAGGGCGGAGAAAAATTTGAACCCGCCAAGGGCGGCAAGATCATCGGCGCGCTCGGCCTTGTCGGCGTTCTCGGTCTGGTCGCCTCGGCGTTCTTCTTCTTCACGAAGACGGACACCTTCGCCTACTCCTGGCTCTTCGCGGTGTTCTTCACCTTCACCTTTGTGGTTGGCGGCTGCTTCTGGATTCTGCTCCACAGCGCGTCGAACTCTAGCTGGGGCGTCGCCGTGCGCCGCATCTGGGAAAATCTGGCAAACATGATCCTGGCGATGGGAATCTTCGCCGCGCCCCTCCTGCTGCCACAGGTGCAGAAGCCTCTTTATGAATGGATGGGTCATCATCGCACCGCGATGGAGCACGCCGCGCACGCCGACCATCCCACCACAGTCAAAGAGTCTCTGCATCACATGTCTGTGGAGAACCCGCATCTGCACGCGCTGGTTACCAAGTTCGGTTACATGAACCTGAACACCTGGTTCTCCTGGTACACCCGTTTCTTCCTGTATTTCCTCATCCTCTGGTACATTGCCCGCACACTGCGCGGCAAGTCTCTCAAGCAGGAGCAGGACGGCGACATCAAGCACACCATCTCCGCACGTCAGTTTTCGTGCCGCTGGCTGCTGTTCTACGCGCTCACCGTCACCTTCGCCGCTTATGACTGGCTGGTGGGCCTGGATTACCTGTGGTTCTCCACCATGTGGGGCGTTTACATCTTTGCCGGCTGCGCCTGGGCCTCAATGGGCCTGACCATCCTCGTCATCACCTGGCTGCGTGGCCTTGGTTACATGAAGAAGGTTGTCACCGACGAGCATTACCATCTGATGGGCAAGCTGCTCTTCGCCTTCACGGTGTTCTGGGCCTACATCGCCTTCAGCCAGTATTTCCTCATCTGGTACGCGAACATCACCGAGGAGACGCGCTTCTACCTCACCCGCAACACGGAAGGCTGGCGCTGGGTGTCGATCTTCATCGTGATCGGTCACTTCGTCGGTCCGTTCCTGCTGCTGCTCTCCCAGCCGCGGAAGAAGAACCCGGTGGTCGTCAGCCTCGTTTGTCTCTGGATTCTCTTCATGCACCTCGTGGACATTTATTGGAATGTCATTCCTGAGCGCGGCCCTTCCCTGGGCATCGGCGTGTGGGTTCCCGGTGCCTGGGTGCAGGACATCGCCGCGCTGTGCGCCGTGTTCGGCACGATGGGCTTCCTCTACCTGCGTGGTCTTGCCAAATACAGCCTGTATCCGTGGCGTGATCCGCGCCTCATCGAGTCCGTGAACGTCATCAACTGACCTGATCCCCGTTTTTTTCCATGTCGCAGTCCGAACAACCTAAAAAAGCCGGCGCCACCTTCCTGTGGGTGCTGGGAGCCTTCGCTGGCTTCGCCGTGCTGTTCACCCTCATCCAGGCCACCGTCGATTCGAAGCTCGGTGATGATCCGCGCGCACCGGAACGTCTGGCCAACACCGCCGAGATCGTCAAGGCGCAGAACGAAAACCTGGCGAAGCTCGGTTTCAGCGACGCTGCAAAGAAGAAGGCTGTTTTCGACAAGACCGTCGCCCAACTCGGTGCCAAAAAGCCCACGGTCAGCACCCAGGTCGTCCCTGGTTCTCCGACGCAGTTGAAACAAGCCGCTGCGGCCGCTCCGGCTCCCGCAGTTGCTCCTACTCCGGCCGCCGCACCCGCTGCCGCCCCAACTCCTGCACCGGCCGCCCCTCCTGCCGCACCCGCTCCGCCCAAGTAAGTCATGCAGACCACTCCCGCCACCTCTGACACGGAACTTCAGGCCGACAACCTTCGCCGCGCGGCGATCGACAAGTCGGTCAAAGGCCCTGTGCTGTTCCTCTTCACCAACGGTGCCTTCTGGCTCATGCTCTCCACGATCCTCGGCGTCCTCGCCGCGATCAAGCTGGTGGAGCCCGAGTTCCTCGGCAACTGCCAGTACATCTCGTATGGCCGCCTTCAGCCCGCGCACATCAACGCGCTCGTTTATGGCTGGGGCATCCAGGCCGCGCTCGGCGTGATGCTGTGGATCATGGCCCGCCGTTCCGGCCAGGAGTTGAAGCACGGCAAGAGCCTGCTCATCACCGCCGGTGTTTTCTGGAACATCACCATCACCGTCGGCATCCTGGCCATCCTGATGGGCAAGAGCACCTCCATCGAGTGGCTGGAAATGCCGAAATTCGTCTGGCCGGTGCTGCTCACCTGCTTCCTCTGCTACGCCTGGCCGATTGCCCGCATGTTTGGCCGCGCCTTCCGTCCTGAAGGCTTCATGGTCAGCACCTGGTACATCCTTGGTGCCTGCTTCTGGTTCCCCTGGATCTTCATCACCGCCAACGTCGCGCTGCATTGCCTCCCCGGCCTCGGCGCTCTCGGCGCTGGCATCGACGCCTGGTACATCCACGGCGTGATCCTGCTGTTCTTCGTCCCGGTCGGCATTGGCGGTGCTTATTACTTCATTCCGAAGATCACCGGCCAGCCCATCGCGTCCGCGCAGCTTGCTTCCGCCGGTTTCTGGACCCTCGCCATCCTCGGTGGCTGGACGGGCATGCAGAAATACATGGGCGGCCCGCTTCCCGCCTGGATGACCGCCGTCGGTGCCGCCACCGGCGTGCTGCTGCTCATCCCGGTCGGTTTGGTCGGCCTGAACCATCACCTCACCACGCTCGGCAAGCACAGCGCCGTCGCCAGCAGCCCCACGCTGCGTTTCATCTTCTTCGGAGCGTTGTTCTACCCGGTTTCCGGCTTCATCCTGGCGCTTAACTCCGCCTTCTGGACCGGTTCCTCGCTTCAGTTCACACAGTCCTGGTACTCCTTCCAGGTGGTCAGCGTATACGGCTTCTTCAGCATGTGCGTGTTCGGTGCCATCTATTACATCGTGCCGCGTCTCTCCGGCTGTGAATGGCTCAGCGTGCGCCTGATCCGCAACCACTTCTGGTTCTCCGTCTATGGCGTGACCACCATCGTGGTGATGAGCCTCGTCGCCGGTTGGCAGCAGGGCGCGGACTTGAATAATCCCGAGCACTGGGACCAGAACTTCATGAACCACGTCGTGAACTCCCGCCCCTACGTCGTCTCCCGCGCGGTGGCCTGGGCATTGATCAGCTTTTCGAACCTCATGTTCCTTCTTCACCTTCTGCTCATGGTCGCCGGACTGGGCCGCCGCAGCTCGGCCCCCACGCTGCTGCACCGCGAGCATGACGAACACGATCTTCCCGCACACGCATGACGAACTTCCGCACCTTCATTCTCGGCCTCGCCGCCGCTTTCGGCCTGCCCTGGCTGTGCCTCATCGTTCTCCCAGTGATGAAGTACCAACAGCTCACGCCCGTCGCCTATGACAAGGACAAAGACGGCGTGGAGGGCTTCTTCCCGCCTGCACCCATCAGCGCCCAGGGACAGCTCATTTATGTCCGCGAGGGCTGCAATCAGTGCCACACGCAGATGATCCGGCCCTCCCAGCTCGGTCTCGACGGCTGGTACAAAGGCTGGGGCCAGGATCAGGAGGCCCGCCCGTCCGTTGCCGCCCGTCCGAACGTGCTGCATGACTACCTCAGCGAAAAATACGCCCTGCTGGGCATCCAGCGTGTCGGTCCTGACCTCACGAACTTCGGCTGGCGCGCCCCGGAAGCCGCCGCGCTTCACGCGCACCTCTACGCCCCGCGTTCCGCGCATGACTGGAGCACGATGCCCGCCTACACCCAGCTCTACAAGCTGCAGAAGATCCAAGGCCCCGCTTCCGACCGCGCTTTGAAGCTGAAAAAGAAATTCGCGCCGCCTGCCGGTTATGAAGTCGTTCCGACCCCCGAGGCCGACCGTCTCGTCGAATACCTCCTCTCCCTGAAGAGAGATTATCCCGTTCCCGGCCAGAGCGCGGCAGTCGCCGCCTCCCCCGCCAAAAAATAGCCCCTCTCGCGACACGCACGCCCCCATGAGCGCCCCCGCCCATCCCGACAGCACCGACCTTGACCGCCTTCACTCCGCCGTGAAGCGCGAGAAGGCCGATCTTCCTCCTGAAAGCCAGCCCGCGCCACTGTGGGCATGGTTCCTGTTCTTTGTTTTCGCCATCATCGCCGGCGGCCAGCTTGGCCCGATGGCCGGCGGCTGGAGCTTCGGTGTCAGCAATCCTTTCTCCGTGGCCAGCACTGGCGGCGGTGACCCGCGTCCGGGCGGCAGTGGTGCTGGCGCGGCGCTGGATCCTTTCGCTCTTGCCATGAAAAAAGGCGCGAGCGGCTACGCAGTGTGCGGTGGGTGCCATCAGGGCAACGGCGGCGGTATTCCCGGCCAGTTTCCTCCTCTCGTCGGTTCCGAGTGGGTCACGGGCGGCACGGAGCGTCTCGTTCGTGTCACACAGCATGGCCTCGTGGGTGCCATTTCGGTCAAAGGACAGGGCTACAACACCCCCGGCGGCATGCAGGCGTTCGGCGCGGCGATGTCTTCACAGGATCTCGCCAACGTGCTGACCTATGTCCGCAATTCCTGGGGCAACGAAGCCTCCATGATCACCAAGGAGATGGTGCAAAAAGTGCGTGACGAGGAAAAACGCGCCACCCAGTGGACTGAGGCCGATTTGAAGCCCTTCGCAGAGAAAAACGTCCCCGGCGAGATTCCTGCCGGTCCTGGAGCCACGGCGGCCGCCGCTCCGGCCAAGTAATCGAATTGAAAGCTGCGATCATGTCGAATGTGAAGCAAACCGTCTCCCGCCAGGCACCTTGGGCTGCCTTTGGAGCCGTCATGCTGATCGCGAACGTGAGCTGTGGCAAAGCGCCTGAGTCTGCGGCGGATGTGAAGCTCGCTCCAGCCGTCGAGATCGCCAGCAAGCCCAGCATCACTGGCAAGGTGACGCTCAAGGGCACGGACACGGCCCAGTTGCGCAAGGTCGTCGATGTCGGCGGCAATCCGTTCTGCACCGGGCATGGTGAGATCGTTGATTCCGCCTGGCGTGTCGCTGCTGACGGCGCTTTGGCAGACGCGGTGATCACCGTGCGTGGCAGCCAGCGTGCCAGCAATCTGCCGGAGACCGCTCCGCTCATTGATCAGACGAAGTGCGAGTTCGTGCCGCACACGATTGCCATCCAGCCCGGACAGAACGTGCGCTTTCATAACAGCGACCTCACTTTCCACAACATCCGCATCGCCCGCCATGAGCCGGGAACGCGTGGCAAGGGTGAAAACATCGACAACATCGGCCAGCCCTCGCGCGGCGATGAAAACGTGAAGGTTTTCAACACGCCCGGCATCTACCGCCTGGAATGCGACGTCCATCGTTGGATGAACGCCTGGGTGTTTGTGCATGAAGGCGTCCATGCCACGGTCTCCACCACCGACGGGCGTTATGAAGTCAGCCGCGCTCTCGCCGACGGCGAGTATGTCGTCGAAGCCTGGCATCCGCAGTTTCCGAAAAACCTGTCCCAAACCATCACCGTCCGTGATGGCAAGGCCACCGCTGACTTCGAGTTCGACTTCACGCAGGCCTTTCAACTTTGAACCTTTGACCACTGACCTTTGAACGATCCCATGAGCGCCGCCGCAACCTCCCACGACCACGCGCATGACCATGCGCACGAGCACCATGAGCCTGGCTTCCTGCGGAAGTACATCTGGTCCACGGATCACAAGACCATCGGCCTCCAGTACGGCATCACCGGCCTGATTTTCCTGCTGTTCGGTTTCTTCCTCATGCTGCTCATGCGCTGGAGCATCGCCTATCCAGGCGTGCCGCTTCCTGCGGTGGAGGTGATCCGCGAGCTGCCCGGCCTGGGCTGGGCGTTTGAGGAGATGTTTGGCCGCTGGTTGAACGCGGACGGATCTCTCAATGGCGAGATCTACAACATGCTCGGCGCCATGCACGGCACCATCATGGTGTTCTTCGGCATCGTGCCGCTGGGCTTCGCCGCCTTCGGCAACTTCGTGATGCCGCTGCAGATCGGCACCATCGACATGGCGTTCCCGAAGCTGAACATGCTCAGCTACTGGTTCTTCTTCATCAGCTGCGTGCTGATGATGTACAGCTTCTTCGTCGGCACCGGCCCGGTGCAGACCGGCTGGACGATGTATTCGCCGCTCGCCACGACAACCTCCATGGGCGTGACCAGCATTTGGTCACACGGCCATACCTGGTGGCTGACGGCGATGGTGTTCAACATCTCCGCCTCGCTCCTCGGCTCGGTCAACTTCATCGCCACGATCATCAACCTGCGCACCAAGGGCATGGGCTGGATGAAGATGCCCTTCTTCTGCTGGGCGATGTTTGTCACCGCCTTCCTGCTCCTCCTCGCCTTCCCGCCGCTCGAAGTCGCCGCCATCCTGCAGCTTTCGGACCGTGTGTTCGGCTCTTCCTTCTACCTGCCCACAGGCTTGATGGAAGGCGGCAAGCAGCTCGACATCTCCGGCGGCGGCAGCCCGCTGCTCTACCAGCATCTGTTCTGGTTCCTGGCCCATCCCGAGGTGTATGTGCTCATTCTGCCCGCCTTCGCCATCCTCACCGATGTGATTCCGTGCAACGCCCGCCGTCCGCTGTGGGGCTACAAGTCGATGGTTTACGGCGTGCTGACACTCGGCTTCCTCAGCTTCCTGGTGTGGGCGCATCACATGTATCTCACCGGCATGGGCACGATGATGTCCACCTACTTCCAGATCACCACCGTGCTCATCTCCGTGCCGTCGGTGGTTCTGCTGACCTGCCTCATGGTGTCGCTCTGGGGCGGCTCCATCCGCTTCAACACGCAGATGCTGTTTGCCTCCGCGTTCCTGCCCATGTTCGGCATCGGGGGTCTCACCGGTCTGCCGCTGGCCTTCGCTTTCATCGACCTCGCCCTGCATGACACCTACTACGTCATCGGCCACTTCCACTACGTTGTGGCTCCGGGCACCATCTTCGCCCTCTTCGCGGGCGTGTATCACTGGTTCCCGAAGATCACCGGCCGCTTCATGAGCGACCGGCTCGGCAAATGGCACTTCTGGCCTTCGCTGGTCGGCATGAACCTCGTCTTCGCGCCCATGTTCATCCAGGGCATGGCCGGCTTCCATCGCCGCTGGTATGACGGCGGCAAGTACTTCGAAAACACCTCCGGTTTCCAGAACTGGAGCACCACGCTGACCCACAAGATCGGCGGGTTCTTCGGCTTCGACATCCCGGACAACATGCTCTCTCTGAACATCGTGATGTCCATCGGCGCCTTCATCCTCGCCCTCGGCCAGGTGCCGTTCATCATCAATTTCTGGTTCAGCATCAAGGGCGGCAAAAAAGCGGAGAGCGACAATCCCTGGAACGCCACCACGATGGACTGGGCCACGCCCACACCGCCGCCGCATGGCAACTTCCTCTTTGAGCCCGTCGCCCACCGCGGACCCTACGAGTACAGCGTCCCCGGCCACGGCGCCGACTTCTTCCCGCAATGGGAGACCGAACTGGGCAAGCCGGAAACCAAACCTGCCGCTGACAAAGCGCTCGCTCACCACTAATCGCGAACCTCGAACTTCTGCACCGAGATGGACATCCCTTATACCGTCACCTCCCGGCCTGACACGGGCCTCTACAACGCCAAGATTGGCATCTGGCTCTTCCTGGCCTCTGAAGTCATGCTCTTCGGCGGCCTGTTCTCCGCCTACATCTTCCTGCGCGTCGGCGCGGACTATCCCTGGCCTGTTTGGGACCTGGATGTGACGCTGGGCTTCTGGAACACGGTGTTTCTCATCGCGTCCTCGGTCACCGTCGTCATGGCCTGGGCCTCTATCAAGCTGCGCAAATACACCCAGTACAAGCTTTGCATGCTCGCCACCATCGCCTGCGCGGCGATCTTCATGGTGAACAAGAGCATCGAGTACTCCAAGAAGTTCCAGCATTACTCGGTCAAGCTCACGGACGGCACCATCCTCACCGGCCATCTGCCGCATGGCTATCAGGTGAAGTTCGAGAACGTGGACGCCCTGGAAATCGCGATTATCGGCTCCAACAAGGCCGTCGATGCCGATCCCGTTGATCATGTGCTCACCAGCGTCGTCGGCGACGTTCCGAAGTTCAAATTCCCCTCCGGCGTGGAGCAGGAGTTGAATGCCGCCACCTTTGGCGAGCTGCGCAAGACCGCCCGCGCCGAGGCTTATGCTAAGATGCAGGCCGAGCGCAAAAAGATGATCGAGTCCGCTGAAAAAGCGGTCGCTGCGGCCACCACCGACTTCACCAAGTACGAGGCGGCCAGGAAGCTGACCATCGCCAAGAACTATCACAGTATCCCTGACACCAAGGTGAAGCTGATCCCGGCCTCCCCGCTCAAGATCGCCGCGAAACCCTCGCAGTTCTTCGGTTACACCGCCACCAGCATCACTTTTGTGGACGGCACCACCGCCACCGGCAAGCTCGTTGACGACAAGATGACCCTTGAAGTCGATGGCGTTGACACCCGTGCGGTCGCGCAGTCGGACAAGTCTCTCGCCTTTGATCACCGTTACCTCGGTGAAGCCTGGCAGAAAGCCTTCGTCGCCAACCGCGACCACCACATCGCCGATTTCGAGAAAAAGTATCCGACTCGTGACAAGGCCAAGTCCGCCACGCTTCAGAAGGAATCTCTGTTCTACAAGCTCAACTCCGCAACGCCTCCTGCCGAGGGTGCCGCTCATGGTGACAAGCACGGTGCCGAGGCCCACGCCCCTGCGGACGCCCACGGCCACGAGGCGCATCATCCCACCGTGGTGATCGAAAAGAAGGACATCACCTTCTTCTCCAACTTCACGCCGAAGCTCAACACCTACTACGCCATCTACTTCACCCTCACGGGTCTGCATGGCTTGCACGTTGTCGCCGGGGCCGGGGTGCTGGCCTACTTCCTCTTTTTCAACGGCAGAATGCTGCGTGAGGATCCCGAGCATCTCGCCAATCGCGTCGAGGTCGGCGGCCTCTTCTGGCATTTCGTCGATCTGGTCTGGATCTTCCTCTTCCCATTGTTGTACCTCCTGTAAGACCTCGCTCACCTCTCACTTTCCCTCGTCATGTCTGACAACATCGAAGAAATCCAGAAATCCGTCCGGAAGTACATCATCATCGGCGTCGCCTTGCTGGCGCTGTCAGGCTTCACGGTGTGGCTCTCCACCGTCGAGCTGCCCACCCACGGGCTGAACATCCTCGTCGGCATGATTGTCGCGACCTTCAAGGCCAGCCTCGTCGCGTTGATCTTCATGCATCTCAACCACGAGCGGCCCGTCATCTACAAGGTGCTCGCCTTTACCGTGGTGCTGGCTCTCGTTTTGTTTGTGCTCTTTGTGCTCTCCGCCCGTGATCCACTGGTCTTCGAAGGCTTCTACAATCGTAACGAATAGCCGCCGCACCGCCCCCTTCCATGTCGCTCAAGCATTTCCACCTCGTCTTCCTGGCCTTCGCCATTCTGTGCGATGCCGGGCTCTGGCTGTGGATTCACTTCCTGCCGGAAGAAGCCGCGCGCGCCGGGGCCGCCGTGCTGAAGCCCTACGCCGGCCTGCTCTGCCTCGCCTTGCTGGCCTATGGTGTGTGGTACCTCGTCAAAAAAATGCGCACCATCATCGTCTGATCATGATTTCCGCGCCTTCCACCATTTTCGCCTGCGCCACCTGCATGGCTGACAAGGGCAGCCTCGTCGGCCAGGCCCAGGGCTTTGCCATCCTCGTCATGCTCGGCTTCCTCGCCTTCATGTTCGCCTGCGCCACCGGCATCATTGTTTCCATGGTCCGTCGCCAGCGCAAATTTGCCAGCATGAACCCTGCTGTTTGAAACACCTCCTTTCCCCCTCCCCGCTATGAACCTCTCTTGGATCAATGAATTAATCGGTCAAACTCCAAACGCCTCTGAACACGGCGGCCTGGTCGATCACATGCTCGGCTTCGTCCATTGGTTCATGGTCGTCCTTGGCGTCGGCTGGTCCATCTACCTTGCCATCGCCTTCTACCGCTTCCGCCAGAAGAAAACCGCCCGTGCCGACTATCATGGCGTCCGTGGTCATGCCACGACTCACATCGAAATCGGCGTCGTCATCGTCGAGGCCATTCTGCTGCTCGGTTTCGCCTTCCCGCTCTGGTCCCGTCAGGCCGATGAATACCCGACCTCCCCCGACACCATCCGCCTGCGCGCCCTCGGTGAGAAATTCCTCTGGAACTTCCAGTATCCCGGCGCCGATCTGATGCTGAGCACTTGGGACATGCGCAATGTGAACGGTGCCACCAACACCACCGGCAAAGATCTGCACGACCCGAATGGCAAGGACGACTTCGTCAATCCCGGCACCATGAAGCTCCCTGTCGGCCGCCCGGTCATTGTCGATGTCGCCTCCAAGGACGTCATTCACAATCTCGCCCTCGTTCCGATGCGTGCCGCGCAGGACGCCACCCCGGGTGTGAAGTCCCACATGTGGTTCAAGCCAACGAAGACCGGCAGTTGGGACATCATCTGCGGCCAGCTTTGCGGTCCGGGCCACGCCCAGATGAAGGCCATCCTCGAAGTGGTCGATGCCAAGGAATACGACGACTGGGCCAAGGAACAGTCCGCCTCCGCGCTCAAGAAGGTCACGGAAGCCGCCGCCGCGCCAAAACCCGCTGCTCATTAATTTCCATCCTTCTGGATGGCAGAACCGAAGGGCAAAATAATGACCTCATTATTTTGCCCTTCTGCTTTAGCCACTCGTTCATGATCTGACCGTCATGCCTTCGCGCGCCTTTCACCGCTACTCGCTCTTCACCCTCGCCGTTGGCGTGGTGCTCATCTGGTGGGGCGCGGCGGTGACGACGGAGGATGTCGGTCTCGCCGTGCCTGACTGGCCGTTGTGCTACGGGAAGATCAATCCTGAGGGCTGGTACAAAGTGCCCGCGCTGTTGCTGGAGCACGGCCACCGCTGGATCGCCACCACCATCGGTTTTCTTGTGCTGGGCATGTACTACTGGCAGTTCGCCAAGTTCCGGCCGGGTTTGATTGAAGGAGTCGGCATTGTGTTGTGCGCCGCCGGCTTTCTCGCGCTGATTTTCATGGGCACGCTCAAAACGGCCGTGTTCATCGCCGTTCTCGGTTTCGCCTGGCTCGTGTTGAAATGGTACAGCCAGCGCTGGCCGCTGTTGCGCGGCTTGACCACGCTCGCTCTGATGCTCGTTGTGCTGCAGGCCGCGCTGGGCGGTTTGCGCGTGCTCAAAATGTCCGATCCGCTCGGCATCACCCATGGCACGCTCGGTCAGGTCTTCTACTGCCTGCTCGTCTTCATCGCCTTCGTCTCCAGTCCCACCTGGACTGAGGGTCGTCTGGTGCTCAGCCCCAAAGCCGCCGCGCAGGCGCGTTTTTGGACGCTTACGCTGTTTCTCTGTGTCTTCGGCCAGCTCATCCTTGGCGCGTCACTGCGCCACACCCAGCGCACTCACCTCGCCGCCAGCGATATTCTGACCACCAAGGGCCAGTGGCTGCCGCCCACCTCGCCGCCTGATGTGTTTCTGCTCTTCGCTCACAAATACTGGGGCTTCTTTGTCGCGCTGCTCATTATCTTCGTGGCTGTGCGCGCCCGGGTCTGGCTGGCCACGCTGCCACGGATGCGCCTGGCCGCCACGTTGCTCATGTTTCTGCCCACGGTGCAGGTCGCGCTGGGCATCTTCGTCATCCTCACCGGCAAAAGCTTCTGGGTCACCAACTTCCACGTCCTCAACGGACTCGCCCTCATTGCCCTCTCCAGCCTGCTCGTCGCCACCTTTTGGGGAGACCGGCTCACGCGTGGTGAGGAGGCGGAGGAATAGGCCTGCAAAATCTGTTTCTGGTCGCGTTCATTGTAGCTGTCTCCTCTCATCCTGATCCCACATCCATGTCACACGCCTGGTACCACGTCGAAAACGAAGCCGACATCCCTTCTCCCGCGCTGCTCTTCTTTCGCAGCCGCATCGAGCACAACCTCCAGCTCATGCTCAAGATCGCGGGAGATCCCAACCGCCTGCGCCCGCATGTGAAGACGCACAAGACGGCGGAAATCATCGCGATGCAGCTCAAGCTCGGCATCACGAAGTTCAAGGCCTCCACCATCGCCGAAGCGGAGATGTGCGCCGCCGTGGGCGCCACGGACGTGCTGCTCGCCATGCCCTGCGTCGGCATCAACGCGCATCGTCTCGCCGAGCTCGCGCTCAAGTTCCCGGACACCCAGTTCTCCAGCATCGCCGATGACGTGGACACCGTTCGCTTCCTCGCCGCCGCCGCGCAGCAGCACAACGTCACCCTCGGTGTCTATCTGGAACTCGACTGCGGCATGTCCCGCACCGGCATCTTTCCCGGCGATGCGGCCGCCATCCTCGTTCATGCGATGAAGGACACGCCGCGCCTGCAATTCCGCGGCCTGCACGCCTACGACGGTCACATCCACGATGACAGCCTCGACGTCCGTCGTGAGCGCTGCGATGCCGCCTTCGAGCCGATCCTCCAGTTCCGCTGCCGTTTGCAGGGCGAGGGCATCATTGTGAAGGAACTCGTCGCCGGCGGCTCGCCCACCTTCGGCATTCACGCCACCTATCCCGACCGCACCCTCAGCCCTGGCACCACCGTGCTGTGGGACTTTGGTTATGGCGACAAATACCCCGCCGACCTGCCCTTCCAGCCTGCGGCCATGCTGCTGGCCCGCGTCATCAGCAAGCCGGGCAAAAACCGCATCACGCTCGATCTCGGCCACAAATCTGTCGCCCCCGAGAACCCGCATCCCCGCGTCCGCTTCGAGGAACTGCCCGATGCGGTCGCCCTCATGCAAAGCGAGGAGCACCTCGTCCTCGAAACCGACCGCGCTCATGAATTCACCATCGGCCAGGCCCTCCACGGCCTCCCCCGCCACGTCTGTCCCACCGTTTCGATGCACGGCGAGGCCTACGTCATCGAAGGCGGCCAAACCACCGAACGTTGGCCCATCACGGCACGAAATCGGCTGATCACGGTGTGATAAGCATGTTCGCTTTCCCTTCCCGCGCCTTCCGTGTATTCCGTGGGCCAATCCCATGAACCACTGGCTCCTCAAATCCGAACCCGATGTCTTTTCCTTCGACCATCTGAAGCAGCGCCCGAAGAAGACGGAGCCGTGGAACGGGGTGCGGAATTATCAGGTGCGGAACATGATGCGGGATCAGATGGCGGTGGGCGATCTGGGATTCTTCTACCACTCCAGTTGCGACGTGCCGGGCATCGCGGGCGTGGTGAAAATCGTGAAGGAGGCTTATCCCGATCACACGCAGTTTGACCCGTCCTCCGAATACTTCGACGCGGGCAGCAAGCGCGAGGAACCGCGCTGGCTGATGGTGGATGTGAAATGGGAGGCCGACTTCAAGACCTTCGTCACGCTCGACATGCTGCGCGCCGATCCCAAGCTCGCGGACATGCTCATCCTGCGCCGTGGGAACCGCCTTTCCATCACCCCGGTCGAGGCGAAGCACTGGGAGCGCATCTGCAAGCTCGGCGGGTTGTGAGGCGCGGCCTCAGAAGCCGCTCGGGGCCATCGAATACAGGCCCATCGTCACATCGTAGGCGTCCAGCATCGCCATGCGCTTCAGCTCATGGCCCGCGCCCCAGGAGTCGGTGAAGAGCAGTTGGTTCTTGGCCAGGTTGTAGCCGATCACCAGGCGCATGTGGCCGCCGCTGACCTGCCCGCCCATCGGCAGCGGCGGATCTTCCGGCCTTTCGCCGAGCGCCAGGCCCCAGAGCAGCGGCACTCCCCGGTCGATGTGCGCCTTCACATCGGCGACGAAGGCTTTCTCGGACACGCGGCGCTTGCGGCCGGCGGTGTAATACTGCTCCGGGTTCACCAGCGGCTTGAAGGTCACTTTGAAGGCGCTGTCGATCTTCGACAGGCTCTTCTGCATGTCGAAGACGTTCGCGCCGCTCTCGGCGTCCACGCTCACCAGCTTCGCCATCTCATGCTGGTCGCAGGGGATGCGCATGTACTCAAACAGGCGTTGGCAGCTCGCCGCCACGCAGTAGCCCTTCTGCCCCTGGTCCACCATCGGCACGCCCGCGATGTAAACGTCCCCCTGCGGTGTCTTGGTGACGCGCTTCAGCAACTCCATGCGCTGCACGCCCACGGCCATCTTCCCCATGCTCCAGTCCGCCTGGTTCGGCGCGGCCAGCTTCAGGCGCAGGAACTCCGGCTTCGCGGCCTGGTACTCGTTGTGCTCCAGCAGCGCGATGCCCGTGGGCGCGCTCCACATCCAGCTCGTCACCGGCAGCGCCGCGTTGGCGGACATGAGCTGGCGTTTCGGGGCCACCTTTGTCACCTGCCCGAGGTTCTGGCCGATCGTTTTGAGGATGCGGTCAAAGTCCGCCACCTCAATGTCGCCCGAGTCCCCGCGATTGTAGAACGACACCGTCGCCCGCGCGGCCTTGCCGTTCACAAACTCCACAATCGCCTCCTCCAGCCGGATCGAGCCGCCGAACATCGTCAGCTTCGTGTCCACGTTGCTGTACATCTTGCGGGAAAAGCGGGCGCGGTCCTTGGTGGTGTTCACCCACTCAAACTGCGGCGGTTTCTCCTGCTGCTCCGGGTCGGCCAGCTTCACGACGTAAGCCTTTTCAAAATCCTCCGACGTCCACTGCCACAACTGCGTGAAGTTCAGCAGCGCGTCGAGGTTCGCCGAAAGCACCGGCAGCCCGCGCTCCTGCGCCGGAGCCGAAAAGGGAAGGCAGGCGACGAATGAGAGCAAGGCAAGGCGGCCGACGAGTTGCATGCCCTAGATTTACTTGATGGAGGTTCCGGGTGTCAATCCTCGCCTCAAGCTGCTTTCGAGCAGCGCCACCGGCAAGCAGCCGGTGCGACGAGCAAGATCAGTCGTCCAGGAACTCGAATGTTCCGTCTTCAATCTCGCGAGGGATTTCCTGGGCGCGATTGCGGAGCGCGATGCGAGTCTCGATCAGCTTTCGAGTCTCGGTGGCGACTTTCTCGCGAAGTTTTTTCTCCTTGGGCAAAGGTAGCTTGAGTTCAAGCAGGCGGCGGCCAAGCGTGTCGATAATGTCCTGGGTGAACTGCTTGGCGCGAATCTGTGCTTTCACAATGCTGGTGTTTAAGACTGCCAGCAGCACAAATGGATCAACCACCGAATGGTCCAGGCTGCGAATGCGATACAAGTGGCTTTGGAACAGCATGGGAAGATCGCTTTCGGTGACAATGGCTGTTGTTCCCACCAGATAGGTTCCGTCTTTGACCATCAAGATGTCACCGGCAATCACATCAAGCTTGCTGCTCCACTCATCGTAGATGGCGTCACTGACACCGTGTTTGAAGTCGGCCTTAATCTCCCAGTTTGAAATGTCACTGGTGCGGATGAACGGAATCTTGCCGGTACCGTAGGCCATCTTACCGACCTCAACGCCGGTTTCGACGGTCAAAATGCCTTCATCGACGAGTTCTCTCACGCTTTTGACGTTGTGAGTCGCCTTGAGTAGTTCAAGGCGGCCAGCGATCTCGGGGTTGTAATATTTGGGAACGAAAATGTTATTCTGAACCTCGCTGCGCTTGAGCCAGAAGCCGAGGTGATCCTGTTTCCTGCCACCAGCAAGCAAAGAATGGTATCGCTCTCTGATGACGGGAACGTCATCCAGCAACACAGTTTCGCCGTCATCATTTTTGCGAAGGGTTGGATTGCCACGAGAGTCATGTCCGCACCACTTGGCATCACCCATGAAGATGGCTTTGCTTTGAGGATCGATGGTCTTGCGTATGACCATCACGCAGACTTTGGTGTGTGTGCCACCCTTGCCACTGGTCTTGAACAGTGATTCAGGCATCGTGACAACGACATCCAGGGTGGCTCTGCCGCGAAGGAAGAAATGAACGTGTTCATAGGATGGATTCCCGAGCAGGCTTTCTGGAAACACAATGCCGAGTCTGCCACCAGGCTTTAGCAGTTGAAGGCAGCGTTCCAAAAACAGAAGCTGCGGTGGTTGTTGCTCCTGGAGCACACCTGTGTTCTCCCACTCCTGGGTCGCCTTATCGCGCTTCCATTTGTGAGCCATTTCGAATTGAGAAAGCAATGGAGCGCCTTTGACAACGATGTCCTGCCCGAAGGGAGGATTACTGAACACGACATCAAATTCCCCGAGACCGATTTTGTCCTGCACCTTGAAGCTCCAGTCCTCTGGCCGTGACAAGCCGTTGGCACAAAAGACACCGCCACGACCGTCACCTATTAGGGCCATATAGGCTTTGCAGACCTTGGCTAGAAAGGCGTCCTTATCCAGACCTCTGAAGCAAGAGGTGGCAACCTCGACCTCACGCCGCATGAGCTGACGCTCAGTCCAGTCCTTGCGCTTTCCCTCCTGACGCAATTGCGCCCAAACATGCTCCAACGCGGCGATGAGGAATCCGCCAGAGCCGCACGCTGGGTCGATGATCTTTTCGCCGGGCTTGGGGTCAACCAGCTCGACCAGCATCTTGACCACGTTGCGCGGGGTGAAAAACTGTCCCTCGGCTCCGCGCAGCGCGGGGCCGATGAAGACCTCAAAAGCGTCACCAATGGCGTCGCGGTCGGCGTCCATGACGCAGTAGTTTTGCAGCTCGCCCACGACGTAGCGAAGGCTGTCAGCATCGAGATTGATGGTGTCGCTTTCGACGAAAACATCCTCATAGGTGGCGTTTTTCACGCGGTCGAAGAGCTTCAGGATGCGTTGGCGCACGGCTTCGGGTTTTTCATCCACGCCCGCCCTGAACGTGACCATCGCATCCGGCTCAGTCTCCTGCTCGTCGAGGATTTTGCAGAAGAGCAGGTTGATGATCTCCTGGGCCAGCGCCTCGTCACGGGTGATGCCGGTGGTCATGCCGGCGAGGTGATTTCGCAGGTCGCGAAAGACGGCCTTGAGGTTGGAGGGCTTGCGGAGGTCCTGGCGCTTGTAGAGGCCGATGTCCTCGATGCGCTGGCCGTGGCGTGGGATGTTCGGCAACTGCTCGTAGGTGCGGCGGCCGTCCTTGTGATGAACCTTGCGCAGGTACTCGTGCTCATCCCCGTTGAACCAGACGCCGATCTCGGCGGGGGACATGTCGAGATAGAGCTTGAGCTGGTTGATGCCGTCCTTGCGGGTCTTCTGCTTGCACTCGATGACGATGTGCAGGCCTTCCTCGATTTTCATCGGGTCTTTGAAGACGGCGATGTCCACCGGGTAGGACTTGTCTTCATCCGAGGGTCTGCGGCGCACGCGGAACTGCGGGCGGGTCTGGATGTGCTCCTTCGGGTAGCCGTAATCTTCGACGAGGCGGCGTGAGAAAACCTGCACGGCGTCCCGCTCCTCCGGGGTGTCTTTCACGGACTGACCGCTGATGAAATCGGCGACGTAACCGGCCTTGAGCTCCACAGGAGAGGCTGCTGCGGTGGGTTTCTTTTTGGACATGGCGGTGGTGGGTTGGAATGAGACTCAGCGTTTGCGCTGACGGGCGGTGGCGTAGGTGACAGGCTGGCGTGGCGGCAGCGGCTCTTGGGTGGAACTTGTTTCCTCGCGCACGATGGAAATGGCCTGTGCCAGCGCGGGGTCGCCGCCAAACTGGCTGAGGATGCGCGCGGCCAGGAGCTTCTGGCGCATTTCATCGGCAGGAATGCGGTAGTAGCCAGCCAGAGCGACGGCCTGTTTGTCCGTGGGCAGGCGATCGCCGAGTTCGAGCTTGCTCAGCAGTGTGGAATCCAGGTCCACCGCCGCCGCCACGACCCGCAGAGGAACCGCATGGTCTTCGCGCAGGCGGCGCAGCCATTGACTGAAGGAGGACTCGGACATGGCGAGCCATTTAGTTCGGACGAACAGCATTGTCTAGACAAATTTTGACTAGACTGATGCGGGCAGAATTTATGCTGGCATGAGAGAAGGGGGACGGAGTCCCCCACACCTTGGCTACTTCACCACCACAGCGGCTTCGCCGGAGGTCAGCACCTTCTGCAACGGCTTGGGATAGACGCCGAGGATGAGGATGATCACGGCGAGGACTCCGGCGACGGCTTTGGAGGCGGTGCTGAGGGTCAGGGCGGTGGTTTCGACGCCTTCGGTGGTGTACATCGCAAGGATGGTCTTGAAGTAGTAGTAGAAACCGGCGGCGGCGGCGATGACGGCGCAACTGAGAGCACCCCAGTAGCCGTGGTCGGCGAGACCGAGGAAGACGAACAGTTTGCCGATGAACCCGGCGGTGAGCGGCAGACCGGCGAGGGAGGCGAAGGAAACCGTCATGAACAAGGCCAGCGTCGGATTGCGCTTGGCGAGGCCGGTGAAGTCCTTGATGTCCTCGCCAAGGCCGTTGGCGCGCATGAGACCGAGGCCGAGGAAGCCGAGGACGGTCATGGGCAGGTAGGTGGCGAGGTAGAAGGCGACGATGCCGCCAGAGGAGAGGTCAAAGCGGGCGGTTTCGCGGCAGGCGAGGGCGAGCAGCAGATAACCGGCGTGCGAGATGCTGGAGTAGGCCAGCAGGCGCTTCACGCTGGTCTGGAACATGGCGGGCAGACTGCCGAGCAGCACGGTGAGGGAGCCGATGACGAGCAGGAAGGCCTGGATCTCGGTGCTGATGACCGAGCCGGTGGCGAGGAAGGCATCCAGGGCACGGGTGAGGACGACGAAGCCAGCGGCTTTCGATCCGACGGAGAGGAAGGCGGTGACAGGAGTCGGCGCGCCTTGATACACGTCCGGCACCCACATGTGGAAGGGCGCGGCGGCGACCTTGAAGCCGAGGCCGCAGAGAATGAGCGCCGCACCGAAGAGCGCGGTGGATTTGCTGGTGGCCGGATTGGCGAGCGCCTTGGCGATGCCCTCGAAGCTCATCGTGCCGGTGGCGCCGTAGATCCAGGCGATGCCATAGACGAGGATGCCGGTCGAGAGAGCGCCGAGGATGAGGTATTTGACGCCGGCCTCAAGACTGAAGGCGCTTTTGCGGGCGAAGGCGACGAGGACGTAGAAGCTGACGGTGACGAGTTCGAGCGCGACGAAGACGGTGACCAAATCACGCGCGGAGGCCATCCACATCATGCCGGAGCAGACGATGAGCGGCAGGCTGAACATTTCGGCGAGTTTGCCATCGACGGTGAAGCGCGTGAGGTAAGGCGCGCACTCCAGTGTGAGCCAGAGCACGAGCAATGTGATGACAAGGGCGAAGCCTTTGTAGAACAGCGCGAGTGTGTCGAGCTGGTGCCAGGGCTGCATGAAGCTGGGAAGGCTGGCAGTGTCATGGCGCACGACGAGGAGCAGCACAAAAGCCAGCGCGGTACCGGCGATGGCAGTGAGGCCGAGGGCGCGGCGGGAGATGTCAGGCTTGAAGGCCTCGACGAGCAGCAGAACGAGCCCGAGGAGGGCGAGACTGGCTTCGATGGTGAAAACGCTCATGGCAGGGGCTTACAGCGCGGATTTCATGAGGTTGAGCAGCAGCCAGGGGCAGCAGCCGGTGACGAGCAGCGTGGC
>Ga0209573_1003071_pt1 | contig 19399 bp, 15 predicted proteins | sample TNRBio252014_DNA_FD_185870 | JGI IMG/M metagenome (GOLD analysis project Ga0209573, IMG submission 185870) | Wastewater treatment Type I Accumulibacter community from EBPR Bioreactor in Madison, WI, USA - TNR Reactor_6/25/2014_ DNA (SPAdes)... | ecosystem: Engineered > Bioreactor > EBPR >...
GGCCAGCGGCATCGCGTGGATGGAGCAAGCCAACAACCGATTCTCGCTGTTCACCGCGCATGTGCTGCGGGCGCTGCTCGCCTGGCATGGCGGCCGTTACGAGGCCGCCGCCGAGGCCGCCGCGCACGCCAGCGCGTATAGCCTGACGGCGACCGCCACTCTGCTGTCGGTCGATCATCTGATGATGGGGGCGCTGTGCGATCTCCAGCGTTGCCGGCAGGCGAGCGCGGCTGAACTGCGCGACCTACTGGAGCAGGTTGACCAGAGGCTGGCCCAATTGCGCATCTGGGCGGAGGTCGCGCCCCACAACGTGGCGCACAAGCTGGCGCTGGTGGAAGCCGAGCGCGCCCAGACTTGCGGCGGATCCCTGGCGGCCTGGGAGCATTACGAACAGGCGCTGCGCCTGGCGGAAGCGACCGAATTTGTACACGATCAAGCGTTGATTAACGAATGCGCCGGGCTATTTTATTACGCGCTGGGACAAGGCGAATTCGCCCGGATGCGCCTGCATCGCGCCTATGTCGGATATTTACGCTGGGGCGCCTTTGCCGTGGTCGAGGCGCTGGTGGTCCGCCATCCCTGGCTGTCGTCGAGCAATTCCCGGAACATGCCCCTGCGCAAAATGGGCATTGGCCTGGAAGGCCGGTTGCGCGGTTTGCTCGATGAGTTTTTCGTGGATCGGGTGGTGTTTCGACTGGAGAGCCGGTCATCGGTGCTGATCGGGGATCGCAGCCCTTCCGGCAACGCCCGAATCCGCTTCGTGGCGGCGAGCGACCTCGCGGAAATGGACATCCCCCGCGCCCTGCTCGATGAGGTGGCCCGCGGCCGGGAATACTGCGTGTTCGACCAGCCCGCCCAGGATGCGCGCTGGCAAGCCGATCCGTATTTCGCCGCGCGCCAACCCAACAGCGTCGCGGCGGCGCCGGTGCTGCACAATGGCGTGGTGGCTGGCGCGATGTACATGGAGGCGATGGGCGCCCGACTACTGTCGCGCGACCTGATCGGCGAGAGCCTAGCCTGGCACATCATGGCCATTGTCGATGAAATTCACGCCGAGCGCGTGGCTAAACAGATGGTCGAGGCCGCGCTGCTCGATCCGTTGACCCGGCTTCCCAACCGTCTGACCTTCGTGCGCACGGCGGATCTGACCTTGGCGCGTATGCGCGATACTGGTCAGCATCATACCGCCATCGCCGTGATCAAGATTCGCCAGTTCGACCGTGTAGTGATTACCCATGGCCAAGATCACGGCGACGCCGTGCTGCGCGAGATGGTAAAACGGCTGAATAACGCTCTTGGCCCGGAGAGAACGCTGGGGCGCATTGATCGGGTGAGCTTTGGCCTGTTGTTTTGGGGGCAGGATGCCGAGGCGGTGCTGGCCGGGTGCCGGCGCCTGCTGCCGGAGTTGAATAATCCCGCATGGGCCGGATTGGATTTATCGATCAAGACCGATATCGGAGTTTGTTTCGATGATGGCGTTGGCTCCGGCGCCTCCCTGTTGCGCGACGCCGAGTCGGTGATCGATGCGTCCGCGCCGCGCGGCAGCGGGACGGTACTGATGTTCGATGGCGCCATCAATCGCGGCGTCACCGAGAAAGAGCTGCTCGAACGCGATTTGCGCTGGGCCTTGCAACGGGGCGGGCTGCGCATGGTTTACCAGCCCATCGTGGAGATTGACACGATGGCCTTGCACGCCTTCGAGGCGCTGCTGCGCTGGGAACATCCCTTGCGCGGCAACATGTCGATAGAGTCGGTGATCGCCGTGGCCGAGGAAAGCGATTTGATCAGCCTGCTGGGCCGCTGGGTCATCGAAACCGTGCTGCGGCAGATTGCACTATGGCGGCGGGCGTTTCCAACGGCCCACGGCCTTCACGTTCATATCAATGCGTCGCCGAGCGAATGCGGCGACCCCGAATACGCGAAATTCCTGCTGGATCGGCTGCGGGAGCATGATCTGCCGGGCGCGGTCGTCGCCGTGGAAATCACCGAGCGCACTTTGATCGACGATATGTCCGCCGCCCAGGACAATATCAGCGCCTTGCACGACGCCGGGGTGAAACTGAGCGTGGATGATTTCGGCGTCGGTTATTCATCGCTGGGACGGCTGCATAACTGTCTGGCCCAGCAGATCAAGATTGACCGCTCGTTCATCCGTCGCGCCGGCGGCCCGGAGGATCGGCTGGGCGCCATGGTCATCATGATCGTCAAGCTTGCCGAAGCCTTGAATCTCGAAGTGGTCGCCGAAGGCGTCGGCGAACTCGAACAACTGGAATTCGTGTGCGAGACCGGCTGTCGCCTGGCGCAGGGATACTACATCGCCAAACCACTGGAGGCGGACGCCGCCGGCGAGGTGGTGCGATTGGGCAAGGTCACTCCCGCCGGTCAGCAACTTTCCGCGCCGGGATAGACCACGGTCAATGATCTTCGGGAAACCCGATTGATTCATAGCGGGATGGCCGGCCTGCGCCGACGACAGCGGCATCCCTCTGGCGAGTTGCTACAATTAGCTTCATCTCCCTATTGCCCGAGGCCGCTCGCCATGCCCCCCGTCAATCTCTTGCGCCAGCTCAGCGCCGCCGATCAAAGCCCCTGGTATGACAACATCCAACGTTCGATGCTGACTTCCGGAGCGCTGGCGCAGATGATCGCTGAAGATGATCTACGCGGCATTACGTCCAACCCCACCATTTTCGAGAAAGCCATCGGCGGCGGCGCCGACTATGACGAGGCGTTGCGCCGCGAGCTTCAGCGCGATCCTCATCAGTCCAGCCGTGCGCTGTTTTTCACTCTGGCTATCGAAGACATCCGCGACGCCGCCAAGGCATTACGTCCCACTTACGATGCGACCGATGGCGTCGATGGCATGGTCAGTTTGGAAGTCTCGCCCGATCTGGCTCACGATGTGGACGGCACGGTGCGCGAAGCCCGCGAATTATTCGCCCGGCTGGCCATGCCGAATGTGATGATCAAGGTTCCCGGCACGGTTCCCGCCCTGCACGCCGTCGAGCAACTGATTGCCGAGGGCGTCAACGTCAACGTGACCCTGCTATTCTCTGTGGAGCGTTACATCTCGGTGGCCGAAGCTTATCTGCGCGGTCTGGAACGCCGTCGCGCCAAAGGGTTGCCCATCGACCGGGTCGCTTCGGTGGCCAGCTTCTTTGTCAGCCGATTGGATACGGCGCTCGATCCGATCCTGGCGCAGCGGCAGCCGGAATTGCAGGGCCAGATCGCTATCGCCAACGCCAAGCTGGCCTATCAGGAATACCTGGAAATTTTTGGCGGCACGCACTTCGCCGCGCTGCGTAAAGAGGGCGCGCGGCCGCAGCGCTTGTTGTGGGCCAGCACCAGCGCCAAGAATCCGGCCTATCCAGACCTGTTGTATGTCGATAACCTGATTGGCCCGGACACGGTCAACACGATGCCGCCGGCGACTTACGACGCCTTCCGCGATCACGGGACGGTGGCCCGGACTTTGGACCAGGATGTGGAAAACGCCCTAGCGCGCTTGGCGGCGCTGCGGGAACTGGGCATCGATCTCAGCGCCGTCACCGACCAACTGGAAATTGACGGCGTTAACGCTTTTATCCAATCGTTTGAAACGCTGCTGACGGTCATCGCCGCCAAGGCTCGAACCCTCGCCTGAACCTGCCGCCATCACGGGAAATCAATCATTCATGCAGAAGAAAAAAATCGACTACAACATCAAAGTGGCCGCACAGGCGTTCTATCTGGAAGAGCAGTCCGATCCTGACCATGAGCGCTATGTCTTTGCCTATACGGTGCTGATTCAAAACCAGGGCAACATCCCCGCCCGACTCCTCACCCGGCACTGGATCATTACCGACGCGAACGGCAAGATCGAGGAGGTGCGCGGCGAGGGCGTGGTCGGCGAGCAGCCCTATCTGCGTCCCGGCGAGGGCTTTCAGTACACGAGCGGCGCGGTTCTGAAAACGATGCTCGGCAACATGAAGGGCAGCTACCAGATGCTGGCCGATGATGGCATGACTTTCGACGCCGATATTCCGTCCTTCATGCTGTCCATTCCCCGCACGCTGCACTGAGGCGGTTGCCTTGACTCTGCGCTACACCTACACGCTGTTCGCGCCCATCTATGATTTTTTCGTCGCGCCGTTCACCCACGGCGCCCGGCGGCGCAGTCTGGCCCTGTTGCGCGCTGGCCCGCATGACGACGTGCTGCTGGTCGGCGTCGGCAGCGGGCTGGATTTGCCGTTGCTGCCGCATGGATCGCGCTATACCGGCCTGGATCTGACCCCAGCCATGTTGACCCGCGCCCGGCGCCAAGCTGCGCGCCTCGGTTTGGATATCCAACTGGATCAAGGCGATGCTCGCCATTTGCCCTACCCCGCCGCCGCTTTCGACGTCGTCGTGCTGCATCTGATTCTGGCGGTGACCCCGCATCCAGAGCGGGTGCTGCGGGAAGCGGCGCGGGTGCTGCGGCCCGAGGGTCGCGTGCTGATTCTCGACAAATTTCTGCGGTCTGGACAGCGAGCGCCCGTCCGGCGACTGATCAGCCCGCTGCTAGGTCTGCTGGCGACGCGCACCGATGTCGTGTTTGATGAGGTGTTGACGCAAACGTCCGGGCTTGAGGTGATGTCCGATCAGCCGGCGCTGGCCGGCGGCTGGTTTCGGCAGATCGTGTTGCGTAAAACGGCGAGCGCATCGGCTGACCTGTGAAACGGCCAAACCCTTGACAATCCCTGGCCTCGCCCGCATGTAGAGATTCAATACTCCCTACTGCCCCCATGAGCTATCATGACTGACCACGAAGCCATCGAAGCCGAAGTCGTGCGCGAAGACGACCTGAGTGAGACTTCCGTCAACCACATCGTTGCCGCTGCTGACATCCTGCCCAACGACTTATATCTGTTGCCGCTGTCCGAACGGCCTTTCTTCCCGGCGCAGGCGCTGCCCTTGCTGTTGAATGAAGAGCCCTGGTTGCCGACCATCGAGGCCGCTGCTGGCCGCGATCAGCGGGTTATCGGTCTGATCCTGGTCAAGCCCGATAGTGCAGAAAATGTTAACCCCGACGACTTTTATCCGGTCGGCACGGTGGCCCGGATGCACCAGTTGGCCCGCAATGAGGGCCGCTTGCAATTCATTGCGCAAGGCATAAAACGCTTTCGCATCAGTCATTGGCTGTCCAGCGAATCGCCTTATCACGTTCACGTCGAATACTTGAGCGAGGAGTCCGAGGATGCTGGTCCCGATGAATTGCGCGCCTATTCACTGGCGGTCATCAACACCCTCAAGGAACTGATTCCGCTCAATCCGCTGTATTCCGAAGAACTCAAGTTCTTTCTCAACCGGTTTAACACCAACGATCCCTCGCCGCTGGCCGATTTCGCCGCCAGCCTGACCACCGCCAGCAAGGAGGAATTACAGGAAATTCTGGCCACCGCGCCGGTGCTGGAACGGCTGAAAAAAGTCATCGTGCTGATCAAGAAGGAGTTGGAGGTCGCGCAACTTCAGACAAAGATTCGCAAGCAGGTCGAGGATAAAATGAGCGAGCATCAGCGCAAGTTCTTCTTGCGCGAGCAGCTCAAGGCCATTCAGCAGGAACTGGGCATCGCTAAGGACGACCGCACTGCGGACGTGGATCGTTTTCGCGAGCGATTGGAAACCCGTCAGGTTCCCGAAGCGGCCAAAAAGCGGATTGATGAGGAGCTGGACAAGCTGTCGATTCTGGAAACCGGCTCCCCGGAATATGCGGTGACGCGCAATTATCTGGATGTGATGACCGATCTGCCCTGGGGCGTTTACTCGGCGGACAATCTTGATCTGAAACACGCCCGCGAAATCCTCGACCGCGACCATGATGGACTGGCGGATGTGAAGGATCGCATCATCGAGTTTCTGGCGGTCGGGGCGCTGAAAGGCCAGGTCGGCGGTTCGATCATTTTGCTGGTGGGTCCGCCGGGCGTGGGCAAAACGTCGATTGGCCGCTCGGTGGCTGCCGCGCTGGATCGTCAGTTCTATCGGCTCAGCGTCGGCGGCATGCGCGACGAGGCCGAAATCAAGGGCCATCGCCGCACTTACATTGGCGCGTTGCCCGGCAAGTTCATTCAGGCCATTCGCGACGCTAAAACCGCCAATCCAGTGATCATGCTCGATGAAATCGACAAGATCGGCGCGTCCTATCGGGGCGACCCGGCCTCAGCATTGCTTGAGGTTCTCGATCCTGAACAAAATATCGAGTTTCTCGATCATTATCTGGATGCGCGTTTCGATCTGTCGAAAGTCCTGTTTATTTGCACCGCCAATCAGCTCGACAGCATCCCGGCGGCGCTGCTCGACCGTATGGAGACCATCCGGTTGTCCGGGTATATCACTGCGGAGAAATTGCAGATCGCCCGTAATCATCTGTGGCCGAAATTGCTGGAGCGCAGTGGCATGGAGCACGACCGCATCACCCTCAGCGAAGAGGCGTTGCAACAGATCATCGAGGGTTACGCCCGCGAAGCCGGGGTGCGTAATTTGGAGAAACAACTGGGCCGGATCGTTCGCAAGAGCGCGGTGCAGATCGTCGAAAACGCCGATCTGGGCTCCATTCTGGTTGAACGCGCTGATCTGGAGCGTTATCTGAACAAGCCGCCGTTCAAAGCGGAAATGCTGATGGCTGGAGTCGGCGTGGTCACTGGGCTGGCGTGGACCGCGATGGGCGGGGTGACGTTGAACGTTGAGGCCAGTCTGATTCATACCAAGAATCGTGGTTTCAAACTCACCGGCCGGCTCGGCGAGGTGATGCAGGAATCGGCGAATATCGCTTACAGTTATGTGAGCGCTCATTTGGAAGAATATCAGGCCGATCCCCAATTTTTCGACGAAGCCTTTGTCCATCTCCATGTCCCGGAGGGCGCAACGCCCAAGGATGGTCCCAGCGCCGGCATCACCATGGCGACCGCGCTATTATCGCTGGCGCGGGGGCAACAAGCGGCCCGGCCATTGGCGATGACTGGGGAATTGACCCTGACCGGACAGGTGCTGCCGGTGGGCGGAGTCCGTGAGAAACTGATCGCCGCCCGGCGCGTGGGGATTACCGAGCTTCTACTGCCGGAAGGCAACCGGGGCGATTTCGAGGAATTGCCTGATCATATCCGCGAGGGCCTGACCATTCACTTTGTCGGGCGGTTCCAGCAGGTGGTGGAAAAGGTTTTTGTCACTGAACCGCTCTAAATATGGTACATGGATAGTATGGAGGAACAAAGAGGAAATGTTCAATTGAATAAAAATTCGCCTCTTCAATCCCCCTCCTCTCGCCTGCCGGCGATGGGTGGCTTGCTATTGGCGCTGCTCCAATGGCCGGCCCTTGTCGCCGCCGCCTGCGACGATCCACCCGCCCGGCGCGTCAACTGGCTGCGCTGTGATAAACAGGGCGCGGATTTGCAGGGTGTGGATTTACGCGGAGCCGTGCTGACTCAGGTCAATCTGAGCGGCGCCCATCTCAACGGCGCCCGGCTCGGCGGCGCAGATTTGGGTCAGGCCGTGTTGAGCAAAGCCGATTTCACCGGGGCGGAGTTGCGGGATGCGCGGCTGGTGTCGGCGCAAGGCGATCACGCCGTGTTCGCCGGCGCCAGCATGGCCGGTGCGCGGCTGGATCGGGCCGTGTTGACTGGGGCGAATCTGCGCGAGGCGGATTTGACGGATGCCCAGTTGCATCGGGCCGATCTGACCGGCGCCGATCTGACCGGGACGAAGTTGAACCAGGCGAATCTGGCGCAGGCGAATTTGACTAATGCGCAACTGGCTAATACTGATTTGAGCGGTGCGACCCTGATCCGGGCGGTGTTGGAGGATGCGGTGCTGACCGGTGCGCTGTTGCGCGGGGCCAGACTGGATGGGGCTACGTTGCTGGGCGTGGATTTCACTGGCGCTGACCTTGGACAAGCGACGCTGGTCGAAGCCCGCATCAATGGCGCCCGCTTCACCGACGCCAAGCTCGACAGCACCATTTGGATCAACCGCCAACGTTGCCGGCCTGGTTCGGTCGGGGAATGCCGGTAGGTTTTGACGGAAGACCATGATTCGTTCGATGCGGTCACGCGGAACGATTTTCCTGTAGCGCAGCGCGCAACGGCTCCAGCACCCTTTCCGGTTTGATGACTTGCAGGCACACATTGTCGGCGCAGGGGGTCTTGCGATGGTTGGCCGCGCTCACGCAGGGCGAACAGGCCAGACCGGCGTAGATGGGCGTGCTGTTGCCCAGGGAACCGTACAGGCGTGGCGTCTCCGGGCCGAAGATGACGAAGGTGCGAAGATCGGTGACGGCTGAAAAATGGCCCGGCCCGGAATCATTGGTCAGCATTATTTCGGCAATCCGGTACAGCGCCGGTAATTCCTCCAGGCGTTGGCGACCCGCGAAGTTGATGCAGCGCTCGTGTCCAACCCGCTGTTTCAACAGCTCCGCTTCTTCGCGCTCGGCGGGAGCTCCGGTTATCAACACCAGCGTCTCAGCGCAATCGGCCAGCAATGCGCGCATGACCGCGACAAAATAATCAGGCATCCAGCGTCGTTGTGGTAGCAGGTCGCTGGCATTGGGATTGATGAGCACAATGCGGTGACGCTTCTCATCGTAGGGTGGATAGTCACTGTGGATGCGGTCCCGCATCGCCGCGATAGCGTCTTCGTTGACTTCGGCGCGAGCCAGTTTGATTTCACTATCGTCAATCAGGGTCTTGGAAAACGGCAGTTCTTTGCAGTCCGCCAGGGCGGCGTTGACCAGCGCGACAAAATTCTTCGCGATATGCAGGTGTGGATTGTAGGCCACCCGATGCGTCAGCAGGTCGCCCCGATATAATCCTTCGTTGTGAAATGCATGAAAGCCGATCCGGTTCACTGCGCCGGACAACCCGGACAGCAAGGCGCTATAGCGCGAGAACAATTCCAGATCGATGACCGTATCGATTCCCTCTCGGCGAGCCTGGAACAGGAAGCGCAGGCTATCGACCGCGAGGCTTAACAATCCATCCGCCCGAATGGTAAAGATATTAGCCTCGGGTATCGTGTTCAGCAGCCGCAGGCTGGCCGCATTGGATTTGAAAATCAGAAAATACAGTTCCGTATGACCTGCCTGCCGCATTTTTCTCATGGCAGGATCGGCCAGGATAGCGCTGCCCATTTCCGATAATTCGATAAAAAGCACTTTTCGGGGTTGCCGAATTTCTTTTCCAGTAAAAAGGTTGATAGCGCGGATCAGCAGGGTCGCCAGAAAACATAACGGGATTCCGGCAAAGTAATCCACTTTCCGCATGGCATCGATTTTCATTAGTCTTAACCGGTGGAAAGCAGACGCTGACGGCCGCCAAGGTAGATTAAAAATCCGGGTAAACTGACGATGATCAGCGTTAGCCCATAGAGAATAGACATCGTTAGAACGGTCGCCTTATCAGCGCCGATAAAGGAGAAAAACGCTACTAAAGCGCCCTCACGCACTCCCCAACCCGCTAGAGAAACAGGAATCACGGTTAACAGAATCGCCGGCGGCACAATAACGAAATAGGTCGTCAGATCATACCGCAATCCTAGCGCCCATCCCGTTACGAAAAAGCCGATCATGGCTAATAGAGGAATGAGTAGCGATGATGCAAGCAACAGGATGCGATGAGTTAAAAACGCCTGATCCAGTCTCTCTGAAATTTTTTTCAAAATAGCAAGTTTAGGATAAGCATCAAGCCATTGCAGTCGTCTGAGACGGTTTATAACCAAAAAAACCAGCAGGCCAATAGTCATTAGCAACAAAGTCAGGTAATAAATCTGAACTGGCAGAAGACTGGGGTTAAACAAATAGGCAATAAGGTTCAGCAACATCAATGCAGCGAGTCCTGTGATTCGATCCAGTATAACTCCGTATAAAGTATCCCATTTGCTAAATCCATGACCGGCGACGTCAATGACTCTCAATGCGTCGCCGCCAATGCTGGTAGGTAGTCCCTGATTAAAAAACATCGCCTTAAAGTAACTGCGCCAATAGAAAGAAAAAGACTGACCAAAATTCATATTATGCATGATCAGTTGCCAGCGATACGCAGATACCGTAGTGCTACCGAATTGCATAAAAAGCGCCACTACAAGCAAAGCAAGATTGGCCTGATGCAATATTTTCCAGATCTCATGGACATCAATTGAATGCAGAATAAGTACGAAAATTGACGCTGTCACTAAAAGTCGAATCAGCGGCTTTATCGAGCCTGCCGAAATGGAAGCCTGAGTTTTTTGTTTAGATAGATTCATAGGGAAATCAGTCGTTTTTAATGATTTCAGGCGCATGATCAACTTGGGAATCACTCCGATAGCCTTTTGCTAGGCAGTAATAATAACGGCCGACCTGCTTGCCGTTTTTCCAGAGCATTATCTCCTTAATGTCGCCCGCACGCCTGACCCGCGAACGAACAAGATCGCTGGTTAAGTTAGCCGTATCCCGGCTGACCAGCAACAGATTTTTGTTATCCTGCTCCTTGATGGGAAACCAGTACTCGTACATCAAACCTCTGCCATCGAACAGATGCCAACTGGCAGTGTGTCGCACGGGATCGCGATCTATCGGCTCATTAGATGAATAGACCGCCTTAGCGCGATAAAATGCCAGTCCGCTGGCAATTCGGTTTCTATCCATGCCAACCACCAGTAATCTTTCACCGGTTTCATGTTCAAGCTGTTTCACGAGCGCTTCGATTTCACGTCCAAAGCCCTGCCAGCCTAGCAGATAAAGGCGCTGTGGGTATGGGACGCCTGGAAAACCCAGCGTCAAATAATGAAAAAACGCGCCGTAACTCAGCAGACAAACCATCATCGTGGGTGGCCATGCCCGCTGGACCCATCCTAGTAATTTAGAAGCGACAAAGCGTGGACTCTGAACCACGACCAGAGCCATGTAAGGTAAAACAGCCAACCAGCTCGGCCCAGTCCAATGAAATTTGGTTTCCCTGAACAGACTGAGCATGGCCAACATTGCAACCGGAAATAGTGCAAGTACAACCAGCAAATGATAACTACGCTTCGCGTCGCTGTAAATCACATCACTTGAAACAACATCGTGGCCTGATGGAAGAACTTTTCTGAATAGTAGAATGATTATTACGGATAAGAACCCTGTTGGCGTTAATATTACGATGATGCTGGCAATGAAATAAGGCAAGGAAAATTCAAAAGGATCAGCTATTCGATCATGGCTCTGATATAAAAACGAGGCCCACTGATGATCAGCATTCCATAAAATCACTGGTGAAAATATAGCAATGGCGACGACGATAGAAAGGTAGGGTTCTGGCCGGAAAATCCATTGCCTGGAATGGCGATCCATTAAAATGAATAACAGCGCAGCGAGACCAGTTACGGCAATCGTATATTTTGCAAGCATCCCCAACCCCATAGCGATCCCTACTCCTAACCAGGCCATTGGCCGATTGTAAATCAAAGCTTGGTATAAAAAATATAAAATCGCAGCCCAACAAGCCATTAAAGGAGCATCAGGAGTCATCACCCAGCCAACAGCAAAAAATATGGGTAGTGTTGCAACCAGCGAGATTGTCTGACTAACTCCAGTATTTTTGTTAATAGCGTTTGCTAACCGGTAGGAAAAATAGGCCATAACCAGCCAACAGAAAAAGGCGCCAAAACGAATAGCAAACTCATTGTCGCCCATCAGTTGAGTCAACAGCGCTATGATCCAGGCAACTAGAGGAGGATGATCTAAATATCCAATATCCAAGTGTTTTGCATAATTCCAATAATATGCTTCTTCGTAAAAAAGCTCTGGAGCGCCTAAATAAGAAAATCTTAATAGCACTGAATAAATAATAACGCCCACGAAAAAGTAGTAGCTTTCTTTTTCTGAATCAACACAGCTTGTATGCTGTGAAAATCCATAGAAAATATTAACCAAGTAATTCAGTATCGACGATATCGTTGCACAGATGAAAAATGCTGATCCAAGTGATAAATCCAGTAAATTGATTAGAGTTCCTAAAATTCCTCCGCGTAAGAACAATATCAATAGAGTGATAATAATGAATTTCAGGAACTGCTTTGAATTTAAATGGGCAACTAGATCGTTAGATGACCCAGTAAAAATAATAAAGTAACTGATTCCAGAAGCTGCGATAAAACTGATAATATGAGAAAAACTTAAGGATAGATCCTGACTGTAAAGAAAATTAATCATCCCAATATCAATGAAAAATCCGAGCAGACTCACCAAGAAAAAACGGACTCTGCTTTCCGATTTTCTGAACGGCATATTCCCTGAATCCTGTAAAATAATTCTATGAAAATCAACTAGCTTTTTAAAGCTTTGAGTATGGCGGTTCGCGCGCCCACCGCTGAAAACGGTACGACCAGGCGTGATCAGCATCAGCGGAATGCGCTTCTTCCCATTCGAGCCGCCAGTCCCGTGGATTCCATTCGGGAAACCAGACATCGCCGGGAATATCCGCTTCGACCACAGTCAGATACAAGCGGGTCGCCAGCGGCAGCGTTTGTGCGTAAAGCGCCGCGCCGCCGATCACCATGACTTCCGGCGCCGGGCCGGCCAGCATCAACGCCTCGTCCAGGGTATGCGCTACGGTGCAACCGGGCGCTGCATAGCCGGGTTGGCCGGTCAATACGATCATGCGCCGTCCCGGCAGCGGGCGACCGATGGACTCCCAGGTGCGGCGGCCCATCAGCAATGGCTTGCCCATCGTGGTTTGCTTGAAGAACCTTAAATCCGCCGGCAACCGCCAGGGCAGACGGTTATCGCGGCCAATGACCCGGTTATGGGCCAGTGCGGCGATGAGCGTCAATGCGATCATCGCCGCGACTCGACTGCCGGGACGCTGAAGACGGGCGTCCCTGGTTCATCCAGCCGAATAGCGGTCAGTCGATTACCCCAGACGCAGCCACTGTCGAGGGCGTAAACGCCGGGGGCGCGGTAATAGCCCAAGGACGCCCAGTGACCGAAGACGATATTGAGATCGGCGTTACGACGGCGCGGCGCGGCGAACCAGGGTAATAAGCCGGATTCCTGACTGCCAGGCGACCCCTTCTCAGAAAAGGACAAGGCGCCGTTTGCCGTGCAAAAGCGCATGCGGGTCAGGGCATTGACGGTGAAACGCAACCGGTCATCGCCGGCCAGATCTTCCCGCCAGCAGCGCGGTTCGCTGCCGAACATTCGCCCCATGAACTTCATCCAGTTCGGGCCGCGCAACGTCGCCTCCAACTCCGCTGCACAACGTTGCGCCAGAGTCAAATCCCAGGGTGGTGGTAGACCGGCGTGAACCATGGTGAAGCCGAGTTCCGCATCGTGATGCAGCATGGGGCGATGGCGCAACCAGTCCAGCAACTCATCCCGGTCAGGCGCTTCAAGAATCGTATGGAACGTGTCCTTACGTTTGGGGTTGACTTGACCGGCAGCGATGGCTAACAGAGTGAGATCGTGATTGCCCAGCACCGCCGCCACTCGCGTGCTGAGGCTGTGCAGCAACCGCAACACTTCCACCGAATGCGGCCCGCGATTCACCAAATCGCCCACCAGCCAGAGCGCATCCGCCGCTGGATCAAAGCGCAGCCGGTCGAGCAAGCGTCGCAGCGGGTCATAACAGCCCTGAATGTCGCCAATCGCGTAAACAGCCATAGAAACCTCTGCGCTAAGGCGCTCGTTCGGGAAGCGCTAAAATGGCGTCCCGGTTGGTCCAGGAGGTCATCCGTGCGGCGGCGGCGGCCCGAGGCAACCATGCAAATTCGCGGTGTTCCGGGGGGTTGAGCGTGATTGACCGGCGCTCCGGCAACTGCGCCCGGAACACATGCTCGATGTTCTCCGAGACGTCCAGGGCATAGCGATGTCGCCAGGCCGGCAAAATCGGGAAGCGGTTGACGACGCCACAGTCCACAATATCCAGCCCTTCGCCCAGACCGGTTTCCTCGAACAACTCCCGCTGTGCGGCATCCAGCGGGTCGCTTTCATCCCAGCGCAGGCTGCCTGTCACCGACTGCCAGAAATCGGGCGGCTGGCGGCGACGCAGCGCCAGCACTTCATCCGCAGCGGTGTAGACCACGACCAGCACCGACTCCGGGCGCTTGTGGCGAGATAGGCTCCCCTCGCCCGTCAGCGGGGTCGGGGTCGAGGGTGGTTTACTCAACTCTAGGGCGTGCGCCGCAAGCGGATATTAAGATCGCGTAATTGCAATTCCGTGACTGGAGCCGGCGCCTGGGTCATCAGGCAGGCGGCGCTTTGGGTCTTGGGGAAGGCCATCACGTCGCGGATCGAACTGGCCCCCACCATCAACATCACCAGCCGATCCAGGCCAAAGGCCAGCCCGCCATGCGGGGGACAGCCAAACTTGAGCGCATCCAGCAGGAACCCGAACTTGGCCCGCGCCTCTTCAGGACTGATGCCGAGCAGGTCGAACACCGCACTCTGCATCTCCTGGCGGTGGATACGCACTGAGCCGCCGCCGATTTCGCTGCCATTGAGCACCATATCGTAGGCCCGCGATAAACAGCGCCCCGGATTGGCGCGCATCTCGTCCGGATCATCATTGCGCGGCGCGGTGAAGGGATGATGCAGCGCGTTCCAGCGCTGACCTTGCTCATCCCATTCAAACATCGGGAAATTGACCACCCACAACGGCGACCAGTCGCTCTTGACCAGGCCCAGATCGTGGCCGACTTTCAGCCGCAACGCGCCCAGGGCGTCGTTGACCACTTTCGTAGAATCAGCGCCGAAGAAAATCAGATCGCCATTCTCGGCCCCGGTGCGGGTCAGAATTTTCGCCAGCGTTTCATCCGGCAGGAATTTTACAATCGGCGCTTGCAAGCCATCGCGTCCAGCAGTGACGTCATTGACCTTGATATAGGCCAATCCTTTCGCGCCGTAACGGCCAACGAATTCGGTATACAGGTCAATCTCACGCCGGGTCAGCTTGTTACCGTCCGGCACGCGCAACGCCGCGACCCGGCCGTTGGGATCAGTGGCGGCGCTGGCGAACACTTTGAATTCCACGCCGGCCATTAAATCCGACAGCTCGGTCAATTCCAGCGGGATGCGCAAATCCGGTTTGTCCGACCCATAACGCTGCATCGCCGTGTCATAAGGCATCCGGGGGAATGGATTGGGCAGGTCGACATCCAGCACTTCCTTGAACAACTGGCGAATCATCGCTTCCATCAGGTCAGTAATCGCCTGCTCATCCATGAACGAGGTTTCGATATCGAGCTGGGTAAATTCGGGCTGGCGGTCAGCGCGCAAGTCCTCATCGCGGAAGCAGCGCACCACCTGATAGTAGCGATCCATGCCGGCCATCATCAGTAATTGCTTGAACAACTGCGGCGATTGCGGCAGGGCGAAGAAGCTGCCGGGATGGGTGCGGCTCGGCACCAGATAGTCGCGAGCGCCTTCCGGGGTCGCCTTGGTCAGCATCGGGGTTTCGATGTCCAGGAAGCCCTGCTGATCCAGGAAACGGCGCACCGTGCCGATCACGCGGGCGCGCAGCCGCAGGCGATCCTGCATCACCGGTCGGCGCAGGTCGAGATAGCGATAGCGCAGCCGCACTTCTTCGGAAGTATCGTCGTCATCCAGTTGGAACGGCAACGGCTCGGCGCGGTTGAGAATCTCTACGTCATGCGCTAAAACTTCAATCGCGCCAGTGGCCAGGTTGGGATTTTCCGTACCCTCCGGGCGATGGCGCACGCGCCCGGTCACGCGCAGTACATATTCGTTACGCACTCGTTCGGCGTTGGCGAAAGCCTCCGGGGTGTCGGGATCGATCACGACTTGCACCAGACCTTCACGGTCGCGCAGGTCGATGAAAATCACCCCACCGTGATCCCGGCGACGGTGCGCCCAACCACAGAGGGTGACCTCTTGATCCAAAAAAGCGTCGGTGACTTGGCCGCAATAGTGGCTGCGCATAGCATCTGAGTTCCGTGGTGCAGGATGAAGGCTACAAGATTAAAGGCTACAGATTAAAGGTCAACGGATGACCACTGGCCACGGCTTCAAGCCGCCGCTGACGCCGCCGCCGGCGCTGGACAGGCTGCACACGCTCCTGCCCCATCGCAAGCGCTGCTTGAGGCGCTGTCTTTGGCAGGCGCTTCGTCTTTGGCGACATTTTTCTGGTTGCCTTTCTTGAAGTCGGTTTCATACCAGCCGCTACCCTTCAAGCGGAAACTGACCGCTGAAATCAGCTTTCTCAATTGCGGTTGGCTACAAACTGGACAGTCGCTCAATTCAGGATCGCTGAGTTTCTGCATCACTTCCAGGTCGTGGTTGCAGGATTGGCAACGGTATTCATAGATTGGCATGGCGTACCTCACAGGCGAACAAAGCGGTTGGGGATTTTAACGTTATTCTATGGGGGTAACTTGGACAAAATTCAAGGGATGCGGGAATTGCCGCTAAACTACCATGATGTTTTCTCTCTCTCGCCTGTTTTTGATCGTGTGCGCGATTCTGTGGCTGACGGGGTGCGATTCCTCCGCCGACCGGCCCGTAGTGGTGGAATTCTGGGCGATGGGTCAGGAAGGCGAGCAAGTGCGGGCGTTGTTGCCGGAATTTGAGCGCCGCCACCCCGATATTCGGGTGCGGGCGCAGCAGATTCCTTGGAGCGCGGCGCATGAAAAACTGCTGACCGCTTACGCCGGCGACGCCATGCCCGATGTCTTTCAGTTGGGCAATACCTGGATTCCCGAATTTGTCGCGCTGCGGGCTGTTGCCCCGCTGGATGAGCGGCTGAACGCCTGGCCCACCGCCGCTCTCGATGACTATTTCCCCGGCATTCTCGCGGTCAACCGGCTGGACGGGCAGACTTGGGCCTTGCCCTGGTATGTGGATACCCGGCTGTTTTTTTACCGCAGCGATCTGCTGGCGGCGGTGGGTTTTACCGAACCTCCGGCGACCTGGGAGGGATGGCTGCAAGCGATGGCCCGGCTTAAAACGCTGGATGATGCAGAACGTTACGCCATTCTGTTGCCGATCAATGAATGGCAGTTGCCGGTTATTCTCGCCCTGCAACGCGGCGCAACGCTGCTGCGCGACCGCGATCAATACGGCGATTTCCAGAATCCCCGCTTCCGTGAAGCGTTTGTATTTTATTTAAGCCTGTTTGAACAGGAGTTGGCGCCGCCGGTTGGCAATGCCCAGATCGCTAATCTTTATCAGGAGTTCGCCCACGGTTATTTCGCGGTTTACGTCAGCGGGCCGTGGAACATCGGCGAGTTCGGGCGGCGTCTACCCGCAGCGGTGCAAGCGCATTGGATGACCGCGCCGTTGCCCGCCTGGACCCCCCACCTCGCCCCGCCGGGAGAAAAGGCGCTGGCTGTGGGCGCATCGCTGGCGGGCGGGGCCAGTCTGGCCCTCAGCCGGACTTCGCCGCGTCAGGAAGCGGCCTGGAAACTGTTGGAGTATCTCGCGCAACCGGAGCAGCAGGCGCGGTTTTATCAACTCACGGGCGATCTGCCCGCTCGCCAATCCGCCTGGAATGACGCAGCGCTGGCCGGTAACCGCTATGCCCGGGCGTTCCGGCGCCAGTTGCAACACGTTCAAGCGACGCCGCCGATTCCCGAATGGGAGCGGATCGCTCACCGCATTGCCTATTACGCGGAGTTGGCGGTGCGCCAGCAGGTGACGGCGGATGAGGCACTGGCGGCGCTGGATCGGGATGTGGATCGTATTCTGGAAAAGCGGCGGTGGCTGCTGGAGCGGGAGGCGGCGCGATGACCGGTACGGAGCGCCACACGGCTTTTAGCGCTTGGGCCTTTCTCATGCCGGCGTTGTTGCTGATCGCCGTCTTCTTTTTTCTCCCCGTGCTGGCGGCGCTGGCGTTGAGCTTCACCGATTTCGATATTTACGCACTGGGCGATCTCGACCGACTGCGTTTCATCGGTTTCAATAATTACCTGCAACTGTTGCAAAGCCCGCTGTTCTGGACGGCGCTGGGCAATACCTTTTACTTTGTCATCGTCGGCGGGCCATTATCCGTTGCGGTCTCCCTGGGCGCGGCGCTGTTGGTCAATTCCCGCCTGATTCGTTTTCCCGGCCTGTTTCGCACCGCTTTTTTTCTACCCGTTGTGACTACGCTGGTGGCGGTGGCGGTGGTCTGGCGCTATCTCTACCATCCGCGCTATGGGATGTTGAATTACGGGTTGAGCCTGCTGGGCGTGGAGCCGATTGACTGGCTGGGCGACCCAGACTGGGCGATGCCGGCGATTATTCTGATGGCGGTGTGGAAGAATTTTGGCTTCAACATGATTATTTTCATCGCCGGTTTGCAGAACATTCCCACGCAACTGTACGAGGCGGCGCGGATTGACGGCGCCAGCGCCGGAGCGCAGTTTCGCTATATCACGCTGCCCATGCTGGGACCGACCTTTCTGTTTGTGGCGCTGATGACGATGATTGGCTATTTCCAGGTGTTCGCCGAGCCGTATGTGATGACCCAGGGCGGCCCCGCCCATCGCACCCTCAGCATCGTGCTGTTGATGTATGAGGAAGGCTTCCGCTGGTGGAACATTGGCTATGCTTCAGCGGCGGCGTTTGTATTGTTCGTGCTGATTCTGGCCGGGACGCTGCTGCAACTGAAATTACGGCGGAGAGCATCGCTGTGAACTGGATCGCCGGGCGGGGTCGGCAGAATTGAAACCCGTTGGGTAACACTGCTACCTTTTGCCTAGTCAGGGCCTTCGCCCAACCTGAACAATCAACAGGCGGTTTAAAACTGACGCCGTCTCGTCCACTGTAAAATTTTCTGACAAGCCCCAATGCTGTCCGTCAATACCGCTGGATGGTGCGTCGTTTTACCCGAAACCACCACATTGTCTTGATGATTTTAGGGTTTATTGCCCGTGCGGAGAGTCACTCTAAAACATAGTTCATCTCCAGCAGTGGCGTTGCTTCGCAACTTCTTGATTAAATTCTCAACTTCTTGTCAGAAAATTTTACACTGCTTTTCCCACATTATTTCAGCTATAAATATCAACTCATTGATTATATTAAATATCATGTTTATAAAGTTGATCGCCGTTTGTCAGAAAATTTTACACTGCCATAGCGCTGTAGTGAGGGCATAAATCATAAGCTATTGATATATATATATATCATGGAACAATACTTGCTTAACCGTTCGCGTGACTGGATCACATTGAAATCACTTTCATCTAAAGGGGGAATAATCAATGAAACCTATGAAATCGCTATTACGCACTGCGGCGTTCGTGTTAAGCGCTGCACCACTGCTGGCTCAGGCTGCGCTGATTGACATCACAGTGACCGGCGCCGTTTACGACAGTTACGATATGAATGGGAATGTCTTTGGCCAGGGCGTCGGTAGCAGTATTGTCAACGGCCAAACCGCCATTCTCAAATTCACTTACGACACCGTCGCCGCGCCGGGGGATTATTTCGGCGGCG
>Ga0209573_1003072_pt1 | contig 19398 bp, 21 predicted proteins | sample TNRBio252014_DNA_FD_185870 | JGI IMG/M metagenome (GOLD analysis project Ga0209573, IMG submission 185870) | Wastewater treatment Type I Accumulibacter community from EBPR Bioreactor in Madison, WI, USA - TNR Reactor_6/25/2014_ DNA (SPAdes)... | ecosystem: Engineered > Bioreactor > EBPR >...
CCTCCGGCATGTTGGTGGCAGGCGACGCCGCCGGCTTCTGCCTCGCCACCGGCCTCTACATCGAAGGCATGAACTACGCGATGCTGTCGGGTTTCGCTGCCGGCGAGGCGGCGGTGCACGCCTGCCGGATCCACGATTTCACCCGGCATACGCTGTCGCACTACACCGAGTTGCTCTGGCCCAACAACGTGTTCACGGACTTCCGCCGATACCGGCACGCGCCCGCCTTCGTCAACGGGGAGCGCCTGCAGAACCTGTATCCGGACGTCGTCGCCCACGGCGTCGAGCAGCTCTTCCGGGTGGATGGCAAGCCGAAGCAGAAGATCCTGCCGCTCTCCTACAGCACCATCCGCCGCTTCGGCCTGAAGCCGGGGCACATGGTGAACGACCTGTATCAAGTTGCGAGGTCCTACCTATGGTAACCACCACGCACGAAGAGAAGATGCGCACGGCCCGGTTCCGGGTCGATCACCAGCCGCACATCGTTCTCGAACCCACCAAGTGCCAGACGTGTTCGGCGAAGGCGTGCGTCACCGCATGCCCCGCCAACCTGTTCGCCCCGCTCGATGACGGCAGCGTGCTGTTCAACTACGAACAGTGCTTCGAGTGCGGTACCTGCTACCTCGTCTGTAATGTCGAAGGCGCTTTGAAGTGGGATTATCCCGCCGGCGGCTTCGGCGTCACCTTTCGCGAGTCGTAAGGGGAGAGCGGAGATCCATGCGCCTCGCCATCTGCCTCACCCAGGTTCCCGATCCCGACACCATCGAGATCGACGCGCTGACCGGCGAAATCGACGCCCTGCGCACGCTGCACATCCTCAATCCCGCCGACGCCGCCGCGTTGGAGATCGCGCTGCGCCTGCGCGGCCGTGGCGACACCGTCACCGCGCTGACGGTCGGCCCGGATGCGGCGGAAGCGGTGCTGCGCGAGGCTCTCGCCGTCGGTGCCGACAGCGTGCTGCGGCTGTGGGACGAAAGCGGCATGGCCGCCCGACCCACGGCATCGGCGATGATGCTGGCCGCCGCCCTGCGCACCGAGGGCCTGCCCGATCTGCTGCTGTGCGGCGTGCGCAGCCTCGCCGGCGGCTCGGGCAAGGTGCCGGCTTTGCTGGGCGAGCACCTCGGCTGGCCGGTCGTCACCGACGTGACCGAGGTCGAGGTGGAAGCGGCGCGGGTCTATTTCCAGCGACGGCTTGCCCGTGGCGGGCGGGCGACCGGGGAGGTGACGATGCCGGCGGTGCTCGGCCTCGCCGCCGAGGGAGTCCGGCTGCGATACGCCGGGCTGCCCGGGCTGATGCAGGCCAAGCGCGCGACGATTCCGGTGCGCTCGCTGCCGGACCTCGGCCTGTCGCCGCTCGACTTGAATTTTCCCACCGCGACGGTGCACGTGGCGACGCCGCCCCGGCCGCGGCCACGGACCATCTTCATTCCCGACGGCGCCCTGCCGGTGGACGTGCGTGTCGCACAAATCCTTTCGGCGGGCGTCAGCCGCAAGGCGGCACAGCTCGTCGACGCGCCGCCGGAGGAAGCGGCGGAAATCCTGTTCTGCTTCCTGCGCGACCACGGCTTCCTCGACGAGGCGGCCGCATGACGCGACAGCTCGCGGAGATGACCGCGGCCGAGGTCGGCGCCGCGGTTGCGGCGGGTGCTGCCACCGTCATCCTGCCGCTGGGAGCGACCGAGCAGCATGGCGCGCATCTGCCGCTCGGCACCGACAGCTTCCGCGCCGCCGCACTGGCCGACCGGCTGGCCGACGCGCTGGGCGATGCCCTGGTCGCCCCGGTGCTGCCGATCGGCTGCTCCGACGAGCATACCGGCTTCGCCGGCCTGATCGGCCTCGACCACGCGACGCTGGCGCGCATCGCCGAAGACATCGCCCGGCGCGTGGCGGCCTGGGGCGTGCGCCGCCTCGTGCTGCTCTCGGCGCATGGCGGCAACGCCGCCGCGCTGGAGCGGGCGCGAACCCGCCTCGATGCCGACGGCGTGCCGCTGACGGTGGTGATCTGCTGCGCCGCCGCCTCGCTCGGCCAGGCGCTGCAGGCGGTGGCGGCGGCGGACGGCATCTCGCCGGAGGCGCGCGGGCTGCACGCGGGGGAAGGAGAAACCTCGGAGATGCTGCACCTGCGCCCCGACCTCGTGCGCATCGAGCATGCGCGGGCCGGGTACGTCGGGCCTTCGCCGGGCTTGCTGGACGAGCTGCGGCAGAAAGGCGTCCGCGCGGTGGCGCCGGGCGGCGTGCTGGGCGATCCGCGCTGCGCCAGCGCCCGCCGTGGCGCGCGCTACCTCGAAGCCCAGCTCGGCGTTTGGCGAGAACACCTGGGCGCCGCCTCGGCCGGCGGCGGCGGCAGCGTGGAGCATCGGCGGTGAGCCACCTGCCAGCGACGCTGTGGCCTTCGGTCGATGCACGGCCGGCCGGGACCGGGCCGCTCTTCCGGCTGTCGCCCGGTCTGCACCGGCTCCCGCACCCGGCGGGCGGCGCCGTGCTGACCTCCCGGCGGCCTCTCATGGCGATGCGGCTCAATCCGCAGGCGGCGGCCATCATCGCCGCGCTGGAAGAGGGCGGGGAGGGGACGACCGCAGACGCAGCGGCACGCCTGGCCGGTGTGGCCCCGTCCGCAGCGCGGGCGTTCCTCGAGCGGCTGGCCGGCCGCCGCCTCGTCGAGCGCGTTGCCGTTGCACCGCAGCGCTGGCCGGAGGTGTCGATCATCATCGCCGCGCGCGGGCGGCCGGGGGCGACGCGGGAGTGCGTGCGCTCGCTGCTCGCCCTCGACTACCCGGACGACCTGCGGGAGATCATCGTCGTCGACGACGCGTCGGAGCCGCCGCTGGCGGACGCACTGGCGGGAATGCCGGTCCGGCTCGTCCGGCTGGAGGCCAACGTCGGCCAGTCGGCGGCGCGCAACATCGGCGCAGCCGAAGCGGAAGGCGAACTGCTGGCGTTCACCGACAACGACTGCACGGCCGAGCCCGGCTGGCTGCGCGCACTCGTCCCGTACTTCACCGACCCCGCGGTCGTGCTCGCCGGCGGGCGGGTGGTCGCCGCAGCGGCGGAGGGGCCGGTGGCGGCATTCGAGGCGGTCCGTTCGCCGCTCGACATGGGGGCGCAGGGCGGGGCGGTGGGGCCGGATGCCGCCGTCGCCTACCTGCCGACCTGCAACCTGCTGGTCCGCCGCGACGCGCTGCTCGCCATCGGCGGCTTCAGTGTAGCGATGCGCGTCGGCGAGGATGTCGACTTCTGCATGCGGGTGCTGCAACCGGGCTGCCGTGCGGTCTACGCGCCGGAAGGCCGGATCGTCCACGACCACCGGGTGCGGCTGGCGGACCTGCTGCGCCGGCGGGCCGATTATGGCGCCTCGGAAGCCGACCTGCAGCGCCGCCACGCGGCGCAACGGCGGACGATGCCCGTGCCGATCTGCGGCCTGCTGGCGCTCGCGGCACTGTGCGCGCTGGCCGTGTTCTGGCCGCTCGCCCTGCTGCTGTCGCTGGCCGTGGTCCTGCTGCTCGCCCGTGAAGTGCACGGCAAACATCGAAGGCTGCGCGGGCTGGGCGTGCCGGCGAACCGCGGCAGTGTCGCCGCGGCGGTGCTGCGCGAGCACCGCGCATCGTTGCATACGCTGAGCGCCAACGCGCTGCGCTACTCCCTGCTGCTGCTGGCACCCGCCGCGATCGTGCTGCCGCCGCTGGCGCCGGCGGTGGCGGTGCTGCTGCTGTTCGCCCCGGTCATCGACCATGGCCGGCTGCGCCCGGCGTTGTCGCTGCCCACGTTCGTTGCGCTCACCGTGCTGGAAATGCTGGCCTACCAGGCGGGCGTCTGGCGCGGCTGCCGGCAGCACCGCACGCTCGAGCCGATGTTGCCCCGCCTTGTCCGGAGACGATGAGCCATGCCGTGAGACCCGCCGCCCCCGCTGCCGGAGGCAGCTTCGCCCGAGGACCGCAACCGCAACAAGATCACAGAGGAGGACGCCTGCAATGCGTGACGAACTGACCACCACCCCCGCGCAGACCGAGACCGACACCCACACCCACACCGGGCCCGAAAGCCTGCACGCCGGCTCGCCGGTGCTGCCGGGAGCCACCAAGGCGACGCCCGCGGCGCCGGCCGAGGGCCAGCCCGGCATCGTCGAGGAAGTCCTCGTCGAAGAGGTGAGCATCGACGGGATGTGCGGCGTCTACTGACGCCACCACAGCAAGCGAGGCGACGCGGGTGCGCCCGCGTCGCCCGCTTCAGGAGGAGCAGCGGTGGGTAAGCTCGATGGCAAGGTTGCGCTGATCACCGGCGCGGCCCGCGGCCAGGGGCGGGCGCACGCGGTGACGATGGCCGGCGAGGGTGCGCGCATCGCCGCCCTCGACATCTGCCACGACCTCCCCTATCCGCGCTACGCGCTCGCCACCCACGACGATCTCGACGAGACGATCCGGCAAGTGCGCGCGCTGGGCCGGGATGCGCTGGGCATCGAGGCCGACGTGCGCAGCGCGAGTGCCATGGAAGCGGCGGTGGGTGCCACGATCGAGCGCTTCGGGCAGATCGACATTCTCGTGTGCAACGCCGGCATCGCCGACATGGCACTGACCTGGGACATCACCGAGGACTGGTGGGACATCATGCTCGATGTCAACCTGAAGGGCCCGTGGCTGGCGATCAAGTACACCGTGCCGCACATGCTGGAGCGCAACCAGGGTGGGCGCATCCTGATCACCTCTTCGGTCGCGGGCCTCCGCGGCGAGCCCGGCATGGCGCACTACTGTGCCGCCAAGTGGGGACTGGTCGGCCTCGCCAAGTCTCTCGCCCAGGAACTCGCGCCGCACAACATCACCGTCAACACGCTGCACCCGACGGCGGTGAACACCGACATTATTCCCGGCATGGCGAAGGCCGCCGGCATGGCCACCGATGATCTCGTCGACTTCATCCACGCCGGGCACGCGCTGCCGGTGAAGCTGATCGAAGCCGCCGACGTCGCCACGGCGGCGCTGTGGCTCGCGTCCGACGATGCGCGCTACGTTACTGGTCACACCTTGAAAATCGATGCGGGAAGGATGCTGAAATGAACCCGGCGAGCGTTTTCCGACTGGCGCAGGGGGTGGCGGTGCGGCCCGAGCGGTTCGGCGGGCTGATCTACGAGCAGCGGTCGCGCCGGCTGCTGTTCCTGAACTCGCCAGACCTGACCGCGCTGTTGGGCGAACTGGACGGCGAACGCCCGCTCGCCCAGGTGCTGGACAGCTACCTCGAGAAGCGCGCTCTGCCGGCCTCGGCGGGTGCCACGCTGCTGCGCCAGTTGGCCGACCTCGCCCGGCGCGACCTGGTGGTCGCCGCCTGACCCGGCCGAAGGCCGCCACCGCAAGACCCCGGCCGCGCGTCACTTCACCGGCAGCGTGACGACGAAGCGTGCGCCGATGACGGTGCCGTCGGCGCGGCGGCGGTTGCGGGCGACGACGGTGCCGCCGTGGGCCTCGACGATCTGCCGGGAGATGCTCAGGCCCAGGCCCGAGTGCTGGCCGAACTTCTCGTCGTGCGGCCGCTCCGTATAGAATCGCTGGAAGATGTTCTGCTCGCGGCCCTCGGGAATGCCGGGTCCCTCGTCGAGGATTTCGGCGACGACGTGCGCGTTCTCGCGGAAGGCGCGAAGGACGATCGTTCCGTCCGGCGGGCTGAACGACAGCGCGTTGGCGATCAGGTTGCGGAACACCTGCACCAGGCGGCCCTCGATGCCGTACACCACCACCTCGCGGCGCCCGTCGCTGTCGAGAACGAGCCGCACACGCCGTTGTTGTGCCGCCGTCTCCGTCACCTCGATCAGCGTCGCCAGCATCTTGCGGATATCGACAGGCGCCGAATTCTCGCGCGAGAGTTCGGCATCGAGCCGCGACGCATCCGAGATGTCGCTGATCAGCCGGTCGAGGCGGCCCACGTCGTCGAGGATGATGTTCATCAGCTTCTGACGGCGATCGGGATCGTTGATGCGGGCCGCCGTCTCGACGGCGCTGCGCAGCGAGCCCAGCGGATTCTTCAATTCGTGCGCCACGTCGGCGGCGAACCGTTCGATCGCATCGAGGCGCAGCCACAGCGCCTGCGTCATCTCGCGCAAGGACTCGGCGAGTTGGCCGATCTCGTCGCGGCGATTGCCGAAATCGGGGATGGCGTGCCGATGGTGCCGGTCGGAGCGCACCCGCTCGGCGGCCGCCGCGAGGCGGAGGATCGGACTGGCGATCGTCCCGGCCAGATAGATCGACAGCAGGACGGTGACGCAGAGCGCCAGCAGGAACCACTTCAGCACGTCGATCCGCACCTTGAGGACCGCGGCGTCGATCCCTGCCGATCCCTTGGTGAGCATCAGGGTCGCCAATACCTGCTTGTAGCGCTGCACCGGCACGGCGACGCTGAGCACCATGCCGCCGCCGGGCGCCGAGCGCACCGTGGTCGCCGTCTCGCCGGCCAGCGCCAGCATCACCTCCGGATAGTCGCGCGCCTTCTGCACCGCATTCTCGGAATACGTCGGCAGATCCTCGCGGCTCCACAGTCGTGACAGCACGCGGTCGTAGGAGACGAGCAGATCGGTGATCTGCTGGCGTTCGGTGCGCGGCGCCGGCAGTTCCTCGATGTGCACGGTGCCCCCCGGCCCGCCGACCATCAGGCTGTCGGCGACCAGGGCGCCGTTCTCGGCGAACAGCCGGGCGCGGAACCGCGACGTTTCGACCATGCGCCGGACCATCTGCTGTGCCGTCAGCGAAATCAGCCCCTCGCCCATCGTCGGATCGGCGAAGGTCGCGCCCTCGCCGATCGCCGCGGCGAACAACTGGGCCTCGCTGCGCATGGTCGCGAGTTCGGCTGCGATCAATCCGCGCCGGTATTCGTCCAGGTAGAGCATCCCGGCGAACAGGAACGCCAGCGCGAGCAGGTTGACCGCGAGGATTCGCAAGGTGATCGGCGAGATGCCGAAACGCCGGACCCGCCGACGCTTGCGAGTGGGCATGGTGTCGGCGGGGGCGGGACGCTCGCTCTCGGCGAGCGCCGCGGGGGGGAACCGCCGGGGTGATTGCAACGACCGGAGAATCGACATGCCGACCGATCGGATCAGTTGGCGCGATATCGGTAGCCGACGCCGTAGAGCGTTTCGATGTGTGCGAACTCCGCATCCACATCCTTGAACTTCTTGCGCAGTCGCTTGATGTGGCTGTCGATGGTGCGATCGTCGACGTAGATGTGCTCGCCATAGGCGGCGTCGATCAACTGGTCCCGGCTCTTGACGTGCCCGGGCCGCCGCGCCAGCGCCTGCACCAACAGGAATTCGGTGACGGTCAGGTTCACCTCGTCGCCCCGCCACGTACAGAGGTGTCGCGTCTCGTCGAGAACCAGTTCGCCGCGTCGCAACACCTCGGCTTCGGTCGTGCTGCCGATGGTGGCCGGAACCCGCCGCCGCAACACGGCGCGAATGCGCTCGATCAGCAACCGCTGGGAGAACGGCTTGGTGATGTAGTCGTCCGCGCCCATGCGCAGGCCGAGCATCTGATCCAGTTCCTCGTCCTTGGAGGTCAGGAAAATCACCGGCACGTCGCTGTTCTGCCGCAGGCGGCCGAGCAACTCCAGCCCGTCCATCCTCGGCATCTTGATGTCGAGAATCGCCAGGTCCACCGGCTGCCGGGCCAGCGCCGTCAGCGCCTCGGCACCATCGGCGAAGGTCAGCACGCGGAAACCCTCGGACTCGAGCGCCATCGAGACGGAGGTGAGGATGTTGCGGTCGTCGTCGACGAGGGCGATGGTCTCGGGCAACGTCGATGCCTCCCAAATCAAAGTCGACGGCCGTGCACTCGGGGCCGCTGCGACGATACTGCCGCCTGTCTCTCAGCGCTCCTTGCCGATATCATAGTGTCGATAATGCGGCGGGGGCATTCGTTTTGTCTGGAGACGGGGCTTGGCGGGTCGCTCGGCCGGAGATATTTGACCCTCGTGGGTGAGATACTTCCGACGCACTGCCGGCCGGGTCCGGGATGTCTCCTCGGAGTGGATCGCTCGCAACCCGGTCGGGAACCGCAATTTATCTTGCACGCACGGCCCATGCGATGTGCGGCCAGTAATCGATCCGGCCGTCTCGAGCGGCCCCAGGTTGCTTGACGGGATTTTTTCACGTTCTTAGACTGACGTTCGACGGTTCCCCTACGGGCGACAAAGCCCGGGGGATCAAAAGGGAACGCGGAAGGGACAGACCCCACGGGGATCCCCGGCCGCGGCTGCCCCCGCAACTGTGAGCGGCGAGCGCTCGCCGCCCAAGGCCACTGGGAAACCGGGAAGGCCGGGCGAGCGCCCTGACCCGCGAGCCAGGAGACCTGCCGTCACCGCTACCGACGTGATCGATCCGGGCGGGGTGCACCGGAGCGACCCGAAAGACAGAACGGCCGCAGGTGCGGCCTTCCGTTCGCGGCGGGGCGGTTCGACAACGTTGCTGCGAACGGAGGAGGCGCGCGTGCACATCATGGAAGGATTTCTGCCGGCGGCGCATTGTGCCGGCTGGGCGGCGGCATCGGCACCGTTCGTCGTCTACGGCGGCTGGCGGCTTACGCGCATCGTGCGCGAGCATCCCGAGGCGAAGCTGCTGATCGCCGCCTCCGGGGCCTACTGCTTCGTGCTGTCCGCCCTGAAGATCCCCTCGGTCACCGGCAGTTGCTCGCACCCGACCGGCACCGGGCTCGGCGCCGTGCTGTTCGGGCCGGGGGTGATGACGATCCTGGGTTCGATCGTGCTGCTGTTCCAGGCGCTGCTGCTGGCGCACGGCGGGCTGACCACCCTGGGCGCCAACATCTTCTCGATGGCGATCGTCGGACCCTGGGTCGCCTGGGGGCTGTTCCGGCTTGTCCGCACACTCGGCGGATCGCTGGCGGTGGGTGTGTTTCTCGCCGCCGCGTTCGGCAACCTCGCGACCTACGTCACCACCTCGATGCAGTTGGCGATCGCCTTCCCCGATCCTGTCGGCGGGTTCACCGGCTCCCTGGTCAAGTTCGGCACGATCTTCGCCTTCACGCAAGTGCCGCTGGCGATCATCGAGGGACTGCTGACGGTGGTCGCCGTCAATATGCTGAGCACCTGGGGCCGGGACGACCTGCGCGGCTTCTCCGTCTTCGCCGGGGGGGCACGCTGATGGCCGGCCGCAACGCCGTACTGCTGCTGGCGGCGGCCGCCGTCGCCGCTTTGCCGATGATCTTCACTTTGTCGGACGGCCCCGAGTTCGCCGGTGCCGACGATCAGGCAAAGACGTTGATCCGACAGATCCGGCCCGATTACGAGCCTTGGTTTTCTTCGGTGTGGGAGCCACCGAGCGTCGAGGTACAGAGCCTTTTGTTCGCGCTGCAGGCCGCGCTCGGCGCCGGTTTCCTCGGTTACTATTTCGGCCTGCGCCGGGCGAGGGCGGAGGTGCGGCGCGGGGAGGGGAGCGCTCCCGCCTCGCGGTCGCATGCTGCGCATTGAACACCTCGCGCACACCAGCCGCTGGACCCGGCGCCATCCGGCGGAGAAGGTTGTTCTCGGCTTCGGTCTGCTGCTGCTGAGCCTCGTCCTGCCGCCGCTTCCGGGCGCACCGCTGGTGCTCGGGGCGGCGGTGGGCGCGGCGGTTTGGGGCGCTCGGACCCCGGCCGCCGAATACGCACGCGTGATGGCCCCGCCGGTGGCCTTCCTCGCCGCAGGCGCCCTGGCACTCGCCGTATCGCTGCGGCTCGACGGGGAGGGGCCGTGGCTTTCGTTCTCCGCGGCCGGAGCGGCGGTGGCCGCGGAGACGTCGCTGCGCGCGCTGGCGGCGACGGCCTCGCTGTTGCTGATCATCCTGACGACGCCGATCGCCGAGGTGCTGGGGCTGCTGCGCCGGGCCGGCCTGCCGGCTTCCATCGTCGACATGATGCTGCTGATCTACCGATTCGTCGCCATCGCGCTCGACGTCGCGGCGACCGGGCGGAGGGCGCAGGAGGCCCGCCTCGGCTACGACGGCCTGCGCCGATCGATTCGCTCGACCGGCCTGCTCGCGGCATCGTTGCTTCCGCGGGTGCTGGACCGAGCGACGCGGATGCAGCACGGGCTCGCCGCCCGCGGCTACGCAGGCGAGCTCCGTGTGCTCGCCCCGGCCCGCGCGCTGTCCGTGCGCTTCGTGGCGCTGGCGCTGCTGTCGCAGGCGGCGATCGCGCTCGTCGTGTATTCCATGCCGGCGGTCGCGATCTGGCGATGGTGAAGCTCGGTGCGCACGGTCTTCGCTTCCGCTACCCGGGCGGCGTCGTCGCCCTCGACAGCCTCGACCTCGCGATCGAGCCGGGGGAGCGGCTGGCGATCCTCGGCGCCAACGGCTCCGGGAAGACGACGTTGCTGCTGCACCTCAACGGCAGTCTCCGTCCCGAGGACGGCGAAGTGCGGCTCGACGGCCGCCCCGCGGGGTACGACCGCGCCGCGCTCGCCGGCTGGCGGAGCCGGGTCGCCCTCGTCCTGCAGGACCCCGACGATCAGCTCTTCGCCGGGACGGTCTACCAGGACGTGTCCTTCGGCCCTCTCAACCTGGGCCTGGCCGAAGCGGAGGTGCGCGACCGGGTCGTCCGCGCCCTCGCCGATCTGCGGATCAGCCACCTCGCCGACCGGCCGGTGCACATGCTCAGCCTCGGCCAGAAGCGTCGCGCGGTGATCGCCGGCGCGCTGGCGATGCACCCGTCCGTCCTGCTGCTGGACGAGCCGACGGCGGGACTCGATCCGCACGGCGTCCTCCACCTCCTCGCGGCGCTGCGCCGGCTGGTCGAGCGCGGGACGACGATCGTCTTCGCCACCCACGACGTCGACCTGACGTTCGCCTGGGCGGACCGGGTGGCGCTGTTCGCCGAGGGACGGGTGATCGCCTGTGGCCCGCCGGAGGACGCGCTGGCCGACGCGGCGCTACTGCACCGCGCGCACCTTCGCCGGCCAATGCTGCTGGAACTGGCGCTGCGGGCGCGGGCACAGGGGCTGATGCCGGCGGGAGAGGCGGTGCCGAGGACGGTCGACGCGTTCCTGGCGGCGCTGGCGGCGCGCTCGTCCGCCGGCTGAGCGAGCCTCCGCCCGGCGTTCAGCGCCCGTCGGTCGGAAGTAATATCTCGGCGCGCAGCGGCCGGTGGTCGGTGCCGACCGGCTCGAGCGCGCGAAGGTCCGTGAGCGCCGCACCCCGCACCAGCACGTGGTCGATGGGAATGCCGATCGGCCCGAGCTTGTCCGAATACGTCGCCGGGAAGCGGGTGAAGCTGGCGAGCCCGGTGGCCGCGACGAACTGGCGGAATACCGGCGTGTAAGGCGTCGCGTTGAAGTCGCCGGCGACGATCACCGGCCCGTCGAGCGTGGCCACGACCGGTGCCAGCTCGGCATAGATGCGGTCGCGCGTGGGTAGCCAATAGCGGAAGGCCGGCGACGGCGGGTGGATCACCAGCAGCCACGGCTGGACGCCCGGCATATCGATCCGCACCAGGGTCGCCTGCCACAGCTTGGCCCACGGTCCGGGCGCCCGGTGCTCCAGGATCGGCCAGCGTGACAGCACGGCGATCGCCTCGAGACCCCGGTCGCCGAAGGGGCCGATGTAGTCTTCCTCGGCGACCACACGATGCGGATAGCCGTCCTCGCCGCGTCGCAAGCGCTCGGCGATCTCGGTGTTGACCTCCTGCAGGACCACCACGTCGGCCGGGCGGCTCGCCAGCCACGCCAGGAGGCCGTCGTTGTTCCAGTTGGTGACGAACACGTTGTTGGTGATCAGCGTCAGCGACCGGCTTTCGCCCGTCGCCGATGCGGAGTCCGCCGCCGGGGCCGGCGCCATCCAGTATTCCGCGGCGAAGCCGATCGCCAGCGCGGCGACGGCGGCCGCGGTCCACCGCTGGCGAAGCAGCAGCGCCGCGAGTGCCAGGCCGGCGGCGGCACAGGCATATTGCGGAACGAAGTGGTGGAGCAATTCCAGCGGCCAGTCGCGTGCCCCCGACCAGTGCACGATGGCGACGGCCAGCAGCACCGCCACCGCGAGCCGGACGGCCATGCGAACGGCGGCGCCCGCCACGCGGCGGAGCCACGGCACGCTCCGCCGCGGGCGCGAAGGATCAAGCGTCGTCGTCGGCTGCACGGATGTCGGCTCCCAGCCCGGTCATCAGCGGAACGAAGGTCGGGAAGCTGGTGGCGATCGCCGTCGCGTCGTCGATGCGGACCGGCGCCCGCGCGGCGAGGCCCATCACCAGGAACGACATGGCGATGCGGTGGTCGAACGCCGTCTCCACCCGCCCGCCGCCGGGGGGAGGGCCGCAGGCGCCGTCCACCTCCAGCCAGTCGTCGCCCATGCGCACCGTCACGCCACAGGCATCCAGCCCGCGGGCGATCATCGCCAGCCGGTCGCTCTCCTTCACCCGCAACTCGCCCAGCCCGGTCATGCGGGTGACGCCGCGGGCGAAGGCGGCGGCGACGGCGAGAATCGGGAACTCGTCGATCATCGCCGGAACCCGCGCGGGCGGAACGTCCACCCCGCGGAGATCGCCGAATTCGACGACGAGATCGGCGACCGGCTCGCCCCCGTCGGCGCTCTCCGCCGTCCGCCGGATCGGCGCCCCCATCTCCTCCAGGGTCTGCAGCAGGCCGCACCGCAGCGGATTGACGCCGACGCCCGGCAGCGTCACCCGCGAGCCCGGCACCAGCAGCGCCGCCACCAGCGGGAACGCCGCCGACGAGATGTCGGCCGGCACCAGGACGCGGCGTGCCGTCAGCTCCGGCTGGCCGCTCAGGCTGATGCGCCGGCCGCCGCCCGCCAGCGGCTCGACTTCGACCTCGGCGCCGAAGTGTGCGAGCAGCCGTTCGGTGTGATCGCGCGTCGGCAGCGGCTCGATCACCGTGGTCACGCCGGGCGCGTTCAGCCCGGCCAGCAGGATCGCCGATTTCACCTGTGCCGAGGCCATCGGCAGCGCGTACTCCAGCGGCAGCGGCGATAGCGCGCCGCGCATGGCGAGCGGCAGCCTGCCGCCGGCACGCGACCAGATTTCTGCGCCGATCAGCCCCAGCGGCTCGATCACCCGGCGCATCGGCCGCGCCGACAGCGACGCGTCGCCTGCGAACACGGACAGAATCGGCTGGCTGGCGACCAACCCCATCAACAGGCGGACGCCGGTGCCGGAGTTTCCCATATCGAGCACCCGGTCCGGCTCCACCAGCCCGCCCGTCCCGCGGCCGGAGACCCGCCAGGCGTCCTCGCCGGGCGTCACGTCGGCGCCCAGCGCACGCACGGCCGTCGCGGTCGCGAGTACGTCCTCGGCCTGCAGCAGGCCATCGATGCGCGTCTCGCCCACGGCCGAAGCGGCCAGCATCAGCGCGCGATGGGAGATGGACTTGTCGCCCGGAACCCGGGCGGTCCCGGACAGCGCGGCGGAGGGGCGGGCGATCAGGGGCGTCATCGAGTCTCCACCGGTGCGGACGGGCTGCAGGCGCGGTGGCGAAGACCGCGGGGAAGTTTTTGCTTTTGACAGGGTGAAAGCAAACATGGCAAGTGGCCACCACATCGTAACGTGAAAGACGCGGAGGACAATCCTTGGCAAAAGCCGAATGGGGAATGAAGCGCATGTGCCACACCTGTGGTGCACGCTTCTACGATCTCCGCCGCGACCCGATTCTCTGTCCGCACTGCGGTGCGGTGTTCGATCCGGAGCGCCAGCCGAAGCCGAAGCGGCCGAGCCCGCTGCTCAAGGAAGAGCCGGTGGCGGCCAAGCGGCTCGCCGGCGTCGGAGCCGCAGTCGACGACGATCTCGCCGAGGTCGAGGCTCCCGATGCGGATCTGGACGAACTGGACGATGCGGCCGAGGGCGAGACGGCGGACGACGAGCTCTCGCCGGCCGGCGGCGAACTCATGGAAGACACGTCGGAATTGGGCGAGGACGACGACGACATCGGCGAGGTGATGGAGCACGTCGACGACGAACTGGAGGACAAGCCCTAGCGTTCTCGACGGCTCGATCGCGCGGCGCACGTTTTTCCTTGCCCGCGCCGCCATCGGGTCATTACCCTCTCGACATTCGGTGTCCGCCCCGGCCCCCCGCCGTCGGACACCCCTGGGGCCGTAGCTCAGCTGGGAGAGCGCCGCAATGGCATTGCGGAGGTCAGGAGTTCGATCCTCCTCGGCTCCACCAATAAAATCCCGATAAAACAGCCACTTACACACGACCCCGAAACGGGGTGGGGCTTTGTGCATTTGGGTTGCGAACGATGCGGGAACCGGCGCCTTGTCTGCGAGAAGAAGTGCGGGAAGCGCGGGAAGGAATCGGGTGTCGCCTAATCGGCGGCGGCGGCTCACACACCTACGATCGACCCGGTCGGCTCAGTCCTGGAATCAGGTGAATGCACCGTGCTCGAGAACGCCGATTGAAGATGAAGGAGCAACCTCGAAAAATCGAGAGGCTCACGTCAAGGGCGGCACCGATAACTGCAGCTCCAGTACCGTCGGACCCTAGGCGACAGGGCGCCGCTCAGGAAATCTGACCCACCACGTGGACGCCTGAAACCCGCGCCGCAGCAGCAAGGCGTCGGTCCAGTGTTGCAAGCGGCACTGCCTGCCGGAGGGCCAGCTCCAGATAGACGGCATCGTACGCGGTAAGGCTGTGCGCACGGGCCAAGGCCAGAACGACGTCGCTGACCGGTTCGCGGTCGATGTGGATCGGCAGGCCGCCAAGGTCGGCGATGAAGCGCGCGCACTCCAGATCGTCGATGCGGCCGCGCCGCTGTCCCATGATCAGGATGTTGCGGATCTCGACCCACCACAGTGCCGGCACGATCGCCGGGTCGACGGCCAGGCGATCGAACGCGGTGTCGGCCGCCGGGTCTTCTTCATCCGGGAAGCACCACGCGGCGGTCGTCGAAGCGTCCAACACGAACGGCATCAGCGTCGGCCTTCGTCGCGGGCCGCGAGAATCTCGGCCGTGGCCATCGAGCAGCGGGCGGCACGTGCGGCCTTCATCCGCGCGATCCGGGCGGTGGCATCTGTCGAGGGTTCCGTCGCCGGAACGATGCGGGCGATCGGCTTGCCACGCCGGGTGATCAGTACCGTCTCCCCCGCGGCGACCGCTTCGAGCAAGGCGGCCAAATGTGTCTTGGCTTCATAGGCGCCAACCTCACGCATTACCACTTCCCGACCAGTCTAAGAACTGGTCTAGAGTACGCGCGCTTGGGCTGTAACGCAAACGCGCGCAGTGCGGAGTTGCCAACGACCGTGTTGGCCGGGCCGGCGGCGGGACTGCTCCCGCCGCCGCAACTCCTGTACCGCCTTGGCCGTGACCCGCTCAGCGCGTCTTCGGAGTCGGAACCACGTATTTGAGGCTGAGTGCGCTCGCGTCGAGGTCTCGCTTCACCGAGTTCACGACCGACTGCATGCTGGGTTCGTCGACGATATTCCGGGTTTCCCACGGGTCGACGACGAGGTCGTAGAACTCACGGCCGTATTCGGGATTTGCGGGGAACTCGATCAGCTTGTACCTGTTCGTGCGGTAGGCCTTGATGGTCGGCACGACGAACCCTCTCTCTTCGAAGTATTCGTAGAAGAAGGCGGACCGCACCGAGGTCGCCGTCCCGCGGAGCAGGGGTGCGAGATCTTTCCCTTGCATTCCGGGCGACGGCGGGAGACCGGCCATCCCCAGGAACGTCGGCGCGAGATCGATGTTCAGAACCGCCGTGCGGATCATCGCCGGCTTGATCGTCCCCGGATGGCTGATAAGCAATGGGATGTGGATGGAGCTCTCGTAAGCGCTTCGCTTTTCTCCGTCGACGGGGTTCGAGCGCGGCGAACCGTGTTCGGTCATATGGAACCCGTTGTCGCTGGCGAAGACGACGACAGTGTCCCTTGTGATGTTTTCCTGATCGAGCACCTCGAGGACTCGGCCGACGTTTTCATCCACGCCCGCGAGCAGGCGGAAGTATCCCTGCATTTGACGTGTGTCGAACCACGACGGTGCCCCGTCCGGAAAGTAGGGCGGCTTGTGTCTGGCGTTGATCGGAGTGTCGAGGGTCGCGTCCGAGAACAGGTTCGCGTTCCGCGCCGGTGCCATGTTCAGCAACGGACCGTGCGGAGTCTTGAAGCCGACCACCGCCACGAACGGCTGGCCCAGGCGGGCATTGATCCGAATGAAGCTCAGCGCATAGTCCGTGGCGATGTCGTCGACCCAGCCCTTCGTCGGCGTGGCGACACCATCCACGAGAAACCTGGCGTCGAAATACACGCCTTGGCCGACGTAAGACGCATATTGGTCGAAACCGGGCCGGGCGGTCTGCTCGGCCATGTGCCACTTGCCGAAGTAGCCCGTCCGGTAGCCGGCCTCCCGGAGTAGCGTGGCGTAAGTCTCTGACTCGACTGGGAACGCTGTCCGGTTGTCGACCACCCCCGTCATGTGGGGATAGCGACCCGTGAGCATCGCCGAGCGACTCGGCGAGCAGAGCGAGGACGTCACGAAGGCATTGCGGAAATACACCCCTTCGCTGGCGATGCGGTCGATGTTGGGCGTGGCGTTCTGGATGAACGGGAATCGCCCGGCACCATTCATGCTTCGCTGCACAAACCCCAGCGCGTCGAAGCGGAGGTCGTCGGTCAGCAGGAAAACGATGTTGGGTCGACGGCCGGCGGCCGCCTCAGGTGAAGAAATCTCCGACCCGGGCGGCGGCGCAGCGTATCCGGTGCGATCCGTCGCGAATAGTAAGAATAGAGTGCAAATCAGTATCAACACGACCGACCATCGCGCACGACGGGCTCGGGCAACAAGTGCCAACCGAAACATTGTAACCCCCATTTGATCGTCACGCCCGTAGCCATGCTGGCACCGGCTCTCTCGCCTTCCCCACCTTCGGCAATCTCTGCCGATGCTGACGAGTGGCAGGCGAATTCACTCGCATTAGCCCAATAATGGTATCAATCCTGCATGACGATTTCAATGGGTACTGTAGCGGTCGGAGGCGCGCTCTCCCGGCCGTCGGCGTCGGCGGTTCCTCCACCGCCGGTGACGCGGAATGCGCTATAAGTCCCGTGACGACGGTGTTGGAGACCGCACCATGAGCCTCAACGAACTGGAGCCGGTGGTCGGCCTTCGGGGGAAGGACGGTGCCGGGATCGGCGACCAGCGCATTCGGCTGCTGGAAGCGATCGACCGCTCCGGCTCGATCTCGGCCGCCGCGCGCGCGGTCGGCATCACCTACAAGGCGGCGTGGGATGCGGTCGCCGCCGTCAACAATCTCGCCGAGCGCCCGCTGGTCCTCGGCCGCACCGGCGGTCGCGCGGGCGGCGGGGCGACGCTGACCGAGGATGGGCGACGCTTTCTGCGCAGCATGCAGATCCTGCAGCACGAACTGCGGCGGATGGCCCGCTACGTCAGCCCGGATCTCGGCACCGACGTGGTCCTCCCTTCCCTGTCATGGCGGTACCTGATGCGCACCAGCGCCCGCAACATGCTGCTGTCACGTGTGATCGAAGTGAAATCCGGCACGGTCAACGCCGAGGTGGCGCTGGAACTCACCGACGGCGTTCGGCTGATCGCCATCATCACCGCGGAGAGCGTCCGGACGCTGGAGTTGGTGCCGGGGCGGGAGGTGTTCGCGCTGGTCAAGTCCAGCTTCGTGCTGCTGGCGCCGGAGGGCGAAGCCGGGCGGACCTCGGCCCGCAACGTCCTGCCCGGCACCGTCGTGCGTCGCGAGGACGGCGTCGTCGATTCGGAAATTCTGCTGGATATCGGTGGCGGCAAGACACTGACCGCGGTGATCACGCGTGAGAGCGCCGCCAACCTCGACTTCCACGTCGGCTCGCGGGTCTGCGCGCTGATCAAGGCTTCACACGTGATCCTCGCGGTCGACTGACCCCGACCGGGCGCGCGCGGAGCCGTGGTGCGCGTCGTCAGTCGCCTGCGCGCCGTCAGTTGATCGAGGCGAAGGCGAGCTTGCGGGCGCTGTGCTGCAGCGCGAGGCCCTCGTCGACATCGGCGTCGAGCAGGGCGTGCAGCCGCTGCACCACGACCATTTCCTCGAGCACCAGATGACTCATCATCGCCGAGTAGAGCTCGTTGGCCTGACTGCGGAGTTTCCGCCGCAACGTCCCGTCCGACCCGCCTTGCAGCAGGCCGGCCGCCGTTCCGCTCAACTCGCGCGCGATCGGCTCGATGTAGGCGTGTTCCTCCGCCAGCGATTCGGCACTCTCGGTTTCGTTGCGATCCCGGATCTGCGGAAACAGGATTTCTTCTTCGAACGCATGGTGCACGAATACGTCGTCGACGGCGCGGATGACCTCTTGCAGCGCACGGCGCTCCCGCACGTCGTCCGGGTCGAAGGCGCGATGGCCGTATTCCGTGCTCACCCGGTTCTTCAGGCCGCTCACCCACACCAGGATGCGGAAGTGCTCCTCATGCAGGACGCCACCCAGGGTCGTCAGGCCAGACATGTCCGTTTGCCTCCCGATGCGCGGCGTCGTTTCGCGCGGCGCTTGATCACGGCGGAACCATAGCGTTGGCGATCTGAAAATTGGTATGACCAGAACGCAACCCAGGGGCGCGGTATCCGCCGCAGTCATCGCGGCGGCCGTTTGCAGCCCCGGCGGCGCCCGATCCGAAACGTCATCAGGACCCGGGCGGTCGACGCCGTTTGCGCGAGGTCTTCACACGTTGCCGCCGAGCGGCTAAAACGCGGCCGTTCGCCCCCCCGGCGGCGGAGTTGGACCCGGAGCGACGGGTGCCGGCGGATCCGGGCAAGCCTGCGACGTCTGCCGCCGGTCGGGCAGCGCACGGCGACCCGCGAATACGGTTCTCTGCGAGAAGGGACAAGCCGATGAACGCCAACGAGACGACGGACGGCCGGCGGGGCGACCGCGAGCCGGACGCCACAGCGGACCCGGCGGCGACGACGCCGCAGCCGGCCGCTTCGGGCGCCCCGACACCGCCCGCGCCCAAGACGCCGCTTGCCGAGCCGGAGATGCCTGCCACGCCGTCTGCTCCCAATGCCGTGTCGGCGACGAAGGCGCAGTCTTCCGCAACGCCCACGCCCACGCCCACGCCCGCCACGCATTCGCCCGCCACGCCCATTTCTTCCACGACGACCAAGCAGGTGGCGCCCGCGCCCGCCGCGAAGCCCGCGGCGCCGAAGCCTGCCACGCCGCCGGCCGTCGTCGTCGAGCAGGCGCCCGCGAAGCTTGCGGCAACGCCCGCTCCGGCAACGCCCGCTTCGGCGAAGCCTGCGGCCACGCCCGCACCGGCGAAGCCCGTTCCTGCGGCCGTGGCGCCGGCGCCGGCGCCCAAGCCGATCGAGCCCGAGGCGCCGGTGCGGGCGGCACCCGCGGCGCCCGCGAAATCCGCCGCGAAGCCTGCTGCCGAGCCGGCACCGCCCGCCCCCGCGCCCAAGCCGGCAGAGCCGGTGCACGTGCCGCGCGACAAG
>Ga0209573_1003073_pt1 | contig 19395 bp, 27 predicted proteins | sample TNRBio252014_DNA_FD_185870 | JGI IMG/M metagenome (GOLD analysis project Ga0209573, IMG submission 185870) | Wastewater treatment Type I Accumulibacter community from EBPR Bioreactor in Madison, WI, USA - TNR Reactor_6/25/2014_ DNA (SPAdes)... | ecosystem: Engineered > Bioreactor > EBPR >...
TGGGGCCCGCCCCGGCCGCTCATCAGCCTGCCGGCGCCCGAAGGCGCAAAAGTAAAAACGCTGCGGCCGGGTCGCCGGGTGTTCTGCTCTTATGGCTACGTCCCCTGCCGTCCTTTGAGGGCCGCCAGGGGACGTAGCCATACCGCGGCACCCCCTGGCCCGCTACCGCCCGCGGCAGGTTCGGGGGCCAATAGACTTGTCCAATAAAAAAAAGCCTTGCGCATTGATGCACAAGGCTTAAAAAACTATTTTTTAGAGCCACCCAAGGGACTCGAACCCTCGACCCTCGCATTACGAATGCGATGCTCTACCAACTGAGCTCACAGCAAAATCAAGGCTTTCAAGGATGGCGACCCAATTCTGACACAAATTCCAACACACATAAGCCAAAATGGGGCTATCCGACCAAAGGAAGTACACCATTCCGGTAATACGCGACCGCGATGGCGACCTGTCCAAAAAATGGTATGTAGAGTTCTATTTCCTCAATCCAAATACCGGCAACATGCAACGGCACCAGATGACCAGCGGCAAAAACTGGGGTATATCCGGAGCCGGCCACAAGGCCCCCAAAAAGAAAGAACGGCTCCAATACTTCCAGGAGCTCGCCCACTGCATCACCCAGCAACTGGCCAACGGATGGACACCCCAACCCGAACTCCAAACCCAAACCCAGCACGAAACCGGAATCATGGCCAAGGCACTGCAATACGCAGCCAAAGAACTAAGACCCCGAACCCTCGCCGACTACACCCGAACAGCCAACGAGCTCCAAAGCTGGATGATAAATCAGGGAATCCCTCTGCCGCAGCCACCAAGCAAAAGCCAGATACTGCAGTTCCTCCAAACCAAACAACACCTCGGAACAGCCACCAGGAACAACTACATCCGGCACCTCAAAGCCCTGTTCGGAAAGCTCGCTCGATGGAACGAAATACCAGGCAACCCGGCAGCAGACATACCAACCGCACGCGAAACCCCACGATCTCATCAACCCTACTCCATACCCGAAGCCAGCGCCATCATTCAGGCCGCCCGTCAACAAAACCCCAAATTGTGGCTCGCCATCCTGTTTGTCTACTACGCCCTCATGAGACCCCAAGAAATCCGAACCCTCACCACCAACGATATCGACTTCCAAGCCAAAACCATCCGAATCACTGCCCAACGAGCCAAAACAGCCATAGCCCGAGTAATACCCATGCACCCCGACTTAGAGGCAGCAATCATCCAAAGCAACCCACAAAACAACATCTTCGACAACGGACACGGAAAGCCCGTCAATCAGTTCTACTTCGCCACCGCATGGAACAGATTCGCCGAAACAGTCCGCACCATCCGACAAGGCCAAACCATGTACAGCTTCAAGCACACCGGAGCCGTGCAACTATACCAGGCGACCAAAGACATCTATCTAGTCTCCCGAATGTGCGGACACACATCCATCACCACCACCGAAATCTACCTCCGATCTCTCGGCGAAAGCATACGCGAAGCCGATATCAGTAAAATCCCATCCATCACAAAAGCAAATTTCGATCAGAAACAGGGGTAAGAGCGACTTTTACAAAAAGTAAGCACAATCACACACAAAAAAAGAGAAATGCTCACAGAGACAAAATCTGATCGAAACAGCAACGGACATAACCCGTAAATAAGCCGTCCAAATCCCGATTGAGCATTCTGGGGAGCTATGCGCCACCCCGGCAGGCGCTTTAGGGCGCCAGCCGCGGCCGGGTGCTTCCAGGCTCGCTATTCGCTCGGCCCTACGGGCTGCCCCTTGAGGGGGCACCTTACAGCCCCCTTGTCGACCAAAGCCGGCAGGCTCCCTCCGTACCTCCGTTCGCCAGCCTCGCACTCAGCGGCAAACCTGCGCCCCCAACCCCCAAAGGGGGCGTCAAGCCAGCGCTTCGCCCCCGGCGAGCTCCAGCGCAACGCCCCCCCGGAGAAAAAACCCCTGCATAGCTACGGCCCGGTCGTCGCTGGCCCATGGTACGCTACGCTCTCCACCATGGTCCAGCGCCGCCCAGTCCGTACGCCAGCAGTGGTTTTTCTTCCGGGGGTTCTTTTGCACTGTAGCTCGCCAGCGCCCTTGGGGTCGTGCTCACGCTGGAAGAGGAAGCGGCGCGGCAAAGCCGCCACAGTAAATTTGTGCCTCTGGCGGGGGGGTTGCTTTTCCCTGCATCTGCTCGCCCCCTCAGCCTGCGTACAGCCTGGCAGCCACCGGTATGCATCACAGCCGGACCGCCGCCACAGCTCGCACCCTGCAAAAGCCCGGTGCAGGCCTCCACCCATTACCGCAGCCACCACACAAACGCCAGGTACTCGATAGCCAGCCAGCGCCGCAGCCACCATACAAAAGCCGGGTGCAGGCCTCCACACCGGTGCAACGGCAGTAGCTCCAGAGCCACCCCCACAAATACCGGTACCAGCTCACAAAGAGCCACCCCCACCCCAGGCCATCAAAGGCCTGTTTTTGCTTTATTTATGGTTGTTTTTTTGATATGTTAAAGTCGTATTTAGGGTTGGAATTGTAATAAAAAGTAATTATCTTTGTTACAGAAAGTAATAAAAACAGATACAGCCATGTTTGACGCATACGCCCCGGAAGTTTTCACAGAGCAAGAGTTAAGCGCCGCATGGGAGCCCCAGCCAGCCCCCACCGCCGAAGAGGCGTCAAAAGCGCTCGCCCAAATCGAAACTATGGCCGCTGTTGCCATGCCGGCAGCCCAGCGCGAAGCATTAGAGGCCGCAGTCGCCACCCTTAGCCGGTTTGTCTTCCATCACCTCCCAACCCCCTTTTAAGCCATGGAAAAGAAGTTCAAAAGTGACGTCATGCACCTGAGCTGCGAAACGCCCGTAGTGGTTGAAGGCATAGTAACCACCAGCCGCGAGGAATGGGAGTTTTGGGGCTCTAAAGGCTCCAACCTGGTCGACAGGTTCAACATACAAAGGATAATCGACCTTGAAACCGGCCTTGAAATCGAAGTAAGCCAGGAAGATTTTGAAGCGCTCGAAAAAGCACTAATAATTGATGAAATTTATTAATACCAAATAATTGACGACCATGCTCACAATCCGCGAATTTTTCCAGCACTACGCCCCCTCAATCCTGGGCACTTGGACAGAACAGGAATACAGGTTTGCACAGCGCAAAACCAAAGGCCAAACAGCCAGCCAAAGAGCGCTGTCCATGATCGAAGTAATCAAAATCAACAGGTAACAACGCGGGGCAGCCGCCCCGCTCTTTTTCCATACCCTCAAACACATTGTCAAAATGAGTGATCTTAAAAAATTGATGCCGTCCACGGAGCTGGGCAACCATGTAGACACAGAAACCGGAGACGTAAGGCAGGCGATCTACCGAGAGGGCCACCCCCGGCAGTACAGGTTCAACGCATCCACCGGAGTAATCAACCTGAACGGGGAACAAAACCTGACCAAGCCCGGCAAAGAGTTTTCCTTTATACCGGTAGCCCTCCGAGTTTTCAAAGACGATCTCTTTGAGCGCGGCCGGCAGACCTGGGTAGAAATGTTCTTTCTCAATACGGCAAATCAACTATGCAGCCTGATGGCGCACGGCTACAGCGTCGAAAATCTCGAAAGACTGGAATCTGAGCTGTTTTACGACAACCTGATGATAAACGAGGTCATCCTGACCATGAAGCCGGTAGAGAAGATCAGCAAGAGCGCAGAAGGGGCCAAATACTTTATCGCGGAGTTCTCTTATGAGGCAGCCCCCGAAGACCTGGTAAAGGCCCAGAAAACAGCTATCGAGGGCCTGGCGATATACCGCCGCGACACATGGAACACGGGCGCCGTGAATCTCATCCAGCTAAACTACTCGCCACCGGTAGCGCTCGAAGAATTGCCGGAAGGGGAGCAAGCGCCCCAGCTCGAAGAAGCGCAGCAGTAAACCTTTTACAAACCATCGCCCCCCGGACACCAAAGCCGGGGGGCAAAATCTCACAACATGAAAAACAAACCAGTATTTCTATTCTACGATGTAGAAACAAACGGCCTACCTGACTACAGATCACCTATTCAGGCAAAACACCAACCGCACATTGTGCAAATGGGGGCAATACTCACAGACAGCGAATTTAACGAGCTGGAAAGGTTAGATGTGATTGTGAAGCCCAACGGATGGACTATACCAAAGCAAGTTTCTGACATACACGGCATAACCGAAGAGCGAGCAATGAGCGAGGGAATACCAGAACACGAAATGCTGTACCGCTTCGCTGAGATGGTGGAAAAGGCAACCGAAAGAATTGCTTTTAATGACAAATTCGACTCATACCTAGTCTCGATATTGATTGAGCGATTCGGAAGCAACGACATGCAGGCAAGATGGCAAAAATTCCCGGTCACCTGTGCAATGGAAATCGCAACGCCAAAATGTAACATTCCGCCCACACCCAAAATGATTGCAGCAGGTTTCAACAGACCCAAAAACCCAAAGTTAGAGGAAGCAGTAAAAATCCTGATGGGCGAAACGATGGAAGGAGCACACGCGGCAATAGTCGATGTCGAATATACCGTAAGGCTTTACAAACACATGATCCAAGCTCCGCTAAATCAATAGCCCCCAAAATCAAAATCAACCCCCTGGCCATCCGGCTGGGGGGGGATTCAAAAACCACCCGCCATGATCGCACTACTCGCATACACCTACTGTATAGCCTACATTCTCGCCAGCACAATGATGATAACACTTTGGGGAGTAACGGGAAACAGGGGCCTACACCCCGGAGGATGGAAAGGGAAAGCAGTGGCATGGACATTTATCGCCGCACTGCTGATAACAATTTTCGATTACCTCAAAATAAAGTTTTAATGAACATCTTCGAGATAGCGCCAGGGCGCAGCATATACCATAATCTGACTGACGGAGACTTTGCAGCGGTAGCCCAGAAATGGGAAAAGGCAGGACGACCCCAGACACCCAAAAGCCTGGCCTGTTGGATAAACCACCAGGCGGACAAAGGATATTGGGCAGTCGAAACCACAGACGATTACCGTCTGCTGAAAGCATACTCAAACAGCAGGTTGGGGCAAATAAAGGACCAGCTCATGAGGCGCCCAACAGTAGGCCCGAAACGGGCTTTCGTGTTCGGGCAAGCCCTTCACGAAATCCTGTTGGAACCCCAAAAGGTGGAACTAATAGAGGAATTTTGCCTAACCCCCAGCGAAGAAAAGACCCTGCACCGAATGACAGTGGCCGCGCAGCGATGGGAAGCACTACAATGGGCTCGATATGCCGGAAAACCCGAACAGGTCTTCACCTGGAAGGATGCCGCCACCCGGCTACCCTGTAAAATGAAATGTGATCTCGTTGTGGAATCTGAGACCTTTTCGCGTCTTATTATCGACATCAAGACCACATCAGCAGCGACGCAGGAAGAATTTGAGGCAGCAGCCTTGAGATACGAGTACGACCGACAAGGCGCTTTCTACATGGATGGCGCGAGAGCTTCCAGCTTCGCCCTGATGGCAATCAGCAAGGTGAAACCCTACAACACATTCACCTACACATTTCGACGCCGGCAGAAGGCAACCAACAAGGCACGGAAACATTATCGCTTCATTTTGGCCAAGGCCAAGCAACTAGGAATCGAGCCATGAATTTAGTAAGCAAAATACATGATTCGGATTTTACGGTAACAGATCAGTTCTGCGGAGCTGGTGGAAGCTCAACGGGTGCAGCGGAAGCAGGGGCAAGGGTAAAACTTGCTCTAAATCATTGGGCCCTAGCCGTACAAACACATAATCAAAACCATCCTAATGCAGCACATGACTGCACAGATATTCAGGCATGTAACCCTAAAAGGTACCCATCAACAACAATACTAATAACCTCGCCAGAATGTACGAACCACAGCCTGGCAAAAGGGAAAAAGCGAAAAGACCAAGCACAAATAGATTTATTTGGAGAAAACATTCCTACAGAGGAAGCGGATAGAAGTAGGGCGACAATGTGGGACGTTCCAAGGTTTGCGGAGTTTCATGACTATCAAGCAGTAATCGTAGAAAATGTTGTTGATGCAAGATATTGGAGAATGTGGGATGCGTGGTTAATGGCAATGCACGCTCTAGGATACGAACACAAGGCAGTTTACATAAATAGCCAGTTCATGCCGCCTACGCCTCAAAGCCGGGATAGAATGTTTGTAGTATTCTGGAAAAAAGGAAACAAGGCGCCTGATCTTGAATTCAGACCTGAAGCTTATTGTCAAAAATGTGGAGAAACCTGCGAATCATTCCAAAGTTGGAAGAATCCAACTAAAAAATGGGGGAAGTATAAACAGCAGTATGTATATCGGTGCTCAAGTTGTGGCAATGAAGTAACGCCGTTTCATTACGCTGCATGGAACGCGATTGATTGGAGTATTGCAGGCCAGAAGATTGGAGACAGGCAAAAACCCCTGAGCGATAAAACCATAAAGAGGATAGAGACAGGCCTAAAAAAGTACGGAGCAAATCCTATAATAGTAACTCCCAGGTATAGCACGGGGATGGAATGTCGAGTAAGAAACGTTTCAGAGACACTCCCTACACAGCCCGGAGATGCAAGCCATGCGCTATGTATACCGCCATTCTTGATTGGGAGCGAATATGATCCAACAGGAGCCAAAACAAGATCCTTGCAGGAGCCAACATGGACGCAGACAACAAGGCAGACAGCAGGGATATTGATCCCCCCCATTATAGTGGAAAACTACGGAACTGGATCATGTAAAACATCCGCCCAAGCACTAGGCACAGTAACAGCAGGAGGAGTGAAACACGGGTTACTGATGGCAAACTATTCACCGGGATGGGTTCGAGATACATTAAGACCACTAGGGACAGTAACCACAACGGATCACCACGGGATCATAACGGGGGATAGCTTAAACGCATTCCTGCAATACTACTACTCAACAGGAAGCCAAACAAGCCATATCAAACAGCCAATAGCAACAGTAACAACAACTGACAGGGCAAGCTTGATAACACCGCACGGAATTGATGTAAATGACTGTGAATACAGAATGCTAAGACCTCACGAAATTCAAATTGCAATGGCATTCCCTAGGGAATACATAGTGCTAGGAAACTCTCGGCAAAAGGTCAAGCAGCTGGGAAACGCAGTTACGCCTCCGGTGATGAAATGGCTAGTTGAACGAGTAATTCAATCACTCTCATAAAACCATCGAAAGGCCATGAAAAAGCTACTCAAAATCACAACCGCACTCACGATGATTCGCCACTGGACAAACCCGCAATTCTGGATTCATCTTAGTGCAGCTTTCACCATAGACAGAGGAAGCATAAGCGCGGCAACATGGATAAAAATGAAACTCAAAATCGATACCCTACCCAATGAAGCCCAAACCTAGTACCAAGTCAAGTCGGCAGCTTTCAGCGCCGGATTTCATTTACCCTGGTCAATCCTTTACAAACAATGAGCGAAAGAACATATTTCGGAGGTAAGGGAGGCGACGGAGTCTTCCAGACCATCATTAACCAGATACCGCCTCATGAGGCATTCGTCAGCGGGTTTCTCGGCAGATGCGCCATAATGCGAAACAAGAAGCCCGCAGCGGTAAACATCGGCGTTGAAATAGATCCAAACGTCATAAACATGTGGTCAGACAGCGAGATTTGGCCCAGGATCGACGATCGGCAAAGATTCGACATAGTACAGGGAGACTTCCTAAAAATCGACCTGAGCAAATTCCTGGAAGAGATACAGCCAAAAAAGACATTCGTATATCTCGATCCACCGTACCCGCTCGAAACCCGGAAAAGCAGAAAACGCTACCGGTACGAGATGGACGACGCAGACCACCACGAGCTAGTAACAAGCGTATCGTCAACTGAATATATGATGGCCATTTCCTCCTATCCAAATGATCTATATGATGAAATCCTCGGGGAAAACGGATGGCGCTGGATAGACTTCACAGCACAGACAAGAAGCGGCAAGCCGGCAGCCGAAAGGCTATACATGAACTACCCTGAACCGGAACGGCTACATGATACCCGGTACCTCGGGAGTAACTACAGGGAGCGCGAGAAATACAAGCTCAGAGCGGCAACCATAGTAAGAAAGCTGGAAAGGCTTTCGATCCTCGAAAGAGAAGCGGTATTGCAGGCGATTCGACGGAGATTCATGAAACAGGAATTCGAGCTGCCAACCATAAACGAGGTATTGGAGGAAGCCTTAGACAGATACCAAGAAGACGGAGACTACAAAGAAAGGGTCAACAGCTATGTATCAGGAGCGGAACAAATAATCAATATCGTCAAAAAGCAACTCTAAATGGAACGAAACGACAGTGAATTGACGCCGAAAGGTTACAAGTCCTACCGAATAGGAGAAATCGAAAGCAACGGAAAAAGAATATTCGCCAACCTCCTGGTGAAAAAGTCGCTCGCTGAGCGGGCAAGGGAACGGATAGGGTGGATCATCGTCGCAGCAATCATAGCCATAGGCCTGGCCACCGGAGAGATAAGATGCAACGTAGTAAGGCAACCGGCCCCGGAAGGTCCGGCACCAACAGAAACACAGATGCTTCAGCAAAGAGGCAAGTTAACCCAATTGCTCAAACCTACACTACAAAGAAGATGAAGAGCCCGAGAATCTGGTACCAGAAAAAATACATATGGGATACTTCATAAAATTCATGTATTGGGTGCATCCCAAGAAACACCTCCCAACTTACGGTTAACTATGAGAAATTTCCTATAAACACATATTGCCAATTTCCCATGCCTTTCGGAACAAGAGGAACATGGGCCTGTAATTCCTGCTATATTATTGAGGCCATTTTGGCCATACACATACTTAACTCTAAGAATCCACTCTATCTTTTCTGTTGGCAGAAGAAGCTCAGAAGATTCAATATCTTCTATTATCTTTTCAAAAGAAAAAAGAATGAAATACATAATAACCTGCGGTTTTGACAAATTGACGTTGAACGACTCCTGATGATTATTTCCGCCACTAAAATTAGGCCAAGCTGCCAAAGAATGAATTTTATAAAAAAAATCATTACCAACGTACACTGTTGCATCATATTTCATATTTATAGATGCTATTTCTTGCTTTAAATCAGAAATCTGCTGCTTAATATCTTTCAAAAACCCTTCTCGCTTTGTAGCGGTCTCTTGCCTATTAATCTCCTCTAACATCTTATCATTAACCATCTTTTGCTGCCTAAAGGCTATGTAAACCAAAAGGGCATTCAAGAGACCTATAAATGGAGCTGTAAATCCACCCATTCTATCACCAATACCAGGGGCTAATTCATCGCCATACCAAATGGGTAAACCAAAGCCTGCAATGAGGATAAAAATGACACTAAGAATTGCGAGTACAATAGCGGTTATCGATATCCAGAGGGGAAGATTATCAAAGCTCTTGTTTTGATCGCTAGAATTTGAATCGCTCACCGTGAACAGCTTTTTATGAATTCATCTTTGTTGAAGACAATATGAAAAGTAAAAAGGTTGCAGTTCGCGTTGCTCTTGAGGTATCCCCACCACAGCCAGCAGAAACGCAAGTTACGGGGTTGGCCTGGCATATAGGCGGGTCGTTCGTCCTCAGTCGTCGTTCACTTGTGCAGCCCCGAAACCCCTAATTCGGCTTGCCTGCGGCAGACCTGTTGCCTGTCGGGGCTTCCTCGCTCACTCCTCCTTCCGGGCGCTCCAGCCCGCCTATATGCCAGCCCCACCCCGTGACCCCTTTCGGGCGTCTGCTGGCCGTGTCGGGGCTCGGGTCTCAGGCAGTTCATTTCCGCCCCGCCTTTCATCTTCATTGTCATGGTTCCTAGTTCAGTTTTTCAGGTTCTTTCAGGTTGGTCGGTGGTCGCGTTCAGCGGCAGCCGGCAGGCAGTGCCCAGCTCTCCGGGTTGGGTTGCAGCTTCCAGGGTTGCCGGGGCGGTTCCAGCTTCCAGGGTTGCGGTTGGGTGTGCCAGGGGCATTGACGCGGCCGTGCGTCAGGCGGCGCCGGGTTGTCAGGTCTTCCAGGCGGCAGGTTCCCAGGCCTGGCAGCTCGCAGCTCGTAGCTCAGCTCTGGTTCGGGGCGCGGTTGGCGGGGGCCTGGTTGCTTTCCCCAGCGGGTTTTGTCCGGCAGCCGTTCAGGTTTCCAGCAGGTTCTCGGGGGCAGGTTCTGGCACTTGGGGTTCAGTAGCCTTTGCCATCGGGCAGGGGTTGCCGGTAGTTCTGTTCGCGCCGGTTGCTCCTGGTAGCGTTCAGGCTTGGCTCGGTCCTTTGGCCGGTCGCTTTCAGGTCTTGCATGCCACTCCATCGGCGGTTTGGTTGGTTTCCAGCCCGGCCGGTCAGCCCTCCCTCTTTTAGGGGGGGCTTTCCCGAAAGGGCAAAAAAAAAAGCCCAGCTCATGGCCGGGCACAAAAGAATCTCACGGTACAGCGAAAAAACACCTAAAAAGTAGCTCCACCAAGGAACTGAGTCCAGTTACTAGAAGCATATTCCGAACGAACAGAAAAACCCTCACTGGTAACCAAAAGAGCGGCGCCCGGAATCATAGTAGCCTCATGGTTCCCGTACGCAAACAGGTAGTAGTAGCTGCGAACGCCCACGCGGGTAGCAGGTAACACAGTCTCCAAAAGGAGCTGTAAAGCCTCGTTATCCTCATACGCAGTAGCCTCAATGTTATTGGAAACGGAGACCAGCACAATAGCCCCTGAGTCGTTTACGTCGATGCGAACAGAACGCCACTGCATCGGATTACCCTCCGAATCAGTAAACGTGCTAAACATGACCTCGTGCGCTCCAAAGGAGGTCTCGACGTTAAACTCAATCGAAGGAATCTCAATCGAGCCGTTGGCAACCCTCAAATCCTCGAAAAACCGATCAGGAGCAAGGCTGCGATTCAGTTCGTAAAAGTCGTCGAAATTGTCTCCTGCAACTGCTGGGAAAAGAACCGTGCGACTGGGGTACAGGCCAGACACCAACCGAGAAAGGACAACCGGATTAAGGGAAACCCGATCATTGATCGAGAGCAAATTCCGGTTACGCGAATCCGTAGCAACTGCAAAAGCTTCAATATCCTCCTCGGTAGAGCTCGCACCAAGACTTCCTCCGGTGATGGCCGACAAGCGGTCAGCATTACGGGTAATCGTCTTCTGAAGACGACGAATCCGGCTAAGAATCGAGGCAGAAGAATGAGTACGGCCCTCCGGGTTTCCAGAGATACGCCGCCAGCCATTCGAAGCCTCAAGCTCAGCAAAAAAAGCATCAACCGCATCCTGATCCTCAAAGGGGCCCAGATTGAAAGACTCCGTCACCTTACCAAGGCTGGGATCAGTAGCCGAAACCGAGAACTGAATAAAGCCACCATCGAAATCGTAGTCTGAATCAGCATTCATGGCCAAAGCCAGGTTCAGAGCCGAATCATAAGCAGAAGGGGAACCGGTGCGGTATACGCCAACAGAACCCCCGAAGGAAAGGAATCCAGAGGCATGCACAGGAGCCAAAGCAACCACCTTGCTGATATTGGCGCCGTCCAGGGAAGCGCCTGCCTGAAAAAGCCCCATCGTCCAAGTGCCGGCGCCATCATCCGCCAGCAAAACAGCCGGCCGATCGCTTCCGGCAACGGTAAGCAGGTAAACACACCCGAGGCCAAGACCCTTAGGCGATTCTGTCCAATCAGGATTACCGGGAGAAGCATTGCTGTAGCTAATCTCAACAGTCACTACGGACACTACCGAGGGATCATCAGATATCCCCAAAGATACCGGAGCGAGATCGTCTTCAAGAACCTCCTCGACAACACCTGTCACGCCCGGAAGCGTGTAGGGAATAGTCTGGCCCTTGTACACAGGAACCGTACCACCTCCCGGAGAAACCGGAGGAGGAGGGACAGGAGGACGAAAATCAATGTTTACGTGGGTTTTGACCCTTGAAAAAGTTTCCTTTGCCATAACTTGAAAATGGTTAGCGACCAGGCGAACGAAGGTCTATGTTAAGGAAAAGGGCGATTGCAAAAAGAACCTCCCGAGCATTTACAAGGATGCCCCGGAGGGTTGGGCCGATGATAGCCTGACCATCAGCGCCAATGTAGGCAACCAGGTAGGGTATACCCCAATACAGGGAAATGAGGGCCAGGATCACAGCCAGGAACGAAATAGGATTCGTTACCTTAAGCCGGTTCAGGACTGGCCCGAAAAAGCGGGCGATGAAATCAGCAATGATATTCATACTAAGATTGGTTATCCCGCTCAAGGAAGGTCAGTCGCTGCTCCAGCAGCTCTATACGCCTCCTCAAGTCGGAGTGAATAACTTGGAAATTAGAGCTCACATCTTGGACACTGTAGCGAAGGTTCTCAAGCTGCAAGAAAACCCGCCGCAGGAGTATCGAAAGAACAGCGAGGAGAATGCAGCAGAAAATTAGAAGAGCCAATTCGATACTAACCATAGGACGAGATTTCAAGAGGCTAAAAAATGGGGCGACTTGCGCCGCCCCACAAACATCCCATGTTCACGCATTAGCGAAAACCCCAAAGGTACTACGCGAAAACCCCGCCGATCTTGATGGCGTCCTGTTGCGCGAAGGGATAGTAGTTGCCCGAAACCTCCTGGTAGTACTGAACGCCGATTACGGCGCACAGGGAAACCTCAGGAGCCATAGTAGGCGAGCCAGGGAGAGCGGCAACCACATCCGTAGCAGCAATGGCGCTACCCAGATCAAGGTAAGCGGAGTGAGTCACAGTCAGCAAGGTGGCCACATCAGCAGCCGGCTCATACTGTCCCGTCCCCTCGTTGTAGATGAAATCAGGCAGAGCCATAGCGGCACAGATGTACCGAACATGAGTCGCGCCACTGGGGACAGCCAGGTTTACCCCCGGATCAACAGCCGGAACCTCAAAGGTAGCCTCGTTACGGCCAGCGTTGGCCGTCACCGTAAACGGCACACGGAGAACGCTGTCAAGGTTCGAGCCCGAGTTGAACTGGAAGCCGGCAAGCGCCTCCGGGGCAGCAGTAACCAAGATAGCACGTTGGCCGCGGGCCTCAGAATCGTCCAGCAGGTTAACCTGCTTGAGCTGGGCCACAAGGCGCCCCGTAACGTAGCGATCCCAGCTCCGTTTGGTGGCTGCCATGGCATCGCGAATGTACTTGCCCATCTTCGACACGCCGGAAAATTCGGCCATGTTCTCCCGGGTACGGGCAAAGTTTTCCCCGGTTGCAATTTGCTCAGCGGTTGCACCGCCCTTGGTTCGGATAATGTGATTCCCCTGGCCATCCTTGTAGCCGCTCACATCCCCCAACGAACCCGTAAACTTGATCACGCCAGACTGACGAGCCATAGTAAGCTTATTTGTTTGGGTAAATAAAAAAAGGTTACATCTGTGAGCAAATGTAACCTTTTTAAGCACTTATTGTCAATTTTTTAAATCACTAGTCCTGCTCAGTCGAGACGGAAGAGACCTCAAAAGTGATCTGGCTGCCTTCTTCAGACTCTACAAAATACTCCCCAGGGAGCGCCAAACCAACAGCCTGAGCAGCAGCTTCATAGTTCCAATCTCCAGGAACCTCAACAACAACAGTAGCTTTTACGCTAATCTTCTTCGGAGACATAAGCGACATGATTTTTGGTTATGAAAAAAAATTACTTGCGGCCAGACTTTCCGCCTCGCGAAAAGTGTAGATGCTTGCCGGAACGAAGCTTCCAGGCATCGATACGGCAAGTGTCTCTGCAGTACCGTTGTTTCTTGTGGTTCACCTCGTAGGCTCCACCACAGTGGAGACACAGACGATGTGTTGCACTCTTGCCAGAAGCAATAGCAGGCGCAGGGGGAAAGGAACCCAATCCAGATGAACCAGAACCAAAGCGGCGGGAATTCTCCTCCAAGGCGGAAGCCCTGGAGCCCGGAAGAAACCCCAGAACCCGGACAGGACGAAAGTCGTTAGCGGATGGACGAAAATCGTTGTAGGGGTATCGAGTACCAAGGTTTTGTGCGGTGGCTGCGGAACCTACGGACATAGAGGGCCCAGGAATAGAAGCGCGATTATCAGCAACCGAGTCATCAGAAAACAGCTCCCGAAGGAGTTCATCATAAGGCGAACGATTTTCGTCAATACGATTTTCGTAAGGATGGCCAGTACCAGCACTTTGGCCGGGGCCGGATCCATCGGAAACCGGGCTGCCGCCCTCATCATCATAAGTCAGATCATTGTTTCTGGTAGTCGACTGTTGGCCCTTGGCCAGAGTTACCCGCTGTTGATCCCTCTCGTCATGAATAACCGTCCAGGCATCCGGTTCGACCAAATCAGGCTGACGCCAGTTCCTGGAACGATTCAGAACGTTACGGGCTACCACCCGGAAAGGCTTCGCCAAAACCTCATACCAACCAGGCTCTGAAAAGTCCGAGCGGGAAAGGATCGGGACCGGCAGCACTCCGTTACGGAGCCGGATGAGCTCAGCCACCACCGACAGGAACAGAGCCACAAAGATAGCCCAGCCAGAAACCCGAGCCGAATTAGAAACCAGCACTGTAGCAACTCCGTCATGCTTCGCAGTGGTCACGCTATCGCGGCCCACTACCCTTGTACGGGAATCATTGTACCGACCTTCAACCAGGGCCACAGCCTCATCACGGGCGGCGCGAAGCTCAGCTTTAGCCTCAATGCCAGCGTCAACGATCTTTCCAATCTTGGCCCTCTGGGCCGATTTCCTAGACTCTATCCATTGCGCATTTCCGGCATTCTTTATGCCATCCAAGCGCTTTATTTCATGCTCGTGTACCAACACCCTCGCAGCCTCGGAAGTGGTCACAGAAGCCAAATCAACAGCGTACAGCGAATCAATACGAGCAAGCTCTATTAGTCGGGCGCTATCAAGCTTGCCAGTGCCCTGAATACTGGCTTCACCGGCGAGGTTGGAGCCTACAACCTTGCCGCTCTCGCGGGAAACCTGAAAGCTGTAGACTGACAAGAAAACCACCACCGCAGAGCAGCCCAAAACAATAACCAGGTCAACCACGGAACGACGCTTCTGGTAGATCGCCCGGGTGATATACATCACAAGGCCAGTATTCAAGACATCAGGAGCGAGGCTAAAAACCAGGTACCCCAAAATGTACACCGGCCACATGAGGAAGGGAGGGAGCGAATTGGAAAGGTTAGAGTTAACGAAGCTCAGGACACCCCCGAACACAGTTACCGAAGAGATCAGAACGAAAATCGTGCAACCCAGAAGGACTACACGGTAAAGCGGCGCATCATGGCGCCAGGTATCGGATTCTTTGGGAAGATTGTAAAGGATTTTCATGACCGCAAGATTGAACGTGAGACTAAAAAGGGGCCCCCTGCACAGGGGGCCCGGTAAAGACGACCTATAAGAAATACCAACACTACGGAGGAGGATTCGTCGGAGGATTCCGTTTGCGCCAGGCCTTGATAAAATCAGCCATAGTCCTGGCTACATACACCTCCCCCCCAGCTTCTTTGCAACCACTCAACCAGTTTTGCTGGAACTGCGAAAGATGGTCCTTGCCCACCTTGATTTCCACAGCAACCCAACGGCCAGTCTCAATATGCCAGCCAATCACATCGGCCACCCCCCGAACTCCTTCAGGTACTGGAGTCCAACAGCGGCGAATTATGTTCGACACCTCAGAAAACAAAGGTGGCTGCGGGCGATCGAAATACCTACGCAACCAGGTAAGACAGCGGTCTTGATCGAAGCGGCCAACGTTTTCCTGACGCCATGCGTAGTAGCCGTTCGAGTTAAGCCAGCTCACCACGCCCGTGATCATATCATCTTCAGTAATCTTGAGCTTAGATACAGGTTTCATCGGCCCGACATGTAATCCGTTAGCAATTTCTGGAACTCATCACGGCTCCAGATAACACGGTAAAGGTAGCCCGCGCCCATCGCAGCAGAGCCCCAGGTTAGCTGATCCTCCGAAGCCTTCCGGCCCGGAGACTTGAACTCAATGCACAACCCATGCCACCGACCCGAAGGCCACAAGAGAATCAAATCAGAAACACCAGCCAGAAGACCTTCCTCAACCATACGGGCAGCCGTAGTAGCATTCCGAAAACCACCGTTGGCCACACTGAACAGAAGTAGCCGATGTGCCGGGTACTTGTTCCGAAACCACGACACACAAGAAGCCTGTATAGCGCTTTCAAGATTAAGCCGGTGAACCGTTGTCTTTTTGTCCTTTGCCATATCGATTATCCGAAAAGAGTTGTTTGCACTGGCCCCGGATGAACCTCGCCAGTCCTGGCGAGAATGTCCGAGAATTCCTTATCTGTCATCAGGTCAAGAACCTGAATAGAGGCCCGGAGTCTGCTAATCTGGCGCTCGGCAGTGGCTTTCGACATCTTGCCAGATGAAACCCGAGGGGGGTAAACCGTTTCCCGCATAGACATTTCGCGGCGCAGTTCCTGTAATGCATCTTTCCTACTCATGATCGTGAGATTAAAAGGTTATGAAAGCAGTTTGCGGTAAACCGTAAGTTTGCGCGCTATGATCCGAGCCTCAGCAGCTATCGTAGCCTGACCGGATCGCGAATCAGGATCAAGTACAGACAGTATCTGTTTGCGGCGCCGGAAATCTATACATTTAGCCAGCTCGTCGACGAGCTGCTGTTCAGCAAGTACCAAAGCATCCTCGTAAATCGCCTGTGCTTCGCCAGTCTCAAACTCGATCAGGTCAAGGCTCCGCGCACTATCGTACCAAAATGCCTGTACATCCTTCCAGCTCTCAAGCTTGCCCCGCTTTTCTTCAATCAAGCCCCGAAACCAAGAATCATGCTGCGCAATCTTGTCAGCCCGAGAAGCTGCAGCCTCTTGCTCCTGGCGTACCCGGTGTGCTTCCTGTAGTATCGCTGCCTGTATCTTAAGCCGTTTGTCAGAGTACGCCCGTAGCAGTTCGCCCAGATGCTTGGCATTCCAAGCGCCGCCCCACATCTCCGCAGAGCCATCTACCTGCAACTTGCCAGCAGCCCAAAGTTTGTAAGCCTCCGAAATCTCGTCAAGGCTCAAATGTTTAAACTGGCTCAACACCAGATCGCAGCAAGCCTCCAACAGGAAGTCGTCAACCTCAAGCCTGTTCCCGTAAGCTTTGGCTAGTGCCGGCAGGTTCAACGCCAGCCATGCAGACACCAGCTCCGCTGGCTGATCACGAATAGGAGCTACCATGCCGGCAGCAACCGCTACAGCCATCGAAGAAGGTACCTCAGCCTTTTCCGCTAATGCGGGCAGCAAGTCTTTCAGCGACCCGCCTAGATTGGTCAAGGTCGACACCAGCGCCACCGGTGACCTTTGTGCCAGTTCTGTTGACATTGGAAGAGGGGTTTTGCCCCGGCTTAAGCCGAAGCTTGTTATCAGATACATCCCGCAGCATGAAGGTCCGAGCAGTAGCAACCCAGTCCTTGCGGCGAACACCTTTAGAAGCGCTCCAACTACCTACTGACTGGTAGTAGAAATCAAGGTCGGCAATCTCATAATCAGTGCCCGCAAAAGCAGCCCGGAAGCGGTCAAGACCATCGGCGCCGCCGAAAGCATCCTCGAAACTTTGCTCAAGGCCGCGGCTAAGCGCTCCTCGCCTCCGAGGTTTTGAAGGGGGGGCCGGCGCAACAGGGGGGGAAGAAAAAGCCTCATCAGCATCGAAAAGCGAAGCGCTGCCCTTTTCTCTTACACTTACATCAGTATTTATTCTTACATCAGTATTTACTATATCGCCTGAAAGCCTGACTTTCAGGCTTTCGGTAACTTCGGTGGAACAACCGAAAGCCTGACTTTCAGTCGTTCGGTGATCGTCAACAGTTCCCGGAGCCTCGTATATCACCCACTCCTTTCCTATCAACTTGCCGTTTTGATCCCGTACCGGGCTCAGGGCCGCGTAACCGGCCTGCTCCAATTCCCGCAACACCTTACGAGCAGCATCACGGCCAAGGTCCCTAAACCGCGCGCGCAGATCATCGATCCGTACCGACCAGTTGTCAGGCTTCGTAAGCAGGTAGAACATCACACCAACAGCAGAAGACCCCAAGCGCTCATCAAGCGCCGGCCTATTGTCCACTATCGTGTAAGCGGTCTTAGCTTTCGAGACTCGTACAATCATGATTCAGAGAGTTTTGAAGACTTGCGCGAATATCTACCAGCTTACCAATAGCCCCGTCAAGGCGGTCTATCTCTGCCTGTATAGCCTCCCTCCGATCCAAAGCCACAGTAAACAGAGCCTGAGAGAACTTAGCCTGCCATTCAGCATTCACAGCCGAATGATCGTAATACCACTTTACTACATAGCTCAAAGAGCAGCCGCATAGCTCAGCTATCCGGGCCAGATCAGCGCGAGAGATGCGAGGAGTCAAAGCAGCTTCATGATCTGGAATTCTGTAATCAGATGTTGCGCCGTTCGTCATTTTGTAATAAATTTGTGATGAGCAAAATTAGCTTTGTCGCAAAGATAATTACATTTGATTACAAAGACAAGACTTTTGCTTACTTTTTATTACACGAACAACACAAAAAAGAAATCACGTACAGCTTCATGAAAACCACCACCGGAGAGCGGATAAAGCTCGTAAGGAGCAGACTCCGTTTGAGCCAAAGAGAGCTCGCACAAAAAATGGGAATAACAACTAGCTTAGTTGCCCAGATGGAAGTAAACAACCGAGCGTTAACCTTGGAAAACGCTCGGAAGATTGCTGGCATCGCAAATACAAGCCCCGAATGGCTTTTGGGGGAATCAGAATTTGATCCATCAGAGTTTGAAACTCCAATGGACTCCGTAAGCGTATGCTACCTGGTAGAACCTGCTACCTTGAAAGAAGGAGGGCTAAGTAACCCTACACCAGAACAGGTAATCGAGGTATTCAGAATACCGAAGCTTAAACCTACAGAAAAACCCTACCTGGCAATCCAAGTTCAGGGAGAAGGGATTTCACCAGTACAGGAAGGAGATATTGCGGTAATCGAACGAATAACAACTCAATCAGAGTTTGTTGACGGGAGGATATACGTGGTATCTGTAACGGGAACTGAAGTAACAGTCGTAAAGAGGGTAAGCATCGGAATAGAGTCTGAAAACTTAGGGAAGCTAGTTCTCACTGGAGAAAACAGCAACCGGCCAGCAGTGGTAAGACTCGAAGACGTGAAGGTTTACAAGATCAGGGCCCTTGTCAAGCACTTCCCATAAAAGGGGAAAATTTTGACACAAAATTTTGACACAAATTTCAACACAGAATTGGGCGCCATCAGCCTGAAAACACAACAGGCCCACCGAAAGGTGAGCCTGTTTGTAGAGCCACCCAAGGGACTCGAACCCTCGACCCTCGCATTACGAATGCGATGCTCTACCAGCTGAGCTAGGGTGGCTTGCTTAATGCGGGGCAAAGATAGAAGCGGTTTTAAAACTGTGCAAGTTTT
>Ga0209573_1003074_pt1 | contig 19388 bp, 15 predicted proteins | sample TNRBio252014_DNA_FD_185870 | JGI IMG/M metagenome (GOLD analysis project Ga0209573, IMG submission 185870) | Wastewater treatment Type I Accumulibacter community from EBPR Bioreactor in Madison, WI, USA - TNR Reactor_6/25/2014_ DNA (SPAdes)... | ecosystem: Engineered > Bioreactor > EBPR >...
CCTGCTCCGCCGGGGTGCCAGCCTCGTCGCCGATGACATGGTGAAACTGCGCAACATCGAGGACCGCGAGCTCATCGCGACCGCTCCCGAGCTGGGACGAAGCTACATGGAGGTGCGCGGACTCGGCATCATCAATGTGGCGGCGCTCTTCGGAGTCGGCACCTTCCGCACGGAAAAACGCCTCGACCTCGTCATCACTTTGAAGCGGGATTCGGCGATGAATGAAATGGAGCGCGTCGCCGTGGCCGGCCAGAAGATCGAGATCCTCGGCATCGAAGTCCCGCACATCCAGTTGCCCGTGGCAGCGGGTCGCGACATGGCCCAGCTCATCGAAGTGGCCGCGCTCGACCAGAAGCTCCGGGTCCTCGGGCACGATTCGGCCGTGGAATTCAACAAGAAACTCTTGAAAAGGATGCATGACGAACGTAAATCCATGTTTTGACCGCCTTCCTTTTTCCTTCTCTCCGAATCGACGCCCGCGATGCCCGACTGTGAACTGACCATTCCGAACGAGGACGGCCTGCACGCCAGGCCGGCGGCGAAGTTCGTCAAGCTCGCGAGCCGTTTTGCCTGCGACGTCTGGGTGGAGAAGGACGACGAGGAAATCAACGGCAAGAGCATCATGGGCTTGATGATGCTGGCAGCCGCCCAAGGTTCGGTCATCAAGGTCTCGACCGAGGGGGAAGATGCCGACGCGGCTCTCGAAAAGCTGAGCGCCCTCGTCAAGAGTGGTTTCGAGGCGGATTGCTGATCTGGCGGGCGTGCCACCCGTTTTTTGGCCGGGAAAACTCTCCCAAAGGCATAATTTTTCCCCCTCCGGCCCGTTTAGAGAGCGACCCGAATGATTTTGACCAAGCCGAAACCAGAAATCCGCCTGCAAGGGATCGGAGTGTCTCCGGGCATTTCGGTCGGGCCGGCCGAACGCGTCGGCAAGGCGCTCGAGGAGCCTGAGCACCTCACGATCGAGCGCGGCGATGTGGAGAGCGAGCGGGAACGGCTCAACGAAGCCATCATCGCGACCCGGGACCAGATCCTCCTTCTCCAGGAAGAGATCAGCTCGGCAGAGGGCGAAAATCACTCGGCCATCTTCGACGCCCATCTTCTCATCCTCGAGGACTCGAGCATTCTTAACGAAGTCCTTCGCATCGTCGAGACCCAGCGGAAATCGGTCGATTGGGCTTATTATTCGGTCTCCAAGCGTTATATCGACTCCCTGAGGAAGATCGCCGACCCCTACCTGCGCGAGCGGGCCGTCGACATCGAGGACGTCGCGAAGCGCCTCCTGCGCAACCTCCGTCGCGGCGCCGGCGATGACAGCGACGACGGGATGCGCCCCTCCCAGCCCGGCACTAGCATCCTTCTCGCCCACGACCTGACTCCATCCGATACGGTCGGTCTCGACCGCACCCGGATCCGCGGATTCGCCACCGAGCTCGGCAGCCCGACCTCGCACACGGCGATCATGGCGCGCTCGCTGAGCATCCCGGCCGTTGTTGCCCTGCACGACATGCCCGAGGATTTCCCGGCGGGTGACACGGTGCTGGTCGATGGTTACCACGGTCTCGTCATTCTCAATCCTTCCCCCGCGACGATCGCCGAATACGAGACGGTGATCGAGCGCGAGCGTTCGGTGCAGACCGACCTCGACCCGCTCCGCTATCAGGACACCCGCACCGCCGACGGACGCAAGATCACGCTCTCGGCGAACATCGAGTTCATCGAAGAACTCGACGGCATCATCTCCCTCGGCGCCGAGGGGGTTGGTCTTTATCGCACCGAGTTTTTCTACCTGAGCCGCCCCGAGCTGCGCGACGAAGAGAATCAGATGGAGAACTACCGCAAGGTGGCCGAGGCGACCCATCCGCACGGAGTCATCGTCCGCACCCTCGACATCGGGGGTGACAAGCTCCTCCCCGAGCTCTTCGAAGACCCCGAGCCGAATCCCTTCCTTGGCTGGCGCGGGATCCGCCTCAGCCTCGACCAGCCCGAGGAATTCCGGCTCCAGCTCCGGGCCATCCTGCGGGCAAGCGCCTTTGGCAAGATCCGCCTGATGTTCCCCTTCATCTCCACTCTTGAGGAATTGCGCGGGGCCAAGGTCCAGCTCGAGGCGGCCAAAGACGAACTGCGTGCCGCAGGCATCGCCTTCGATGAAAAGATCGAGGTCGGCGCCATGATCGAGATCCCGAGCGCGGTCCTCATCGCCGACCACCTCGCCAAGGAAGTCGATTTCTTCAGCATCGGCTCCAACGATCTCATCCAATACACCACCGCCGTTGATCGCGTGAACGACCGCGTCGCGCACCTCTACCAACCGGCTCACCCCGCGGTGATCGCGATGATCCGCGAGACGGTCGAAGCCGCCCATCGCAACGGGATCTGGTGCGGGATCTGCGGCGAGGTCGCCAGCGATCTTGATCTCGCACCGGTCTGGGTCGGGCTCGGGGTCGACGAACTCTCCGTCGGTGCCTCCCAGCTCCTGCGGATGCGCCGGGCGCTCTCGCGACTCGATTCCACGAGCTGCCGCACCCTCACAGACGGCCTCCGCGCCTGTGGCACGTCCCGGGAGGTGAAGGATGCCTCGCTTGCAATCGCCCGGGCGGCGTATCCCGAACTACTCCATTGAATGCGCCTCAGTGTTTGACGTCTCCGCGTTTTTCTTCAGAATACTGACTCCCCTTCCCCCGAGGCCCTTGATTCCCTCCTTACAGAAAGCTCCCGGCGACCGGACGCAGACCGTCCGAAGGAGCACTTGTGGCCGCCTCTGGAGTCTCGCCGGCCTTTTTCTCTTCTCGGCGGCGAGCCTTCCCGCCCCAGACTTCCCCACGCTGAAAAAGCTTCCCCTCAATCTTTTCCAAAAGAAGAACGACGAGCTCCTCGAGACGGCCCAGGCCCCGTCCGGCCCCGGGGGCATGGGCATGCTGCCTTCGGGCGACTACATCATCGCCTGCCATCCCTTTTTCATGCCCCAGCACCGGGTCATGCGGCTCGGCAAGGATGGCCAGTGGATGCCCTTCCCCAACGAGGCGATGAACACGCCCGGATCGGGTGATCCCCTTCTCCTCGACTCGGTCCTCGGGCTCGCCTGCGACTCCCGCGGCGTCGTCTGGCTCCTCGACAACGGACGCCGCTCGGGTTCCGCCGCCAAGTTGGTGGCCTGGGACACCAAACGCGACGAACTCCACAAGGTGGTCGTGATCGATGCCCTCGCCCTGAATCCCAATTCCTTCCTCACCAATCTCGCCCTCGACCCGGTCAGCCCACACATCTACATCTCCGATCCCGCCGACGGCGTGACCTCGGCCCTGATCGTGGTCAACACCGAGACCGGGCTTGCCCGCCGCGTCCTTCAGGGGAATCGATCGGTGCAGAAGGATCCCGAACTCGTCCTCACCGTCGACGGACGCCAGGTCGAGGTGCGGCGTCCCGATGGCGTCGTGGCCAGTCCGCTCACGGGGGTCAGTCCCATCGCGATCGACCGCCGCGGCGAATGGCTCTACTACGGCGCCCGCGACGGAGCTTCGCTCTTTAAAATCCGCACCGAATTCCTCGTCCGTACCGACATCACTCCAGAGGTTCTCGCGACCCAGGTCACGGGTGTTTCGCAGAAGCCCGTCTGCGACAGCATGGTCATCGATTCAAAAGGTCGGATCTACTTCGCCGACATCGCCCGGGGCTCGATCGACTACGTCACACCGGAGGAGAATTTCCTGAACCTGCGTCTCTTCGTCCAGGATCCCCGCCTCATCTGGCCGGGCGGCCTGCTCATCGGTCCCGACGGGCAACTCCACTTCTACAGCAGCCAGCTTCATCGCACGCCCTTCTTCAACAGCGGCAAGGACATCACCGCCCCGCCTTTCTCCATTTTCAAAACGCGTCCCCTGCCCTCGAGCCGGTTCAGCTTCCCCGCCCTGCCCTGATCCATGGCAACCCTCCTCGATACCCTGAAGAAAGGGGCCGAATATCTCCAGCGGCACGAGGTGGACGAGGCGAGGCTCAACATGGAGCTGCTCATCGCCCACGTCCTCAAGGTCGGGCGGATGCAGATCTATCTCGACTTCGACCGCCCGCTCACCGAGCCACAGATCGCCACACTGCGCGACCTCACCGTGAGACGCGGCAAGGGAGAACCGCTCCAGCACCTCCTTGGCACGGTCGAGTTCTGCGACCTCGAGTTTCTCACCGACTCGCGCGCCCTCGTCCCGCGTCCCGAGACCGAAGAGCTCACCCATCACCTCTTGTCACTGACCTGGCCACAGGGAGCCACGATCCTCGACATGGGTTGCGGCTCCGGGGTCATCGGCATCTCCCTCGCCCAACACCTCGCCGCCCGCGGCGGCGCCCGGGTGACCTTGTCCGATCTTTCGCCCGAAGCGCTCTCGCTCGCCCGCGAGAATGCCGCCCGTCTCCTCCCGGAAGCGACCGCGGTTGAAACAGTCGAGTCGGATCTGTTCGAAGGACTCGGCGACTCCCGTTACGACCTCATCGTCGCAAATCTCCCCTACATCCCGCAAAGCTCCGAAACGGCCCTGAGCCGCGAAGTCCTCCGCGATCCACCGCTCGCTCTCTACGGTGGTGAAACGGGTCTCGAGGTGATGGAGCGTTTCCTCGCGGCCGCGCCGGGCCACCTTCGACCCGGTGGAAAGATCGCGATGGAATTCGGGATCGACCAGGGCCCGGAACTCGCCCGCCTCGCCGACCACCACGGCCTCTCCGGCGTCACCCTGCGCAACGATCTCTCCGGCATCGAGCGCTTTCTTTTCGCTACCAAAACCCCCTAATGCTGCTAGGGTCGCCCCTTCCGCGCCAAGGAACGGCGCGGACCGACCCTTCACGATTCGAGACATGGAAAGATTCATCGTTCATGGCGGCAAGCCCCTCTCGGGCAGCGTCAACATCAGCGGTTCTAAGAACGCTTCGCTCCCCATCCTGGCCGCCACGCTCCTCACCCGCGAGCAGTGCATCATCCGTCGCGTCCCCGATGTCTCGGACACGAATTACATGCTGCAGATCCTGCAGAATCTCGGCGCCGAGGTCGAGCGCGCCAGCGGAACCGTCGTGATCCGTTGTGAGAAGCTCCGCGGACACGAGGCTCCCTACGACCTCGTCCGCAAAATGCGTGCCTCGGTCTGCGTCATGGGTCCCCTCCTCGCCCGCCACAACCGCGCCGATGTCTCCCTGCCCGGCGGTTGCGTCATCGGCGACCGTCCCATCGATCTCCACCTCCGCGGTCTCGAGGGACTCGGGGCCGAAGCCCGTGTCGAAGGCGGCAACGTCCGTCTCGAGGCCCGCTACGGTCTCACTGGCAAAGTCATCGACATGAGCGGCAAACACGGCGCCACCGTCCTCGGAACTGACAACGTCATGATGGCCGCCGTTCTCGCCAAGGGCACCACCGTCATCACCGGGGCCGCCTGCGAGCCCGAGGTCGTCGATCTCGCCAATTTCCTCAATGCGATGGGAGCCAAGGTCAGCGGCGCGGGCACGCCCCGCATCGAGATCGAGGGCGTCGCCGAACTCGGCGGCGTCGAGCACACCGTGATCCCCGACCGCATCGAGGCCGGCACCTTCATGGTCGCCGGAGCGATGGCCGCCAAGGAGAGCATCACCCTCCGCCGCGTCGCGCCCGAACACCTTTCCGTCGTTACCGAGGTCCTGCGCCGTTGCGGATGCAAGGTCGAGACCACCAAGACGACCGTCACGGTCCATCGCGCCACCAATCCCGTCGGGGCGAACATCACGACCGAGCCCTACCCCGGCTTCCCCACAGACATGCAGGCGCAGATGTGCGCCCTCTTTGCCACCACCCCTGGCACGAGCGTCGTGCGCGACACCATCTTCCCCCAGCGCTTCATGCACGCCTCCGAGATGAAACGCATGGGCGCCGACATCGAGGTGAACGATGGCACTGCGATCATCCACGGAGTCGAGCAGCTCAGCGCCGCCCCCGTGATGGCGAGCGACCTGCGCGCCTCCGCCGCCCTCGTCCTCGCGGCACTGACGGCCAAGGGCAACACCGAGATTTCGCGGGTTTATCACATCGACCGCGGCTACGAGCACATCGACGACAAACTCATCGATCTCGGAGCCGAAATCGAACGGCTGCCGGCGTAAGGCCGCGTCGCTGCGCGCCTATCAGGGCTTGGAAAAAACGTAGGGCGGATTTGCAATCCGCTACCCATCAGCCCGGCCCGCACAAGCCACGGGGCGGAATTCAATTCCGCCCTACGATGCCAAGCCCTCCCTTCCGTGCCTTCCGTGTGTTCCGTAGGCCACCCCTCCCGGACTTCCGCCGCCCGCCTCAGCGCGACCGATCCTGCCGGATGATCCGTTCGACCTCTGACGGCTCCATGCGCACGGCAGTGGACTTCGGCTTCATCTTGATGACGACACCGAGGCGCATCGTACTGAGGACTCCGCAGAGCCTGCCCCGCTGATCGATGAGAGGCGATCCGCTGTCGCCCTTGATCATCGGCAGGCTCGTCACCACTTTCTGGAAGTGACCCGGGGGCGCGTTCTCCACCGGGAGGTATTGGATGAATTCCCCACCGGCACGCTCGTGCATCCAGCCACCGGCGAACAAGGTATCGGAGGGCTTGAGCGCTTCGCTGCGAAACCGGAGGTAACGCGGCGTGGAGATGTCGGCCTTCACGATGGCGAAGTCGGCCGCGTCATTGCGGTAGACCACCCGGATGGGCGCGTAATCAATGTAGGTGCGGCGCTGATTCGAGGTCGCGTAGAGCACGTAGCTGTCCTTGTGGGCGAGGACATGGGCGGCGGTGAGGAAATAACCGTCAGCCGAGACCGGGGCGCAGCTCCCGAATCCCGAACCGCCTTTCGCGATCGGCACGGAGAAGCCGAGTTCGAGCACCCCTTCCTGCGCCTCGCGGCTCGTGGCCAGCTTGGCCTTGAAATCCTCGTCGATGTATTTGCCGCTAACGATCAGACCCGAGTGCAGGGTCAGGTAATCCGCCGCGGAAAATCCCTTGTCCGTGCGATTCTTCAGTTCCGGCAAGGTCACGGGGGCGTCGATCCCCAGTGAATCATACTTCGCGAGCGAACGCCGTTGATCCCAATGGGTGTTCGACGGCATCATGACACACGAGGTGAGCAGCACCGGCGTGAGCAGGAGAAGTCGGGTGGCTGACCGGGGGATACCGAAACAACAAAGGAAGGACCACATTCGCAGAAAACAGGAAGGGAAAAATTTCGTGGAGACGAAGCCACCTCGGGGAGGGTTCATTCCCCGGTGCGAGGTTCGCACCGGGACTCTAACTCAGAGAGCGACTTCGTTCACCTGAGAATACGTGATCCCACGAGATTCTTTCAACCTTTTCGGTGGATCACAGGCACCTTTTTCAGCGCTTCAGCCCCATCCCGAACCCGATCAGGGCAACCCCTGCCGAAGGGAGATGCTTCTGGAGAAAGCCGCCGATGAGATCGACATGCGCAGTGGCCCAGTCCCCGCCCTGCTGCACGGACTGGAGATAATCGTCCCAGAGAGAAACATAACCCTGATTTTCGAGGATCCAAACGGCCACGCCGCTCAGGAGGAGAAGGGTCACTGCCGTCTTCAAGGCCGCGCGCAGGAGCGATCCCGTGATCATCGCGATCATGAAGCTGAGCCCTAGAGTGACCGCACCCTTTCCCCAGAGATCGCCTTTATGAAGGAGCACGTCCCCCTTCCCTGAGGAAGTGCCCACGGAGAAATTCGCGGACATGGGAGCGCCAGGTGCCCTGAAAACGTTGCCGGAACGGTGCATCTCGCGCCCGTTCGTCCAGATCGAACCGGCCAGAACAATGACACCAGCAAACAGCAACATCCGGGCTTTGAACCCCGAAAATCCGCCGATGATTTCCGTTATTGCCACCATTTCAATATCCACTATAAACTATCTCTCCTCAAAATGCACGCAATTTTGAGGGAAAGCACAAAAAACGACCCCGCCGCGGACGGGGCCGTTTATTTGAGCGGTTCCTTGCGGTCTGCACGTGGAAGGGGCACCGGGGGATAAAGCCCGTGTAATCTCCCGCTTTTCCCTGGAGTGTTGCATTCTCCGTGCCAAGGATTGCGGAAGAGTTTCCGTCCCCATTCAATACCCCGGTTTCTCACCGATAGGCATAAATCACCGTCCACGGCTGCGTCTCCTCGACCGTGGACTGGAGAGAGAGCCGGAGGTAGTAAATGCCCGTCTCGGAGGGCGTGGCGATGAGACTCGCCAGGTTCGGGGTCTCGTAGCGGAGGGTCTTCGCCTCGAGCAACTCCCCTTTCCCGTTGTAGAGATTGAGGTTCACGGCCGCCTTGCGATCGGGCACAGCGACCCAGAAATGGTAGTCGTTCCGTTTGAAAAGCTGCACCTGGATGAGACGCGCCTTGCCCGGTTCGACTTCTCCGCTCCAGGTCGATTCGCGAAGGATGAAGGGATTGCCTCCACCGAGGTGCGGGATCGCCGCCTGCTGTGCGACGAGTTTCAGTTCGTCGAGCGAAGGTTTGACCTCGACTGCTTCCTGCGCGCGGAGGCTGGAGAAACCGCCCAACAGCACAAGAGCGAGGAGGGAATGGAGCCGCTCAAATCTCATAGATGGCGTCGACGAGATTCTTCGTCGAGAGCGAGATCTCGATCACCTTGCCTTGGCTGATCGCCCCGCTGGCGTCGGCGCGCATGAGGGACTCGAGATGCTCGAGGGTCTGCGTGATCTGTCCGAAGACCTTGCCACGCTTGGCCCGGGCCGGGAGGGTGTTGAAGTCGGTCTTCAGTTGCTTGACGAGGTCGGGCTGGTTGAGCAGGTCGGAGCCCTCGACGGAGTAGTTCTGCTTGAGAACGGCAGCGAGCGCCTGGGTGCCTCCGAGCCACCCACCGAGGCTGACAAGGGCGACGAGTTCGTCATCGCGCAACTCCGACATCTTGTTGAGCACGGTCTGGCGGGTCTTGTCGAGTTCCTTGCGCACGACCGGCCAATCCCCCTGCCCCGCCCCGTTGACGATGGCGTTGGCGTGCTGCTCGACGGAACTTGCGACCCCGAGCGAAGAGGCAAGGCGGAGCACTTCGCGACCGACCCGGCGGACCGCTTCCTTGTCCTGCGCCTGCACCGCGATGAACCCGTCGGAGACGACGAGGCCGAAAAGCATCGCGGTGCGCGAGCGATTCGCATCGAGGCGGATCTCGCGTTCATCCACCTGCTTCGACCAATCCTGGGTGCCGAGCTTGTCGAGCGAGGAGAAGATCTCCAAGGGGATCGGGATCACCGAGGCCTCGACGATAACGAGATTCGGATCGTTGAGATCGATGCGACCGGGCGCCTCCTGGGCGCGGACCGGAATCACGAAGGCAACGGCGGCGAGGGTGAGAAGGACGGATCGATTCATGACCATCAGATTTGGAAAACTTAATTATTATAGTTCCTTAAGTCTCTTTTTGAAACCGAAATTTTCAGAGGGCCCGGGCGAAGGCACCCCCATCGACGAGGAGCATTTCGCCGGTGATGTAGCTTCCCGCCTCGCTCGCGAGGAGCAGGGCCGGACCGGCGAGTTCGCGGGGCTGTCCCCAGCGTTTCAGGGCGGTGCGCTCGGAGAATTCCTTTTTCTCCGGCTCGCTCAGCAGGCTCATGGGCATGTCGGTGAGAAAGGGCCCGGGACCGATGCAATTCACCGTGATCCCGAAAGGGCCGAGATCGAGGGCACTGGCCTTGGCGAGACCGATCAGGGCCGCCTTGGTCGCCGAATAGACATTGCGCCCCGGCTTCGAGCCGACGCCGAGCACGGAGGAAATGTGGATGATGCGTCCCCAGCCCTGCGCCTTCATCCCCGGCACGAGGGCACGGGTCAAACGCATCACGGCGGTGAGGTTGATTTCGACGACGCGATCCCAGACCTCGTCATCGATCACGTCGATCGCCTGGGGGGCGTTGACGCCGGCGTTGTTCACGAGGATGTCGACGGTGCCAAAGGCCCCGAGCGCCTCGGTCGCGAGCAGGTCGGTCTCCTCGCGGCTGGAAAGATCGGCGACGATGGCGCGCACTTCGGCTCCGGGGATGCCCTCGGTGATTTCGAGGACGGCGGACTTCAGCTCGTCCTCGTGGCGGCTGCAGATCATCACCTTGGCACCGGCCTCGACGAAACCCCGAGCGACCGCCTTGCCGAGGCCCTTGCTGCCTCCGGTGACAACGGCGCTGCGTCCCCGCAGGTTGAACAAATCGCATTGCATGCGCCACGATGCACGTTTGACTCCGTTTCCGCAAGTGCTCCCCTTCTCTGACCTTTCCACCCGCCCCATGAAACCCGCCCTTCTCATCGATCCCTCGGACAATCTCGGCGTCGCCCTCCGCGCCCTCACCCCCGGCGAAACCGTGGATCTCAACGGCACGGCCTTCCCGATCTCTGAGGCGATCCCGCCGAAACAGAAATTCACCCTCGCGGCGATGGCTCCCGGCGACCGGGCGAGGATGTATGGCGTCACCGTCGGGGTGGTCACGGCGGCGATTCCGGCGGGAGGTCTCGTGACGACCGCGAACCTGAAACACGATGCCGACGGTTTCAGCGGCACCCGCACCCGCGAGCACCAGTGGTCGCCCCCGTCGGTCGACCGCTGGCAGGGCCGGACCTTCGAGGGCTACCATCGCTCTGATGGCAAGGTCGGCACGGCGAACCATTGGCTCGTCATTCCCATGGTCTTTTGCGAGACGCGCAATGTGAACGCCATCCGCACCGCTTTCGAGCGGGCCCTCGGCTACGAGCGCACGACCCACTACCAGCGCCTCGCCGACCGCCTCGTCGCCGCCTACCAGAGCGGAGCCGATGCGGAGACCCTCCGCGAACTGCCCCTGGAGAATCTCGAGGAAGTCGCTCCGGGCCGGCTTTTCCCCAACGTCGACGGGATCCAGTTTCTCAATCATACGATGGGATGCGGCGGCACCCGCGACGACGCCGAATCGCTCTGTGGTCTGCTCGCCAGCTACATCACTCACCCGAATGTCGCCGGAGCAACGGTCCTGAGCCTCGGCTGTGAAAATGCCCAGCTCGAGATCCTCGAGGCGGCGATCCACCGACGCAGTCCGGGCTTCGACAAACCGCTCCTCACCTTCCGCCAACAGGGTTATCCCGACGAGCGAACCCTCCTGGATGCGGCGATCAAGGGCACCTTCCTCGGGTTGATCGAGGCAAACCGGGCGACACGGCGTCCCGCCTCGCTCGATCACCTCAGCATCGGGGTCGAATGTGGCGGCAGCGATGGATTCTCCGGGATCTCCGCGAACCCCGCCGTCGGTGCCCTTTCCGACCGCCTCGTCGCCCTCGGTGGCAAGATCCTCCTCGCCGAGTTCCCCGAACTCTGCGGCGTCGAGCAGGAACTGGTGGATCGCTGCGTCAGCGACGAGGTCGCTGCCCGCTTCACCGAGCTCACCTCCACCTACGCCGCCCGCGCCCGGGCTGTCGGCAGCGATTTTTCACAGAATCCCAGCCCGGGGAACATCCGCGACGGGCTCATCACCGATGCGATCAAGTCGGCCGGGGCGGCGAAAAAAGGCGGCAATTCCCCCGTCGTCTCCGTCATCGATTACCCCGAGATCGCCGAGATCCCGGGGCTCCACCTCCTCTGCACCCCCGGTGGCGACGCCGAATGCACGACCGCCCTCGCCGGGGCCCACGCCAATATCATCCTTTTCACGACCGGTCTCGGCACGCCCATGGGCAATCCCGTGACCCCCGTCGTGAAGATCAGCACGAACACCGAATTGGCCGAGCGGCTCCCCGATCTGATTGACTTCGACACCGGGGCCATCATCCGGGGCGAGGCGGGGATCGACGACTTGGGCGGCGACCTTCTCGACCTTGTCATCGAAGTGGCCTCGGGGCGCCTCCAAACCAAGGCCCAGCGTCTCGGACAGGCCGATTTCCAGCCATGGAAACGCGGCGTATCCCTTTGATTTTCAAATTTTTGTGCTTGTATTTCACGAATCTAGTTCACCTAACTGAATTCCCGCAAAAAAAGCACCCGGAAGTCCGCCTGCCGCAATTCTGGACTTGCCCTGATCCCCCCTCCCTAGTAGCTTGTCGGCAGGTCGCTTTTTCACCCCCGGCATGTCACCCGTTCAGTCAGCCCCGTGCGTTTTATCGGATGCCGAGCCCCCGTGCCCCTTGTGGCGCGACGCCTTCCGGAGGGTGATCGACGACCTATCACAACGTTTGCGGAGTCTTTTCTCGAACGCCGGATCCGATCCGGCGGGTGAATCGCCGAGTGCGACCACCTCGAGTCCGAATCCCACCGGCGGGCCATCCCAGGCTCCCCGGGTCCGCTTCACGGCGGAGTCGGTCCCTTCCCGCATCGCTGCGGAAGGTGCCCTCCCCTGGATGCCGGTCCCGATCCACGAAAGCGCGACGGTCGCCACGACCTTCCCCGCTCCCTCCCCGATCGATCCGGCCGTCGGATGCTCCGCCTCCACCCCCCATCCGGTCCGCCTCCCGGCGGATCATCACCCAAAATCTTCCACCATCGATGGAAAACCAATCCTCAGATCAAGCCAGTCGCCGCCCTCGCGGCAGTCGTTCGGGCGGTCGCAGCCGCAACCGCAACCGCCAGGGATCCTCCTCCACCTCCGGGAGTTCCTCCTCGGGTGGCAACCGGTCTCGCAGCCGTAGCCGCAACCGCAGCGGATCCCGCAGTTCGCAGACGCCCAAGCAAACCACCGGTCAAAAGATCCTTTCGATCCTGACTTTCGGTCTGCTCGGCAAACCGAAAGCCAAACCTCAGACGAAGTCCTCGTCGCCGCGCCCCGAGCAGCCCGCCAAGGCGAGCCGGGAATCCGACAAACCCCAGGGTCGCGTCGCCAAGGAAGAGCCGAAGAAGACCAAGCGCAACCGCGCCGAAGTCACCTCGAATCGTCTCTACGTGGGCAATCTCGACTACGCCACCGGCGAAGCCGAGCTGACCGACCTCTTCCGTGGCGTCGGCAACGTCCTCCTCGCCGAAGTCGTGACGAATCCCCGCACCCAGCAGTCGAAGGGCTTCGCCTTTGTCGAGATGGGTTCGATCGACGAGGCCAAACGTGCCGTCAGCATCCTCGACGACCAGGATTTCATGGGCCGCAAACTCATCGTGAGCGGAGCCCGCAGTGAAGGACCGAACGACGAGAGCGACGCCGCCCTCGCCGGAAGCTCCTCCGAAGGCCGGGCCTGATAAGTCCCGATCCCTTTTTGTTGGTGCGCGCCGGAACGGTCTCTGATCGTTCCGGCGCTTTCTTTTTGGATTTGGCAGCCCCTCTTCCCGCATGACCCCGCCCCGCCGTCAGCCCCTCTACCTCGCCGGTCCGACCGGCTGTGGTAAAACGGCGGTCTCTCTCGCCCTCGGCCGCCTCGTCGCTCCCGTCGAGATCGTCAATGCGGACGCTTATCAGATCTACCGGGGCCTCGAGATTCTCAGCGCCGCTCCGGATCCGGCCGAGCGACGCGCCTTCCCGCATCATCTCTTCGGAACCCTCGCTCCCACGGAGGAAAACGACGCCGCCGAGCACGCCCGTCGGACCCACGCGACCCTCGCTGCCATTCCTGGCAACGCCTTACCTCTCGTCGTCGGTGGCAGCGGCCTCTATTTGAAAGCGATCACCCACGGACTGGCCCCGACCCCGAAAGGCGATCCCGTCTTGCGCGCCGAACTCGATGCGATTCCCCTCGAATCCCTCGTCGAGCGCTATCAACACCTCGATCCGGCAGGGGCAGCGACCACGAATCTGCTCAACCGCCGCTACGTGACCCGGAATCTCGAGATCTGCCTCCTCACGGGACGTCCTGCCTCGGAGCTGAAGGCCGAGTGGGCCATCGCCGCGCCGAAGATCCGCGCGGTCTACATCCAGCGTGACCGGACCGACCTCGACGAACGCATCGCCCGCCGCACCGCCGCGATGTTCGAAGCGGGGGTGGTCGACGAAGTCGCCCGTCTCGGAGCCCTCTCCGTCACCGCCGCCAAAGCAATCGGCATCGCCGAAATCCAGGCGCTCCTGCGCGGTGAAATCACCGAGACGGCCTGCCGCGAAGCGATCCGGCTGGCAACGCGGCAGTATGCGAAGCGGCAGGAAACCTGGTTCCGCCGCGAGCCCGCGTTCCATCCCCTGCCCCTGCCCCGCGACGAGGCTCCCGAAACGACCGCCGCGCGCATGGTGGACCACTTTTCCCTGCACGAGGAATGACGACGCTTCGGCGTTGAAAGATCGGGCTCCCGCGTGCAAGCTACCCGCCCCATGCCCACCCTCACCGAAGGCAATCCCGTCTCCATTTCCCTCCGTCTTGCCAACGACCACTACACCGTGCTCGTCGGCAAAGGGCTCCTTGCCGAGACCGCCTTGCTCATTGCCCGGCACTCCGGGATCCGGGGCAAAGTCGCGGCGATCGTGACCGATTCCAATGTCGGCCCTCTCTACGCTGACACCGTGCAGACCTCGCTCGAGACCGCCGGGATCCGCACGGTCCTCATTACCGTGCCCGCCGGTGAAGCGTCGAAAAGCATGGAGCAGGTCACCGAAGTCTGTCGCGAGATGCTTCGGGGCGGGCTCGACCGCAAATCCTTCCTCGTCGCCCTCGGTGGCGGCGTCGTGGGGGACCTCGCGGGATTCGCCGCCGCGATCTTCCAGCGCGGCATTCCCTTTGTGCAGATCCCCACCACCATCGTCAGCCAGGTCGACAGCTCGGTCGGTGGTAAAACCGGAGTGAACACCCCCGAGGGCAAGAATCTCCTCGGAGCCTTTCACCAGCCCCAACTCGTCCTCGCCGACACGGAAACGCTCGCGACCCTGCACGAACGGGAGTTCAACGAGGGTTTTGCCGAGATCATCAAACACGCCGCGATCCGCGATGCCTCGCTTCTCGATCTCGTCGAGGACCGCGCCATGGTGCGCGATCATCTCGTGACCCTCGTGGCCCGGAATGTCGCGATCAAGGCCGCCGTCGTCGAGGAAGACGAGCGCGAGACGACGGGGACGCGCGCTCTCCTCAATTTCGGCCACACCCTCGGCCACGGCATCGAAGCCGCCGGAGGCTACGGCCGCTTTCTCCACGGCGAAGCGATCAGCCTCGGACTCGTCGCCGCGACGCGACTCTCGGTGGAAAAGTCCGGCCTCTCCCCTGAGGAGGGCGACCGCATCTTTGCTGCGCTCGCGGCCTACGGACTTCCCACCGTCCTTGCCGATGATATCCCCGACGAGACCATCCTCGCCGCGATGGGCCGCGACAAGAAGTTTGAAGCCGGGCAGATCCGTTTCGTTCTGCTGAAATCACTCGGCGAGGCCTTCGTCTCCGACGCGGTGAGCCAGGAAGATCTGCTGAGCGCCCTCGCCGCCCTGCGGGCGTGAGGCCGGGGCGCCTCAGGCCTGCAAGCGCTTGACTGTGGCGACGATCCGGCGCACCGCCTCGTCGATTTCCTCCCCGGTGGTGAACAAGGAAAGGGAAAACCGAACGGCATTCAGGATAAGATCCTCGTCACATCCCATCGCCTTGAGCGTGTGACATTCCAATTCCTTGCCGACGCGATCCAGCCCGCATCCCGCGCATTCGACACCCGCCTCATCGAGGGCCGCAACCAACTCCTCCGCCCGACAACCCGGAAACGAGACATTGGCGACGATCGCCGTGCGATGGTCGCGCGATCCGTTACACCGAACCCGGTCGGGCCCGACATCCAATCCGGTTCGGAGCCCTTCTTCGAATCGGTCGCGCAAGGCCTCGATCCGGTCGTAAGTGCCGTTTTCCAGCGCCTCTTTGGCAAGCACCGCGGCTGCTCCAAATCCGACGATGGCAGCGACGTTCTCCGTGCCGCCGCGGCGTCCTCCCTCCTGACCACAACCGCGCACCATCGGCTCAAAGGGGGTCTTCCTCCGAATGAAAAGCGCACCCACCCCTTTGGGGCCGTGGAACTTATGGGCACTCAGGGTGAGAAAGTCGACCGGCACCATGTCAACGCGAACCGCGACCCGGCCGGCCGCCGCGATCGCATCGCTGTGCAAAAACCAACCCGCACCTTTCACCATTTTGGCGACCTCCTCGATCGGCTGGAGCACGCCCGTATCATCGTTGGCCCACATCACGGAGGCAAAGCCGGGGCGGGAGCGATCCACCGAGGCACCGAACGCCTCTTGATTGAGCCGTCCATCCGCATTCACGGCGGCCCGTTCCACCTCAAACCCCACCGCCCCCATCGCTGCGACCGGTCGTGACACGGCGCGGTGCTCGACCGCGCTGATGATGATCTTCGAATGGGTCCGCCCGACCTCGCGGGCGAGGGACTTCAGGGCGGCGTTGTTGGCCTCGGTGCCACCGCTGGTGAAGACGACCTCCTCCGGGCTCGCTCCGATCAGATCCGCGACCTCGCTCCGCGCCTGCTCCACGGCATCGCGCACGAGGGCAGACGAGCGATAGCGGCCGGAAGTTGTATGCCACTGACCGGCCAGAAACGGCGTCATGGCCTCGAGCACCCCGGGATGAAGGCGGGTCGTGGCGCTGGAATCGAGATAGATGGGCACCCGCGCATCAAAACGTCCAAGTGGGAAAAAGACAAGTCAGGAGATTGCATTTTCGCCTTTTCACGGTCACCCCGCCCTTCCCAGCCTCTTCCACCCGCGAAATGCGGGATGGCGCAACAGGCGCGACTGTGGTTAAATTCACGGTAGAAATGGGCGTCAGCAACACATCGCGGGACCGGGAGCCGGATTCGGACGATCTCCCCCTCCCGCCGCGCCTCCAGGGCACGCTCGAGCGCTTCCGGGAGCGGCTCTGGTCGATCAAGATCGCCGAGGGGGCTCTCGCCGGCGTCTTGGGACTCGGACTGTCCTACCTTCTCGTCTTTGTCCTCGATCGATTCGTCGACACGCCAGCGTTGCTGCGCGCTTCTCTTCTGGTTGCTGGCTTTGCCGTGCCGGCCCTCGGCCTGCCCTTGCTCTGGCACCGCTGGGTCTGGCGGCAACGCACCCTCGGAGACGCGGCACGTTACTTGAAGCGGCGCTATCCCAAGATCGGAGATGAACTGCTCGGAATCGTCGAGCTGGCCCACCATCACCCGGGCGATCAGAGCCAGATCCTCATCACCGCCGCGATGCGTCAGGTCGACGAGCGCATCGGCGAGCGCGATTTCTCCGACGCGGTGCCGACCCGGCGCTACGGTCACCGGCTCCGCGGCGTCCTCGCCGTTCTCGCCGTGGCCGCGCTCCTCCTCACCCTCGTCTCGGACGCGGCCCGCAACGCCCTCGCCCGCTGGGTTTCTCCCTGGAAGCAGGTCGACCGCTACACCTTCGCCCAACTCGAGGACGTCCCGGAAAAACTCGTCGTGCCCTACGCCGAACCCTTCTCTCTCGCACCGGGCCTTGCTGGCACGACGGAATGGAAGCCCGATCAAGCCAGCCTGCGACTGCCTGGCAAAACCCGGCTCGCTGCTCCTCGCGAAGAAGATCGATACGCCTTCGCCGTGCCTCCGCAAAAGGAAGCCGGCAGCCTTTCCCTCCGCGTCGGAGACGCCCGCGAAAACATCGCGGTGGAACCCCTCCCCCGACCCGAACTCGTCACCCTCGAGGCCATCGTGCGACTGCCGGATTACCTGCGCTACGCCAAGGATCCCGTCGTGCCAGTGCGTGGCAACGCCCTGAAAATAGTCGAGGGAGCCACCGCCACGATCCGGGGAACGACGACCCGCGAACTCGCCTCGGCCGAGACCGACGGCACCCCCGCCCGCATTGAGGGCGCGTCCTTTTCGAGCGAAGCCCTCACCGTCACGGAAACCCAGACCCGGCGCTTTGCCTGGAAAGACATCCACGGGCTCGAAGCCAAGTCGCCACTCGAGCTCAGCCTCGCGCCGGCTCCGGACGAAGCTCCCGAGATCCAGGCCCATCAGGTCGAGGCCAAACGCATGGTCCTCGAGGACGAACTCGTCACCTTCGACGTGCGGGCCAAGGACGACTACGGACTCCGCGACGTCGGCCTCGAGTGGCGTCTCGCCTCCGATGGGAAGTCCGCCACCGAAACGATGACCGGGGAAAAGCCCGTTGCCGCCGGCGCTCCGGAGAAAACGTCCATTGATGTGCGCGGGACTTTCTCGGCGAAACGCGAGGGGATCCGACCCGGCACCTACCAGGTTCGCGCCTTTGCAACCGACTTCCTGCCGAACCGCGAGCGCACCTACTCGCCCGCCTTTCTTCTCCAGATCCTCAGTCCCGAGGAACACGCCCGCTGGCTCACCGAGGAATTCGCGAAGTGGTTCCGCAACGCCCGCGAGACGTACGAACGCGAGCAGCAGCTCCACGAATCGAACCTCGCCCTGCGCGAGCTGACGCGGGAAGAACTCGATGAACCGGACAACCGTCGCCGTCTCCAGGATCAATCCTCGGCCGAGTCCGCCAATGCCCGTCGTCTCGATGCCCTCACCCTCGCCGGACGCGGACTCGTCGGCGAAGCGACGAAGAATTCCGAATTCGACGCCGAGCGTCTCGATCGCTGGGCCGAGATGATGCGTTCGCTCGAGCAGATCGCACGGGAACGCATGCCGAATGTCGCCGACCTTCTCCAACAGGCCTCGCGCGCGCCCGGCGGGTCGCCGGCCGGCTCCGAAAAGCCCGATCCTGACAAACCCGCCAACGCTACTCCGCCCACGCCCGAATCCCCCTCCCTCTCCGATCGCGAAAAAGGCCTCGTCCCTGAAAAGGACCAACCCAAGGGCGGGGACTCGCAGCCCGGCGGCCCCTCTCCCCTGCGTCTCCCCACCACCACGCTCGCGGGAGGCAAGGAAGCCGAGCCCAAGCCAGACTCCGCTCCCGCCACGCCAGCCCAGAAGACCCTCGACCGTGCTCTCGAGGAGCAGAAGGAATTGCTCGCCGAATTTGCCAAGGTCACCGACGAACTCGCCGCGATCCTCGCCAGCCTCGAGGCCAGCACCTTTGTGAAACGCCTCAAAGCCGCCTCGCGCAAACAGACCGAGTTGGCTGATTCCCTCTCGAAGACCCTGTCGGGCAGCTTCGGGCTCCCCCGCCAGCGAGTCGAGCAACAACTCCGCGAAGTCGGTGAGACCGTCGCCAAGGCGCAGGAGGAACAGAGCCGCTTCGTCCACCACATCCAGACCGATCTCGAAGCCTACTACCAGCGAAAGCAGGAGCCCATTTACCGCAACGTGCTCGAGCAGATGAAAGAACGCGCCGTCGTTCCCGGTCTGCGGCTCATCGGTGAAGAGACCCTCGTGAATCTCGCAGGCCGTTCTGTCGCCGCTTCCGAGTTCTGGGCCGACACCCTCGACCGCTGGGCTGAGGAACTCGTCGCCGCCGCTCCCGATCAACCGAAACAGGACGGACAACAAGGCGATCAAAAGAGCCTCCCTCCCGAGCTCGTCCTCCGCATCATGAAGGTGCTGCAGGAGGAAATGCAACTGCGC
>Ga0209573_1003076_pt1 | contig 19383 bp, 16 predicted proteins | sample TNRBio252014_DNA_FD_185870 | JGI IMG/M metagenome (GOLD analysis project Ga0209573, IMG submission 185870) | Wastewater treatment Type I Accumulibacter community from EBPR Bioreactor in Madison, WI, USA - TNR Reactor_6/25/2014_ DNA (SPAdes)... | ecosystem: Engineered > Bioreactor > EBPR >...
TGGCGATGGCGTTGGCGGAGGCGATGGCGCAGCGGCCGCAGCCGTCGCACGGCCACTCTCCTTCGCGGGCGCAGGCGTCGGCGCAGCGGCCGGTACACGGGGCGGCGCAACAGCCGTCGGGAGACCTGCCGCCGGCGCGGCGCCGGGTGACGGCGCCGGCACCGGATCGGCCAGGGCCGCAGGCGCCGGCGAGGCGGGCGCCGCGCTGCCGGGCAGTGGTGGATCGCCTCGCCCGGGCAGGGCCTCGGGCGGCGGGCCATCGCGCCACATCAGGCCGATGACTCCGGCCAGCAGCAGGCTGCCCAGCGCGCCGGCCAGCGCCGGCCGTCCGCTCCAGTCGAACAGTTGCCGCAGGGCACTGTGGACCCGAGCACGCCCGGGAGGCGACGCCCGCGGTGCGGCGACAGCCGCCCGCGCCGCGGCCAGCACCGCCTGGTCCAGCGCGCGCGGCGGAACCGCATCGCGGTCGGGCGCGTGGCGAAGGGCCTGCTGCAGGTGCAGGTCAGGCCCCGGGTCCGGGCCGGCGTCGCCGCCCGAGTCGAGGTCCCGGCGGTTCATCCCGCTGCCCCGGTCCCGGGGGCCGGCAGGTAGGCGCCCATGCAGGCTCGCAGCTTGCCCATGGCGTAGCGCAGGCGGCTCTTGGCCGTCTCGAAGCCCAGGCCGAGCGCCGTCGCCAGTTCGGCCAGCGACAGGCCGTCCTCGTGATGCAGGAGAAAGGCCGCACGCTGCTCGGCCGGCAGGGCATCCAGGCACACCAGCAGGCGCTGGCCGGCGGCCCGCCAGAAGGCCTGGTCGGCCGGCTCGCGGGCCGCTGGATCGGGCCAGTCCTGCCAGGGCGCCACGCCCTCCCCGGGGCCGTCGCTGTCCTCGGCCGCGGGTGGCGCCAGCTCGCGCCCCGACCGCCGCAGGCAGTCGATCGCCCGGTGGTGCGCCAGCGTGAACAGCCAGGTGCGGAAGCTCGCCCCCTGCGGCGCCCAGCGCTGGCGCGCCTGCACCACGCGCAGCCAGGTGTCCTGGGCCACCTCGTCGACCTGTGCGGCGCCGGCACTGCCGAGCACGCGGCGCACGAAGCGGTACAGCGCCGCACGATGACGGTCGTACAAGGCCTCGAACGCGGAGGCATCGCCATGCGCAAAGGCGCTCATCAGCTGATCGTCGTGAGGGTCCATCGGTCCGCGAGTCTGCCACCCCGGGGCGGGCATGAGGGCCGGGCATGAGGGCCGCCCCGGGCTGCCCCGTCACGGCCTTGTACGCACCGGCGCGGGAAACGGGGTTTCGGCGGCGGATCCGGTGTCGACCTCAACCCCGTTTGCGCTTGCCGGCCGTATCAGCAGGCATCGAGGCCGGGCCAGGCGCCTTGCGCACCGGAACCAGGCCTCGACCCCCCCGCTGCCCTGTGTCGATCACCACCCTTCACCCGCTTCGAGGAGTGCCCATGGCCCCGCACCCGTCCGTCCCTGCCTTCCGTCCTGCCCTGCCTGTCGCCCGCCCCCGGCGACTGGCCTTGTGCGTCCGCCCGTTCCTGCCGCTGGCCGCGATGGCGACCCTGGCCCTGGCCAGCAGTCTCGGGCAGGCGCATGACTGGACCTCCCCACCGGCGCGCCCGACGCCAGCGGCCGACCCGCAGCCTTCGGTTCGACCCGGCTGGGACGGCCTGCTGTGGGCCGGCCCGGCCAGTGGCCCGCCCGCCGCACCTTCGGCGGGCGACTGCCAGCGGCTGCCGCAGCGCATCGACCTGCACGGCCCGGTGCCTGCGCGCGCAGCCTGGCTGGCCGAGCCCCGCGACCGGCGCGACCGCGCCGGAATGCCGCCACCGCCGGCAGCGCCGGCGCCCGCCCTGGCCACCGCGCCGGCGCCCTCCTCGACCACCGCCGCCGGCCCGGCGGCCGCCGCGCGTGACGCCGCCAAGCTGGCCGAGGCACCCGCCGCCGCCGTCGAGCGGGCTGCCCGGCCCGCCGCGCCGGAACACTACAGCGCGCGCCAGAGGCCGGCGCAGGAACCCGTGACCGCCGGCGTCGTCGACGACAACGCCGACTTCGGCGAATACCAGGCGTTCCGCCGCCGCCATGCCCAGCTGGCCGTGCGCCAGCGCGACTCCAGCGAGCGCTACCGGCTGACGGTGCACGACGCGGCCGGCCGCCCTGTGCCCGATGCCCAGGTCACGCTGCACGCCGGCGGCCACACGCTGCCCCTGTGGGCGCGCACCGACGCCGGTGGCCAGGTCTGGCTGCACCCGCGCGTTGCAGGCCTCACCGAGCCGCTGCTCGAGGTGCAGGTGCGCAAGCCCGGCGTCGACGGCGAGCTGCGCGGCAGCGCGCTGCTGCGGCGTGGCCAGCGTGACGCCCTGCAGGTCCGGCTGGACGGCCGCGCGGCCCACGAGCCGACGCGTCTGGACCTGGTGTTCCTGGTCGACGCCACCGGCTCGATGGCCGACGAGATCGACAAGCTGCGAAGCTCCATGCAGGCCATGGCCGACCAGATCGCCCGCCTGCCCAGCCGCCCGCAGACCTGCTTCGCGCTGGTCGCCTATCGCGATCGCGGCGACGAGTTCTTCGTGCGCGCCTTCGACTTCAGCGACCGGCTCGACGCCTTCCAGCAGGTGCTGGGCGGGCTGCAGGCCGGCGGTGGCGGCGACTACCCGGAGGCGTTCAACGAGGCGCTGCACACCGCCGTGCACCGGCTGTCCTGGCGCGGCGACGGCGCCACGCGCATGGTCGTCACGGTGGCCGACGCGCCGCCGCACCTGGACTACGGCGCGCCCTGGTACGACGACGACATGCAGGGCGCGCTGGCGCGCGGCATCAAGCTGTCCGCGGTCGGCGCCAGCGGGCTGGACCGGCGCGGCGAGCTGGTGTTCCGCCAGATGGCCCAGCACACCGGCGGCCGCTTCGTCTTCCTGACCTACGCCGATGCCCGCCGGCCGGACAGCGGCCCCGGCCGCGAGACCTCGCACGACGTCGGCAACTACTCGGTGGAGACGCTGGACAAGCTGATCGTGCGGCTGGTCGCCGAAGAACTGGCACGGCGGCCAGGGGCGGGTTGAGTGGAGCGCCTCCCGGACAGCGCCGGATTCAGGCACGAACCACCCGCAGCGCCCCGTGCAGCACGACGACGCGCAGCTCGCTGACGGCGGCCATGGGCTCGCCGTCGGCCGCCAGCGGCAAGGGCCGCGCGGCACGCAGATGCAGCTGGCGAAAGCGCCGCGTCTGCACGCGCGGGTGGCCGAGGTGTCGCCCGAGCAACAGGCGCGGCAGCATGGCCAGGGCGCCGGCACGGCCGAAGCGGCCGGCGCACAGCAAGTCCAGCTGGCCGTCGTCGATGCGGGCTGCCGGCACCACCGGCATGCCGGCGCCGTAGGTGGCCGTGTTGAGCGAGGACACGAACAGGTGCGGCCCGCTCGACAGCGGCCGGCCGTCGACCTCGATGTCGACCTCGTGCAGGCGCAGGCGCGCGATCTCGGCCAGCGTGGCCGCCAGGTAGCGCAGGCCGCCCAGCCCGCGCGGCATGCGCGCCGCCCGCTCGGCGGTCGCCGCATCGAAGCCCGCACACAGGCTGGACAGGAACAGCCGGGAGCCCTGTTCGCTGCGGGCTTCGCCGAGGTCGACGCCGCTGGCCGGGGCATGCAGCGCATGGTCGAGCGCGCGCGCAGCCGGCCAGCCGCGCAGCCCCAGGGCCCGCGCGCCGTCGTCGCCGCTGCCCGCCGGCACCAGGCCCAGGATGTGACCGCCGGCGCGCAGCAGCGGCAGCAGCCGATTGACGCTGCCGTCGCCGCCGACCACCACGACGCGGCTGGCCGGCGGCAGCATCGCGACATGGTCGGCGGCCTCGTCCGGCGACGCGGTGACGGCCAGCGAGGCGCCGGGGAAACGGTTCACGGCCTCGTGCAGCAGCGGCAGCAACGCCACCGCCCGGCCGCGGCCAGCCTGCGGATTCAGCAGCACCAGCGAGGACGCGTGCGCCGACATCTGCGTCTACCGGTGCGCCCGCCTGCGCTGCCGCCCTCTTCAGGCGGCGGGCTTGCTGCGCGGCACGCGCCCCATCAGGTAGAACTCGTCGTTGGGCCGCATGCCGCTCACGTTGGCCATCCGGTTGCTGAGCCCGAAGAAGGCCGTGATGGCGGCGATGTCCCAGATGTCGTCGTCGCCGAAGCCCTGCGCGCGCAGTGCCGCGAAGTCCGCCTCGTCGACCTCCTGCGAGGCCCGGCAGACCTTCATCGCGAAGTCCAGCATGGCGCGCTGGCGGGGCGTGATGTCGGCCTTGCGGTGGTTGACCGCCAGCTGGTCGGCGAGCAGCGGCTTCTTCTCGTAGACGCGCAGGATCGCGCCATGCGCGACCACGCAATACAGGCACTGGTTGGCCGCCGAGGTGGCCACAATGATCATCTCGCGCTCGCCCTTGCTCAGCGTGCCGCTGTCCTTGACCAGCAGGGCATCGTGGTAGGCCATGAAGGCCCGCCATTCGGCCGGCCGGTGGGCCAGGGCCAGGAACACGTTGGGCACGAAGCCGGCCTTCTCCTGCACCTGCAGGATGCGCTCGCGCATGTCGGCGGGCAGCTCGTCGAGCGTGGGCACGGGCCAGCGCGAGATCGCTGCCGCGGCGGAAGGGGTCGTCATGGGGGGCTCCTCGGGGTTGGAGGCGGGGTTGGAGGCGGGGTTGGAGGGTCAGGCACGGAACTGCATCGCATGCAGGCGGGCATACAGGCCGCCGGCGGCCAGGAGCTGCGCGGGCGGCCCTTGCTCGACCAGCCGGCCGCCGTCGAGCACCAGCACCCGGGCCGCATGCTCGACGGTCGACAGGCGGTGAGCGATGACCAGCGTCGTGCGGCCGCGCATCAGCGCATCCAGCGCGTCCTGCACGGCGCGCTCGGACTCCGAGTCCAGCGCCGAAGTGGCCTCGTCGAGGATCAGCACCGGGGCATCCTTGTAGATCGCGCGTGCGATCGCCAGCCGCTGCCGCTGCCCGCCCGACAGGCGGCTGCCGTTGTGGCCGACGCTGCTGTCCATGCCCTCGGGCTGGGCGTCGACGAAGTCGCCGAGGTGGGCCGCCTCGAGCGCCTGGCGCACGCGGTCGCGGTCGACGGGCGCGCCGAGCGCCACATTGGCGGCGATGCTGTCGTTGAACAGCACCACGTCCTGCGCCACCAGGGCGAACTGCCGGCGCAGCGCCTGCATGTCCCAGTCCGCAAGCGCCACGCCGTCGAGCCGCAGGCTGCCGCCGCTGGCCTCGATGAAGCGCGGCAGCAGGTTGACCAGCGTCGACTTGCCGGCGCCCGAGGGGCCGACCAGGGCCACCGTCTCGCCGGCGTCGATGTGCAGCGTCACGCCCTGCAGGGCCGGCGCCGCCGCGCTGCCGTAGGCCACATCGACCGCCGTCAGGTCTATCCTGCCCTGCGCCCGCGCCGGCGCGAAGGTGCCGCCGGTTTCGAACGGGCTGTGCTCGATCAGGTCCACGCTGCGCTCGACGGCGGCGACACCGCGCGTGATGGGGGCCATCACGTCCGACAGGTGCTTGATCGGCGCGATCAGCAGCAGCATGGCGGTGATGAAGGCGACGAAGCTGCCCACCGACGCCGCGCCGGCACCGCTCTGGTGCAGGGCCAGCACGATCACCGCCGACAGCGCCACGGCCGCCAGCAGCTGCGTCAGCGGCGTGATGGTCGAGCCGGCGACCACCGACTTCAGCAACAGCTGCCGCAGCGACTCGGCGCGGCCGGCAAAGCGCTCCGCCTGCCCGCGCGCGGCACCGTGCAGGCGCACACTGCGCCAGGCCAGCACGTTCTCCTCCACCACATAGGCCAGCTCGTCGGTGGCGTTCTGGCCCTGCACCGTCAGCCTGTGCAGGCGCCGACCCAGCAGCCTCATGACCAGCGCCACGGCCGGGAACAGCAGGCCCACGAACAGCGTGAGCTGCCAGTTCAGCCACATCAGGTAGGCCAGCAGCGCGACCAGCGTCAGCGAGTCCTTGACCAGCGTGAGCAGCGCGCCGACCAGTTGCACCGTGCCCTGCTGCACCTCGTAGACCAGCGTATTGGTCAGCTGGCTGGCGCTGTGGCGCGTGAACAGGCCCGGCTGGGCGGCCAGCAGGCGCTGGAACATCGCCTCGCGCAGCGCGAACACGCCGCGCTGCGCCGCCCAGGCCAGCCCGTACTGGGCCAGGAAGCCGGCCAGCCCACGCACGAGGAACAGGCCGACGATGGCCGCCGGTATGGTCCACAGCGGCAGCGCGCCGGCGGTGAAGCCGCGGTCCAGCAGCGGCTGCAGCAGGGCGGGGATCATCGGCTCGGTGGCCGCGCCGACCACCGCCGCGGCCACGGCCAGCACGAGCCCGCGCCGGCCCGCTCGCAGGTAGGGCGCGATGCGGGCCAGGCGCTGCGACAAAGGGGGCATCGTGGGCGGCTGCATCGGCCGGGGCCGTGCCGGGAGCGGGAGCACAGGGGCCGCCATTATCGCGACGCCACCGGCGACCGCCCGGCGCCGGGGCGCTGGCCGCCGGCGGTCTCCCGGGCGCTGCCTACAATGCCCCGACCCTTGCGCTGCGCCGACCTGCCCCCCTGCCCGGGGCTGCGGGCGGGCGGCAGGTCACTCCCCTGAACGCTGGACGATCCATGCCGGGCATGATTTCGAGAAGACGATGGCTGGGCGCCGCGGGCGTCCTGGCCGCTGGCCCTGCGGCGGCGCAGTTCAGGGTCGAGATCTCCGGCGTCGGCGCCACGCAGCTGCCCCTGGCGGTGGCCAGTTTCCGCGACGAAGCGGCCACCGGGTTGCCGATTGCCGCCATCGTGCGCGCCGACCTGCAGCGCAGCGGGCTGTTCCGCGTCGAGGCCGCGACCATGGCGCTGGACGAGAACAGCCGCATCGACGCCGCCGAGTGGCGCGCGCGCGGCATGGACGCCGTGCTCGGCGGTTCGGTCAGCCGGCTGGCCGACGGCCGCTGGGACCTGCGCTTCAAGCTGTTCGACGCCGTCAAGGGCAGTGAACTGCTGGGCCGCAGCCAGCTGGTGCTGGCGGCGGACCTGAGGCTGGCCGCGCACCGCGTGGCCGACCAGGTCTACCAGGCGCTGACCGGCGAACCCGGCGTGTTCGCGACGCGGATCGCCTACGTGGTGCGCGCCGGCCGCCGCTTCACGCTGCACGTCACCGACGCCGACGGCGAAGGCGGCCAGGTCGCGCTGGCCAGCCCCGAGCCCATCATCTCGCCAGCCTGGTCGCCCGACGGTCGCGAGCTGGCCTATGTGTCCTTCGAGCAGCAGAAGGCCGTGGTCTACGTGCAGAACCTGGTCAGCGGCGAGCGTCGCGTGCTGGCCAACTTCCGCGGCTCCAACAGCGCACCGGCCTGGTCGCCCGACGGCCGCGAGATGGCGGTCACGCTGTCGCGCGAAGGCGTCGCGCAGCTGTGGGTCATGTCCGCCGCCGGCGGCACGCCGCGGCGGCTGACCAGCAGCACCGCCATCGACACCGAACCGGTCTACAGCCCCGACGGCCGCACCGTCTACTTCGTCAGCGACCGCGGCGGCGGTCCGCAGGTCTACCGCGTGCCGGCCGCCGGCGGTGCGGTCGAGCGCGTCACCTTTGCCGGCAGCTACAACATCAGCCCGGCCCTCAGCCCCGACGGCAAGCTGCTGGCCTACGTCAACCGCCAGGGCAGCAGCTTTCGCGTCACCACCCTGGAGCTCGAGACCGGCAGCGTGCGCACGCTTTCCGACACGCTGGACGACGAGAGCCCGAGCTTTGCCCCGAACGGCCGCCTGCTGGTCTACGCCACCCGCCAGCAGGGCCGCGACGTGTTGATGACCAGCACCCTGGATGGCAAGATCAAGACCCGGCTGGTCAGCTCGGGCGCGGACATGCGCGAGCCCGCCTGGGGCCCGTTCTCGAAGTGACCGATCACCAGCGATTTCTGCCGCACACTTTCCCTTGTATCCCGTTCCGGCCGCCCAGGCGCGCCGGCCCCACCCCGGTGCCCGCGACGGCACCCTTTCTGGAGAGCTCGCGATGAGACTGCAATCCCCTTCGATGGCGATGACCGCGCTGGCGCTTGCGGGCCTGCTGGCCGGGTGCGCGTCGAGCGTCAAGCTCGACGAACCGGCACCGGTCGAGTCCCGCCAGCCGGTGCCGGCCGGCGCCGGCGCCCAGCAGGGCGCGGGCGCGGCGACGGGCGGGCAGACCTCGCGCACGCCGCAGTCCCAGGTCGCCACCGTGGACCTGGCGCGCCAGCCGGCGGCCGCGGCAGCGGTCGGCCGCATCGTCTACTTCGACTTCGACAGCTTCGTGATCAAGGACGAGTTCAAGTCGGTGGTCGAGGGCAATGCGCGGCAGCTGGCCGCCAGCAAGGGCCGCAAGGTCATGGTCGAGGGCCACACCGACGAGCGTGGAGGCCGCGAGTACAACCTGGCGCTGGGCCAGAAGCGCGCCGAGTCGGTGGTCAAGGCGATGGCCCTGCTGGGCGCCGCCGAGGCCCAGATGGAAGCCGTCAGCTTCGGCGAGGAGCGCCCCGCCGCGCAAGGCAGCGACGAGGCCGCCTGGGCGAAGAACCGCCGCGCCGAGATCAAGGACAAGTAGATGACGACGCCGAGGCTGCCCCATGGGCGTCATGCGCTGCGTGCCGGCGCGCTGGCGGCCGCCTTGTGCGTGGCCGCCGGAGCCGCCCGGGCCGGGCTGTTCGACGACGAGGAAGCGCGCAAGGCCATCCTCGACCTGCGCACCCGCGTCACCCAGGTCGACGAGCAGGGCAAGGCGCGCAGCGCCGAGCTGGCGGCCGCCAACGCGCAGCTGCTGGAGCAGGTCGCGGCCTTGCGGCGCAGCATCCTGGACCTGAACAACCAGCTCGAAGTGTTGCGCGGCGACCTCTCGCGGCTGCGTGGCAGCGACGAGCAGCTCGGCAAGGAGCTGGCCGAGCTGCAGCGCCGCCAGCGCGACCTCGGCCAGGGCATGGACGAGCGCCTGCGCAAGCTCGAACCGGTGCGGGTCACGGTCGACGGCCGCGAGTTTGCCGCCGAGCCCGACGAGCGGCGAAGCTTCGACGACGCCCTGGCGGCCTTGAAAGGCGGCGATTTCGACCGCTCGGCGGCCGCGCTGGCGGCCTTCCTGAGGCGCTGGCCGGGCAGCGGTTATGCCGACTCGGCCCGCTTCTGGCTCGGCAATGCGCAATACGCGCGGCGCGACTACAAGGAGGCCGTGAACAGCTTCCGCGCCTTCGTCGGCGCGGCCCCCGAACACCCCCGTGCGCCCGAGGCGCTGCTGGCCATCGCCAACAGCCAGGCCGAGTCCAAGGACACCAAGGCCGCGCGGCGCACGATCGAGGAACTGCTCAAGGCCTACCCCAAGTCGGAGGCCGCGCAGGCGGGCAAGGAACGCCTGGCCTCGTTGAAGTGAGCCGCACTGTCCGATGGACCTGCAGACGGCCCAGGTCGCCGAGCTGACCGGTCAGGTGCTGCTGGCGGCCTTCGCGATCGGCGTCGTGTTCGGCGCCGTGGCGCAGCGCAGCCAGTTCTGCACCATGGGGGCGGTCAGCGACGTCGTGATCTTCGGCGACTGGACCCGCATGCGCATGTGGGCGCTGGCCGCCGGTGTCGCGGTGCTGGGCTTCAACCTCATGGTGGCCGCCGGCTGGGTCGAGGCCCGGCACAGCAACTACGCGGCGCCGCGGCTGATCTGGTTGTCCAACGCGCTGGGCGGCCTGATGTTCGGCTTCGGCATGGTGCTGGCCTCCGGCTGCGGCAGCAAGACGCTGGTGCGCGTCGGCGGCGGCAACCTGAAGGCGCTGTTCGTCGTCGCCGTGATGGCGCTGGCAGCGTCGGCGACGCTGCGCGGCATCACGGCAGTGCTGCGCGTGTCCACCGTCGAGCGCGTCGACCTCATGCTGCCGACCGGCCAGGACCTGCCCAGCCTGCTCGCCCTGGCCACCGGCTGGCCCCTGCCGCAGACCGCGCTCGGCGTCGGCGGGGCCCTGGGACTGGCAATGGTCGGCTTCGCCCTGTCGCGGCCGCAGGGGCGCTCGCGCGAAGTGCTGCTGGGCGGCCTGCTGATCGGCGCGACGGTCGTCGCGCTGTGGGCCGTCAGCGGCCGGCTGGGCCACCTGACCGAACACCCGCTGACGCTCGAGGAGGTGTTCCTGGCCACCCACAGCCGCCGCATGGAGTCCCTGACCTTTGCCGCGCCGCTGGCCCACACGGTCGACTGGCTGCTGCGCTTCAGCGACCGCGCCGAGGTGCTGACGGTGGGTGTGGTCACGACCTTCGGCGTGGTCGCCGGGTCGGCGGCGATCGCGCTCGCCAGCGGTGGTTTCCGCTGGGAGGGTTTCGCCGGCCTCGAGGACACCGCCAATCACCTGGTGGGCGCGGTGCTGATGGGTGTCGGCGGCGTGGTCGCGCTGGGCTGCACCATCGGACAGGGGCTGTCCGGCTTCTCGACCCTGGCCCTGGGTTCGCTGCTGGCCACGCTGGCCATCATGGTCGGCGCCGTCGCCGGCGTGCACTGGCAGGCCTGGCGGCTCGAGCGTCGGGCGTGAACGAGCCCCTGGCCGCCCCGGCAGAAGCCGACCTCGAACGCCGCTTCGGCGCCTTGCGCCGTCTCTACGGCGACGCCGGCTACGCTCGCCTGCGTTCGGCCCGCGTGGCGGTGGTCGGCGTCGGCGGCGTCGGCTCCTGGGCGGTCGAGGCGCTGGCGCGCAGCGGCGTCGGATCGCTGGTGCTGGTCGACCTGGACCATGTCGCCGAGTCCAACGTCAACCGCCAGGTGCAGGCCCTCGAGCACACGCTGGGCCAGGCCAAGACGGCGGCGCTGGCGGACCGCATCGCCGCCATCCACCCGCAGTGCCGCGTGCACGCGGTCGACGAGTTCGCGAGCCCGGACAACTGGCCCGGGCTGCTGCCGATCGAGGTCGACGCCGTGATCGACGCCTGCGACCAGGTGCGCGCCAAGACGGCGATCGCTGCCTGGGCACTGGCCCGCGGCACGGCACTGGTCGTCGCCGGGGCCGCAGGCGGCAAGCTCGAGCCGCAGCGGGTCGAGGTCGCCGACCTTGCCGACGTCAGCCACGACCCCTTGCTGGCCCGCCTGCGCCAGCGCCTGCGGCAAGCCGGCGCGATGCCGCGACAAGGCCCGGCCGGCGTGCGCTGCGTGTTCTCGCGCGAGCCGGTCCGCCGGCCGGCCGCCGAGGCCTGCGACACCACCGGCGCACCCTTGCAGCCCGGCATGCCTCTGGCCTGCCATGGCTACGGCTCGAGTGTCACCGTGACCGCCACCTTCGGCATGGTGGCCGCCGCACAGGCCCTGGCCGCGATGTCGGTCCCGGGAAAGACGCTATAATGTACGGCTCTGCCAACGGGTCACCCAGGGTCGTTAGCTCAGTCGGTAGAGCAGCGGACTTTTAATCCGTTGGTCGCAGGTTCGAATCCTGCACGACCCACCACCGTGCAGGACGGCCGGCCCGCATCGCGGGCAGGCCAGGTTACTCAGGGCTCTTAGCTCAGCTGGTAGAGCAGCGGACTCTTAATCCGTTGGTCGGGAGTTCGAATCTCCCAGGGCCTACCAATATCAGTCCAGGTGTGACAAGCACTTGGCGAAGATCGGCCACCTTCGGGTGGCCGTTTCTTTTGGCCATCGGACGGCCAGGCCGTTGCGCGGTGCATCCCTGGGGCGCACCGCGTCAAGGTCCGCGACGCATGCGTCCGGACAAAACTCTGCGAAGTCCGCGAGCACCACCGGCCCGAGGGTCATCGAGAAGCGTGCGCGCGCGGCGAAGGGCAGGTGAGGGCAGGCCGTGCGATTCTCTGGCGGCGACGAACTCGATCCGTCAGCGTCACTTTCTCGCAATCTGACGAGCTTGTTGCCCGGGACTGGCCTGCCGTTTGTCCGAGCCGCTGGAGCGGAACAATCAAATGCAGGCGGTTGCCGCCGAACGGCTCGAAACCCTGGTGTTGATGGAACGCGCCGCGCGAACGGCTGCGTCCGCCAGCAGGGCGCTGCCGAGCTTCTGACCTTGGAATGCCTTGTCGATGGCCAGGCCGCCGACGCGAGCCACCGGAACACCCGGGCAGCGGGGCAGCCGCTCGGTCAGCGCAGACGGCAGGTCGTTCAACGGCACGCTGCCCGCCGCAAGCGTGCAGTAGGCCGCCACCTTGCCGGCAGTGACTTCAAGCGCGACGCAGCAGCCGCTGGCGCGCCGCTTCACGTCTTGGCCGGCTTGGCGGGACAGGTAGTAGTCCAGCGCCGCGACGCCGCGGGAAAACGTGTTCCGGTCGTGGTCAGGCCCGAGGGCCTACAGACGGAACGGCGCGGTCACTTCGCCCCGGCAATCAGCCGCAGGCGAGCCTTGAGTGCGCGCTTCATGGCCGGCGCGAGGGGCGGCGGGTCGATCAACAACTCGGCGAAGCGCTTCTGATCCTCGACGCTCAGCCGGACGATCTGGGCCTCCTCGATCGTCCTTCGCGCGCCCTCAGGCGCTGCCGCAACCAGGAGTCGCTGACGCTGCGGCCCTGCAGTTCGGCGGCACGGCGAACGACAGCCAGCGCGTCTGGCGCGATGCGCGCTTCCACGCGGGCAGTGCGGGTGGTTTGGGTGGAGGCCATGGCGCACCTCGTCGGAAAGAGGCATCATTGCACGTTGATTTGCCGTACACCATCAACCGAGGGCGGCCCGGATGCGATGTCCTGCCTTGGGGGTGGTTCCGGATTGCTGGCCGCAGACCGGCGGGGTTGTCCACCGCCACGCACCCTCGCCACCAGGACATGGGCATCGACCCGATCGTGCATGAGCAGTACCCGTCGGGGGCGTCCGGCGCGGGGGTCAGGGCGGTCACTTCGGCCGCTGCGGGCCCGGGTCGGCAGCGCAGGGCGCGGGGCCATGCGGCGAGGGCGCGCAGCCCGTCCCCTGGTGACGGTCGGCCCCCGGGCCGCCTCAGCGGAAGCCTTCCGTGGAGGTGGCCCAGTGCCGTGCGCGCTCGGCCAGCCAGCCGCTTTCTCGCTGCATGTCCAGCCAGGAGTTGAGGAAGGCCAGGAAATCGGGGTCGCCCTTGCGCACCGCCATGCCCGCCGTGGTGCGCGCCAGCGGCTCGGGCGACGGCAGGAACCAGCGCCGCGGGGCCGACGCGACCAGCGCTTCGGCGGACAGCGTGGCGACGACCGCGGCATGGGCCCGCCCTTCGCTGACGACCATCAAGGGGTCGTCGTCCACCGCCATCACGCTGGCCTTGGCAAAGCGCGCCTTGGCCAGCCGCTGCTGCGCGGGGTCGCTCGACACCGCGATCTTCACGCCCGGCTGGTCGAAGGCGTCCAGGCTGCGGCGCTGGCTGGTCAGCGGACGGCTGGCGATCAGGTACATGCCTTCGCTGGCGGTGGGCTGGGTGAAGTTGACCACCAGCGCCCGCGGCACGTTCATCCACAGTCCGGTGATGACGATGTCGGTGTGGCCGTCGAGCAGCTGCGGGATGATCCCGGTCCACCAGGTCTCGACCAGCTCCAGGCGCAAGCCCAGGTCATCGGCCAGCCGGCGGGCCAGGTCGACGCTGTAGCCCACGTGGCGGCCGGCGCTGTCGACCATCACCATCGGCGGCACCTGCACCACGCCCACACGCAGCACGCCGCGCTGACGCACGGTGGCCAGGGTGTCCACCGCCGGCGGCCGCAGCACGGGCGAGGCCTCCCTGGCCTGGGGCACAGGCAGGGCCGCGCCGGGGTCGACCCAGGTCGACTTCGGTGCGCCTGCGGCGGCCTGCGCCCAGGCCCCGCCAGCCGCCGCGAGTGCGGCCAGCGCCAGCAGGCCCGCCACCCGGCGGCGGCAGGGCAGGGTCAAGGTCGATGTGATTCCCGTCGTCTTGTTCATTTCAATATCCGCTGGCGACCCGGTTGAAGGTGACGCGGTGCGCGTCGTCGCGTTCGTCGATCGCCAGGAACCCGTTGCCCTGGCGCTCGATGCGAAAGACCTGGCGCCCGGCCTCCAGCCGTGACCCCTGCAGGTGCCCGGCGATGTCCTGGTCGCCGGCACGGCCGCTGACCTGGCCGCCCGGCAGGATGCGCAGGCTCACCCGCACCCCCTCGCGCGCGTCATCGCCGCTGAAGGCGCCCACCGCCCAGCCCGCCACCTCGACCGCCTCGGCCTTCTGGCGGCTGGCCGTGATCGCCGCCAGCGCGGCCAGGCCGACCACCGCGCCGACGATGGCCTTGTCATGGTCGCCGTGCCGGCCGACCCGGAAGGTGGCCGAGCAGCCCTTGTCCACCCAGACGCCGCGGCTGTCATGGCCCCAGGAGCGACCTTCCCGGCAGGAGAACAGCGAGTGCCGGTCGACCAGCTCGACCTGCCCCTGGGTGTCGACGCGGCAGTACCGGTAGCCCAGGCCATGGCTGTCGCAGCGGATCTCCCGCTGCGACGCTCGCGCCGGCAGGCTGCCGGCAAGCAGCGCCAGCACGGCAAGGACGGCGGTGAACCGATGGCAGGTCTGGGCGGGCATGGTCGGTCCTTCTCGCTGGGCAGTCGACGGTGACGAAGGCGGCACGGGACCCACGGCGCCGTGCCGCGGGGTGCCGCGGGCCTGGATGCCGGGCGCCTTGCAGACCGGCAGGGCAAGTCGGCGAAGGCGGTGCACCCGGGCTCCGTGCACGCGCTGCGGAACGCTAACCCAGGGCGCCGCGCACGACTATCCGGGAAGCGAACCGCGCGACCGGCGGACCCGGGGCCCGACGCCCGGACGGCCCCGCCCTGCCCGGCGTCGACGGCGGCTCCGATGGCCGCTGCTTGGCGGCGGTCAGACCTCCAGCCACTCGCGCCGTACGCCCGCATCGGCGCGCAGCTGCGCCGGGCTGCCCTCGAACACGATCTCGCCATGGCCCATGACCAGGCAGCGGTCGGCCACCTCGAGCGCGATGGCCAGCTTCTGCTCGACCAGCAGCACGCTGGTGCCGCGGCGCCTGATCTCGCGCAGCAGTTCGGCCACCTGCTCGACGATCTTCGGCGCCAGGCCCTCGGTCGGCTCGTCGATCATCATCAGCTCGGGCTCGCCCATCAGCGTGCGGCACAGGGTCAGCATCTGCTGCTCGCCGCCGCTCAGCACGCCGGCTTCGGTGTGCTGCCGCTCCTTCAGGCGCGGGAACAGGGTGTACATGTCGTCGAAGCTCCAGCGCTTGCCCGCGCCGGCCTTCTTCTCGCCCAGCATCAGGTTCTGGTGCACCGTCAGGGTGGGAAAGATGTCGCGGTTCTCGGGCACGTAGCCGATGCCCGCCTGGGCGATGCGGAAGGCCTCGAGGCCGAGCAGCGACTGCTGCTTCCAGGTGATGCGGCCCCGGCCCTCGACCAGGCCCATGATGGTCCTGACCGTGGTCGAGCGGCCCGAGCCGTTGCGCCCCAGCAGCGCGACGATCTCGCCGGCGCCGACCTCGAAGTGCACGCCATGCAGCACATGGCTCTTGCCGTAGAAGGCGTTGACGTTCTCCAGCTTGAGCATGACGCCGACCTCAGGCCTGCGGCGTGGCGCCGTCGCCGGCGAGCCGCGACGCGTCCACCTGCCCGGCCTGTTCGGCCTGCGCAGCCGCCAGCACCGACCCCAGGTAGGCTTCCTGCACACGCGCATTGGCGCGCACGGCGGCCGGTTCGTCGAAGGCGATGACCTCGCCGTAGACCAGGACCGCGATCTTGTCGGCCAGCCCGAACACCACGCCCATGTCGTGCTCCACCGTCAGCAGCGTCTTGCCCTGGGTGACCTCGCGGATGAGCTCGACGAAGCGACCGGTCTCGCTCTTGCTCATGCCCGCCGTGGGTTCGTCGAGCAGGATCACGTCGCCGTCGCCGGCGATGGTGATGCCGATCTCGAGCGCCCGCTGTTCGGCATAGGTCAGGTTCATCGCCAGCACGTCGCGCCGTTTGTCCAGCCGGATCATCTCGAGCACCTGCTCGGCCCTGCGGTTGGCGTCCTCGAGGTCGGCCAGGAACTTCCAGAAGGCATAGCGGTAGCCCAGGCTCCACAGCACCGCGCAGCGGATGTTCTCGAACACCGACAGCCGGGTGAACAGGTTGCTGACCTGGAAGCTGCGCGCCAGGCCGAGGCGGTTGATCTCGAACGGCGAGCGGCCGGCGATGTCCTGGCCCTTGAGCAGGATGGCTCCCGAACTCGGCGCGAAGCGGCCGCTGATGAGGTTGAACAGCGTGCTCTTGCCGGCTCCATTGGGGCCGATGATGGCCACGCGCTCGCCCGGCCGGACCGCCAGCTCGGTGCCGCGGATGATCTCCGTCTTGCCGAAGCGCTTGTGCAGGGCGCGCAGTTCCAGCGCATAGCCGCCCGGCACGCTCACTGGACTGCCTTCCGGCGGTTCAAGGACGTCGGCATGGCAAGACGCAGGGTTGTCGACGGCGGCGGGCGGTCGGCGCTCATGTCCCCGCCCTCTGCCGCGCCTGCTCGTCCTCGATCTCGGTCTGGATGGCAGCCCAGGCGAGCACGAAGCGCCGGCGAACGACTTCGAATCCCGCGACGCCCGCTGCCAGCAGCGCTGCTGCCGCCGCCCAGCTGGCAGCGCCCTTGGCGTCCAGGCCCACGCCCATGAAACGCAGGCGCGGGCCCAGGGCCTCGTTGAGCTGCAGGTGGTAGACCATTTCTATCATCGCGCCGGCGCTGGCCAGCATCACCAGGCCCAGCACCCCGAAGGCGGCGTAGCTGCCGAGCAGCCGTCGCAGCTTGCCGAAAGCGGCGACGCGCAGGTTCATCATCACCAGGCTGGACAGGCCCCCCGGCGCATAGATCACCATGAACAGGAAGACCAGGCCCAGGTAGAGCAGCCAGGCCTGGGTGAGCTCCGACAGCAGCACCAGCGCCAGCACCATCAGCACCGCGCCGATGATGGGCCCGAAGAAGAACATCGCGCCGCCCAGGAAGGTGAACAGCAGGTAGGCACCCGAGCGCGCCGCCGCCACGACCTCGGCGGTGACGATCTCGAAGTTGAGCGCCGCCAGCCCGCCGGAAACCCCCATGAAGAAGCCGCTGGCGATGAACGCGAGGTAGCGCACGTGCCGCGTGCTGTAGCCGATGAACTCCACGCGCTCGGGGTTGTCGCGCACCGCATTGAGCATGCGCCCCAGGGGCGTCAGCGTGAAGGCGTACATCGCCGCGGTGCAGACGAAACAATAGAGCGCGATCAGGTAGTACAGCTCGATGGCCGGCCCGAAGCTGATGCCCAGCACCGGCGGCCCGGCGACGCGGTTGCCGCTGATGCCGCCCTCGCCGCCGAAGAAGCCCGGGAACATCAGCGACATCGCCCACACCAGTTCGCCCACGCCCAGCGTGATCATTGCGAACGGCGTGCCGGACTTCCTGGTCGTCACATAGCCCAGCAGCACGGCGAACAGCCCGCCAAAGGCGCCGGCGACCAGCGGGATCAGGCTCACCGGCAGCGGCAGTGCACCCTTGCTGACCAGGTTCAGCGTGTGGATGGCGAAGAACGACCCCAGGCCGGAGTACACGGCATGGCCGAAGCTCAGCATGCCGCCCTGCCCCAGCAGCATGTTGAAGGCCAGGCAGGCGATGATCGCGATGCCGATCTGCGACAGCATGGTCATGGCCAGGCTGGTGCGGAAGATCAAGGGCGCGACCAGCAGCAGCGCGGCATATCCGCCCCAGACCAGCCAGCGCTGGCGGCCCATGGTGCCGGCACCCCGCACCTTCAGCCCTCCCGGGAGCCGAACAGGCCCCGCGGCCTGAAGATCAGGATCAGCACCAGCAGCAGGTAGGGCAGGATGGCCGCCACCTGGCTGATCTTGACGCTCCACACCGCGAATCCGAAGGTCTCGGGCGTGACCGCCATGCCCAGCCCCTTCAGCCCGTCGGCGATCGAGCGGTCGCTGCCGACCGCGAAGCTCTCGATGATGCCCAGGCCGACCGAGGCCACGAAGGCCCCTGCCAGCGACCCCATGCCACCGATCACGATGACCGCGAACACCACCGCCCCCACGGCCTGCGCCATGCCCGGCTCGGTCACGCGCAGCGCCCCCGCGATGACGCCGGACAGCCCGGCCAGCGCGGTGCCGCCGCCGAACACGACCATGAACACCCGCGGCACGTCGTGCCCCAGGGACTCCACCATCTCGGGGTGGGTGAGCGCGGCCTGGATCACCAGGCCGACGCGCGTGCGCGTGAGCAGCAGCCAGATGGCCAGCAGCATCGCCACGGCGACCGCCATGCCGAAGGCGCGGAACGACGGGAAGGTGGTGCACTGGGCGGCGGCCGTGCTGGCGCAGGCGGCCGGCTTGTCGCCCCAGGCGAAGGACAGCCCGCCGGGCAGGTCGACGATGGTGAACAGCGGGCCGCTCAGGCCCTGGGGTGGCAGGAAGTTCATCGCCTGCCGGCCCCAGGCGAGCTGCACCAGCTCCAGCACGATGTAGCTGAGCCCGAAGGTGATCAGCAGTTCGGGCACATGCCCGAACTTGTGCACCCGCCGCAGCGCGTGGCGCTCGAACAGCGCACCCAGCACGCCCACGGCCAGCGGCGCCACCAGGAGGCCGACCCAGAAGCCCAGCACCTGGGTGACGCTGTAGGCCAGGTAGGCGCCCAGCATGTAGAAGCTGGCGTGCGCGAAGTTCAGCACGCCCATCATGCTGAAGATCAGCGTCAGGCCCGACGCCAGCATGAACAGCAGCAGGCCGTTGGACAGGCCGTTGAGCAGCGAGATCAGGAAGTACGACGCATCCATGCCCTGTGTGCCATGCGCGGCCGGCCGTCCGGCGGCCTGCCATCAATCCGCAAACCAGACCCTCGCGGCGGGGCTCCGCCGCGCAGTGAGGTCGGTCAGTGCAGGCGCTTCGTCAAGGACGCTTCATCTGGCACGAGGTGGGCGTGGCGGCCACGTAGGCCGGGATGGCCTTGATCTGCTGGAAGTTGAAGCCGGTGTTCTCGATGCTGTAGGGGTTCTTCGCATCGGCCTTGCGCCATTCGGTGATGTACAGCGGCTGCAGCAGCTGGTGGTCGGCGCGACGCATTTCGACTTCGTCGTTGAAGTGCCTGAACTTCATGCCGCTCATGGCCTTGGCCACCGCCACGGGTTCCACGCTCCTGGCGTTGGCCATGCCCTGCGACAGCATGGCCAGCGCGGTATAGGTCTGCAGCGTGTACCAGTCGTCGTTGAAGCGCTTCTTGAAGTCGTCCTGCCACTTCACGATGCCCGGCACCGAGTTGTGGCCGATGGCCACCACGCGCACCGTGCCGCCCACACCGGCGGCCATGGCGGTGGGCACGCCGCCGGTCACCGCGTAGTAGGTGTAGAAGTTGGCGGTCAGGCCGGCGTCCTTGGCGGCCTTGATCAGCAGCGTCAGGTCCTGGCCCCAGTTGCCGGTCAGCACGCTGTCGGCGCCGCTGGCCTTGATCTTGGCCACGAAGGGCGCGAAGTCCTTGACCTGGCCCAGCGGGTGC
>Ga0209573_1003077_pt1 | contig 19383 bp, 16 predicted proteins | sample TNRBio252014_DNA_FD_185870 | JGI IMG/M metagenome (GOLD analysis project Ga0209573, IMG submission 185870) | Wastewater treatment Type I Accumulibacter community from EBPR Bioreactor in Madison, WI, USA - TNR Reactor_6/25/2014_ DNA (SPAdes)... | ecosystem: Engineered > Bioreactor > EBPR >...
CGATCACGTCGAGCCCGCGCCGCCAGAACGCCGGATCGCGTGGCGCCAGGCCGAAAGGCGCCAGCAGCTCGTCGTGACGGAGCGTGCCGCCGGCGCGCAGCATGGCGACGTACTTGTCGGCGAAGCCGTCCGCCCCGTCCTGGTAAACTTGGTAAAGCGAGTTCACCAGGCAGTCGCCGAAGGCATAGGCGTAGACGTAGAACGGCGAGTGGATGAAGTGCGGGATGTAGGCCCAGAAATACTGGTACTCGTCGTCGAAGCGAAGCGCCGGGCCGAGGCTCTCGCGCTGGACGTCCATCCAGATCTCGCCCAGCCGCTCGCTGGAGAGCTCGCCGAGGCGGCGCTCGCCATGGACCCGCTGCTCGAACTCGTGGAAGGCCGTCTGGCGCACGACGGTGTTGAGCATGGCCTCGACCTTGCCCGCGAGCAGCCGGCGGCGCGCCGCCGGGTCGCTCTGGCGCTCGAGCAGGGCGCGGAAGACGAGCATCTCGCCGAACACCGACGCCGTCTCGGCCAGGGTCAGCGGCGTGTCCGCCATCAGCATCCCCTGCTCGGCGGCGAGCAACTGGTGCACGCCATGGCCCAGCTCGTGGGCCAGCGTCATGACGTCGCGCGACCGGCCGTAGTAGTTCATCAGCACGTAGGGGTGCGCCGACGGCACGACGGGATAGCAGAACGCTCCGGGGTCCTTGCCCGGCCGCGGCGCAGCGTCGATCCAGGGGTTCGCAAAGAAGCGGCCCGCCAGTTCGGACACGCGGCCGTCGAAGCCGCCGAACGCGCCCAGCACGATGTCGCGCCCTTCGTCCCACGAGAAGCGGCGGTTGTCGTCGCCCGGCAGCGGGGCGTTGCGGTCCCAGTAGTCGAGCGTGTCGCGGCCGAACCAGCCCGCCTTCATGCGGTAGTAGCGGTGCGCCAGCTCGTCATAAGCGTCGCGGATCGCGGACACCAGGGCGTCGACGACGGCGTCGTCGACCTTGTTGGTGAGGTTGCGGTAGGAGACCGGGTGCGGATACTTCCGCCACTTGTCGTCCACCTCCTTGTCCTTCGCCAAGGTGTTGACGATCAGCGTGAACACACCGGCCCGCGCTCCGAGCCCATGGCCCAACGCCTTCGCCGCCGCCTGCCTCGACGCCGGGTCCGGGTTGTCCAGCCGGTTCAGCGTGTCGGCGAGCGTCAGCGTCTCGCCATCGACGCCGAAGCGAAGCTCGGCAATGGTCTGGTCGAACAGCCGGCTCCAGGCGCGGGCGCCGGTGACGCTCTTGTCGTGGAGGATCGCCTCGACCTCGTCGGCGAGTTGGTGCGGCTTGTACTGGCGAACGTCGGCGAGCCACGGCGCGTAGTGCGCGACCGCCGGGTCGCTGCGCTTGGCGTCCAGGACCTCGTCGGAGAGCTTGTTGAGCTCGAGGGTGAAGAACAGCGTCTCCGCCGATACCGCGTTGTAGCGCTCCTGCAGGGTCTGCAGGAACCGGCCGCGGGCGGCGTCCGACATGTCGGCGGCGAAGTGGAGCTGGGCGAAGCTCATCGCCTTGTTCAGCCGCTCGAACAGCGCCTCGTAGCGGCGGATGGCGTCGCCGAGGCCGGCACCGGGGATCGCCTCCAGCTTTCCCTCGAAGTCGCCGCGAAAGGCCCTGGCCTCGTCCAGCGCCTGCTTCAGGTCCCGATCGAGTTCCACGGCCTCCGGACCGCCGTAAAGATCGGAGAGGTCCCAGACCGGCGGATGTGCTTGAGTCCCCGCGTCGGCCATCACTGCGGCCGCGACATCGTTCATTGCATTCCCCATTTCATCTCGCAGCGCATATAAGGGTGCAGAAACTACCCGGCAACGGTTAAAGGGGGGACGCATCTTGCGGCTCGACGGCGCTCCAGGCCCCGCGGCCTCCGCCGCGGGCTGGCCGAACCTGGTCACGATGTTCTTCGATCAGGCCGACCGCTTCGGCGAGCGGCCGCTGCTGTGGGCCAAGCGCGAGGGCCGCTACCGGCCGCTGAGCTGGCGCGACGTCGCCGCCCGGGTCTGCGGTCTGGCCCGCGGCCTGCGCGCGCTCGGCGTCGAGCCGGGCGACCGGGTTCTGGTGGTTTCGGAAAATCGCCCGGAGTGGCTGATCAGCGACCTCGCCATCATGGTCACGGGCGCCAGCACCGTTCCGGCGTATACCACCAACACCGAGGCCGATCACCGCTACCTGCTCGAAAACAGCGGCGCCAAGGGCGCCATCGTCTCGACGGCGAAGCTGGCGCGCACCCTGCTGGCGGCGGTCGGCCCCGGCGGCAACGCCGCGCCGTTCGTGGTCATGATCGAAAAGTCCGACGGGAACGGCGGCCTGGAGCCGCCGGCGGGCGTCGACATCCTCGCCTGGGACGACGTCGTCGGCCGCGGCGAGCGCGACCACAGCAACGTGCTCTGCGGCGCCGACCAGATCGCGCCCGCGGACCTCGCCTGCATCATCTACACGTCCGGCACCGGCGGCACGCCCAAGGGGGTGATGCTCCAGCACGAGGCCATCCTGCACAACTGCGCCGGCGCCATCGACGTCGTCCACGACGTCGGCCCGGGGAACGACGTCTTCCTGTCGCTTCTGCCCCTCTCCCATGCGTTCGAGCACACCGTCGGCCAGTTCGTGCCGCTGGCCCTGGGCGGCGAGATCTACTACGCGGAAGGCATCGACCGGGTCGCGGCGAACATGCTCGAAGCCAGGCCCACGATCATCGCCGCGGTGCCCCGTTTCTACGAGCTGCTGCGCCAGCGCATCCTACACGGCGTGCGCAAGCAGGGCGCGCTGCGCCAGCGGCTGTTCGACCGAACGCTCGCGCTCGGCACCCGCCGCATCGACCAGCCGCTGGGCCTCGCCGACCGGCTCGTCGACCGGGCGCTGGACGCGAGCGTCCGCAGGACGGTGCACCAGCGCTTCGGCGGCCGCATCCGTGCCCTCGTTTCCGGCGGCGCCCCGCTCAGCGAGGAGATCGGCGGGTTCTTCGTCGCCCTCGGCCTGCCGCTCTACCAGGGCTACGGCCAGACCGAGGCGGCGCCGCTGATCAGCGTCAACCGCCCCGGCCAGTCGAGGCTCGGCACCGTCGGCCCGCCGTTGACCGGCGTCGACGTGCGCATCGCCGAGGACGGCGAGATCGTGGTCCGCGGCAAGATGGTGATGAAGGGCTACTGGCGGAACGAGGAGGCGACCCGCGAGGCGATCCGCGACGGCTGGCTCCACACCGGCGACATCGGCCGCATCGACGAGAACGGGCACATCCGCATCACCGACCGGAAGAAGGACATCATCGTCAATTCCGGCGGCGACAACCTCTCGCCCGCCCGGGTCGAAGCGGCGCTGACCCTGCGCCCCGAGATCGCCCAGGCCATGGTCTACGGCGACCGCAGGCCGCATCTCGTCGCCCTGATCGTGCCGGACCCGGCGTGGGCGAAATCATGGTCGGCGTCCGCGGGCAAGCCGGCCGACCCGGCCCAGCTGGCCGGCGACGAAAGCTTCCACCGCGCGGTCGGGTCGGTGATCGACGAGGTTAACAGGTCCCTGTCGGTGATCGAGCGGGTGCGCCGCTTCATCGTCGTCGCCCAGCCGTTCGCCGTGGACAACGGCCAGCTGACGCCGACGCTCAAGCTCCGCCGCCACGTCATCCTCGAGGCGTACGGCCCGAAGCTGGACGCGCTCTACCGGGCAACGTAGATCGACCCGGCACTCGGGTTCATAAATCGCAACAGCAATAATGTAACTGCACGCTGCCACGGCATCTAAATACTCTGGACAGCCTTGAATGCGCCCAAATCCTGAGATTTGAATGTAGCCGTGGCTGCTTCTACGAGATCACTCCTACAGAGAAGCCCGCGGTCCTTTCCCTCATCGCCCTCGATGGCCCCGTGCAACGCGGGGCCTACTTTCCTTCTGGCAGCGCGGCCTGCGCAGGAAGCCCGCGACGACCAGGGTCTCCGCCCCTGGACCCCAAGAGGTAAAGCAGTAAAGACTAAAGTCCTAAGAAAGCGTCCGGGCAACGCGGAACCCTAGGTTGATGATCCGGAGGTCGGGATGGTTCCAGTTGCGGACCGCCGAGCGGAGGTTACTCGGAGAATTGACCCAGGAGCCGCCACGGTAGACGCGGTCGCGGGAGGATTGTTTTCCTTCTCCACCCGTCCACGCCGAGCCATCGCTCGGAGCGCCTTGGTAGCTGTCGTGCCAGATGTCCTCTACCCACTCCCAAACGTTGCCGTGCATGTCGTACAGGCCCCACGGGTTCGCCGGATACTGCCCAACCTCGGTGGTCTTGCCGAGGTTCAATTCTGCGTAGGCCGCATTCTTCGACGTGATCGTATCGCCCCACGCGTAGCGCGTCGTCGTGCCGGCGCGACAGGCGTACTCCCACTCCGCCTCCGACGGCAAGCGATAGGGCTGGTCGGTCTCTCTCGCCAGCCATTCGCAATAGTCGAGCCCATCCCGCCAATTCACGTTGATCACGGGCCTCTTGCCGCGCCCCCAGCCCCGATCCGTGCGCTTCTTCCGCTTGGTCGCGGCGCAGAAATGATCGTACTCATCGAATGTCACCGGGTAGCGCCCCAGCGCGAACCGATAGCCGATCGTCACCTCGTGCTGCGGGCCTTCCGAACAGGAGCGATCCTTCTCGCTCTCCGGCGAGCCCATGAGGAAGGCGCCCGGCGCCGGCGCCACCATCTCCGGACACCACGGCTCGCCAACATCACGGAAGATGCGTAGCGGTGACAGCGCTTGAACGAGACGCTCCAAGGTGCCAGAGCCGAGAAAGAGCTGGCTGGGAGGCGTGCCGGCAGCCTCCACCTCCACCTCCACCTGTTTTCGCGCTGCCTCCACGGCCGCCAGCTTCGGCTGCTTAGGTGGAAGAGGGCTTGCAGCGTCGATCCCCGGCCTCTCCTTCCCGATGGGAGGCTTCTTGACCGCCGGCTCATTTCTCAGCTGGCGCCACAGAGCGCTGAAACCTTCATCGACATCCACCTGATGCCGGGTGAAGCCACTTACCATCCAGGGGACGTTCTTGTCGCTTCCGTCCGAGAACAGGATCGGCACAAACTTCCGGCTGACAGAGCCAGAATTATACAGGATGTGCCGTATAAAGTTCGCCTCCCAGAGCACGCCCAGCCCTCTTCCGCCCTCTTCTTCAGCTTTAACGCGGCGCAGATAGGTTTCGGTGCACACCATCAGCACGAAGTCGGCTCGATCAATCTGACGCTCACACCAGAACGGCCAGCCTTCGGCCGGAGAGATCTCGTACTGGTCGATCTGGGCATCTACGCCGTGTTGCCGAAGCCGGTTGGCAAGCCCCAGCACCCGCTCTTCATGCTGCGGGCTGTCATGGCTGTAACTGATGAAGACCTTCGGCGGATCCGCCAACCGTCCTGCCTCCTTCTGCGCCGCTCACCTCATAGCTGAAACCTGCGCCGCGGTGAAGCAGGCCGCAGCCACTGAAGGTACCTTGAGGACTGGACAGGCGTTTCTGGAAGTATTAGATGCTACCCAAGCAACAGCATGAGAGAAGCGAACGTCGTTAGGTACCTTATGTAAAGGCAACAAAAGAGATTAGCTGAGGAGAAGAGTCTGTTCTGCACTTCTAACTACGATATTGCCGGTACCAGGCGACGAACCTCGCCATCCCCTCGCGGATGTCCACCCGCGGCTCGAAGCCGAAGTCGCGTCGTGACGCCTCGATGTCGGCGTAGGTCTCGACCATGTCGCCGGCCTGCATCGCTTTGTACTCGACGATCGCGCTACGCCCCGCCGCCGCCTCGATGGCGGCGATGAAGTCCGCCAGCGGCTCGCTCCGGTTGTTGCCGAGGTTGTAGACCCGGTGGACGCCCGCCTCGGGCGGGTGGTCCAGGCAGCCGAGGATGCCGGCGACGATGTCGTCGACGTAGGTGAAGTCGCGGCGCATCTCGCCCCGGTTGTAGACCGGGATCGGCCGGCCCTCGATGATCCGCTCGGTGAACATGTAGGCGGCCATGTCCGGCCGGCCCCACGGCCCGTAGACGGTGAAGAAGCGCAATCCCGAGAGCCTGAGTTCGTACATCCGCGCGTAGGAGTGGCCGATCACCTCCATCGCCTTTTTGGTCGCGCCGTAGAGCGAGACCGGGCTGTCGGCCCTGTCCTCCACCGAGAACGGCAGCTTGTTGTTGGCGCCGTAGACCGACGACGACGAGGCATAGACCAGGTGCCGGAGCGACGGCAGCGCCCGGCAGGTCTCCAGCAGCACGACGAAGGCTTCGATGTTGTTGTGCAGGTAGATGTACGGGTTCTCGACCGAGTAGCGTACCCCCGCCTGCCCCGCCAGGTGGACGATGGCGTCGATGTCGGGACGGCTTTCGAACAGCCGGCGCATCCCGTCACGGTCGGTGACGTCGAGCCGCTGGAAGCCGTAGCCGGGCAGGCCTTCCAGGGCGACGCGGCGGCTGTCGGTCAGCGCCGGGTTATGGCTCCGTTGCAGGTTGTCGATGCCGACGACGCTCTCGCCGCGGGCAACGAGCGCGCGCACGACATGGAAGCCGATGAACCCGGCGACCCCGGTGACCAGCGTGCTCACGTGTTCCCCCCCTTTTTGCCCCACACCAAGACAACAGTTTGCAGCGCGTCTTCTACGGCCGGCGGCGAGACTTGACCATAGCCGGTCCGGCCCGGGGCCCAGATTCCTGTCGCCGCTGCCCGGGCCATTGGATATCCTGATTCGCAATGACGCCGCGGCAGCAAGCGGCGCAGTGCTGATGGACGAGGAGGCGGTCTTGGCGGAGGATCCCGGTTCGCTCCGCGCGGAGCGAGAGGGCGCCCATGCGACATCGGGCTCGTTTGCCCAGGACCTCCTGTCGCGGGTGCGCGCGCAGCTCGCCGCCCTGCGCGGCCAGGTCGGCCGGCTCAACGTCGCCCTGACGAGCAGCGAGCAGGCGAAGCTCGCCCTCGACCGGCGCAGCGCCGGCGGCGGCCCGTCTCCCCTGCCCCTGGCCCAGCCTCTTCGCGGCGGCGTTCTTCCCGTCGAGAGGGCGGAGCAGCTCGTTTCCGTCTGGCTCAACGACGACCATCTGCACGCGCTGGTCGAGGCCCGGCTGCTGGATCCCGTCGAGGTCGGCGATCGGGTCAAGGTGGCCGCCGCACTGCGCAAGGCGATGGACCGGTGGAGCCAGCGGATCTGCACCGGCCAACAGGTCCCGCTCGGCGCGCAGGCGCCGGGACGGCGCCCGGCCCTGTCGCTGCCGGCGCGCAGCGGCGACGGCGACGACAGGATCATCCGCCTTGAGGCGGCGCGGGCGGCCCGGACCGCGGCACGGCTGACGACGCCGACGGCGGGCCCCGGCACCGGCGCCGGCGAACTCCCCCACGCCGGCCCGCTCTGCGGCGTCGCCCCGACGCCGCCCGGCGGACGAAGCGCGACCGCTCCGCTACGCCGTGCGGCGCCCGTGCAGGATGCTCAGCGAATAGACGGCAAGCGCCAGCCAGATGAAGGCGAACGTCGCCAGGTGGACCGGGGTGAACGGCTCGCGGTAGACGAACACCGCGAGCAGGAAGTGCCCGGTGGGCGCAATGTATTGCAGCAGCCCGACCGTGGTCAGCCGGATCCTCTGGGCGCCGGCGACGAACAGCAGCAGGGGTAGGGCCGTGATCGGCCCGGCGAGCAGCAGGAGCACGTCGATCCGCCAGCCTTCGCCGAGGAAGGCGCCTTCCCCCTGAGCCGCCAGCGCGGCGAGGAAGATCAGCGCCGCCGGCGACAGCAGCAGCGTCTCGATGAACAGCCCGGACACCGGATCCACCGGCGCCGTCTTGCGGATCAGCCCGTAGAGCGCGAAGCTCACCGCCAGGGTCAGCGCCACCCACGGCAGCGTGCCGAAGCTGATCACCTCGATGGCGACGCCGATGGCGGCGATCGCCACCGCCAGCCACTGCACCGGCCGCAATCGCTCGCGCAGCACGGCGACGCCGAGAACGACGCTGACCAGCGGGTTGATGTAGTAGCCGAGGCTGCACTCCAGGATCCGCCCGTCGGCCACGGCCCAGATGAACACGCCCCAGTTCAGCGAGATCACCAGCGCCGAGCCGGCCAGGGTCAGCAGCAGGCGGCGGTCGGCAAGCGCCCGCGCCACCAGCCGCCAGCCACGCTGCACCGCGAGCAACCCCGCCACCAGCAGCACCGACCAGACGATGCGGTGCGCCAGCACCTCCAGCGCCGGCACGGCGGCGACGGCCTTGAAGTAGACCGGGAAGACGCCCCACAACGCGTAGGCGCCGACGGAGCAGGCGACGCCGGTGGCCGCCCGCGCGGACGCGTCTGCTGCGCGCGACAGGGTCGATGCCGCGGCGCGCGGTCGCGCCGCATCGTTCCCCACGTCCTCCAGATCCTTGGCCAAGGCTGTCCTTTCGCTGGGCCGGCGGGTGGCTGCTGCTGAAGAAGCGTCGGGCATCGGCGGGCGCGCCGCCCCAACATTCGCCCGGTTCAGGGCCGTCTTCGCGGACGGGGTGAGCCGCCGACTGCCCTACTCGGCGGGCGGCACCGTGACGATGTGGAGCGCGTTGGTCGTGCCCGGCGTCTCCAGCGGCAGCCCGGCGGTGACGACCAGCCGGTCGCCCGGCCCGGCGAAGCCCTTCTCGACGGCGGCGTGCGTCGCCTGATCCAGCATCAGGTCGAAGTCGCTGAAGCGGTCGACCTTGATGGGATGGACGCCCCAGGCCAGGGCCAGGTTGCGGGCCACCACCTCGTAGGGCGTCAGCGCCAGGATCGGCACCGGCGGGCGCTCGCGCGAGGCCCTGAGCGAGGTCGAGCCGCTGGCGGTGAAGGTGACGATGGCCTGGGCCGAGATGGTCTCGGCCACCTGCCGGGCGGCGCGGGTGATGGCGTCGGCCGAGGTCGTCTCGGGGACGGCGCGGTCGGCGTCGACGATCCGCTGGTAGGGCCAGTCGCGCTCGGTCCGGCGGATGATCCGGTCCATGATCGAGACCGCCTCGACCGGGTAGCGCCCTGCCGCGGATTCGCCCGACAGCATCACCGCGTCGACGCCCTCGTAGACGGCGGTGGCGACGTCGGAGGCTTCCGCGCGCGTCGGCGCCGGCGCGATCATCATCGACTCCAGCATCTGGGTGGCGACGATCACCGGCCGGCCGGCGTAGCGGCAGGCGCGGATGATCCGCTTCTGCAGCGAGGGCACGTCCTCCGGCGGCATCTCGACGCCGAGGTCGCCGCGCGCCACCATGACCGCGTCGGCCCGCTGGACGACGGCGTAGAGATGCTCGATCGCCGACGGCTTCTCGATCTTGGCGATGATGCTGGCCCGCCCGGCGATCAGCTCCCGCGCCTCGTCGAGATCCTCCGGCCGCTGGACGAAGGACAGCGCCACCGTGGTGATGCCGAGGCCGAGGGCGAACTCCAGGTCGGCGCGATCCTTCGCCGTCAGCGGCGAGACCGCCAGCATCACGTCCGGCAGGTTGACGCCCTTGCGGTCGGAGAGCACGCCCCCGGTCAGCACCCGGGTGTCGGCGTAGTCGCTGCCGGTGGCCACCACCTCGAGGCGCACCTTGCCGTCGTCGAGCAGGAGCGTCGTGCCGGGTTTGCAGACGGCGAAGATCTCCGGGTGCGGCAGCGGCGCCCGCCGGCCGTCTCCGGCTGCGGCGTCGAGGTCGAGGCGGAAGGGCGCCCCGGCTTCGACCTTTACCGGGCCGGAGGCGAAGGTGCCGAGCCTGAGCTTCGGCCCCTGCAGGTCGGCGAAGACGCCGAGCGGCGTGCCGTGGCGCGCCTCCGCGGCGCGGATGACCCGCAGCAGGTTGGCGTGGGTGTCGTGGCTGCCGTGGCTGAAGTTCAGGCGGAAGACGTCGGCGCCGCGGGCCACGAGCAGGTCGACGACCTCGGGCGTGTCGCTGCTGGGGCCGAGCGTGGCGACGATCTTGGTGCGGCGGTTCCGGCGCATGGCGGCGAACTTTAGGCGGCGGCAGCGGCCGGTGCCAGGATCAAGTTGGCGGCCGCCAGCGTCATGCCGACAGGCACGTACCGAAGCAACCAGCATGTCATCGCGAGCCGCGAAGAGCGACTGCCTATCCATGACGGCAAGCTGACGCCTCCTCGCAATGACGCTCCTTCCACGCCAAGTAAAACGCCGTCATCGCGAGCCGCGTAACAGAGACTGCCGATCCGTAACGGGAAAGCACTGGATTGCTTCGTCGGCTGACGCCTCCTCGCAATGACGCTCCTTCCACGCCAAGTAAAACGCCGTCATCGCGAGCCGCGAAGCGGCGTGGCGATCCAGTTCAAGATGACTGTGCTGATGTAACTGCTCGGGTGGCGCATCGTGAAGGGAGCGGCCGTCTACATCATGGCCAACAGGAAAAACGGAACCCTCTACACCGGCGTGACGTCGGACCTCGTGCGTCGCGTCTGCCAGCACCGGGAAGGGCTCGTCGACGGGTTCGCGCGCCGCTACGGCTGTCGGTTGCTCGTTTACTTTGAAGTGCACGACGAGATGGTCGCCGCCATCAGCCGAGAGAATCAGATCAAGGCGGGGGGCCGCAGCAAGAAGTTGGAGCTCATCGAGAGTCTAAACCCGGGGTGGGATGACTTATTCCATTTCATCGTCTAGCATTTCTGGTCCCCTTGGACTGGATTGCTTCGTCGGCGTTCGCCTTCTCGCAGTGACGGCGTACCCGTCATCCGGCGCAGCGGGCGAACGCAGGCGCCGGCGGCGCCGACGCGCGGACGTGGCGGCTGGACATCGCCCCGAAGTCGTTTACGCTGCCGGTCCGCGTCCTCGGGGTCGGCCGCGGCCTGCGCGTTCCGCCGGCGAGCACCCCTTGCAGAGCGAAAGGCTTGAGCATGATCCGCGACTCGATCCCCTATCTCGTCGCCTGCCTCGCCGGGGTGCTTGCCGCGACCGGCGGCCCGGCAACGGCGGCCGACGCCGACAACACCCTGTTCATGGACCTGAAGGACGGCCGCGTCACCATCGAGATGCGCCCGGACCTGGCCCCCAAGCACGTCGCCAGGATCAAGACCCTGGTGCGCGAGGGCTTCTACGACGGCCTCGTCTTCCACCGGGTGATCGACGGCTTTATGGCCCAGACCGGCGACCCGCTCGGCAACGGCACGGGCGGCTCCGGCACCAAGATCCCCGCCGAGTTCAGCAAGGCGCCGTTCGAGCGCGGCACCGTCGGCATGGCCCGCTCCGCCGACCCCAACAGCGGCGACTCCCAGTTCTTCATCTGCTTCGCCCCGGCGTCGTTCCTCAACGGCCAGTACACGGTCTGGGGGCAGGTGGTCGACGGGATGGAGCACGTCGATGCCATCAAGCGCGGCAGCGAGGCCCGCAACGGCGAGGTCACCAACCCGGACAAGATCGTCCGCATGCAGGTAGCGGCCGACGCGAAGCCGTAGCCGGCGGCCTGCGTTCCGGCCACGTTCGGCGCGCATTCCGTGCGCGCTCCAAGGCCGGGCCGGGCCGGGGCTTGATCTGCCTGCGCCCGGCAAAATATCATGCGAAGAAGTTAGGGCGCCTGGAGCGCCATCTGCGGCTTCATGCCGGCGCCGCGGCCGGGTCGATGGCTGGACATCGGTGGCGCGAGGCACTCGCGCTGCCGGCCAGGACCTGCCGGCGCATCTCGCACTCCGACGGTTGGGACACGTGCATGATCATGCGTAGTCTGCTTTCGGCGGCGGTCGCCATGGCGCTGCTGGCGGCTCCGGCGCGCGCTGAAGAGGCCAAACAGAGCCGGATGGAGACCTACGAGCTCCTCAACCTGTTCGGCGACGTCTTCGAGCGGGTGCGCGCCGACTACGTCGAGGAGACCACCGACGAGGAGCTGATCGAGTCGGCCGTCAACGGGATGCTTTCCGCCCTCGACCCGCACTCGTCCTACCTGGACCAGAAGAAATACGAAGACATGAAGGTCCAGACCCAGGGCTCCTTCGGCGGCCTCGGCATCGAGGTCACCATGGAGGGCGGGCTGGTGAAGGTGGTGTCGCCCATCGACGACACGCCCGCCTTCAAGGCCGGGCTGCAGCCGGGCGACCTCATCACCCACATCGACGGCCAGGAAATCCTCGGCATGACTCTGGCCGAGGCGGTGGAGAAGATGCGCGGCAAGATCGGGACGCCGATCAAGCTCTCGATCCGCCGCGCCGAGCGCGAGCCGTTCGACGTGACGCTGACGCGCGACGTCATCAAGATCCGCTCGGTGCGCTCGCGCCTGGAGGGCCGGGTCGGCTACATCCGCATCAGCTCGTTCAGCGAGCAGACCGACGAGGGCGTGCGCAACGAGATCGCCAGGCTGAAGAAAGAGGCGCCGGGCGGCCTCCAGGGCCTGGTGCTCGACCTGCGCAACAACCCCGGCGGCCTGCTGGCCCAGGCGGTCGCCGTCTCCGACGATTTCCTCGAGCAGGGCGAGATCGTCTCGACCCGGGCGCGCAAGCCGGAGGACGCGCAGCGCTTCAACGCCCGGCCGGGCGAGGTGGCCAAGGAACTGCCAATCGTCGTGCTGATCAACGCCGGCACCGCCTCGGCGTCGGAGATCGTCGCCGGCGCCCTGCAGGACCATGGCCGGGCGATCCTTCTCGGCACCAAGTCGTTCGGCAAGGGCTCCGTGCAGACGATCATCCCGTTGATCGGCCACGGCGCCATGCGGCTGACCACCGCCCGCTACTACACGCCGGCCGGCCGGTCGATCCAGGCGGTCGGGATCGAGCCGGACATCGTCGTCGAGCAGGCGAAGATCGAGGCCTTGGCCCAGGCCGGGCAGCGGCGAGAGGCGGACCTGCGCGGTGCGCTCGACCTCGTCGTTCCCAATGGCGGCGAGGGAACGGGCGGTCCGCCGAACAGTGGCGGTAACGGCGGCGGTAACGGCAGCGGCAACGGAACGGGCACGGATGCACCGCCGCAGGGCGGCGCCGCCGGCGAGGGGCCGGTGCCGCCGGAGGTGGATTACCAGCTGGTGCGCGCCCTCGACCTGGTTCGCGGCCTGTCGCTGTTCTCGGAGAAGATGAGCCAGCGGGTGCAGTGAAGACGCTGGCGGACTTGGCCGGGCAGGTGGCCGGATGGCTGGGCGGCCGGCGCCGGCTGGTCTGGCTCGCCGCCGGCGGGCTGGTAGCTGGTGTACTCCTCGCCGCCTGGCTGGCCACGCCGCCCTCGCTGCCGAACGAGGCTGCGGTCGAGGTGGAGGTGGCCCTGCCGCCGCCGAGCGCTCCCAGCCAGCCGCAGGCGCCGCCGGCGTCGCCCGCCGCCGACCCGGCGGCGACCCCCCTGGGTCCGGGCAACGCGGTGACGGTTCCCCCGGTTGCCGCCGACGCGTTCGCCGCCATTCCGGCCGCGCCACGCGCCCGGCCCCTGCCGCCGGCTCCCGACCCGGCGCTGGTCGAAACGGCGCCGGAGGGCGCCTTGCCCCGGCGCGGCGCAGACGGCCGGCTGCCGTGGCAGGCCTACGCCCGGCCGTTCGCGGTCGCCGAAGGCCGCGCCCCGATCGCGGTCATCGTCAACGGCCTCGGCTCCAGCGCCATCGTTACCGGCGAGATCGTCCGCCGGCTGCCGGCGGACGTCACCCTCGCCTTCGAGCCGGCCGCGGCAAACGTCGCCGAGTGGGGGCGGCAGGCGCGGGCCGCCGGCCACGAGATCCTGCTCGGCCTGCCGGTGCAGGGAGGCGCCTTCCCGTTCCTCGACCGCGGCCCGGACGCCTTGGCCGGCGACGTCGCCGCGGCGGAAAACCGCGCCCGGCTGCAGCGGCTTCTGGCCCGCCTCGCCGGCTCCGTCGGCGCCCTCGCCAACGTCGGCGCGGAGGCGGGCACCGCGGGGGACGCGGCCGCCGCCGCGGCGCTGGAGCTGGCAGGCAAGGAGCTGACGGAGCGCGGGCTGCTGCTCGTCGGCCCGCTCGTGGCCGAGGCGTCCGGCGGCGAGGTGCCCCGGCTCGGCGTCGACCTGAGCATCGGCCCGGACGCGGACGCTGCCACCGCACGCGAACGCCTCGCGGAGCTGGAGAGCATCGCCGCGGCGAAAGGCCATGCCGTTGCCATCGTCGAGCCGACGCCCGCGGCCGCGGCGGCGCTTGCGGCCTGGGCGGCGACGCTGGCCGGCAAGCCGGTGGTGCTGGCGCCGGTTTCCGCCGTTGCCCGAGCGGTGCAGGCTCGTGGGCGCTGACCTCCCCGCCCCGGCGGCGGAGCTTCCCTACCGCCGCGGCGTCGGTGCCCTGCTGTTCAACGACGACGGCGCCGTCTTCGTTGCCCGGCGGCTCGACACCCGCGACGCCTGGCAATTGCCGCAGGGCGGCATCCACAAGCGGGAGACGCCCCGCCAGGCCCTCTTTCGCGAGCTCGTCGAGGAGATCGGCACCGACCGCGCCGAGGTGATCGCCAGGTCCAGGCGCTGGCTGCGCTACGACCTGCCGCCGGAGCTGGTCGGCAGGGTCTGGAACGGCAGGTACCGCGGCCAGGAGCAGCGGTGGTTCGCCCTGCGCTTCACCGGCACCGACGCCGACATCGACCTCGCGGCCCACGGCAAGCCAGAGTTCGATGCTTGGCGGTGGAGCGCGTTGGAGGACTTGCCGCTGCTGGCGGTAAGCTTTAAACGCGCGCTGTACCGCGATCTGGTCGACGAGTTCCGGTTCATCCCGGAGGCGTCGGCGAAGCCGCACCCGTAGGCCGGCCCGGCGCACCCCCTGGCGAAGAGGCACACCTTGACCCGCACCGTGCTCGTGACCGGCGGCGCCAGGCGGATCGGCCGGGTCATCGCCCTCGATCTGGCCAGGCATGGCTGGCGCGTCGCCGTGCATCACCACCTCTCCGCCGAGGACGCGGAGGCCGTGGCCGCCGAAATCGAAGGCGCGGGCGGCACGGCGGCGGTGGTTTCCGCCGACTTGGCCCGCGAGGACGACACCGCGGGCCTGGTCGAGCGCGCCGCCGAAGCGGTCGGGCCGCTGACGGCGCTGATCAACAACGCCTCGGTGTTCGAGCGCGACGACGCCATGGACGCGACCCGCGCCTCCTGGGACCTGCACATGGAGGTCAACCTGCGGGCGCCGTTCGTCCTGACGCAGGGTTTTGCCCGCCAGTTGCCGGACGGAGCCGGCGGCAGCGTCGTCAACATCCTCGACCAGCGGGTCTGGAACCTGACCCCGTTCTTCACCTCCTACACCGTGAGCAAGGCCGGGCTGTGGACCCTGACCCAGACCCTCGCCCTGGCGCTGGCGCCCCGCATCCGCGTCAACGCGGTCGGCCCCGGGCCGACGCTTCCCAGCCAGCGGCAAACGGAGGAGAGCTTCCGCAAGCAGTGGTCGGCGCAGCCGCTCTCGCGGCAGGTGCGGCCGGAAGAGGTCGCCGCCGCGGTCCGCTTCATTCTTGACGCACCCTCGGTAACCGGCCAGATGATCGCTGTCGATGCCGGCCAGCACCTCTGCTGGTCCCCCGCCCAGTCCCGGGCGGGCGCGGCGGACGAGTGATGGCGACCGCTGGGGTCGCCCGGGAGAGCAACCAGCGATGACCGCCACTCCGGCGCCGCACGTTTTTCCGGTGCGCATCGCCGACGCACGCAATGCCATTCGTCATGTCTTCATCCGCGACCTCGTGCTCATGTGCAGCATCGGCGTGCACCGGCACGAGCGTTCGGATCGTCAGCGCATCAGGGTGAACATCGACCTTGCGGTCCGTGACGATCGGGACCTTGACGACGACCTCGGCAACGTGGTCTGTTACGAAAAAATAACCCTAGGGGTGCGGGGGCTTCTAGCGGATCGGCATGTAAATCTCGTCGAGACCGTGGCGGAAGAAATCGCGGCGATGTGTCTGGAGGACGGAAGGGTGGGCTCGGTGCGCGTGCGCGTCGAGAAGCTCGACATCCTTCCGGACGCCGCAAGTGTGGGGGTCGAGATCGAGCGCTTCTCCCAGCCCTGACCGGGCGGCCCAGATGGGCGACGTCCGTCATCCTTCCACGAACGGATAACCCCGCACGGGGCGCATCGCTTCGACTCGTTCACAGGTTGCAGAAGCTGCCGGAACGCGTCGTCGCGCCCGCTTCATCATTGCGTAACATATGTTGCGGCGCGAAAAACCTGTCGAAACTTCAATGCCTTGCGGATTTGCCTAAGCCTAAAGCACGGCAGCAAAAGGCCAGCAGTTTCCGTCACCAAGGTGCCCTGGGCGGCAATTCCTCAACAGGCTTATCCACAGCATTCGGGGATTAGACCCGGCTGCAACTGCGCCGGCGCGGATCGGCGGAAAAGCGCTTGCGCTCGTACGGGCGGCATGATCGGCTGGCGCGCCAGGCGGGTGCGGGCATGCGAGCCGCCCTCTCTGCTCCAGTGATTGCTGCCGTCGCATCGGCCGCACGCGGGCGTTCAGCAGCAACCAGAACAGGCGGGGGTCTTGCGAGATGACGGACGACGGTCGCTCCGGAAGTGATTTTGGGGTCTTCGGCCTGGACCAGATCTTCGCCGACGGGATTCCCCGAGAGACCCTCCTGCTGCTCCAGGGTGTGCCGGGAAGCGGCAAGACGACGCTGGCGCTGCAGTTCCTCCTCCACGGGCACGCCAAGGGGGAGGTTTCGCTGCTGGTCTCCAACGCCGAGACGCCGGCGCAGCTGGAGGCCGGCTTCGACCGCTACCTGATCAAGCCGGTCAAGGCCACAGCCCTGCGCGAGGTCCTGGCCGGCGCAGACGGAGACGCGCCGCCCCCGTGAGCGGCGCCGCCCCCGCCCAGTGTCCCGCCCGTGTTGATACCCGGCGGCGGCCGGGGCACATAGAGGTCATGCAGCCGCAAGCCAGCGTTCAACCGGCGGAGGCCCAGCCTCCGGCCGACGACGGGCCGCCGCTCACCGGCGCGACCCTGATCCAGGCGCGGCTTGCGACCATGCCGAACAGCCCCGGCGTCTACCGCATGCTGGGCGCGGAGGGCGAGTTCCTCTACGTCGGCAAGGCCCGCAACCTGAAGAAGCGGGTCGCCAACTACGTCCACGTCACCCGCCTCGGGCCGCGGCTCCGGCGGATGGTCCAGGACACCGCCGCGCTGGAGATCGTCACCACCCACACCGAGGCCGAGGCGCTCCTCCTCGAGGCCAACCTGATCAAGCGGCACAAGCCGCGCTACAACATCGTTCTCCGCGACGACAAGTCGCTGCCGGGCATCCTGGTCACCGGCGACCACGCCTTCCCCCAGGTGCTGAAGCACCGCGGCGCCCAGTCGCGCCCCGGCGATTACTTCGGCCCCTTCGCCTCCGCCTGGTCGGTGAACCGGACCCTGGTCGCGCTGCAGCGGGCGTTTCTGCTCCGCAGCTGCTCGGACGCGGTGTTCGCGGCCCGCACCCGCCCCTGCCTGCTGCATCAGATCAAGCGCTGTTCGGCGCCGTGCGTCGGCCGCATCGCCGAGACCGACTATGCAACCCTGGTCGAGGAGGCCCGCGCCTTCCTCCGCGGCGAGAGCCAGCGCATCCAGCAGGAGCTGGCGCGGCGCATGGAAGCCGCCGCCGAGGCGCTGGACTTCGAGGAGGCGGCGCGATACCGCGACCGCATCCGGGCGCTGACGGCGGTGCAGTCGCACCAGGACATCAACCTCGAAGGGATCGGCGAGGCCGACGTCGTCGCCGCCTACCAGGCCGGCGGCCAGACCTGCCTGGAGGTGTTTTTCTTCCGCGCCGGCTGCAACTACGGCAACCGCGCCTACTTCCCGAGCCACGCCGAGAGCGCCAGCGCCGGCGCCGTGATCTCGGCCTTTCTCGGCCAGTTCTACGCCGAGCGCAAGCCGCCGCCCTGCATCCTCCTCAGCCACGCCCTGCCCGACCAGGCGGTCATCGCCGAGGCGCTGAGCGTCCACGCCGGCCGGCGGGTGAGCCTCGTCACCCCCCAGCGCGGTGCCAAGGTCAACCTGATCGAGCACGCGCTGAACAACGCCCGCGAGGAGCTCGGCCGGCGGATCGCGGAGAGCGCCACCCAGCGCCGGCTGCTCGACGCGCTGGCCCGGGCCCTGCAGCTCGAGGCGCCGCCGCGGCGCATCGAGGTGTTCGACAACAGCCACGTGTCGGGCACCGACGCCATCGGCGCGATGATCGTCGCCGGCCCGGAGGGCTTCATCAAGACCGCCTACCGCAAGTTCACCATCCGCAGCCGCGACACCTCGCCCGGCGACGACTACGCGATGATGCGCGAGGTCTTGAGCCGCCGCTTCAGCCGCGGCCGGGCGGAGCCGCGAAGCCCGGGTCAGGGCGAGGGCGAGGGGGAAAACGGGGAGGAAAACGGGGGGGATCGCGCCACGGAGCAGTGGCCGGACCTGGTGCTGATCGACGGCGGCCCAGGCCAGCTCGCCGTGGCATGTGAGATCTTCGCCGACCTCGGCGTGAACGGCGTCGCCCTGGCCGCCATCGCCAAGGGCCCCGACCGCAACGCCGCGCGCGAGCGCATCCACCTTCCGGGGCAGCCGCCGCTGAACCTGGAGCCGCGCTCGCCGGTGCTCTACTTTCTGCAGCGGCTGCGCGACGAGGCGCACCGCTTCGCCATCGGCACGCACCGCGCCCGCCGGTCGTCGAAGCTGAGCCGGTCGGTGCTGGACGACATCCCGGGGATCGGCGCCAGGCGGAAGAAGGCGCTGCTGCACCACTTCGGCTCGGCCCGGGCGGTGAGCCGCGCCGGCCGGGGCGACATCGAGGCGGTTCCGGGAATCAGCCGGGCCATGGCCAATAAGATCTATGATTGGTTCCACGCCGAGCGATAGAATAGGCGGAGATGGACGCTAACCTCCCCAATATCCTGACGTTGTCGCGGATCCTGGCGACGCCGATCGTCTGCCTCCTTCTCCTCGCCGGCACCGTGACGGGCTCGTGGATCGCCTTCGGCGTCTATCTTTACGCTTGTGTGACGGATTTCTTCGACGGCTACCTCGCCCGCGTCCGCCAGCAGCAGTCGAGCTTCGGCCGCTTCCTCGACCCGGTCGCCGACAAGCTGCTGGTGGCTTCGATCCTGCTCATCCTCGTCGGCATCGACCGGCTGAGCGGCATCGACATGCTCGCGGCCATCGTCATCCTCTGCCGCGAGATCCTGGTGTCCGGCCTGCGCGAGCACCTGGCCGAGCTGCAGGTGGGCATGCCGGTGACCAGGTTGGCCAAGTGGAAGACGACCATCCAGATGATCGCGCTGGGCCTGCTCGTCGTCGGCGACGTCGGCCCCGACGTCTTCGGCATCGCCATGACCGACATCGGCATCGGCGGCCTTTGGCTCGCTGCGGCGCTGACGCTGATCACCGGCTACGACTACCTCCGCGCCGGCATGGCGCACATGAGCGGCGACGTCCGCGACCGGCCCCGCCCGGCGCCGATCGAGCGGGTGGACCCGGCGCGGGATCTCGGCTGACCGCGAGAGATGCTGGCCGTCCCCTGCGTAACCGCCGTCATGCCGTCGCCGCGAGCAGGCAAAAGCCGACGCGCTA
>Ga0209573_1003078_pt1 | contig 19374 bp, 11 predicted proteins | sample TNRBio252014_DNA_FD_185870 | JGI IMG/M metagenome (GOLD analysis project Ga0209573, IMG submission 185870) | Wastewater treatment Type I Accumulibacter community from EBPR Bioreactor in Madison, WI, USA - TNR Reactor_6/25/2014_ DNA (SPAdes)... | ecosystem: Engineered > Bioreactor > EBPR >...
GTCATTACACAGCATCGAATAACGCAAGCGTACTCTGAACCAGTAGGTCGTACTGCCATAGCAACAGCCGGTAATACAATTCTTAACGAAAGCGTAGCGTAAGGTATTTTTTCCGCCTGCTTGGCTGACTTTTTCCCAGAAAGCGGGACGGTTACAACAATCGTTCACTTCCCAATCGACCACCATTGACGCATCTACGGGTAATTCCAAGTTGATGAATTGATCTTTATCACAGACCCAAGCCGGGGCTTTAATTTTCGGTACGTCAAACATCAGTGCCGACAAATAAGTAATCTTATGCGCATCCGTTGTTTCGGGGTTACAGCCCGGAGAGATGACCACCGCCCGCACCCACGTATCGCGCAACACGGTATCGGGTTTGAAGTTGGTGGCGATGTTGGGGACGTTCTCCCAAGTAGTACCGTTGTAAGAAATTTCCCAGTGATCCACTTGTCCTACTTGACCACGTAGGGTGATGGTCGGTGTTTCATCTAAGGGGCAACGGCTGTTTTTACCCACCAAGATACCTGCTTTCGTCTGTGGGTTGAAGGTGATGCGGGCAAACTTCGACGGCTGTACCGAACAATTACCGTTCTGCACCTGCGCGCGGAAGTAAGTCGTTTGGGTCAGGTTAACGGGTAAGTAAGTGGTATCGGTGTGGGGGATGCGTGTCCAGTTCATCCCATCTACCGACGATTCCCAAAACAGCACTTTACCCCGATGGTCGGTAAGCGTTAATTTAGCGGGTACACCGTTGACGCAATAGTATTGAGAGGATTTGATCCGCCCGCCAACAGTAGGCATCGAAACGGGAATCTCGAAGATGTCGGTGAATTGAACAGCATTATCATTATCACAGATATATTGATAATAATAACCATAGAATTTTACTTTAATTTCAGACAAATCGTTTTTATCCTTATAGTTGTCTAAAAAATCACCTTCCGACAATTCATCAGCCCAGTAATTTTCTCTCCAGTCATCACGAACATTCGCTTCAGAAGCATAAAAAGTCAGTTGGTTTGAGGGAGTAGATTGACCGTAACCCGAAAGGAAATAGGAGTATTGCATATTATTTTCTATCGGAGTTAAATATAATGGAAAAGGTAGTTTGTCGTGATCCAAATTATAAACTACATTGATCCCTTGCCAATAAAAAATTTTATCCGTTTTACTTTTGACCGTAAAATCCTTATCAAAACAAATGGATTCACCACTCAACTCAAAATCACTTTTTGGAATGATCGGAATAAAACGACAAGTTACGGTAATGGTATCGGTATGAATAAAGCCGCAAGGAGTGCGTACCTTAATACATACCTGTATTTTGACCTCATTTATACCTGGTCCATGTGTATAGATGTTGTAGAAGATATTGCAACCCCTTTCTCCGGGAGGAGATGGAATAGTGAACGGGGAGAGTCTCGTTTCATTCCATTGTGTCTCATTTTCACTTTTAAATAAAATTAGATCATTGTAAAAGTTACGGAGCGGCCAATTATAGGGAAAATAGACATTAAACGTGCTATCGTGACCACAAGCCTCAATAACATTTGTTTCTGTACGTAATCTGGGTTTATAATTAAACAGTACCACCTTCCTCACCTTAGAAAATTTCTCTTCACAGTTACCTTTTTTCACCACTGCCCGGAAGAGGGTGGTCTCAAAGAGGGGTTCGGTTACATAAGTGCGTTCTGTGCGGGAAATAGGTTGCCAGGTGTTACCGTTGTTGGTGGAGCGTTCCCATCGGAGGATTTCGCCCTCATACCCACTCAGGAAGAGTTGGGCTTCAGCCCCCATACAGAGGGTATCACCGTTTAAGGGATTACTCAGCCCGACCTCACCGCCTACCGTGCAGGCTTCAGCATGTCCGACCGAGAAAAACAGCCCTACGAGGAAGATTCCGAGGGCATGGAAGAGAAATTTTCTTAAGGAGCGTAGCATAGGCTTAAGCAAGATTAGAGTTTTAACTACATGCAAGCAAATTAGCTATCTTTTGACAAAAATGCAAATTTTCTTGCTGTTTTTGTTGCGTGGTGTGTAAACGGTTGTTTTCAACGCGCCAATGGTGATACCGTTAAAACGACAAATCGTGTGCCATACATAAAACGGTCGTGTATCTAAAATTTGTCCGGAGGGTTAATTCGTTAGAATGGTACTTTTTGGTAAATTGCGCGGTCAATAATTCCTCCACGAATGTGTATGAAAAAAGCTGTCGCCTTTTTGTTTTTGGTAGCGTTAGGCTCAGGACATAACCTTTTTGCCCAACAGCCACAAGGTAATACGAATACTCCCGCCGTAGATCCTTCAGAGCGCGCCCGAATGAAAGATGAACTCAAACGGGAACTCAAAAAAGAACTTCTGGATGCCATGCGTCAGGAAGCCGAAGCAGAACGCCAGAAAAAACAGGAACTTAATCGGCTGAAAGAAGAGGTGCGCCAAGAATTGATGAAGGAAATGAAGGAAAGTGCGCGCCAAGATCATGAATTACGTTCGCAACTCAAAGAGGAGTTAATGAACGAAATTAAGAATGATACCCGCACTCAGCAACAAATCCGTAGCGAGATCAAAGAAGAATTGATCCAAGAATATCGTCAAGAAGAACGTACCCAAGACCAAATCCGCCGCGAACTTAAAGAAGAATTACGTAAAGAAGTAGAACATAAACGCGAGAAAGAACTTGAGCGTGATGTCCGACGCGAAGAACGCGACCAACGTCGGAAAGAACATGATGAGCGCACAAATGAACTTCGTGATGAGCGTGAAGATCGTCGTAGAGATAGTAGAAAAGACGAACGTGATGACCGCACACATTCCCGTGATAGAAATCATGATCGTTATTCGGATGATGAGCATCTTTCTCGCCGTGAAAGAAAAGAACTTCGCAAAGAGGAAAGAGAAGATGAAAAACGCAAACTTCGTGATTTGAAACTACGTTTGGAGAGAGGTCGTCAGTCTGGAATTAACTTCGGTTTAATGGCAGGCGTTAACCTTTCTAATTTCAATAAAAATGATGCCGGCAAAATCGGTGATGAGCAGTTAGCAGGCTTTGTGGGTGGAGGATTCTTCCGTTTCCATTCCCGTTGGTTTTATTTCCAGCCTGAAATTTTGTATTCGGGCAAAGGTGCTGATTTCGGAATCAAAACTGCTGATAATCAGATTGATAATCAACGATTACGCCTAAATAGTTTGGATGTACCTTTAATGGTTGGCGTTAAATTATTGGAAGGTCGTAAATTAAATTTGCGTCTACATGCAGGTCCGTTGGTTTCTGTTTTATTATCCGCTAAAGGTGGCGACCAAGCCAAGCAGGAAAACTTCAAAACCTTAACTGCCGGCTATCAGGCTGGTTTGGGTATTGATATTGGCAACTTAACATTTGATGTTCGCTACGAAGGTTCTTTCTCCGACCTAACCAGCGATGAGGGTCGCAGAAGCCTTAGCGTCAATAATCTACATAATCAAATTTTTAGAGCTTCACTTGGCTTCAAGATATTTTAATTCTAATCATCTCTTCTCAAAAAAAGTCCTGTACGTTGTTGCAGGGCTTTTTTTGTGCCTCATTATCAACAATAAAAAAGGACACCCGAAAGGATGTCCTTACTATTTCGGATAAAATATAAACTGTTTTACTCAATAATCGTAATCTTACCTACCTGCATATCACCATTCAAGATGAACCGGAGGCTATAGATACCAGCACTCAAACGATCGGTATTAATCGGCAGATCGTTTTCTCCTTCTTGGGTATCAAAGGCTTGGTTGTAAACCATTTTGCCCTGCATGTCAAAAAGTTGAACTTGTGCCGAACCACTTGCGTCTGTGTTGAAACGAACATTGAATTGACCATTGTTCGGGTTCGGATAAACAGAATAAGTAGATACGTTTTCTGAACCTAAACCATCTCTTCCGCAAACTGTCGTGAACTGTGCTTGCGCCCATTCCGTAAAGCCTAACTCGCAACGCGCTCTAACTCGAACGATGTAGGTTGTACAAGATAAGAGGTTGAGAATCGAGAACGTAGTTTGGTTAGGATCGGAAATGGTGGTACTTGTCCACTGTGAATTACCAAATCTTCTCCAAGAAATAGTGTACGACGTAGCAGAAGGCACAAACGACCAACGAACCGTAGCCGAATTACGGAATACCGTGATCGGTAAGATGATCGAAGGTGTGAAACATCCTAAGCTGGAATCTTTCGTTTTACGAACAATACAAAGCGGTGGTTCAGCGATTTCATTACCGCATCTTGCACGGATACAAATGCTATATTCCGTATTGGGAGAAAGCGCAGGTAATACATAAGCATTAGAAGTTGCCGGTAAATCCATAGATGTTTCAGGGTCAACACTGTTATTTTTCTTCCAAGTTACGAGATAACCCGTAGCCGTTGAAGATTGATCCCAAGTGATCGGGATTTGTGTTGCCGTAATGTTATCCGAATTTGCATCTAAATTCGTAGGAACAACACAGGTTTGCGAGGTCGTAAATTCAATTTGCGTGGAAGTAGCTGAGTTACCTTCACCGCAATCTACTTTAACAGTCGCAAAATAGCGGGTATTTTCATTTAACGGAGGATTGGAAATACTAATCGAATTGCCTGTTATGCCGGAAATGGTCTTTTCCTCTTGACTCAACGCATTGTAAGTAACCGTATAGTTCGATGCGCCCGGTACAAAGTCCCACTCTAAAACAACAGAAGTCTTGGTTAAGCTACCTGTTCTAACACGGAAATTAGTCGGTGGTGCGCAATTCAACGTTTTAGCTACGATACAGGTACGAGTAGAAGTCATACCGTCCTCACAAATAGTAGTTACGCATACATCGTATTCCGTACCGGCAGATAATTGAGTAAGGTTATACTCATTAACCGCTATTACAATCGGTGGATTAACAAACGCCGGTTCAGTAACTTTTTTGTACTCAATTTTGTAACCCACTGCATTCACAGGTCCTAACCAACGAACTTTCATTGATGTAGTTGTTACCGTGAAGGCTTCCAATAAAGAAGCAGGTGTACACATCGCATCAGTTTCAACATTCAGAATGTTGCTGTAATCGGTGAAGTTGTTATTACCACAACTTACAAACAGGCGAATATCATAACGAACACCCGGCTCTAAGTCTTTCAGGGAGATTTGAGCAATAGTAGACGAATCCGTTTGGAATACTACATCATTGGTTGGTTTGTACTCAACGTAGTACATTTTAGCACCCGGTACAGCATCCCAAGACAACGTGATTTCACGCATCGTTACATTCAACACATTGATAGATAAAGGTAACGAACAAGTTGGCGTAGTAACAAACGTTTTCTTATCCGAATAAGGAGAAACGTTAGTCGTAGCACCGCAACGAGAACGCACCCGATATTCATAACGTGCATTGTTTTCTAAGAAGTCAACCTTAGCAAAGGTTTCGCTGGTAGTAACCACGCTCCATACATTCGTACCTACTTTTCTCCATTGAACATCGTATTCAAATGCAGAAACAGCAGAAGTCCATGTTATCCGTGCAGAGTTCGGCGTAATATCACTTACATTAATATTAAGCGGAATAGGACAAGAACCCGAATTGGTCGTAGAACGAATGACGGGCGAGAATATCGAAGATAAACGATCCGAACAAATACTTCTAACACGAATGTCGTATCTTACGTTGCTTTCTAAATTCGCAATACGGAACATGTTGGAATCAGCTCTTCCCGAACCCCAAGCCTCGCTGGTGTTGATCTTTCTCCACTGTACTTCATAGTAAGCGGCACCCGGAATCTTATCCCAAACGACGATCAACTCGTTATTAAAGGTGTTATCTACATCAACCGAAGTCGGTACGGCACAAACGCCGATCGTATTGGTACGGAAGTCAACCGGATTGGACCAAATAGAAGGACCTGTTTCTGCTCCACCCGGCGCGCAATTAGAACGAACCTGTACTTCATAAGTAACTCCGGCAAAGAGATTACCTACAATGTATGGCGGATTTGCGATACCGGTTTTAACCGTCCACGATTGGCTAGTCAACGCGCGGTAACGAACGTCGTAAGAAGATACACCCGTTTCACGTGTCCAGTTAACAGCAACCGTGTTGTTATCAATATTGGCGACAAAAACACCTCTCGGTACTAAAGAACAAGGGAACAGTTTTTCGCAAGAAACTTGAGCGATAACAGCATCCCACGTACCACCCGTAGAATTGATCGTATTGTTCTGGAATTCACCAGCACCTTTGTAATCTCCAACCACATAAACAGCACCACTTCTATCTAATGCAATTCCATAGGAACGATCATCATTTTCTTTGCTACCGCCTACGATACCTTTAACGGGTTTGAAGTCGGGATTGTATTTCGCTACAAATAGGTCAGAGAAACCTAAGCCACCCTCTTTATTTGTCAAGAATGGTGATCCAGCTACCGTAATGGTCGGAGAGTTGAAATAACCGGTCATATAGATACCGCCTCTACGGTCAACCTGTAAACCGGTAACTAAATCTGTACCGCTACCACCAATCGGGGAAATGTTCAGTTCACGACCACTTGCACCTTCATATTTAGCAATGAAACCATCAACGGAAGGAATAAGTGGATCCGTCTGAAGTACACTTTTTTCGGTTTTACCGGCAAAGTTAAAGTTATCAGAAGCAAACCACCCCCCAAAGATAACGTTTCCTTGCGGGTCAATATCAATGCCGTTACCTTCGCTGTAATCGTTGTTAAAATTTTTAGCCCAATTTACGGTACCCGAAGCATCATAACGTGCTACGAAAGCATTTTCATTCTCTCTATTGTTCGTTACAACAACTCCGCCAAAGTTAACATCAGGCTGTAAAGTTGAACCACCGATATATCCCGTAATGTAAGCGTTACCATCGTTATCGCAGGTTACGTTACGCGCAGCATCGTCTTTGATGGCGTTACCCGTTTTGCGAACCCACATGGCTTGACCGCTTTGACCATTGTATTTGGCTAAGAAAAGGTCAGAATTCGTCGTCGGACCGGAAACAGAAGACTCACCAAAAGTAGCACTACCCGTAACTTTACCAACAACAAAAACGTTATTATCACGGTCAACTTCCACACCGAAACCTGCATCTTCTAACGTACCACCTGCACGGGAAACCCAAAGGTGCGTACCATCCGTAGAGCGGAATTTCGCTACGAAAACATCCCCCAAGCCCGCACTTGCTACTGTTGTATTACCAAAAGAAGCAGAACCATAGAAACGACCTGTAACGATCACGTTTCCTTCTTTATCAACGGCTACACCGTTACCGCTTTCGGTAAATTCGGCGATGCTGCCGCAACCAATGCGTTTTACCCAAATAGGTGTGCCGAACGGATCGTATTTCGCCAAATAGTAATCATAAGCATTGGAGTTACTCGATAAGGTATAGCTACCGATTTGGGCATTACCTTTGAAGCCACCTAATACATAAATATAGCCTTCATTATCAGTAGCGGCAGCGCGACCTAAGTCATTGCCCGTACCGCTACCACCGGATTTAGCCCAGTTGAATAGTCCGAAGTTATCACAAGTAGGGAAAGTACCAGTAGTTGTAAATCTTACAGGATCATAGGTACGATCTGCTACCGGTGTTGGTTGATGTGTTCTCACCCAACGACCATCTACATAGCATAATTTAATTACACGATAACGGTAATCCGTCTTTGGTGTTAACCCATGAATGGTGTATCGTTGCTCACCTCTAACAGTATCCACAGTAACCCAATCACTTCCACCAATATTCCATTCTACCAAGTAGTATGCACCACTGGATTGGTCAAACCAAGAAAGCGTAGCCGATGTATCCGTTACCGCATCTATATTAATTCGCGTTTTGATAACCCGTGTACAAATCCAACAGGTGATGGTGTCATCTAAAGAAAAGGTAGGATCAACTCCAGGCGGATCATCACAAGTTTTTCTGACAATAAAGTCATAACCTACGTTATCAATTGCAGGTTCACCACCATCTTCTACTAAATCGAATTCAGTACCGTTAGCAGGTGCGCCCGGATCATTAAATGCTTCACCTTTTTTACGCCAAATAACAGTATGTTCGTCCGGGTCGCCCGTACCACCCGTAAACGTAATTTTTACGCTTAATTTTGTCGGATCCCACTCTTGGGCGGCATCGGTAGGATCATAAATGATCTCATAATTATTAGCGATCGAAGGGGGTGTACAGCAATCTTTATCAACTGTAACCGTAAAGATTTCAGAATAAGCCTCTTTACAGCTAAAATTACGCACTACTGCACGGAACATGTACGTTTCCGTTAATCCTTTTGCACTACTCAAATCACCCGTTCTACCAATAATAGAGTTATCGGGTTTTGGCATACGTCCATCACGAAAGAGGCGTAATGTATCATTCGTCCATTCAATCACCCCACCCGGATTGGGTACGGGCGGATCTCCTGAATCAGGAATATCGTCCCATGTTTCGCCTTTGTGGTATTCCCAACGAACGATTTCACCTACCTGACCAGCTAAGATGAGGTCAATTTTCTTTTGTTGTTTACCGGCGAAAGTAGCGGCTTCTTTACAAACTTCAATTTCTGTACCCGTAAAGCCATCAGCAGATACAGCACCACCATTTGAAGGTTCTCTTACTTCAATTTGAGCATAAGCCGACGGACGCGGATTACAACCCGGAGACTGAACAATAGCTCTGAAATAGTTATTTCCTTGTGGTAAAGCTGAATAGGTTAATGTTGTAGTGGTATTGTTTATGGTTGTCCACCCTGTTAAGTCATCATTGGTTGTTGATTCCCAACGGATAACCGTTCCGGTAAACTCAGTAAGCGTTAAGGTCCCACTGTTGAGAATTTCGCAGGCTTGAATGAAAGCAGGAGTAACGATACCCGGATCGGTTGGATTCGTTACCGAAATTTTAGCAGCAGCCGATAAAACCGTCGGACAAGAACCCGATTGCACAACAGCACGATACCACGTAGTACGGGTTAAAGTACCGGGAGTTAGCGTCGTTGTAGTGTTGTTGATGGTCGTCCATGAGGTACTGTCAACAGAGCTTTCCCAACGCACAACGTTACCGGTTTGCCCTGATAATGTGAGGGGATTAGGCGTACTACCGGAACAGATGGACTGTGAAGTATTCACTGTACCGCCAACGGCATCGTTTTTCACAACGTTGACACAGGTGGATAAAGAACGCACGGGCGTACAGTTTCCTTTGCGGACTACTGCCCGATAGCAAGTGGTTGTCGTCAGCTGACCGGGATTGAGGTTGATGGTGGTATTGGCTACTTGAAGCCAAGTATTACCATTGTTGATGGTTCGTTCCCAACGAATGACGCTACCGTCATGCCCTTCCAAGCGTAAGAGCGGGGCAGTTTGACCGTTACAAATTGTGCCTCCCCCCCTTATCGAGCCTCCAACGGACGGGCATTGCGCCGAAACCGATGCCGGAGATAAGAATTGAAGCCACAACAGAAGCAGTAACCCAAGTGAAAAGAAACTTCTCATAAGTGGTTATGATGTTGTTTTAGTAAAACAGGTACAATATAATTTATCCAAGAAACAAAATTAGCCTATTTTGTTCAATCCGCCAAATTTCGGTTTTTTCCCGCAAGTGTGCAAAAATATGTTGCTAATTCCACCCCTCGTTAATAAATAAACCTATTTATTGATAAATTTGTGGATAATTTTCGCCACTATTACACTCCTTCCTATTAAAAATTTACATTTATCCCCTACTTTCGCTACCAATTGAACGCTTATCTTTACGTTATGGTTTATTAAATTCCATGCCCCAAACTCATATTATCAACTATTCTGAATATTTACATCGCTCCGCACCGATTCAAAAGGCGATTGCCGAACTTGGTACTGAGGAGATGATTTTGAACATAGGTCCGCAACATCCTTCCACACACGGGGTAATGCGCTTAGAAGTTGTTACGGATGGTGAGTGGATCACGGATTTAGTGGTTCATTTAGGATATATGCACCGCTGTTTTGAAAAACATGCCGAAGCCTTACCCTATAATCAGATCATCCCTTATGTGGATCGTTTGGATTATTTGGCGGCGATGAATGGGGAACATGCCTACTGTATGGCAGTTGAAAAATTATTAAATATTGATAATGAAATACCCAAAAGAGTTGAATACATCCGAGTGTTGGTCGCGGAATTGAATCGAATTGCCTCTCATCTTCTGGCGATTGGGACGTATGGTTTGGATATTGGAGCGGTTACGGCGTTTTTATGGTGTTTCCGAGATCGTGAACATATCTTAAATATGCTGGAATGGGTGTCAGGCGCACGACTGCTTTATAACTACATATGGATCGGTGGACTGATGCACGACCTTCCCCCCGGATTTGAAGAACGCACCTTAGAATTTGTGGAATATTTTGCGCCCAAATTAGAAGAATTGAATGAATTATTGACCAAAAACAAAATATTCATCGCCCGAACGGCTAAAATAGGCATACTTCCTTTGGAAACTGCAGTTAATTATGGGGTTACGGGACCATCCTTACGCGGATCGGGGCTGAAATGGGATTTGCGGAAAACTAACCCCTATTCCGTTTATCCTGAACTGGATTTTAATATCCCTGCCGGCACAGGTGAGATGGGTACGCTCGGCGACTGCTGGGATCGCTTCAAAGTAAGAGCGGATGAGATGAAAGAATCACTATCCATCGTCTCCCAATGCGCGGAAAAATTGTTAAAAGAGCATAAAAGAACGGCTGATTTTGACGTAAGGGGTACTTGTCCCAAGAAAATTAGGGCTGAAATAGACGAAATTTATTTCGGGGCGGAGTGTCCGCGTGGGGAAATGGGTTTTTATATCATCGCTGACGGCAAAAAAGAGACCCCTTTGCGCTGTAAATGTCGAGGTGGTAGTTTCTCCAATTTAAGCGTACTACCCGTCCTATCGAAAGGTATTTTGTTGGCGGATTTGATCGCCGTAATCGGTTCATTAGATATTGTACTATGTGAGATTGATCGTTAGAATATGTTTGTTTTCTTCATAACAGGAATCGGGACAGGAGTCGGGAAAACGTTTGCTTCCGCCGTTTTAACAGCCGGACTGAATGCTTGTTACTGGAAACCGATCCAAGCAGGTACAGAACCGAATACTGATTTCGGTTGGCTTAGTCAAGTGTTAGAACTTTCACCCGAAAGGATTATCCCGCCTCAATATCTTTTACATCGCCCCGAATCGCCCCACAGTGCTTCCGCAGCTGAAGGCATTAACATAGAACCAATAGACATGCCACATGTGAAAGAAAATCTCATCATAGAAGGAGCTGGAGGTATTCTTGTACCCTTGAACGATCGTACACTTTACATAGATCAGATTCAACGTTGGAATGTACCCGTTATCATTGTTTCGGATGGCTATTTGGGAACAATCAATCATACTTTACTAACCGTCGAAGCCCTCCAACATCGCAATATTCCTATTCATGGCATCCTATTTAACAGGGTTCAAAATCTTTCTGCCAAAGATTTTATCATCCAATACACGGGACTTAAAGATATAGGTACATTACCCGAAGCTAACCCGCAAACGCCAGCGGATTTTCTGCAATTATTCCAAGACCACATCTGTTTATAACAAGCCGAACGCTTTTCGTGTGTAAGTATCGCAATTTCTTACCGAGCAGTTACGGGTACAGGCTTAACTTTGCTTGAGTATATAGCGATATAATATGCAAGCACTTTCTTGGATACAATTAAAAGGCGATAAAGGCATTTGGATCATCATCTTTTTGTTGAGCCTTATCAGTCTTCTTGCCGTTTACAGTTCGTCCAATATTTTGAACGTCCGTTTCGGTGAAAATTCGACCGAATTTTACTTTCTCAAACATAGCATCCTATTGGGAGTTGGCTTGGTGAGCATGTATTTCATCCACCGCATGGATTACCGAATCTTCGCTAAACTCAGCAATATATTGATGGCTGTCTCTTTGGTACTTTTAGCTTACACCCTCTTCCAACCCGTTGAAAATGAGGTCAATCAGGCTTCGCGGTGGGTACGCATCTTCGGGCAGTCGTTTCAGCCGTCGGATTTAGCGAAGTTTAGCATCGTCATCTTTGTAGCCAAGTGGTTAGCTATGCAACAGAGCGTTATCAAAGATTTCCGAAAGGGTTTCCTGCCGATATTGGTGTTTGTCTTGGCAATTTGCGGATTTATCGCTCCGGCAAACTTGAGTACCGCCTTGTTGATCTTTTCAGCCTGTTTTGCACTTATGTTTGTATCAGGAGTTCAGAGTAAATATTTACTTAGTTTGGTCTTGATTGGCATAATTGGACTATTTCTCTTATTTAAATTTTCCAGTAGAAAGGAGACATGGGAAAAACGTGCCAAAGAATATTATCTACGTGTTACCAATCCCGAAGCCACCCCGCACTACCAAACCATCCAATCCAACATCGCTATTGCGGGCGGAGGCATCATCGGGCGCGGGGCAGGCAAAAGTGTTCAGCGTAATTTTCTCCCCCACCCCTATTCCGATTTTATTTATGCGATTATTATTGAAGAATATGGTCTTTTAGGCGGATTATTTGTTTTAGGATTGTATTTATTTCTGTTAATTCGCACCGTCGCTGTGGTAACCGTCAGTCGAACGTTTGGGGCATTGCTTGCTATGGGTTTAGCCTTTATGATCGTCTTTCAGGCTTTGGTGAATATGGGAGTTACAGTGGGGATTTTGCCCGTTACGGGTTTACCTTTGCCGTTGATTAGTATGGGTGGAACGTCCGTTATCTTTACCTGTATGTCTTTGGGCATCATCCTGAGCGTTTCCCGCACGGCGATAGAACAGAAAAAAATTCAAGAACGTGAAGCCGATCCCGAAGCACGTTTCGGAATGGCATAACGTTTTCAACATCATTATCCATTAAAATGAAATTACTCATCGCCGGAGGAGGCACAGGCGGACATATTTTCCCTGCCATCGCTATCGCCAATGAATTTAAGGCAAGCGTACCCAATGCCCAAATTTTATTCGTCGGAGCGGACGGTGGTATGGAAGAACGTTTGGTAGCCGATGCAGGTTATACAATCAAAACAATATGGATCAGTGGTTTATACCGAAAGGTAACGCTTCAAAATATCATTAGAAATGTCGGTTTACCGGTAAAATATGTAGTCGCACACCGCCAAGCCTCACGGATCATCTCCGGCTTTGAACCCAATATAGTCTTAGGCGTGGGTGGTTACGCTTCCTACCCTACCCTGAATGAAGCCGTCGGCAAAAAGGGCATCCTGACTGCTATCATGGAGCAAAATGCTTTTCCGGGCTTGACGAATCGCCGATTAGCTCCCAAAGTAGATATGATTTTCTTAGGATCAGGTGCCGCATCGAAACATTTTCCCAACGAACAACAGAAGATCATCATCTCCGGTAATCCTGTCCGGCAAGATATGTTCGACGGTAACCGTGATAAAGCCATCGAAATTTTCGGATTGCTCCCCGACCGCTCTGTTGTGTTGGCGATGGGTGGCAGTTTGGGCGCAAGGACGATTAACGAGTCGGTCAAAAATCATTTAGAACTCTTCAAAGAAAACGGTGTTCAACTCCTCTGGCAGTGTGGTAAGGGTTATTACGATGCCCTTCGGGAGGAAATCATCGATCACCCGCTTATTAAGTTATATCCGTTTATCAAAGAGATGAATCATGCCTATGCCGTTGCCGACTTAGTGGTGGCACGGGCAGGCGCACTAACCATCGCGGAAATCATCGCTTTGGCTAAACCTTCGATATTGATTCCTTCACCCAACGTTGCGGATGACCACCAAACCAAAAACGCCCTTGCCCTTGTAGAAGAAAAGGCTTCACTATTATTGAAAGATGAGCAAGCTCTCAAAAATTTAGGTCCCGAAGTCGTTTATTTGTTGAATCATCCGACCCGAAAAATAGAGATGTCCGCCAACGCTTTGCGGTTGTATGGAGGAAATGCGGCGAAGTTGATTGTAGAATCGCTGTGGAAAAAGTCAGTCAGAGGGTAAAGGCTTTACCACAAATAATGACCAAAAGAACATGAAAAAACTCACCCCGAATTGCCTTTCTAATAGCGACTCGAATAACATACCAATAGCGGATACGATTAACAGTGCTAATAGCAAGGGATGAATTCTTTTACCCAATACTATAATTGGGTAAAATATTATAGTTAATAAAATAAACGTCCCACATAATCCAATATCTACTCCGTATTGAAGGTACTGATTATGCGGATCTGTGATTCGATCTTCTTCAGGAATATCATAATGGTATTTCATGTAAAGGTTAGAGAGGGAATCTCTACTATCAGCGGGGCTGACACCAACAATCGGATGTCTACCGATTAACTCGGTTGAAAGTTTCAAAACGATTAACCTTCGGGTCAAAGACCAGTCTGCTAAATTGTGTTGTTTACGGTAATGGTCGAAATCATCCATCGTATTAACAACTTTATTTTTCAATGCAGGTACGGTTTTTATTGCAATGACCGCTCCGAATCCGATCAAGAAGAAAACGATCAATCCCCTAACATAGGCTTTTTTGACCAACATATATCGGATACCTTCTATAAAGATTGCCCCATATGCAGTTACTAAACCCGTTCGTGAAGAAATGATATGCAAGCCTGTAAAAATAAATAGTGCAAACGATAACCAAACATACCTCGTCCATTTGTGTTGAATCGTGAATAAATACCACGCGCCCAATAAGGTAAAACTTGCCATCACACCAAAGTAGATATGCGAAAAATGTTTGGATAAAGTAATGATCGGAACAGCTTTAGATTGTAAAAGGAGTTGATCTATGGTTTCTTGGTGTAATAAATAGTTCGTAATTGTAGCAACAAGTACGGCAGATAATACAATTATAAATACTTGTAGTGTTTGCAAAATTTGCTTAAATGATAATCGGGGAATGTAATGTAATGCAAAAGGTATTAGCAATAATGGTAACTTAATACGTAATTCAGTAAGCATTGACGCATGATTATTGGTAAAAAAATACCATATCGCATTTCCCAGAAACAGCAGAATAGGCAGGCACTCATACCATGACAGCGAACGAAGCTTAAAACCGGAACGGAATACTTGATACAATGCCGTCAAGGTAAGCAAACCCACTGCCAAGCTAACCAACACGGGGGAAGTGGTTAAACCGAATGCCATCATCAAAAAAGATATACGCACTGCTCCCTCCGTCGAAAAAACAGATGACATCCACGAACCGATTTTTTTATAATATTGCATCCGCTTTTTTCGGAGCAAATTTAACACAACATTGTTCATGTACCAAAACGCGGCAATCATCGCAGAACAGGTAGGCGGTACGGTCGAAGGCGATCCTTCAGTCATGATCCATCGGGTTGGTAGTTTAGACCAAGCCGAACCGGGGGCTATTGCCTTTTATTATGATCCCAAATACTTGCCCCATTTGTTCGTTACACGTGCTTCTGCTGTTTTTGTGAGTCGTGAATTGGTTTTAAGCCAGCCCGTAATTACTACTTTGATTCGGGTAGAACACCCCTATCACGCATTTAATACAATTCTTAATCGTTTTTATCAAGAATCTTTACCCAAAGCCGGGCTTGAAAGTCCACACTTCATAGCACCGGATGCAGTCATTGGTGAAAATGTTTATATCGGATATAATGCCTACATTGGAAAAGGTGCAAAAATAGGCAAGGGTGCAAAAATTTTTCCACATTGCTTTATTGGAGAGAATTGCGTCATTGGTGAAAACACAATTATCTATCCGCATGTAACCGTTTACGCTCAATGTAAGATCGGCAATCGGTGCATCATCCATGCCGGAGCAGTGATCGGCAGTGATGGTTTTGGTTTTCTAAAAGATAAAGAGGGTAATAACATAAAAATCCCGCAATTAGGAGGGGTGATTTTAGAAGATGAGGTAGAAATCGGTGCTAATGCCACCATTGACCGCGCAACTTTGGATGAGACGATTATCCGCAAAGGCGTTAAATTAGATAATCTGGTGCAAGTGGCTCACAACACCGAAATCGGTGAACAAACGGTTATTGCCTCCCAAACCGGTTTAGCCGGCGGGGTCAAAATCGGCAAAAACTGCATGATCGCAGGGCAGGTCGGTTTTGTGGGACACATCCAAATAGCAGACCAAACACAGATCGGCGGTCAATCCGGCGTTTCTAAATCCATAACCGAAAAAGGCAAAATTATGCGTGGTGCGCCGGCTACTGACCTGAAAACCCAACTCCGTTCCGAAGCTGTTTTTCGTCGCTTACCCGAACTATTAGAACGAATAGAAACTTTAGAAAAACTACTTCAACAACAATCTCAATCCTGACCGAATTATTCCAACAGACGAAACGCGCCATCATGTATCAAAAACAACATACGCTCGCTCAATCGGTTCATTTAGCAGGTATCGGCATTCATACCGGAATATCGGTAAGTGTAACGATCCATCCGGCTGAGGAAAATTACGGTTATCGCTTCATTCGTACCGATTTACCGGAACAACCTGTAATCCATGCCGTATTAGATAATGTTTCCGATTCCCAACGCTCTACTACTCTTTCCGAAAATAACGCCAAAGTACAGACGGTGGAGCATCTGTTATCGGCATTATCGGGTTTACAGATAGACAATGCCAAAATAGAAATTACGGGCGGTGAAGTCCCGATTTTAGATGGCTCAGCGAAAGTTTTTTTAGAAACCCTCAAAAAAGCCGGTATAGTAGAGCAGAAAGCGAATCGTGAGTTTTATGTGATTGAAGAACCGATCCACTATCAAGACCCTGCCAGAAATATAGACTTAGCCGCCTTAGCCTATGACGGTTTCAGAGCAACGGTGATGATAGACTATAATTCCAAGATATTGGGGATACAGCACGCCACGCTCGTTAAAATTGAGGATTTTGAAACCCAGATTGCTCCATGCAGAACCTTTTGCCTGTGGCATGAAATAGAACCTATGGTTAAAAACGGGTTAATCAAAGGCGGGAGTTTAGAGAATGCGGTTGTGATTGTAGATGATCCCATTCCTGATACGGAATTGGAGGCAATGGCAAAATTGCTGAACAAGCCCAAAATGGAATCCGTTAAGCCCGGCGTACTTAATAATGAACCTTTGCATTTCAGCAACGAACCCGCTCGACATAAATTGCTGGATTTAATCGGTGATTTGGCTTTAATCGGTTCTCCGCTAAAAGCGCAAATTGTTGCCGTTCGACCGGGTCATGCGCCGAATGTAGCTTTTGCGAAAAAAATCCATTCCTTCATCAAACAGAAAAAGTTAGTTCGTCGCTTTCAGAAAAAAGATGCCAAAAACTACATTTTTGATGTTAATGCCATTTCGGATATTTTACCGCATCGCTATCCATTCCTGTTGGTAGATCGGGTAACTGATTTTTCGGAAAAAAGCATCGAAGGCATCAAGAATGTAACCATTAACGAACCCTTTTTTAACGGACATTTTCCGAATAACCCCATCATGCCCGGTGTGTTGATGTTGGAAGCAATGGCTCAAGTAGGAGGTATTTTATTGTTGAATATCATTGATGATCCTAAAAATTATTGGGTATATTTGTTAGGTATTGATGCCGTTCGCTTCAAAAAACCGGTTATACCCGGCGACCAAGTCGTATTTAAGTTAGATTTAGTTAACTTGCGAAGCGGTATCTGTAAATTGAACGGAAAAGCGTTCGTGGACGATCAATTAGTGTGTCAAGCAGAAATCACGGCAAGCCTTGTTAAGAAGAATAAATGAGTCGAATTTCACCTTTAGCTTACATTCACCCCGATGCACGTCTTGGTGAAAATATTGTGGTAGAACCATTTGCCGTTATCCATGATAATGTAATCATCGGTAATGATTGCTATGTCGCTTCCCACGCCGTCATCCATGCCGGAGCAAGAATTGGTAATAATTGCCGTATTTTCACGGGTGCAGTCGTTTCTTCGATTCCGCAAGACCTCAAATTTCAAAATGAAGATTCGACCGTTGAAATCGGAGATAATGTAACCATCAGGGAATATGCCACCATCAATCGTGGTACGGTTCATTCCCACAAGACGGTGATTGGTAATAACTGCTTAATCATGTCGTATGCACATGTAGCACACGATTGCCAGTTAGGCAAAAATGTTATCTTAGTTAATACCGTCAATTTAGCAGGTCATGTAGTTATTGATGATTTTGCCGTAATAGGCGGAACGTGCGCAGTCCATCAATTTTGTAAGATAGGCAAACATGTAATGGTAGCGGGGGGATGTATTGTACGAAAAGATATTCCTCCTTACGTGTTGGCAGGACGAGACCCACTTTCATATGTAGGAATCAATACAACCGGACTACGCCGTAGAGGTTTCAAACCGGAACAAATCGCTGATATTCAGGAAGTTTATCGGCTCATCTTTTTATCTGATATGAGTATTCGTATCGCATTAGAAGCCGTAGAACGTCTATCTGATAATCAATACAAGGATGAAATCACGGCGTTTATACGAACATCTGATCGTGGAATCTTAAAGGGCTATCGCTTCTCCGACAATGACCATTGAGGTACAATGTTTAGGACATTCATTTAATCAGAACGAACTTTTCAATAACCTTACTTTCACGATACCCTCGAAAAGTAGCTGTGCGATAGTTGGAGCAAACGGTTCCGGCAAATCTACCTTGATGCAGATTTTAGCAGGACGAATTACTCCACAAAAAGGTAATGTTACCTTCATAATCTCAAATAATAAGGTAATTCCTGCTGAAGATGTATATTCCCATATTGCATGGACTGCACCGATGATTGAATTATACTCTGTTTTAACGGTCAACGAAGCAGTACGTCTACATGCACGATTTAAGCAGCTTCTACTACCTATTAATGACATTTTAGACCTCATTCAATTAACGCCACACCGGCAAAAACCACTTAAAAACCTTTCTTCCGGGATGATGCAACGATTAAAGGTTGGTTTAGCCCTTTTCTCCCAATCCTCTTTACTATTATTAGACGAGCCGACGGGGTTTATGGATGAAACCAATACAGAACGTTTTTTATCACTAATTCAAGAATATCAAGGAGATAGAACCTACATATTAGCGTCCAACATTGCCCAAGAATGGCAATCCATTAGTCAAATTATTTCTCTTTAATCTTTAGAACCTTCATCTAACATTATAGGCTAAGTAATTCTGGTAGTGTATCCAAAAGATTATGTTAATTTTGAGATTTTGGGTAGTGCTACAATCAACATGATAGAACTATTTTACTTTTGTTACGTGAGGTTCGGCAAAAAAGTCGTTGATACTGAACAAAAAAGGTTGGTTATGAATAAATTTGTAATGCAAAAACCCACAACCAACCCAATGAAAGCACGAATTTCGGAAATTGAAATCTTCTTTGCCTG
>Ga0209573_1003079_pt1 | contig 19373 bp, 11 predicted proteins | sample TNRBio252014_DNA_FD_185870 | JGI IMG/M metagenome (GOLD analysis project Ga0209573, IMG submission 185870) | Wastewater treatment Type I Accumulibacter community from EBPR Bioreactor in Madison, WI, USA - TNR Reactor_6/25/2014_ DNA (SPAdes)... | ecosystem: Engineered > Bioreactor > EBPR >...
GCTGTGGATCCGGGCGACGTCCTGCGCCTGCAACATCTCGACGCCGAAGCGCTCGGCCTGCAGCCGCAGCTGTTGCGCGAAGTGCGCGCCCTCGACGCCGTCGGCGAAGCCCGGCACGTTGTCGAGGCGTTCGGTGGCCGCCGCCTGGCCGCCCAGCGCCGCGCGCTCGATGACGAGCGTGTCGATGCCCTCGCGGGCCGTGTACAGCGCGGCCGTCAGGCCGGCCGGGCCGCCACCGACCACGATCAGGTCGTAGTGCCGGCGCGCGGCCATGGTCTTGAGGCCCAGCTTCTCAGCCAGGGCCGCATTCGAGGGCTCGACCAGCACGCTGCCGTCGTCGAATTCGATCGTCGGGATGATGCGTTTGCCGCCGTTGACCGCGAGCACGTGTTGCTCGCCGGCCGGGTCTTGCTCGATGTCGACCCAGTTGTACGGGATCTGGTGTTCGCCCAGGAACTGCTTGCTGCGCCGGCAATCCGGGCACCAGTATGCGCCGTAGATCGTGATGTTGGGGGTGGCCATGCCTGCTCCTTGATTGCGGATCAGACGCAGTGTGGCAGACAATCCTTACGGCTGCAAGAGAAGTACGAACCGCGAAGACTCACAGCGCGCAAAGGCGCTTTGGCCCACTCTCCCCTTCGCGCCCCTTGCGGCTTTGCGGTTCGCATTCCTTCTTCGCGGCTCGTTCTCCTGGCGGCGGTACAATCCACCCGGCCCAAAGGAGACGCAGCGCATGGCGAATCGTTCGGTGCTCTATGAATTGATCGTGCAACTCAACACCGGCCAGTGGGGCGTGTCGGTGCCGCTCGACCAGTCGTTGATCGGGCCGATGGCCTATGGTTGGGATCGCTTTCAGAAGGACCCGGAGTCGTTCGTCTTCGGCGGCGGTCTGCTCGCCGGCAGCCCGCTCCCGGGCACGCGGCGCATGATCTTCAGCGCGTATTCGCCGCAGTGGGAGGACTTCTACGTCTCGGCCCTCGGTGGCGCCATGCACGTCTTCCATCGCTTCGGCACCAATTTCGTCTGGCTGCGCGACCGCGCCCCGGTCGACTCGGTGCTGATCCTCAACCTGGTCAACCTCAATTACCACGTCCGGCTCGAGCCGATCAACCCAGACGAGATCTGGAAGGGCTACACCGACGCGAGCGGTCGCACCTGGGAGGGCTTCTACGCCCTGCAGCACTACGTGTTCGACAAGTACAAGGGCGAGTTCGAGGAAGATTGGGTGCGGGTGCTCGCGGTCGGCCCGGCGGCCCGGCACACCAAGGAAGGCGCGATCGGCTCGAACCCGGTGCGCAAGGGCGCGCTGACTCACATCGACGACTGGGCCGGGCGGGGCGGTTTGGGCTCGCGCCTGCTCCAGCATCATCGCATCGCGGCCGTCGTCTTCGGCGGCGACTTTGAAGACCCGGCGCTGAAAGAGGGCAAGGAGCTCGACGCGTATTTCGAGGGCCGCTTTGGTATGAAGGCCATCCAGGCCGACCTGATGCTGAGCGAGAAGTACAGGTATGTGCAGAAGTTCCAGACCGGCGGCACCTTCGGCGTCAACATGCACACCGCCGACGATCGCCTGTTCAGTCACAACTACAGTTCGATCTATGCCGAGGAGAAGGATCGGCTCGATCAGCACGATCACTTCATCCTCGATCACTATCTCAAGCAGTTCAACGAGGAATCGATCAAGCCCAAGAACTTCGCGCACTGCGGCGAGCCGTGCGCCGTGGCCTGCAAGAAGTTCGTGGGCGAGCACAAGAAGGATTACGAGCCTTACGCGGCGCTCGGGCCGCTGTGCGGCATCTTCGATCAGCGCGCGGCCGAGCGGCTCAACAAGCGCGTCGACACCTACGGCTTCGACTCGATCCAGACCGGCGGCACGATCGCGTGGATCATGGACCTGGTCGCCGGCGGTCTGTTGCCGGCCGCCGACTTCGGCCTGCCGGCGGTCGGGCCGAAGTTCGATTTCGCCAGCCGGCCTGAGCAGTTCGACGTGGTGGCCGACTCGGCCCATAACGCCGACTTCGCCCTGGCCGTGCTCGACATGATCCTGTTCAGCCAACAGGGCGCCGTCTTCCGCAAGGGCATCCGCGCCGCGGCCAAGGCCCTCGACGATAAGTACGGAATCAACTCACTCGACCGCGCCGTCTTCACAGCCCACGGCGCGGAAGGCTGTATGGTGCCCAACCAGTACTGGACGCCCGGCATGTTCGCGCCGATGCCGCTGATGGGCAAGTACTTCTCGTTCTACGAGAACGTGTTTATGCCGCCGTTCGCGCTCGGGCGCAAGAACGTCGAGCGCTTCGTATACGAGCTCTACTCCGAGAACACCGGTGCCTGTCGGTTCCATCGCAAGTGGACCGAGGACCTGATCGACGAGATCGTGGTCAGCCACTTCGACCTGCCTGGCCTGAATTACTGGGACATGAACTTCAAGCTGGCTCAGGCCATTCACGACCATCAATCGGTGCGTAGCATCCCGTGGGAGAGCGCGCGCGTGGTCGACATCATCTTCGGCTTTCTCGAGAACTGGGAGCGCGACGGCCTCAAGGACCCGGAGCTCCTGGCCTGGCTCGAACGATTCCGGACTGACAAGTTTCGGGCGGCGCGCGACTTCTGGAACGAGATGTACGCCGGGATGTGCGCGGCGTTTGAGGAGGGCGTAAAGCGTGAAGCGTAGAGCAACGAGCGTGGTGCGAGTCTCGCTCCACGCACGACGCTCCAGGCAGCCAGACGCGGCCGACCCAATCAGGCCGTGTCTCATTCCCGAAGAGGTTCTCCTATGAGCAAAGTCTTCGTCAATATCGGCCTCAGCCTCGACGGCTACATGGCGCCCGAGGGCATGACCCTCGAGCACTGGGATCAGCCCGACTACAAAAACTGGGCCGCAAAGTGGGGCGCGTTGATGGGCTGGATCCACGACCTGCAGTACTTTCGCGATAACCTCAAGCTCGGCCCAGGCGGCGAAACTGGCCCCGTCAACGATTTGCTCAAGCGGACCACGGAGCGCATCGGCGCCAACATCATGGGCAAGCGCATGTTCGAGGCCGGTGAACGCGGCTGGCCAGAGGAGGCGCCGTTTCACACCGACGTCTACGTCCTGACGCATCAGGCGCGTGAGCCCTGGGTCCGGCCGGGCGGCACCACATTCTTCTTTGTCAACGACGGAATCGAAAGCGCGCTCGCTCGGGCGCGTGCCTCGGCCGGGTCCCGCGACATTCGCATCTCTGGCGGCGCCGACGTGATCCAGCAATACTTGAACGCCGGTTTTGTGGACGAGCTCGAGATCGCGCTGGCCCCAGTGCTCTTCGGCGGCGGTCGACGGCTGTTCGAGAACCTGAAAGACGACGTGCCCGGTTTCAAGATCGACAGCGTGTTCCCTTCAGCGCTCGCGACGCATCTGCGCTACGTGCGCGCGTGACCAGATCCGCCGCCGCCAGCGCCCAATTGGGCGTTGGCGGCCTTGATTCCTGCCCGAATCTCGGGCAAAGGATAGATATGGACACACCGACCCCCAACCTGGCCTGGCCAAAGCGCATTTTCGCCGTGACGCTGTTCGTTGAGGATCTTGACACGGTCAAGGCCTTCTATCAGCAGGCCTTCGGGCTGCCGGTTCATTATGAAGATCCCAACTCGGCCGTGTTCCAATTCGGCGAGCTATTGATCAATCTCCTCAAGATCACGGAAGGCGACGAACTGATCACCCCAGCGCGTGTGGCGCAGCGCGAGGCGGGGAGCCGCTTCGTCCTTACGATCCCGGTCGACGATGTGGATGCAATGTGCTCGGAGTTGCGGCACCGCGGGGTCGAACTCTTGAATGGCCCGCTGGATCGACCGTGGGGCATCCGCACGGCATCGTTCATGGACCCGGCAGGCACTATCTGGGAGATCGCCAAATAGCCTGGTCCGGTGAGCGCCGTTGCCCCCGGTGTCGGGTCGGGCAGCACCCGACACCGCCCAGGTCGTGCTGACTGCTACAGCCGGTTCCCGGAGGCACATCTCGCCATGAGCGCCATCACATCCTCGACGTTCGTCCTGTCGGTCAACGATCTCGACGCCTCGACGCGCTTCTACATCGAGAAGCTCGGCTTCCAGGAGACCCTGCGCGTCGAGGGCTGGTCGTTCTTGAAACGGGGCGCCTGTCAGCTGCGGCTCGGGCACTGCCCCGACGCGCAACCGATGGCCCGCTGCCCCGATCACTCCTGGTTCGCGTATCTGCATGTGGATGATGCGGCAAGGCTGTATGCGGAGTGCGTGGCGCACGGCGTCGCGATCTGGCATCCGCTCGATGACAAGCCCTGGGGCGTGCGCGAATTCGCGATCGTCACACCCGACGGGCATCGGATCGTGTTTGGCGAGGCGCTTGGAAGGGCAAGCGGCGAAGAGCGATAAGCGACTTCCCTCCTTGCCCTTCGCTCATCGCTCCTCGCTTATTCGTACCGCAGCGCCTCGGCCGGGGTCACGCGCGAGGCCTGGATCGACGGCAGCCAGGTCGTGAGCAGCGTCATCCCGAAGGCCAGACCCGACGTCAGCAGTAGCTCGGTCCACGGCACCTGGAACGTCACGCCCGGGATGTCGACGGCCATGTCGGTCACCATCTGGTAGGCCGGGATCAGGGCCAGCCCGGCGCCCAGGCCGATCCCCAACAGCGCCACGAACGCCGACTCGATGATGAAGCTCCAGCTGATCATCTCGCGCTGGAAGCCGAGTGCGCGCAGCATGCCGATCTGCTGCCGGCGTTCGACGACGGCGCGCGTGCTGATCACGCCCAGCGCCGCCACACCCACGACCAGCCCGAGCATCAGGAACCCGAGCAGCAGCTGCTGAAAGACAAGCTGGGTCTGCATCGCATCGCGCAACTCTTGCGCCTGATCGACCGCCTCGAGCCCGTTCTTGAGGAAGGCGCTCTCGAGCGCCGCGCCCGCCTGCCCGGGGTCGACGTCGGGGGGCAGCACGATGTAGTACGTGGGCGTCGGCAGCTCGCTCGGCCACTCGCGCTCGAGCGTCTCGGCCGAGGCCATCAGACCGTAGCCGGTGAGCGCGCTCTGCTCGAGCACGCCGATGATCGTCAGCTCAAAGGTCGTGCGCGTCTCGGGGTCGCGCGCCTGGATCGTGATCGGTTGCATGGTCTCGTCTTCGAGATACACGCCCTGCAGTTTGAAATCCGGCCCGCCGATGATGATGCTGGTGGTCGTGCGGGTCGGCACAGCCAGCCGATCGACGACGGCATAGCCTGGGTTATCGCGCACCGCGGCCCAGATCTCCTCAGAGGTCTCATAGCCGATCGCCTTGACCCCGATCTCGTAGTCCAGGCTGTTGAGATAGGCCTCGTCGAGGGCGTTGACGTAGTAGCCGGCCCAGCGATCGCCGCGGTTTTGCTGCAGCTCGACGCTGAGCCCGTACTGTGCGGCGACCACGGCATAGTCGGCCCGGTTGAGCCGTGGCTGGCTCGTGATCGCGCGCGGCAGGTCCTCGACCGGGTTGGTGTGGCTCGAGGCCACCCGCAGGTCGAAGCCGCCCGTGAACGAGTCGGTGTCGGTGAGCAGCACGTCGTTGACCTTGAACAACGTGGCCATGAAGATCACGCTGAACATCACGACGGCGAAGATCCCGATCGTCATCCCGGTGCGATAGCGGTTGGCCAGCGGGTAGGCGATCGCCATCCGCAGCACAGGCGCGAAGCGCGGCGAGCCGCCGAGCACGAGCAGGATGCCGCGCAGCAGCAGATCCGCGTTGTACATGATGATCAGCACGGCGCCCATCACCAGGAAGATGCCCGAGATAAACAGCATCTCGGCGCCGCCGCTGAGCTCAGGCACGCCCATCCGCTCTTCGATCACGCCCGAGGGCAACGACCAGAACAGGGTCATGGCCAGCCCAAGCGTCGAGTAGGCGATCCGGTCGGCCAGGCCGGGCCAGCGCTTGAGCAGCGGGAGCAGGATCAGACGCAGCAGCCGGCCCCCGCCGAGGATGATCAACGAGATGCCGATGCTGTAGGCCGCTGCGCTCGTGGTCTGCAGCCCGAGCGGGAAGAGCACAAGCCCGAGGAGCAGCGTCAGCGGCCCGGCCGTGAAACCCAGCCAGACGATGCGCCACAGGCTGGCCGGGACGCCGACTACCCAGGCCCAGAACGCCTGCAGCAGCTTGAGGTTGAAGATCAGACGAAAGACTTCGCCGATCTGGCGGAACGGGCCAAGGAACACATCGCGGACATAGGTCGGCGCGCGCGGCGGTTCGGGTAGGTCGCGGATCGCGGCGACGATGTTTAGCCGGCTGACGCGATAAGCCGAGATCAACACGGTCGCGAACGTCACGAGCATGCCCAGCGCATATGAGATCAACAGGCTGCGCGCCGTGAAAGTCGGCTTGATCGCCAGCCCCTGACCGGCGAAGGCCTGGCCGAGCGTCGTGGCGATGACCAGGCCGGCGCCCACGCCGAGCGCGACGCCGACGGCCGCGGCGAGCAGGTCGTAGGCCGTGCCCTCGAACACGAACATCTCCATCAGGTGCCCACGCTGCGCGCCGACCGCGCGGGCCATGCCCATCTCAGACTTTCGCTCGGCGGCGAGCATGACGAAGATCAAGAAGATCAGGATCACGCCGGCCGCGATGCCGAAGAGCCCCGAGACGATGAAGATCGTGGTGAAAGCGCTGGCCGCCAGTTCACCCTGGTCGAGCAGATCGCGTTTGTTGTCGCTGACCGTCAGATCCGAGAGCGCGCCGAAGTGATCGGCAAGCCGATCGCGCAGCGACTTGGTGCCCCAGTTGGCGTCTGTCAGGATCGATTGCACGCGATCCGTCAGGCCGGTGTCGGCGAGCAGGCTCAGCACCTCGGGGGTCAGGGCGCCGCTCTGGAGCCCGGCGACCAGGGCCTGCAGGTCGGCCTGGGTGTTGCCCTCTTCCTTGGCGGCGGCCGCACTGATGGCGGTCGCGGCCGAGGGGTCGCGCGCCAGCAGCGAGAAGATCCGGTTGGCGGTCTGCGGGTCACTCAGCAGGCCACGCAGGTGCGTGGTGACCTCCTGGCTGTGCGCGATCCCACTCAACGCATCGCCCTGGTTTGAGATCAGGATCAGGTTGATGTGCCCAGGCGCGTTGAACAGCGCCTGCGCCTGATCGAGCCGCATGAGGATGCGGGCGTTCTGACCCTGCGCGGCGATGGCGCGCACGGTGTAGCGCTCGGGCCGCCGATCGACGTAGAGCTCGAGCACGTCGCCCGGCTGGGCGCTCAGCGCGCGCGCGGCCTCAGCGTTCAGGTAAAGCTCGTTCCCGGCCAGCGCCTCGAGCGCGAGCACCTGGCCCGCGGCATCCGTGATCTCCTCGCGCGCCAGGATCTCGATATCTTCGGGCCGCAGCCCGAAGACGCCGATGCTGCGCAGGCTGCGGCGTTGAGTGGCGTTGACCACCGGCAGGGTGTCGTTGATCGCCGGGAGGACGTGATCGATCAGGTCGTAGCCCGCAAGCTGTTCGGCGAGGTCGGTGTGGCGCTCGATCCGGAAGTAGCCGGGCCCGGCGCTGCCGGAGCTGGTCGCCTGGCCGCGCCCGCCCTCGACCGTCTCGTCGATCTCGCCCATGCCCTCGAGCGCCAGCGCCCGGATCGTGCTCGAGAGCGTGTCGCCCGTGACGAAGGCGGCCGTGATGATCAGCGTCGCCAGCATCAGGCCGAGCACGATCAGGGTCGATTGCGCGCGCCGCCGCGGGATCGGGCGCACGCCCAATTTGAACATCACGGGCCGGCGCCAGGCGAGCAGCGCCAGCGCGCCGACCACGAGCAGCAGCGCCGAGGTCAGACAGCCCGCGATGGTGGCCATCTCGAGACCGAAGAGCTTCTCCATGGATCAGCGCTCCTGTGTCGCAGCGGCGCCGTCGATCTGGCCGTCGCGCATCCGCACGATCCGGCCACAGCGCGCGCCGATGCCGCGGTCGTGGGTGACCAGGATGAAGGTGAGGTTCTGTTCACGATTGAGCTGCAGCAACAGGTTCATGATCTCGTCGGCGGTCTCGGAGTCGAGGTCGCCCGTGGGCTCGTCGGCCCAGACGATCGCGGGTCGGTTGACCAGCGCGCGCGCGATCGTGGTTCGCTGGCGCTCGCCACCCGAGAGCTCGCCCGGGCGGTGGAAGGCCCGGTGCGCCAACCCGACCTGGCCCAACGCCTCGATGGCGCGGGCCCGGGCCTCGCGTGGGCGCGTGCCCGAGACCAGGAGCGGCAGCTCGACGTTCTCGACTGCGCTCAACACCGGGAGCAGGTTGTAGAACTGGAAGACGAAGCCCATGCGTTTGGCGCGGTAGTCGGTCCGTTCACGATCCGACATGCCCATTAGCGAGACGCCCTCGATGACCACGTCGCCGCCATCCGCGGCATCGAGCCCCGACAGGCAGTTGAGCAGCGTGGTCTTGCCGCAGCCCGACGGGCCCATGATGGCCACGATCTCACCGCGCCCCACCTGGATGTCGACGCCGCGCAGCGCCGCGACGCCGACCGTCCCGGTGTGATAGGTCTTCTGGACGCGGGTCGCGCGGATGATCGGCTCCGGCGTCTCAGCGGCCACGGTTGCGAGGGTGGGTGTTGCTTGATCCATAAACGAGACCTGCCTTGTCTGGGTCGGTTGATATCCAGGATCGTGTCAGTCTAGCGCACTGTGCCAGCGGCGGCGGCCGGGGTGCGGCCCGGCCTGTACAGACCAAGCCGCCAACGCCGATCACTCTCGGATGCCGCAAACGACTCGGATATCGCCCTTGCTTGGGAAGCAGATGTGCGCTGGAAGGTTCTACGTACAACCGCCGCGCTTGTTGCATGAATCTCGGGCATCCTCAAGTACACTTGAAGGACCCCAATGAGCCCACTATGCAACAAATCCTGATCTACAACGCCCAAATCCTGACCATGCAGGGTGTTCTTCCCGTCGGCTGGCTGTTGACCGACGGCCGCCACATCGCACAGCTTGGTCCGGGTGAGCCACCCGATCTGCCGGCAGACATCAGCCAGGCCATCGACGCCCGCGGACTGACCCTGGCCCCGGGCTTCATCGACCTGCACGTCCATGGTGCCGTGGGCCACGAGGCGATGGATGCCGACCCCGACGGGCTCCGCGCGATGGCCCGCTTTTTTGCGAAGCACGGCGTCACGGCCTTTCTGCCGACGACCTGGACGGCCACGGAGTCCGATATCCTCGGTGCCCTGAGGGTCATCGGCCGATGCCTCGGCCCATCGGCCAACGGCGCCTGCATCCTCGGCGCGCATATCGAGGGGCCCTACTTGAATGCGAGTAAGTGCGGGGCGCAGGATCCGGCGTTGATCAAGCCGGCCGACGCGGCCGAGGCGCTGCCGCTGCTAGAGAGCGGCCTGGTGCGGCTGCTGGCGCTGGCGCCCGAGATCCCGGGCAACGGCTGGCTGATCGACGCCTGCGTCGAGCGCGGCGTCACGGTCTCGGCCGCGCACACCGCGGCCACGTACGCCGACATGGCCGCCGCGGTCACGCGCGGTGTGCGCCAGACCACGCACACCTTCAATGCCATGACCCCGCTTGGCCACCGCGAGCCGGGCGTGGTCGGCGCGGCGCTGACGATGCCTGAGCTGGCGTGCGAGTTGATCGCTGACAACGTCCACGTCCATCCGGTCGCGATGCGGCTGCTGGTGCAGGCCAAGGGAGTGAGCGGCGTCATCCTGATCACGGACGCGATCCGCGGGGCCGGGATGCCCGATGGCGAGTACCCGATCGACAACCGGGTCGTCCACGTGCGCGACGGGGCGGTGCGGTTGCCCGACGGCACGCTGGCCGGGAGCACGCTGACGATGGATCGGGCGCTGCGGAACATCCTGGCCGCGACCGGCCTCCCGCTGAGCATCGCCTGGCCGATGACGAGCCTCAACGCGGCTCGCGCGATCGGCATCGCCGAGGCCAAGGGCAGCCTCGCGGCCGGCATGGATGCCGATCTGGTGCTCCTCGAGGAGGATGCCACGGTGCGCCTGACCGTGGTCGAGGGTGCCATCGTGTACACGACCCTTGGTGAGGTGGCGCGATGACGACCTGGGCGCCGGTGCCCGGCGTCAACGACCTCCTGGTGCGGCTGCGCGACGGCGCGTCGGTCATCCTGGGTGAGCGGCTGTTCGGGATCGCCCTGTACGGCTCTCTGGCGACCGGCGGTTTCACGGCGGAGACCAGCGACATCGATTTCGTCGTGGCCCTGAACGCGCCGCTGTCGCCCGAGCAGGATGCGGCGCTCGAGGCCTTTCATCGCCGCCTGCAGGTCGAGGGCGGCAAATGGGCGGCCAAGCTCGAGGGTGCATATGTGCCCCTGGCGGATCTGCGCCGGCGCTCGGCCGAGACCGGGCCCTATCTGGTGATCAACGAGGGCCAGATCTACCGCGATGGCCTTGGCTCAGATTGGGTGATCCAGCGCCACACGTTGGTGACGAACCCGGTCAGCGTGGTCGGGCCTTCGCTGGCCGAGCACATCGATCCTGTTTCGATCGAGGAGCTGCAGGCCGCTGTGCGCGGCATCTTCACCGAGTGGTGGAACCCGATGGTTCGCGAGGGCGATCTGCTCGAGCGGCACGACTACCGCCAGTACGCGGTGCTCACGATGTGCCGGGTGCTGCAATTGTTTCACACAGGCGTGACCGCTTCGAAGCCCGCCGCGGCCGAATGGGCGCTGACCGCGCTCGATCCGCGCTGGCACCCGCTCATCCGCTGGGCCCAGGCCTGGACCCCCGGCGCGCCGGCTGCGGAGGTCGATGAGGTGAAGGCCATGATCCGGGAGGGTAGTCGGGCCGTCAAGTAGTCGGGCAGTCGACTACAAGACGACCCGACTACTCATTTGAGCGCCCAGGCCGGCCCAGGGCCCAGGCGCTCATGACCCGCGAGGGGCTCAACGCCCCAGATGCGGCAGGAAGACGAGCCGCTGGGTCTCCGCCAAGACGTAATCGGTCAACGGTGGGTTGGCGATCTGGCAGGTGACTCGAAGCAGCGCCGGGTCGGTCTGACAGCTGACCCCGGCCGTCTGCCAGCCTCCGGTTGTGAGGTAGTGGACGGTGAACAAGTTGGGGTTCATTCCGATCACTTCTCCGGCATCGTAGTCGATCGCCAGTTGTACCGTCTCGCCCAACGGCATTTGCGCGCCGTCTGTGTCGGGCGCGAAGCCGGCCAGCCGCCAGGCCCGACCGGCGAAGCGTGCATGGCCGGGCAGAGGCAGCACGGGAGTCGTCTGCGTCCAGTAGGCCAGGGTGCGCTCCAGACTGGTCGCGCCAGCGGGGATCTCCAGGCTCAGCTCCGGCCCACTCAGGGTCGCCGGATTGAGTGGGAGGATCTCGACCAGGGCCGCCGCGATCTCGGTGACGACATCTGGCCCGGGCGTCGCGACGACGCCGCCATCGGCTTCGGCCGAGAAACCGGTGTGGACCAGACGGACGGCCGCTAGCATCTCGAAGCTCACGGTCTCCATCGCGCCGTAGCCGTCCAGCGCCGGCACCATCCATTCGACGACGCCACCGTTGAGCGTGCCGCCGGAGAGGTAGACTGCGCCGGGCGGCAGTGGGGCGCGGACCCGGATCCCGGTCGCTGTTGCTGCTCCAGCATTGGTCACCGTCAGGCTCATCGTGATCGGGTCACCCGGGCGTACGACGGGCATCGCCTGCGCGGCCAGGCTGAGCCGTGGCCCAGCCGTCTCGGCGACGGCGACCTCGTGGACGGCGGCCTCGAAGCCGGCGCAGTTCTCGACCAGTACGCTGACCGGCCGACGCCCGGCCTCCGCCCAACTGTACGTTGCCTGAGCAGTCCCCTGGCCGCTGGTCGGCTCAGGGAACCAGGTGAAGGTCGTGGCAGTGCCGCCGCCGACGTTGGCGGTGACGGGCACCAAGGTGTGAGTGAATGCCGTGGCCGCGGCCGTGACGGTGACGGCGCTCAGGGCTTGCGGGCACGACTCGGGCCGGATCGTGTAGCGGCCGAGGACGTCGGCGTGCTGGATCTGGCTGACCTCGGCGTCGTCATCGACGGCGAAGCGCAGGTCCCACACGCCGACAGCGGCCGGGCCGAAGGTGACCGTCGGCGTGAAGATCAGGGTCTCGCCCGAGCCGGTGAAGAGGGTCTGATCCATGTGCACCGTCACCGTATCTGTGATCACAAGATCGACCGGCGGGCCGTAGACGCCGCCGACCATCTCGACGCTGCCCACAGGCTCGCCCGAGGCGGTCAGGAGCGAGACCGTGCTGGTCGGGCTGGCCTCGCTGAAGCGCAGCCAGAGCGCCGTGTTGAGGCTCTCATCGATCACCTTGAAATCCATGTTCTGCATGTTGCGCCACGATGCGGTCGGATGCGTCCAGCTGATGGCAAAGGTCGAGGTGATCCCGGTGGTGGTCTCCAGTGAAGAAGGCGCCAGGAGACGGGTCTCGCCATTGAAGGCGCTTGTGATGTACAGCGTCAGGGTGGTGGAAGCGCCGCCGCCTGGTGCCGGGTTCTGCACGGTGACGGTCTTCTGCCCGACGCTGGCCAGGTCGGCCGCGGTCAACCCGATCCACACCCGCTCGCTGTTGCTATGGAAGAACGAGCGTAGCGAGCCGTTCAACCTGACGGTCGAGGTCGGGAGGAAGTTGGCACCCTGGATGCGCACCCAGGTGGCTGCGCTCCCGGCCGTGATCTGCACCGGATCGAGCAAGATGGCAGTGGGCGGTGGATTGGGCCCGAACGGCGCGATGGTCGCGGTGACGTTGTAGAAGCCCGACTGGCCTCCACTGGTGCGATAGACCACGACCTTGTAACGCCCGGTGGTCGCCAGCGCCAGCACGTCGATGCGGGCGTTGACGCCGCCGCCGTTGTCGTTGGTCATGATCAACTCGCCGCTTGGGTTGTACACGGCCAACGCCGGGTCGAGGTTGCCGCTGGTGCGGTTCGCGGTCAGGGTGATGCGCGTGCCCGGGACCGTGTTGTTGTAGTAATACGTGTCGAGCGTGTCGCTATTGTGCAACGATCCGCTCAGGCCGAGGCCGGTCTGAAGGACGCGAAAGTCGTCGCTGTCGCAGGTGACGAAGATGAAGGACGAGCATAACGACTGATAGACATCCAGTCTTGGTTTGGTCACTGTGCCGCCAGCTCGGGTGTCAGTGGTGCGCGGCACGGTCGGGCCGGTCAGGGCGGTCACCAGCTGGGGCACGGTTGCTCCAGGGTTGACTGAACGCAGCACGGCCAGAGCCCCGGCCACATGCGGCGCGGCCATCGAGGTGCCGCCCTTGGCGCAGCGCGTGTTGGTGTCGGGCGGGTTGCCGTTGCCGCAGGTCGTGGTTGTCGAGGGGACCGCGGCCTGGATCGGCGTCCCTGGGGCAAACAGGGTCAGGACGCTCGAGACATTCGAGTCGGAGGCCACGCTGCCCACCGCCACGCCGGAACCATTAGGCCCGGCCACCGAGCCGACGCTGATTGCTGACGAGATGCAGGCCGGGGCGCCGATCGCGTTGCGATAGCCGCTGTTGCCTGAGCTGATCACTGTGGGGATCCCGTTAGCGCGCAGGATGTCGATCGTGAGCTTCAGAGAGGTCTGCGCCGGCACCGTGTCGCAGTTGAACGGGTAACTACCGCTGCCCAGGCTCATGTTGACGGCGGCGATGTTGAAACTCGTCCGCAAGGCCAGCACACGGTTGAGGCCCAGGAGGATGTCGGAGTAGCGTGTCAATGTGCACGGGCTGCGCTTCCCGGCCGCCTGACAGGGCCTGTTGGCGTTTCCAGATGCCGTGCCGTCATCGACGCGCGAGAACACCTGGACCGCGATGATGTCGGCGTCGGGAGCCACAGCGGCGGCGATGGCGGCTACGTGCGTGCCGTGATCGAAGCCGTCGATGGTGTTGGCCGGCGGCGCGGCGGCGCCCGTGCCGGTCTGACTGCTGGTGCCGTTCGGGCAAATGCGGGTCTTTCGCTCGACCGGATCCGTGGTCGAGTAGCAGGCCTCGGAGACCACCCGGCCGGACAGATCAGGGTGGTTGCGATCGACGCCGGTGTCGAGGATGGCGATCGCCTGGCCATCGCCACGATAGCCCAGCTCGGCCGCCAGGTCGGCGCGCACCATAGGGACGCTGCCGCCCAGCGCCGGCGAAACGGTCAGGTCTTCACCGATCACGGCCACGAGTGGGTCGGCTTCGAGAGCCGCCAGCCCGGCTTCATCCACGCGCAGGGCGAGCAACGGCAGATGGTCGTAAGTGATCGCGCCCGTCGTCGCCGGCCCGCTCAGCCGGCTCAGCACCGACTGCTGGGCCTGGGCGATAAGCGTGCGCTGCGATCGGCCGGCATCTGAATCCTCGCTCAGCGATGTGGCCGAGAGTTCCGACAGATTGAGGACGACGATCACGGCCAGGCTGCCCGTCGCGGCGATCTGCGTGCGCAGAGTCGGCAGATTCGAGCGCTCGACGGCCGGGATAGTCACGGCCTCGGCGCCGCCCGCGACGGGCGGGAACGCCTCGATGGGTTCCGCGACCTGTGGCGTGGGTGGCAGGTCTTGAGCGGGTGCGTGGCCCAGCGCGTTGAGTGGCGACAGGCACAAGCTGATGATCAAAAGCAGGGTGTGTGCGAGATGCCGATTCATTGGACCTCGCTGCCTTTCTCCACCTGTGGCACGAAGATCGAATAGGGGAGCTCCACGCCTGGTGAGGTCGGCGTCGGCAAAGCAGCGCTGTATAGGGCCAACGGAGGTGGGCCCGCAACGCGTTGGCCGGGCAGACCCTGTCCCTGTGGCACGGGCGCTATGCCCGTTGTTGAGGCGCCGAGCGCGACTGCCGCACTCAACACACCAATGACGAACCCGATGCAGAGCCCGAGCCAGCGCAAAGCACGTTTGTGGATCATGGTCGGCTCCTGGGTCAGTTGCAGGCCGTGGCGGGCGTCGTGCCATCGCTGGCGGGCGTGAAACCCGATCGGTAGGCATGGACGCAGCTCAAGCCGCCCGTTCCTGTGTGTTTGTTGCTCGCGTACCACACGCTACTTGTCGCAACCTGGACTGTGGCGCCATTCGTCGTCTCGAACAGGAACGATCCGGTAACGTTGCTGACAGCGACCTGCGAGTTGATGATCTGGGCGTTCCCGGCCGTCCCAAGGAAGATGCCGCGCCGATCACCGCACAACAGGCTGTCGCGGATCATGGGCGATGCGTTGACCGCCTGGATCGCGAAGCCGGTGCCGCTGTTGCCGGCGCAGGAGGTCAGGGAGCCGTTGCCGCCAAGCAGTTGACTGCTCACAATCAGGGGCTGCGGAAAGCCCCCGGCGACGTTGATGATGCCGAGCGCTCCATTGACACTTGTGCCAAAGCCGGTCACGCCGCTGGCCGTCAGGCGACTGCGCTCGATGGTGGGCTCGGCGTCGTTGAGGAAAACGGCGTAGTTGGCGACGCCCCCGGTGCCGATGGCCTCGCTGACGCTGTCGACGATCATGGCGCTGCGAGTGGCATTGCTGCTGTAGATGCCGATGCCGTAGGGGCCGGCACTGGTGTTGCGCACGGTCAGGTCGCTCACCCGGGCGTTGTCATCGAGCTGAACCGTTGCTGCCGCCGACGTCGGCGATCCGCTGCTGCGTGTCGATTGGATGACTGTGACGTTGGCGCCAGAGCCCTGCAGATGAACGTAGCTCTTGACCTGTACCAGCCCGGTCTCGGTGTAGACCCCGGGCGCCACCCAGACCAGGTAGCGGGTGTCGGCGGAGGCGTTCGTGATGCTGTCGAGCGCCGAAGCCACCGAGGTGAAGTCGGCGTTGGATTTGCCGACGATGACGACAAAGCAGTTGCACAACTGCTGCTGAGCCTGGCGCAGCGTTTCGACTTCATCCCGTGGCGCTGCCGTCGCCGACGGGCTGTGCAGGCTCAGGCCGAGCGCCAGGGCGGCGCCTGCCAGAGCCCCGATCAGGATCCGGTTTCGGAACACATGGGACGTGAACATGGTGGGCCTCCATCTTCAGCAACAGAGCGTCAGGCCGACGCCCGGGCCCAGCGTATCGAAGCGGTCTCACACGTCCCTCATGTGAGACGGCAGATGTAGCCTCAGGTGTGAAAAGGATGGGCTCCGACGTGGCTTGTGCTCAGGTGGTGGGGCGGCCAGCCGTCAGCGCGGCCCGGTCGCTGATCACCGTCCGGCGGGTGACCCCGAGCGCTCGGGCGAGATCGGCGTCGGTCGGGGTACCGCCCTGCTCATCGGCCTCGCGCATGAGGCGCTGTAGAACACGGCGTCGGCGCTCGACGCGGTCGGCGAGCAAAAGGTCGGCCGGGCGCGTCAGAGTCCAGACGATCGAGATCTGCTCGGCCCGGCGACGCGCAGACGATGCGCGGCCGAAATTCATCAGATTGACTTTGACGATCTGACTATGGGCCGCCACCGCCTGACGGATGGCCCTGTGACGAGGATCACGCTCGAGGAGGGCGTGCTGTGTATCCCGGGGCAGGGTTGCCAGAAACGCGATCTGCGCCTGATCCGCTTCGGCCAGGGACCGCAGACCCTCCGCGTCTTGCCCGGCTGCCGCCAGTACGCGGAAGCGGGCAAAACAGACGTGCGCTCGCAGGTCGGCGCTGTCTTCCGGGTTCAGAAGCTCCGCGGCCGCGATCGCCCGCGCCTGTGCCTGATCCAGGTTCTCGTCCGCGAGCTCGATCAGGGCCAGATCGGCGGCCGTGTCAGCCAGCAGGTGTCGCTCTCCGAGTTCAAGACGGATCTGCCAGGCGCGTTGCACCGCCGTGCGGGCCTGCGACAACTCCCCGAGCGCAAACAACACCTGGCCGCGACCGTGCCATGAGTAGGCCTCACCCTGACGTCGCCCCATGGCCTGATCGGCCTCGAGCGCCTCGTCAAAGCGGGTCAGCGCTTCGGCGTGGCGCCCGAGCTTGTGCAGTGTGATCGCCAGATTGGAAAGCCCAAGCGCCACACCCATGGCGTTCCCGGCGGCGCGGGAGGCCGCCAGGGCCTGGGTCTTGAGGTCAAGGGCAGTGGCGTAGTCGGCCAGGATGTCGGCCAGCGCCCCCAGATTGTGCAGACACGACTCCTCCATCCGCAAGTCGCGATTGATGCGGCTCAGGCTCAGGATCTCTTCGAACACGCTGCGTGCCCTGGCGAAGTCGCCACACTGCCAGTGCAGTACCGCCAGCCCGGTGGCGGCCCGGCTTTCGGCGTACGTGTCGCCCGCGGCGCGTAAGGCCTGGACCGCGCGGGTATGGTGCTCGGCGGAGTTGGCCAGCCGGCCCTGCCTTTGGGCGATCACGCCGAGCTGACCCTCGATCCAGCCGTGGCCACGCGGGTCACCGATCTGTTCGTAGAGACGTTGGGCAGCTCGCAAAACCGCCTGAGCTTTGAGATAGTCGCCCAGATCGCGAGCAGCCCGACCCTGGAACTCGAGCAGCAAAGCGCTGCGCCGCAGGTCGCCGACGCGACGCGCGGGTTCGAGCCCTTGTTCGGCGTGTGCGACAGCATCGTGGAAGCGACCCGTCGCCCAGGCCAGATTGGTCAACTGCCAGGCCAGCTCGGCGTCGGCCTCGTCGGAGGCCAGGCGGGCTGCAAGGGCTCGCAATTGGTCGATCGCGGCGTGTTGGGCCTCGCGGTCGTTCAGGATGTCGTGCGCGCGCGCCAGTCCCGCATAGGCACGGAACGCAAACGACGTGGAGACGGATGGCGCTTGAGCCACCCGTTGAAAGAGCGCCACCGCGCTGACCGGGTTCAGAGCCGCCAATGCCTGCTCGCCTGCCTGGAGCGCGAGATCGATCGCACTTGCGTGCGACTCGCTCTGCTCGGCATGCCGGAGCTTGACCAGCGCCGGGACATCCGGGTCTGCGCCCAGGATCCCGAGCGCCCTGGCATGCCAATCCCGGCGACGCACAGGCGGCAAATCAAGGTAGACACAGGCACGAAGCGGGTCGTGATCGAACCTGTAACCAGCGGTCTCGAGCACGATCAGGCGAGCCTGTTCGAGTGTGGCCAGGATGTCAAGTCGATCGTTTGGCGAGGGGTATTCCGCGGCCAACATCGCGCTCCAGACGGCTTCATCGAAGCGCTGGCCCAGGACGGCGGCTGCGCCCAGGGCATCCTGGGCCGCAGGCGATACAGCCTGTATGCGCCGCGCCAGCGTCTGGCGCAACGTCGGACGGTTGGCCAGGAGAGTCTCCGCATCGCGCGCCTGAGCCAGCTCGAGCGTGAAAAGCGGGTTGCCGCCGCCCGCCGCGATCAGGCGATGGTCGGGTTGGCCGGTTGGTGAAGCGCCCAACCCGACCAGCTGTGCGGCTTCCGATTCCGATAGACCGCCCAATCTCAACACCGGATCGCCCAGGCGTTGCCACGCCAGGGCCTGGTCCCAACCCGATTGCCCGAGCACATCTTCGCTGCGCGTGCTGAGCGCGATGCGTATGCCAGCCGCGGGCAACAGAGGGCGGATCGCGCTCAACAACGCCCATAACCCAGGGTCTCCCCACTGGATGTCCTCCAAGATGATCAGTTGGGGATGGATCCGCCCAAGGGTCTCGAGCACCCGGGCGATGGCTGCGGCCAGCCCGGGTCGTTCTTGCGTGCGGTCGACATCGAAACGGGCTGCCTCGATTCGCGCTCCGCGCGCCAGCCAGGGTTGCAGGACGCCCAGCCATGGACCGGGCAGGGCGCGCTCGAGCTGTTTCCACCTTGCCGGGGCAAGCGCGGCGCGCAGGGCCTCATCGAGCGGCGCAAACGATCCCGGGGTCTCGAATTCGGTCGCTTGTCCACTGTGGCATTGCCAGCCCCGCACCCTTGCAGACTCGACCAGCTCGGACAACAGACGGCTCTTCCCGATCCCGGCTTCGCCCACGACCAGGGCCAGGCGCGATTCGGGTTGCTCGAGCCAGTCGATCAGCCTGGCACGTTCGAAGGTCCGGCCGACGAAGTGGCGACCTGGGCTTGCGGCCCGCAGGTGCGTGCGTTCAGCACGCAGCCGGTCGGCGAGCCTCCGCGTCTCGACCTCGGGCGCCTCCTGCACTTCTTCGAACAGGCTTGCTTCCAGCGCTGCGTACACCCGCAACGCTGCATCGGCCTGATTGCGATTGGCCAGGGCCAGCATCAGTCCGCGAGCCGCGCCCTCGTTAAGGGGAGCATCGCGCAGTCGGCGACGGAACCAGGCTTCGGCGTCGGCCCAGCGCCGCTCGGTCAGGGCCGTAGCGCCCAGCCCATCGAGGAGAACACCGACGCGTTCCTCGACGTCCAGACGCGGCCCTCGGGTCCAATCATCGTAGACGTCGGCCGCCAGTTCGCCATCGGCCAGGGCCACTGCCGCGGCCTGATCTTTCAGGTCAGGACTGAGCGCCAGGCGCTCGAACTCCCACAGATCGACCCACATCGAGGTGTCGGTACAGATCTGGAGAAACTCGTCCGCCGCCAACCAGGCCCCGCCCAGCGCGCGGCGCAGACGATAGAG
>Ga0209573_1003080_pt1 | contig 19371 bp, 19 predicted proteins | sample TNRBio252014_DNA_FD_185870 | JGI IMG/M metagenome (GOLD analysis project Ga0209573, IMG submission 185870) | Wastewater treatment Type I Accumulibacter community from EBPR Bioreactor in Madison, WI, USA - TNR Reactor_6/25/2014_ DNA (SPAdes)... | ecosystem: Engineered > Bioreactor > EBPR >...
GATTACTTTTTCAAAAAAAGAGCGACTATAAATCAACTCTTTTTTCTCCGTGTCAACTCTACCAGACCGCGGAGGGTCTGGTTACGCAAAAGAACGAGATAAGTAGTTGGCGGAAACCCTTAAGTTGGTGCCTATGCACCCACAAGGGGAAATGCCCCTACAAGAGTTGTATTATAAAATTACTTTACCAATTAAAAAATTAGTTTTCGTATTTTTTAAATAATACAGAACAGTTATGGCCACCAAAACCAAATGAGTTTGACAACACATAATCTAATCGTTTTGATTGAGTTTTTCTGGCAATCGGGATATCAATCAATGGGTCAACATTTTCGATATTGGCAGAAACATGAACCTTTTGGTCCATCAGGGATTTTACACATACCACAGCTTCAATAGCACCTGCAGCCCCTAGACTATGTCCAATTAAAGATTTTGTCGAATTGAGAATAACATTTTTTTTATGCTCACCTAAAACATTGGCTGTGCCTAGACATTCTGTAACATCTCCAGCTTGTGTACTGGTACCATGAGTGTTGATATAGTCAATCACATCAGGGCCAACTTGTGCGTTTGAAAGGGCTCTGCTAATAGCGAGTTCTACACCATGAGCATCAATGCGAGGGTGTACATCATCGTAAGCATCGGAGCTTGCTCCTACGCCTGCAATTTCAGCAAGTATATGTGCCCCCCGTTTTTTAGCTGATGCTTCAGATTCCATAACTAGAATACCCGCACCTTCAGCAATCACAAACCCATTACGATTTACATCAAAAGGTCGTGATGCAGTTTGAAAATTATCATTGTTTATAGACAAAGCCTTGCATGCATTGAAACAAGCGATTGATAGAGGTTCTAACGCACCCTCTGCTCCTCCTGCTATCACAATCTCATTTCGACCAAATCGAATCGAATCAAAACCAGCCATAATTGCATGAGCAGATGTCGCACAAGCACTACAAATAGCATAACTCATTCCCATAAAACCAAAGCGCTTAGCAACACGGCCGCTTGGCATATTCAAAATTGTTGAAGTGATAAAACTTGGTTTTACTTTTTTGGGGCCACTTTCAAACAAACGAATGCTACCACCATAATAAGTAGACATACCACCCATACCACTTCCTATCAAAACAGAAGTATTTTCTTTCTGTGTTATTGTCATATTATTAGCGTTTAAACCTGCCATTTCCAAAGCCTTGACAGAAGCAGCCATTGCATATTGATCAAACAGATCAGTGCGGCTACTTTCCTTCTTATCCATATAATCCAACGGATCAAAATTGTTGATTTCGCCACCAAATTTAGTTGCAAAATTAGAAGTATCAAATTTTGTAATTAGCTTAATACCCGATTGGCCATTTAATAGCCCCTTCCAAAATTGATCCACATCATGGCCTAAACAAGATACAACCCCCATCCCTGTAATAACTACTTTATTAAACATTCATCTCGTCCTTATGTATGCTAATTAAACACAAACTGCTTCAAAAACACCTGAATCCGAACATTTAAAATACATTTTCTCTTCTTCCGACATAGGTTTTGCCTGTTTGGCTAAATAGTGCGCTACTAAAGATTCTTTATCTGAATCTAAAAAATAACTGTACAAAGATCGTCTATCCGAAGCCCCTTGCGCTTCCCTTTTGTTACATGCTTCACGGTATTTTTCTTCCGTTAAATATAATAATACACTTGGGGCATTTTGAACTTGAGGGCATGATTGTTCGCCCCCAATTTCTTGAAATTCAAGTAAGGCTTTATAAAAATTTTTATGGCGCGGGTTCACTTGAATTGCTAAACCATTATACCTTTTTACTTGGTGTATATAAATCGCTGCATAATTAAATAACATGACCAAAATTTCTTTTGAATTTCGAAAATCTGGGTTAATTACTAATCTTGAAAATTCTGTCGTTCGAAAACCTAATTGTCTCATATTCATTAATTCTTTTTTATAGTTTTTTTCTGCAGGCAATTGAAGGTTACCATCAAAAACTAATGTTGCCGACCCTGCAATATTTTTATTGCGATCCTGAACCATTAAAATTACAGTGTCGCCTTGAAAGTCATAGTTTCGGATCAACCACTCGTTGGCATTTTTTTTAATAAAACCCTTTTGTAAATAAACATCATATCCTAATTGAAAAACTGATCTTCTTTCTTCTAAAGTGTTCGCAATTTTTATAAAAAACTCCTGCGGTTTCATTTGCTCCACTAAAGCCACTTGATTCTTATGGCATTCCATCGTATTTTGAATAGACTGCGACACACCGGAACTTAACTTTTTGTGCATTACCATAACAAAACTCCTTTTTTCAATGCAAAAGTACGAGCATTCAAGCCCGTATCTGCTCCCAACCCAAAACGCCTAAAACAAGAAAAGGTCAAAAACCGTGAATTTTGGACATTTTTAATCTCCAAAACTTAAAAATTAGCCTAAATTTAGCTAGATTTAGGCAAACTAGATTTTTAATTAATCTCAAACATAAGCATAAAATATGCCATAATGTACATTTTAGTTAAGAGTTTAAATTACAATAACTTATGAGAAATATGTAGCTGTTATATCATTACAAAATTTATTTATTTTCACTTATATTGATTAAAACTGATCTCATTTTAATCTTATCAGCAATATTTGAGCAATTACTTTCTGTTTAGCAATTTAAGATGAATATGTTTTAAACGGGAATAGACGAACTATTACTTTTTAATACGGCCTTGTTCCAACGATTTTCAATAAAATGACATCATTTCTAGGACTACTAGAGAAAATTAACTCTTTAATTAATTTTAAGTCTTGTGCTTTACCTGCATTTAGAATTACTTTTGTGGCGTCTTTATTGTCCTCCCAATAAGGCCATTCATTAATTGGTTTATTGTTTAAAATCGAGCCATTCAATTTTTTATTTCCGTTTTCATAAAAACAATTAAACTCACCATAAAAAGCATCATTTTTATAAAAACAATTTATAGCTTCATTGCCATTCTCATAAAACCAAATTATTTGGATGTTTTTAGGGTCTTCACCCCAAATATAAATATAATCTAACTTTTGCTTAAAATAAAATTCTTGTTTCCCATTTAACTTTCCATTTTGGTATCTACTTCTAGCTAATAAATCTCCAGTTTGCGGGTCATAATTTATATTTTCCCCATTTAATAAGCCATTTTTTACTTCTGATAGAGTTAATAATTTCCCATTTTCGTTCCATTCACGCCATAGCCCGTTATAATTTTTGGGAATACCGACATCTCTTTTTAAGTAATATTTTTGAATGATAAATAAGGCTTTATATTTTTGTGGATTTCCAAAAAATAAAAATACCACAAAAAAAATTATAAAAAAAGCAATTCCAAAATAAAAAATAAGCTTTGCATTTCTAGTAACTATGTTTTTTACCATTTTACAACTACCAAATTGTCAATTTGCGTTTAGTTAATTACTTTTTTCATTTCAACCACATCATGTATCTTACATGGCCAGTATTTTTGTTTACAACAAAAATCCAAACCGACTGACTATTAGTAAATTCGAATACTTCATAACCATTTTTAGTTAATACTAATAACTTAGATTGCCAGCTAGAAACTGGTAACTTCTGGTTGGAATAAAGCATTAAATTATTTATAAAGGCATTCGTATCTTTTAAATCAAATTTGAATTCACCTTCAGATATATTGATGTCAAGGTCGTTTGTTGTTGTAATATCCATTGCTGAAAGAGGGATGATACTTGGTAGCCAGCCTCTCTCGAATAGTTTTCCAGCTTCCGCTTTATCGCGAGTGGCATAGTAATTGGTAACGGAATCATAGCAACCAATTACAAGAAACATTAATATAATCAGGTATATTTTTCTCATGCTTGTTCTTTTAATTTATCCCAATTTATACCCTAAAATTATCAAAAATCCAAGTTCCTTTGGTGAAAATCATTTTATACAATTTTTCTGCCCAAAGTCATTGTAAATCCCAAGTTTTACTCATTGATTCACCAACATGGTCGACTACATGGGTGTAGGAAGCGATTTGTTAGGTCATTTGATATTAAATAAAAATGTCAATAAATTACCGTACCATGACGCCACAACTTCAATACACTTATTCGCAAGAACTTTAAAAACGCAAATTTTTCTCACCAAATCGAAGTTTTTTATAAAACCGTAATTTTGGGCAAATTATTTGTGCTATTTTTTTTTACCATGTTAAACATTACAATAATTTTTGATTTGATCTAATGAATTTGCACACCACCTATTCGCTTAAAACCAAACCTTATAAATAATTAGCCTAAATCTATATTTGCTAATAAGAATTTATATCATAAAATCAGCTCTGAACTTGACCTTTGAAATTTCAAGACAATTAAATCAGTATAATTAAAATAAACAATGGATTAAAATATATGGCCAGTGAAGCTATTCTCAATGACAATCAACACAAAATTAGATTAACGAATTCGATTTTAGGCAAAGAAGAAGTTTTTTTCAATGAGAAGCTAGTCTCTAGTAAAAAAGTATTGGTTGGCGGTTCAATTCATAGCTGGAAATATGATAATGATGAGTATGAATTAGTTGTAAATATCGGTTTAAATATTGGAAAAATTGAGCTTTTAAAAAATAAACAGCAAGTTGACATAATTGAAGGACGAGCGATCGATGTGGTAAGTGGCAAACGAACAATGCCGTCGAAAGGAAACATATGGCTTTATGCACTCAAATGCATCTCGCTTTTTGTGGGCTGTGCCACTGTATATTCTTTAATAATGGGCAAAAATTCAATTTTTTATATGGAAGACTATAGTAAAATAATCGGATTTATAACAAGCCCAATCGGAATTGGGCTTATAGTATTTAATGTATTTTTTATCTGGGGTTGTATTTATGCCACTTATAAATCGAAATATTTTTAGTGATATTAAATGATGAATTTTGAATTTCTACAATGGGTGTGTTCGCCTCATGATGTGGCACCACCTTTGCCTAGTAGAGAGTCTGGTAGAGTAATCGCCTTAAAGCTTCACAATACTACATCAAAAGGCGAATGCAACCAATCTAATTAATGAGGGTTGTTCTTTTTTGTCCATAGTCTTCACTACCAGACCACGGAGGGTCTGGTTACGCAGTCTTTTGCGTAGACAGATCGGCGAAATGTAGCACCACCTTTGCCTAGTAGAGAGTCTGGTAGAGTAATCGCCTTAAAGCTTCACAATACTACATCAAAAGGCGAATGCAACCTCTACAAATGGATCCTTTTATTGTTATAGCTTACATTGCTGTATCCTGAAGTTCTGCTTTATGTAGGAAAAATCAAAATGCAAAAATGAAGTTTTAGAAATAACTTCATCAGGTTAAGTAATATTTTTGGTCAACTTGCAGTTTTGATTGAGGTGTTTGTAATTGGTTTATATGAAAATTGGTGCTTTATTAGGCAAAAAAGCGTTGTTTTTGCAACGCTTTTTAAAGGAATAGTGGCAAGTGGACTTGAACCACCGACCCCAGCATTATGAATGCTGTGCTCTAACCAGCTGAGCTATGCCACCGCGAGGGCTAGGGATTTTAAGTAAGTAATCCGTATTTTCAAGCTTTATTGGACTTCTCTTTGCAGTTTGTAAAAATAACAAACTTAAACGAGTACCCCCCCCTTATGCAAGTACCGCATTCTAGGTTTATTTCTAGCCAAATCAGAATCATTAAATACTTTATAGATTTTGGGTTATGCCCTACTTGGTCTTAATATTACTAAAATTAAGAGCAGAACGACATTGAATATTTAACCGAAAAGCAGAATAAAGATATAAAATTTAGGTGGCAAAATTGTCAGCCATTTCTTTATTCAGAATTAAATAGTCTTTGTGTAAGCTGAATTTGAGTGCCATCAAAATTTTGATGCTTTAAAATATTTTTAGCATAGTTAGGTTGTAGGTTTGTGGAATTCAAATGTTATAACTAGAAAATAACAAATTGTACCTGATAAAATTTCCATTTTTGGGTTTTTTGATTAGAATGTTGAGGTATTTAAATTTAGGCTTTGATTTTATGCTAACCCAATACGAACAAAATGCAGAATTCACTTTTGAAATAGTAGGCAAAAAAATCAAAACGATTCACACGCCCATCATAGGCAAAAGAAACACTTTATTTGAAATTTTAAAATCAAACGAAAATATTTATGGAATACAGTTTGATTTAGCGACCCTACAAGCAGAACTAGAAATGCCTTCTTTAGAAGGCATAAATTATTTTGACCTTTTGCAAAAAACAGAAGATTCAGATAAACAATTAAAAATCCTGAATTTGATTTATCTTCAAGACAATATCTACCCTTTGATTTTGCTTTTATATCATCAATCTGCCAATATTCGAAAAGCTTCCTTCACATTACTATTAAATAGTTTTGAAATTAACCCCCTAATTATTTCATTTTTTCAGACTGCATTTAAGATACAAGACCCCTATAGCATTTTGGTATTTCCGGAGAAAAGCAAAAAGAATTTTAAAAACTTTTTGAATCGCGAATGCGTTAGGTGGTTGACAAGTTTGAGTCAGCAAACTAACACGGATAAAATCTGGCAAAAATATACAGAACAAGATATCAATTTGGCAATTGAAACGCAAAAAGATTCCAGCAAAATATTTGAAAATTCTTTTTCAACTGACACTCAACCTAAGCTTGAAAAGAACGCAATGATTGATTCTATACTCGTTTGGCTAAAGCAAATATCTTCTAGTCAAAACACGATAATTCCAGACAGCATAGAGGTAAAACAGGATAAAATATATAGCCTTAGATACAAATGGCTTCAATCAAGCTCACGAATTGGTACGGCACACAAATTTCTTGAAAGACTTTTACAAAAATGGAATGACGAAAAAGAATCGGAATTCTCTAAGGCTTTTATCATGTTTTTTTCTGGTCTGTCTATTTCTGATCGTCAGATTTTTTTTATTTATGGTGCATCCATTGAAAATGAAAGCATAATGTCGATGTGTTTTCGATACATAACAGAAATCGCGCCTATTACTTCTGAACAAATATTTTCAGAAAAAAAGACAGCTCAGCAATATGTAAAAGCAATAATGAAAGCCAAGTTTTACGGCTTGGCGCATAATAAATTAGCGTTATTCAAAGTAATAAATGAGCATTTTGATAATTTAATTTTGCAATTAAAAGGTGTTGAAGATATTTTTATACCGATGAAAAACGATATCGATTGTAGTTTTGCAGTACCACTTATAGAGCAGCCTAAGAAACAAAATGTGCATACGGTGACCTACCCTCATGCAAAAGGTTTTTTAAAAACATTTCATTTTCAAGCCCAAAAACCTTCACTACAATTTGATGTTTTGGTTGAAAACATGCCCAGTTCGGCTTTAGAGTTACAGGCAATTTCAGGAATACCCATTGCATTAGCGGAAGTTCAAGCGCGTACTTCTATATTACCTGCGCCATTACCAGAATTTGAACGAAATTATAAATTAGCTTTTAAGCCTTCAAGTGTTTATGACCCCAAATATTTAAAAGTTAGCAAAATCAACCCTTCACCAAAAACAGAAAAAACTTTGGCGGATATTTTTGGCAAACCGTTGCCAGATAGCAAAAAAGAGTTTACATTAGAACAAATTTTAAATAATGATGCAGACCAAAAGAAATAGGAGACAATAAATGTCAGGTTCAAATACGATTAAAATTGGAATCATTGGTGGCGGTGGAATAGTAAAATCAAGACATTTGCCTGGTTTTTCAAAAATTCAAAATGTATCAATTGCGGCCATTTGTAATCGTTCGCGTAGTTCCTCAGAAGCATTTGCGAAAGAATATAAAGTCAATCAAATATTTTCGACACCAGAAGAATTAATTTCTGACAAAAATATAGATGCTGTGTTGATTGGTACATGGCCCTATAAACATTGCGAATATACGCTTAAGGCATTAGAAGCAAATAAGCATGTCTTTGTGCAAGCGCGCATGTGTATGAACTTAGAAGAAGCTATTAAAATGCACAAAGCTGCGAAAACTAAACCGCATTTGGCTGCTATGATTTGCCCATCCCCTTTTGGGTTTACTGCCGACCTTACGATTCGTAAATTAATGGCAGAAAATTTTGTGGGTAAAATTTTGACTGTTAAATATACGAATCTGGGTAAATTTAATGCCCAAGCAGCTTTGACTTGGCGTCACAGCAAAACCTTTAGTGGTTTAAATATTATGGGGATTGGCATTTATTATGAAACCATTTCTCGCTGGGTTGGTCATGCCCAAGAAGTTTTTGCGTTTAAGACATTACATGTCAAAGAAAGAATGGATACCGAAAGCAAATCTTTAAAACCAGTGGAAATAGAAGATGATGTTATCATTACGGGTCGTCTGAAAAACGGTGCTTCTTTTAATTACCAATTTGGGTCAGCTAATCACCCACCTGCTGAAAAACTTGAGATTTACGGGGTTGACGGCACTATTGTGTATCAAATGGATCAAGATATTTTGTTTACAGCTAAGCAAGGCCAAGAGCTAAAACCTCATGCTATTGATGAAAAACTAAAAAAAGAATGGCAGGTGGAACAAAACTTTATCCAGCAAATTGAAACCGGCAAACAACAGGAAGCTACCTTTGATGAAGGGCTTCAATATATGACTTTTATGCAGGCCATTTATGACTCAGGTCTTAAAAAATCATTAATTAATGTCGATCAATATCTTCATTAATTTTATTGCTGATGATTTTTTCAGTTTTCTAAACGCCAAGGGATCAATTCACCTGCTCTAAAAGGAACAAGAGTATCTGTATGAAAAGGGAAATTTTGCGGTACAGGCCATTGTTCTTTTACCAATGTAATCGTTTTACTGTTTCTGGGTAAATTATAAAAATCAGGCCCAAAAAAACTCGCAAAGCCTTCTAATTTATCTAGGGCGTTTACTTCTTCAAAAGCTTCTGCATATAGCTCTATACCTGCATGGGATGTATACATACCTGCACAACCACAAGCGGATTCTTTAATTCTTGAAGGGTGTGGTGCGCTATCAGTGCCTAGAAAGAATTTAGGGTTAGCGCTTGTTGCAGCGGCAACTAGAGCTAGACGATGTTCCTCTCTTTTTAAAACTGGCAAACAATAGGCGTGCGGGCGTAAACCCCCTTTGAAGATGGCATTTCGATTCAAAAGTAAGTGATGGGCAGTAAGAGTTGCAGCCACCCCACTGTGTGCATTTTTTACAAATTCTACCCCCTGCTTAGTTGTTACATGTTCCATAACTATTTTGAGTTTAGGGTAAGATTGCACCAATTTAACTAAATAGCGTTCAATAAAAACAGCTTCTCTATCAAAAATATCAACTTTACTATCTGTTACCTCGCCATGCATAAGTAAAGGTAAACCAATTTCTTGCATAACAGAAAAAACTTGAGTGCACTTATTTATGTCTGTAACCCCAGAAGCCGAATTGGTTGTAGCACCCGCTGGGTAATATTTAACACCATGAATAAAACCACTTTCTTTTGCGGCAATGATTTCCGACGGCAAAGTGTTATCTGTTAAATATAGAGTCATTAAAGGTTCGAAAGACGCCCCTTCTGGCAAACCTGTTAGAATGCGGTTACGGTAAGAGCGCGCTTCTTCGACAGTACGAATGGGAATTGCAAGGTTGGGCATTATAATACCGCGAGCAAATCGTTTTGCCGAATCAGGTAAAACGGCACGCATGTTTTCATTATCGCGTAAATGTAAATGCCAATCATCAGGTTGTGTTATCGTAAGCTTTTTCAAGGGGTAACTCTTTCAAAAAAATCTGGATAATGACAATTATATCGAAAACAATTAAAAGAAAAATCATTTAGTTGTTTTGAAGGAAGCTGGAATATATTACCTTTCATGTGCAGCTCGTGAAATACGATCATTGACAGCTAACCACTCTTTTGTTGAGGGTAATGCTTCTGCTAATAAATGGTCATAATTTTCATGATCTAATTGATGTAAAGTTGCATATAATTGATGACCATATTCAAAGGCAATAGACGGTAAAATGATTGTTGTAACGCCATTTTTAAAGAAACTTTTTTTAGTTTCACCTAAACGAATAATGGCAACATTAAGCCCTAAAGAGGATAATTCCTTTGCGCGAGTATCTAAGTTTTCAATGGGAATTATCGAGAGTGGCGTTTTGGGTGAATAATGGGATGCTAACATGCCAGGAGCGCGAACTTTATGGGTAGCGTTGGGTTTTGTTAATTTTTGGTGGAGTGTTTCTTCAATTTGTTCAAGAGAAAGCCCCCCTGGTCGCAACAAACATATTTCACCATTTATAAAACTCACTATCGTAGATTCTAAACCAATACGACAGGGGCCGCCATCTAAAATCATGCCTACAGCTGCACCGAGACCATCTTTAACATGTTGAGCTGTTGTGGGGCTGATGCAGCCAAAACGATTCGCAGAAGGAGCCGCGACACCGCCGTCAAATGCCTGAAGCAAAGCTAAGGCTATGGGGTGATCTGGCACTCGTAGACCGATGGTTTCTTGCCCCCCTGTTACTTCCAGTGGTACATTAGACTTTCGCGGTAAAATTAGGGTTAAAGGCCCAGGCCAATATTTTTTTGCGAGTAGCCAAGCTTGTTCTGGTATTTTATCCGCCCAAACTTCTAATTTTGAAGCATCTGCAATATGAACAATTAGTGGATGATTGGAGGGTCGCCCTTTGATTTCAAAAATCTTTTGTATGGCTTTCGGGTTTGAAGCATCGGCACCTAGACCATAGACGGTTTCCGTTGGGAAGGCAACGGTTTCGCCTGCTTTTAATAGGGCTACAGCTTGTGCAATATTTTTATCTTCTGAAATGGATAAAGGCATTAGATTCGTTAGTGCAGAATTTGATTCATTAAAAGATATCATCGTATCTGATATAAAACTAATTTCAAGAAGTAAGGACATTTCAAATATAAGATGCCCCAAACTTTTTTCTTAATGGGTTAAGAATTGAAAAATTGTGGTTTTGGAGCATTTAAAAGCCGAAATTACCTTGTATTTGGAATGGATGGGTTTTTCTTTTGGAGTTCATCTGGTTAACCAGATAGAGGCGTGGCAATTCCTGACCTATTTTCTTACCCAAAAGTGTAAAGTAATGTTGCCGCTAGGTTGAATCTAAATTCTTGCTAATTCAACCTTTAAAGGTAGATGCTTATTTATAATTAGGTGTTTTCTATTGGATTTTACAAATATTTTACAAATAATTCAGAAACCTTTCACCATTAATAGTTAAAATAGAGAAGATTTCATCAATGGCTTTAGGTTAAAAATAAATACTTTTTGAAAGGGACCACGATGAAAATCAAACTTAGTTTAACTATTTTATTTTATTTATTTTTAAATATTTCTTGTTTTGGGGATGTGAATTTATCAACGGAATCGAGTAACCCGGTAATTTTAAAAGATCGGGTACAAAAAGTGTATGTCAAGGTAAATTTAGAAGGTGTTTTTATCGAAAACAATAAGAAATCGCGTTCTCCCATTAATTTATCTGTTGTATTGGACAAATCGGGTAGTATGTCTGGGGAAAAAATTGTGCATGCTAAAAATGCAGCTCGGATGATCGTTCAATCGTTGGGTAAGGATGACATCTTTTCTCTTGTTTTGTATGATAATTCTGTTTCTGTATTGATACCTGCGACAAAAGTTTCAGATAAAGCCCAATTAACGAAACAAATTGATTTGATTAAAGCCGATGGAGGTACTGCCCTTTTTGCTGGGGTCAGTATGGGGTTATTAGAAACAGAAAAGTTTCTGGATTCGAAATATGTCAATCGAATTATTGTATTATCAGATGGCATGGCAAATGTAGGACCATCATCGACCGCAGAAATTAGTGAATTAGGGGTTGCGGCATCCAAACAAGGTATTTCGATTACAACTATTGGTATTGGGGAAGGATACAATGAAGATTTAATGAGTAATTTGGCATATAAAAGTGATGGCAGCCATGGTTTTGCAGAAAGCCCAGAACAAATTGCAAAACTTTTGCAAAGTGAAATGGGGCAAATTCTAAATGTGGCGGGTAAAGATATAATCATTAAAATTATATGTGAAAATGGTGTTAGGCCAGTTAAAGTTATTGATTATGAAGGTAGCATTAACAAACAAGAAATTATTATTAAACACAATCAAATATATCATCAGCAACAAAAATTCGCTCTGATTGAATTAGAAGTTGATGAGGTCATGGTAAGAAATGGTTTGTTATGTAAATCAACGATAGAATTTATAGATGGTAATTCAAATGAAAAATTGAAAAAGCATGCACCCACAATTGTTAAAGTCAGTACACAACAACAAGATGTTAATAACCATGCTAACAGAGAAATATTCGCTAAAGTGTTTGCTATAGAAGCCATGGAAAGGAATCGACAAGCCATTCAACTGTCTAATCAAGGTAAACATTTAGAAAGTGAAAAACTGCTTAAATTGAATTATGTTGGAATTAAAAATCAACAGAATTTATACAATAACAAGGAATTAGAAGATTTAGAACAATCGGTTCAAATTTTACAAGACGCCAATGGTAACCTTAATTTTAATAAAGAATCAAAACGATATATAGAATTTGATAGTAAAAGTCGATCTGGAAATAAATTGGAAAAATAAATTAATATGAAGCTTGGTTATTATATTTTATTTTTTATGGTTTTCTTGCTGCCAATCGTTATTTTATTAACCTATGGCAGCAAGTCTTTTGAGCAAAACGCAAGCGGTATCGAAATTGAATTTATTGAAACTCAAAAGAAAGCGACTTTAGAGTTAAAATTGGATGTTGACGATATTATTTTTCAAATGCAATTGATTTCTAAAAACTTGCTTCAGTTAAAAGACAATTCGACTAAGCAACCATATGAATTGTGGCAACAGATTCAAAATATTAACAACCCCTATTTCAAACAAATTTTCTTATTAGGTAACGATGGCAAATTGATATACCCTAGATTGGATAGCAATCAAAATCAATCAGAAATTGAATTTATCGAAAAAACAAAATCATTATGGAAAAATAAAAGTTTTCTAAAACAAATTCAAGTTACAGAAAACAATAAAGAAGAAACGATGCAAACTTTTGCCAATAACGATTACTACAGATTAAATCAAAAGCAATTAGAAATTATAGATACGCCTGAAGGTTTATACCCTTATTACTCCGATACCAAATTTAACATAATCTATTGGAACAAGCTTAGTGATATATTTATTATAGGAGTTGACTTAAATGTCGCTTATCTTAAGGCCAAAATAATTAATCGTTTATCGCAAATCAAGTTATCTAAAGCTTTAATTCAATTGCTAGATGATAATCAAAAAATTGTTTTTCAAAGTGGTAATTTATCTCTTAAGCCCCAAAATTGTCGTAGTCATCGGGAATATTTAAACGCACCCTTTAAAAATTGGCAAATCGTTCATATGGAACCTTTGCCCGAAAATCTTGCTAATATTAAAAGTTCATTTCAAACATCTCTTTATACAAATTTAGTGATTATTTCTTTATTATTTATCTTATGTGGTGCGATTGCCTATATTTTGATGATTAAAGAAGCTCGTCAAATGCAAAAGAAAATGAATTTTATTACAGAAGTATCACATGAATTAAAGACCCCTCTAACGAATATTCGATTATATGCTGAATTATTAGACCGAAAAACTTCTAATGAAGATCATAAGTCAAAGGGTTATATTCAAATTTTATTACAAGAAACACAACGATTATCACGAATGATTCACAATGTTTTAACTTTTCGAAGATTAAGTTCTAAAAAATTTGAACTAAAAATAAAATCTATTAATGCCAATGAAATTGTCGAACAGTGCCTAAAAACTTTTGAGCCATTTTTGCTTGCCAAAGGGTTTGAAATTGTGCGAAAATATGAGCTAAATAAAAATATATTATGTGATCAAGATTCTCTGGAACAAATTTTATTTAATTTAATAAGTAATGTTGAGAAATACGCCTTAGAAGGTAAATATATATGTTTGCAAACCTATGAATTGAAGGAAAAAGCATTCATAGAGTGTGTTGACCGTGGTTTGTCTTTAGATCATCAAATCGCAAAATTGATTTTTCAACCATTTTATCGTGCTCATAAAGACCTTTCTCATGGGGCAGGCGGAACGGGTATTGGTTTGACTATTTCAAAAGAACTCGCCATATTAAATAATGGCGATTTGACTTGTGAACCCCTATCAAGCGGAAATGCTTTTAAACTTCAATTAGAAATTGCAAAGGATCTACCATGAAAATACTTGTCGTAGAAGATGATACTAATATTCGCAATGGAATTAAAGACTTTTTAGAAGACGAAGACTATCAAATTGTGGAAGCTTATGATGGTATGGATGCGATTAATCAATATAACAGCCATATACCTGATTTTATTATTTTAGATATCATGATGCCTAAAAAAAATGGCTATGATGTATGCAAAGATATTCGTAAACTGGATGCTAAAATTCCAATTTTGTTTTTAAGTGCAAAATCGGAAGAAATCGATCGGGTTGTTGGTTTGGAACTTGGTGCAGACGATTATTTAATGAAACCATTTGGTTTGCAGGAACTATTAGCAAGAATTCGTGCTATTTATCGTCGTGCTTTGCCAAGCGATATTAAAGTTTCTACAGATGCTGAACAGTTTAAAATGAATCATCTATTAGTAAAAGCAACTGAACTAAGAATTGAAAATCAAGGTCAGTTCTACGAAATTTCTAAAAGAGAGCTAGCTATTTTACATGCTTTATATTTGGCGCCTGGTAAGGTATTAAGTCGAAATACTTTAATGAATATTGGCTGGGGGTTAAATCATTTCCCTAATAGTCGTACACTTGATCAATTGATCTCACAATTACGCAAAAAAGTTGAAATAAACCCCAAAGATCCTTTGATTATTCAAACCGTTCATGGGGTTGGCTATCGTTTTGAAAAGTCTTAAGTTTTCAAATAGAAAACTATGATTCCCCTATTTGATTCGAATTAGGGTTTCATCTTGTGAATGCTTTCTTGTGAATCAATTTACAGAACATATAATCCTTAAAAAAAATCAGGAAAATTTATATGTCGGCAAAAATTCGATTAGAGGAAAAAAATTCAGTTTACGAAATCAACGCAACATTAATCGCAGATCACAAGGCAAAAAAACAGTCTAAGGGGCATATGGACCCCATGGTGATGGCGTATTCCATCGTATATGGTGAGATTTTTGATGAAGCCCTACAATCACCCCAAATTCTTGAAAACTGGATAAGAAGTTCAATGTCATGGGAAAGCATAAAAGAAAATGCAAAACTTATATCAGGTTCACAACTTGAGCAATTAGATTGCGCTAAAGCATCTATCACTTATTTGCAAAATCAAACAAAACAAAAGGAAGCCTAATGTCTAGCGATATACCTGAAGCCGTCATTAAAGCCCATATTACTTTTGACAGGCTGATGGGTGCTTTGGCATCTATATCATTAAAAAATCGTGAGGAATTAGAAGCGTTTAAAAATCTTTTGGAAGAAAAAATACCAGAAGTAGTTTCGACAGATGATTTTATTGAATCACAATCCTTATATTTTATATTAAAAAATGTGCATCTTACATTGAAGCAGAAAGATTTTGAATAATGACAGAAAGAACATTTACCGTTGAAACAAATGCTGATGGTGTATCGACCTTTACTTTAAACGGGCCTGTTACAGATGGTTTGGATGAAGATCTGCAATTAGCTGTTATTGAAAGAATTGACAATGGTTCCTATCGCATCATTTTGGATTTTACAAATTGCGGCAAAATAAATTCGAAAATACTTCGCGTTGTTTCTTGGGCTTCAGAAATTATTATAAACAATGAAGGTCGCCTTGTACTTGCTGGTCTAACGCCAGAAAATTTTGAAATATTTGATAATGTTGGAATGGAAGAATTAGCGGAAATGGTGCCAGACATGGAGTTTGCAATGGCACTTTTTCAAGAATAGTATTATTTATTGTTCATGAAACCATTGCATGGTAACCACATGTGCTAAATTGATGGCTATGCTATCTATTACATAAGTTTGCATATCATCGCCTAGCCCCACAACTTTTTTTTCGATAGGCAGCAAAATTTGTTCTTCTTTAAACCACGATCTAGAGTCTTCTACATTTTGAATAGGAATAGAAACATGCTTTTGAGCCAAGGTATCAATTATTACTAGTTTGACCATATTTTTTACCCTTTAAACAACCTCTCTTGATGGGTTCGATTCTATCAAGAAAAAATGAAATTTCAGTAAGAAGCGAAGGCAAAAACAAATTTTAGCTTGAAAAGGTAGTTTTTAGATGGCATTTTTTACCTTAAAGTTATTATTAACCCTCAAAAAAATCATATAAAAAGCTAAAGTTTCATGAATTTTAAACCCTTGTTTTTAGTGTTAATTCTTATTGGCTTATTTGCCCAAAACAGGGTAGTCAAGGCAGAAGATATATTCCCCCCTTTTTATTCGCGAGAAGTTCGCACTGAAAACGATATCACGGTAGAAAAAATTAGTCTAAGACCACTATTTACCATTTATCGTACTCTGAATGAAGATAAGGTCTTTATATTTGAACAGCTACAATTACTTTGGCCATTTATTTTTTATCAAAAAACCAACGACCGAAGATTCTTTCGATTTTACCCTTTTGCTTATGTAACCAGCAAATTTAATGACTACGGTACTGATTTTGATTCATGGGTTCTGCCCATCTTAATTTGGGGTAATGACCCTAAAGAAGGTAGATATTTTACGGCGTTTCCCTTTGGTGGCATTACCAAAGGCATTTTTGGTAAAGAGAAAATCATATTTATTTTACCACCCGTTTATTTTCGCTCCGAATATAAAGGTTGGGTTTCCACAAATTATTTATTCCCCTTTATACAAACTAATCGTGGAAATAAGCATGGAGGTTGGCGCGTTTGGCCATTTTTTGGTACCTATCAAATTTTTAGCGATAATGAAAACACACAATTAATTGAAGATCGAAAATTTTTTATGTGGCCTTTTTGGATAACTCAAAATCGCTATTATGAAAATGCAATTATAGGAAAATCATTTGTCAGTTTTCCTTTTTATGCAAGTTATGAATCTTCATCAAAAGTACAAAAAATGGTAATGTGGCCAATCTATAACAAGATATCCTTCCCGAAAGAAAAGGGTTACTTATATTCGATTCTTTGGCCAATTTTCAAATATGGAAATGGGCCAAACGCAAAGCGTTATGAAATTTTTCCTTTGTATGGATACAAGCAAAACGAAGATCATGTGCGCCAATTTTTTGCTTGGCCTTTTATTCGCTTTGAAAAAGATAGCGATAAGAAAGAAAGAAGAAGCAATTTCTGGTTTTTACCATTTTTTTGGACTTCCCATAGTATTAATAAAACCGATTTTACAGAAAAAAGAAAGGTTAAAATCTGGCCTGTTTTTCAATACGATAGAAACAATGCAAATGAAAGAAAAATTGAAATTTTTTCTCCCTTTTGGTTCAATGATTCCAAAAAAGGAGGTTTCGAAAACAACTATGCTGACTTTTTTAGAATCTTTCATACTAATTACAAAAAGGACGAATGGTACTCAACAAAGTTTTTGTTTAATTTAATCTCTTTAAAAAAAGACAAGGATTCTAGAAAAATACGAATATTTCCCTTTATCTATAATTATGAAAAAGCACCTGAAAAGAAAAAAGTTTCATTTTTGGGAGGTTTGGTAGAATACTCTCGTAAAGGCGAAGCAAAACAATTTAAAATACTTTGGATACCCTTTAGTAAAAAAGCCAAGAAATCATGAGTTCAACTAAAAATACCAACTTCCCTTTTCCTATGTCAACGATCTCTTATATTGGTAGTTTTACGAGAGAACTTTCCTTTACCATTGGGTTTGCTGCCCGAATTGGTGTTGAAGCTTTGATTCATTGGCCATACGCCATTAAAAATTGGCGCGGCACATTACGCCAAATGTACATTTGTGGAATTGGCAGTTTAGCAGTTGTTTTAATTGTAGCTGCATTTACGGGAATGATTATCGCAACTCAAACTGGTATCGAATTAAAAAAATACGGTCAAGAAGCCGTCATTGGTGGGGTTGTTGCTGTAACCATTTGTAGAGAGATGGGCCCATTTATGACTGGTTTGATCTTAGCCGCCACAGTGACTTCTTCTATGACGGCAGAAATTGGTACTATGGCTGTTTCAGAAGAATTAGATGCCTTAGAAGTTATGTCGATAAACCCCGTAAAATATTTAATTACACAAAGAGTAATTGCAATGATGATTATGTGCCCAGCCGTTACAATCATAACTGATTTAGTTGCTATTTTAGGCGGGGCAGTTGTAGGGGCTACCAATCTGGATGTTTCCTATGCTAATTATTTTGAAAATGCTAAGGTCTTTTTGTCTTTAGAAATGTGGCCTGGGAATATTCCAAAAGATTTTTTAACAGGCCTAATCAAAGCTTTTATTTTTGGGTTTGTTATCAGTGTAATCGGCTGTGCTCAAGGTTTAACCACAACTAATGGCGCAATGGGGGTTGGTAGATCAACTCGATTATCTGTAGTTTATTCCTATTTGTTAGTTATTATCTTGGGGTATTTCTTAACTTACATATTCTATTTAGCGTTTTAAAAGAGCATACATCTTTAAAAAAATGGTGCGTTCAAAATGCATTAAAGTAAAATATGGGTGTGTTCACCTCAAGATGTGGCTTTGGTAACACTTTTCGGTGAACCGCAATTGATAACATGCGTAGAGACGGGTTTCAAACCCGTCTCTACCACTCTCTCATCAACAACCCCAAAACTAGTGTTCTTACAAAAAATAACAAACTTGTGCATCAAACGCACTTCTACTTAAATATTTTTTGGAGAGTCGTGCTTTAGTACGCCTCTTACAACAAGGTTTTGGTTTTTGGGGGCACCCACAAGGGGACTGCCCCTACGATATCTGCATATTTTTTTTAGCATTTGTTTTAAAATGGGTGTGTCCACCTCATGATGTGTCTTTGGTAGCACTTTTCGGCGAACCGCAATTGATAACATGCGTAGAGACGGGTTTCAAACCCGTCTCTACCACTCTCTCATCAACAACCCTAAAACTAGTGTTCTTACAAAAAAATATACCAACTTTGTGCATCAAACGCACTTCTACCTAAATATTTTTTGGAGAGTCGCGCTTTAGTACTCCTCTTACAACAAGGTTTTGGTTTTTGGGGGCACCCACAAGGGGAATGCCCCTACGATATCTGCATATTTTTTTTAGCATTTGTTTTAAAATGGGTGTGTCCACCTCATGATGTGTCTTTGGTAGCACTTTTCGGCGAACCGCAATTGATAACATGCGTAGAGACGGGTTTCA
>Ga0209573_1003082_pt1 | contig 19362 bp, 15 predicted proteins | sample TNRBio252014_DNA_FD_185870 | JGI IMG/M metagenome (GOLD analysis project Ga0209573, IMG submission 185870) | Wastewater treatment Type I Accumulibacter community from EBPR Bioreactor in Madison, WI, USA - TNR Reactor_6/25/2014_ DNA (SPAdes)... | ecosystem: Engineered > Bioreactor > EBPR >...
GACTGTACGACTTTGCACCGGAAACTCTCCCCTTTAGGGGGCGGGGGTTCGGTCATTGAGCGGAGTCGAAACGAGACTTTGCGACCGTGCGACCCCGTCAATTCAGGCGGTGATCTCAAAATCACCGTCTGAACTGCCTGTGCACAGATGCGACTGTACGACTGTACGACTGTACGACTTTGCACCGGAAACTCTCCCCTTTAGGGGTCGGGGGTTCGGTCATTGAGCGGAGTCGAAACGAGACTTTGCGACCGTGCGACCCCGTCAATTCAGGCGGTGATCTCAAAATCACCGCCTGAACTGTCCGTGCACGGCGCTCCATCGCGTAGGGTTTTATACCCTGCGATATGTAGCATCCCCGGTATGCCCCGGCCAACCCGGTCTGCTCCTTCGCGATGGGTATAAAACCGCATTGCTACGGTGCGAGGGGGTGATTTTGGCGAGGGGCGACCTTCGCAGGTCGTTGAGCGGAGTCGAAACGACAGGCAAGCGGAGATATTATAGCTCGCGCCGTCGAATTTTGGGCATGACCCAAGTCCGGGCGCGAGGTATAATACCGCAAAGCCGGAAAAGTCATGCACATGACTTGACGGCGTGCGGTATATAATAATGCTTATCTTACAGACGTTCTTTGAGGATAGGGATTTATACTGATATCATCAAAATGTTGATATTTTGCCAAATTGGCCTTATTTTTACAGACCAGGCTGTTAAAACCACCTGCCCACCCGGCTTTTCGGACAGGCGGAATTATTAAAAAGCCTTCGTAACAAGCTATTGGGAAAGTTAAGGGGGGGGGGGTGTGTATAGTGTTGTAACAATATCAGGCAGAGATAATTACAGACCAGTATGCTTTAATATGCTGATAATGAGACAGATGACTAAAATTAGCTATAGGAGTGATATGTGCTGACCATAGGGCACTGCGACCTCAGGTGCACCTGCGAGGATACGGGTGAAGGCGAATAGGAGTGATATGTGCTGACCATAGGGCACTGCGACGTCGTAAGGATTAAGTAATCCATACCATAATAGATAGGAGTGATATGTGCTGACCATAGGGCACTGCGACATAAACTTCGGCAAACCCAGCTTCAACGGAATTCCATAGGAGTGATATGTGCTGACCATAGGGCACTGCGACGTAGCAGGTGGTGGCGACGCGATAGGCGTACCAATAGGAGTGATATGTGCTGACCATAGGGCACTGCGACGAGCCCAAGTTGCAGTTGCTACCCCAAAAATGAGGATAGGAGTGATATGTGCTGACCATAGGGCACTGCGACCCGTGGACGGGCTTGTATAGTCTCCACGTCCAGAATAGGAGTGATATGTGCTGACCATAGGGCACTGCGACACTACAACGTAGGTAGACCTTTTTGGCTTTGGATAGGAGTGATATGTGCTGACCATAGGGCACTGCGACTGTTGAAATTTGTGGCATGTGCTGTGGTGATCGCATAGGAGTGATATGTGCTGACCATAGGGCACTGCGACGGGGCAGCATCCCCCCACCACGAGCTGATTGAGATAGGAGTGATATGTGCTGACCATAGGGCACTGCGACATTTATATTCGTATTCGTCTGGCTCGTCTTCTTATAGGAGTGATATGTGCTGACCATAGGGCACTGCGACTTTTCGGGGATGACGAAAACCTCATCAATAATCTTATAGGAGTGATATGTGCTGACCATAGGGCACTGCGACTGTCGTACGGGTGGCCGGTTGCCATCGATTGTTTATAGGAGTGATATGTGCTGACCATAGGGCACTGCGACCCTGGGGGCCGTTCTCGGCGCGCTTTGCAGATTATCGGGGGGTATAGGAGTGATATGTGCTGACCATAGGGCACTGCGACTGATGTCACCATTAGGCAAGTTAACCGAAACACATAGGAGTGATATGTGCTGACCATAGGGCACTGCGACAGAGAGCGCAATCTACCGCGTTATCCACGGTGGCAGGATAGGAGTGATATGTGCTGACCATAGGGCACTGCGACACGCCGTTGACCGTGATTTCACGCAACCCTTTGATAGGAGTGATATGTGCTGACCATAGAGCATTTTTTGATGTTTGATGTTTGGTTTTTGATGTTTGATGGGTAGAGTAGTTATGGGGGGGGAAGATGTTGATATGAAAAAAGAATCATTTGTGCTGGCTGCTGAACGCTACGTTTGTAGTGATACATATTGATTTTTCATTAAGTTTTATTAGCTTTATTTTGCCATTATCTCAAAGTCATTTAACCCTTTAAAAATATTAATAAATGGAAAAGGTTACCTTGCATCCTCATAACCAGCAAGAATTACAACATTGGGTTCGGATTCTTGACGCTAATAACGTACCTTATGATATAAGTAGCAGTCGCGGAAAAACCGTAATAATACTAGCTAAAAAAGATGCTATGGTATGGCTTGGTTATCAACCCCAAATAAATAATAAGAATAGATATAAGCCTGCACTTATTCTATTGGCAATTGCGGCCGTGGCTTGGGTTATTGTGTTGTCGTTACCAACTGATGCTGAGAAAAAAGCACAAAAAGAACAAGCGGAATATCAAGCAATGACGCCAAAACAGCGGGCCTTACAAGATTCCATCAAAGCAGTACAAGCTCGTACAGAACTCATAAATGCTCAATTCAGTGCTTGGGATGGCGCGCACACGAAACTAAAAAAACTTGTAGTGGAAAGCCTGCACAATCCCAAAAGTTTTAAGCACGTTCAATCCGGAGTATTAGAAGATCATGGCGATTGGCTATTAGTAATGATGGAATACCGCGCCGAGAATGCTTTTGGAGCCATGCGAAAGGCGTGGATAAAAGCTAAAGTCGCGGAGGATGGCACCATTTTAAAGGTGACGGATCAAGGTACTTATTGACTACACTACGATAAAAAAAACGTATCGATAAATGATGTATCCCGGTTTTGCCCCTGTAATCTCGGTAACCTTGCTACGGAGCAGGATAAAACGAGTGTATCGATGTTTTAATATATAATCAGATAAAAATCAATGATTAAACATTTAGCACTTAACATTCAATATTAAAAGCCCCGTTTGTTATCCAGTGTCAAACAAATTCCCTATATTTGGTAATGCGCATATTTCTCGACACCGAATTCACGGAACTAACCCGGCGGGCGGCGTTGATCTCCATCGGTCTGGCGGCGGAGAACGGCGATTTGTTTTATGCCGAACTCAATGATTACCCGGCGGAGGATATCAATCCCTGGGTGCGCGACAATGTTTTGACGCTGCTTTCGGGTGAAAAATTGGCGGAGGCTACAAATATGCCGGTAACAGCCCAATATTTTTGCCGGGGCGACCGGCAGGCAGTGGCCCAGGCCCTGCGGCAATGGCTGGCCCGGTTTGGCGAAAAAAATGCAGTAACCGTTTGGGCCGACGTATTAGCCTGGGACTGGCTCTTCTTTTGCGACCTATTCGGAGGGGCTTTTTCCATACCCGAGCAAGTGCATTACATACCCCGCGATCTGAGCACCCTGCTATGGGCACAAGGAATTGACCCCGACGTACAGCGGGAAAACCTGGGCGAGGTGACTTCTACCCACCCCCAGCTCAATTTGGCGAAACACCACGCCCTATACGATGCGCTATTAGAAAAGTCGATTTTTGAAAATATCATGCTGACTATGAAAAAATAGATAAGCCTACGTACTAAATCGGAATACGTATTTGTTATTATTGAAAAGTATAACACCTTAATCCAAAAAGTATGTCCGACCCCATTCTTGCCGTACCTATTGCTACCCAGGAACCTTTCTATAGCTTCCACATTTTCTTATTTCCCTTTGAATGGCATAGCGGCGATAACCCCGCTGCGACTTTGGAAGAAAAAACCTCACCTGGGCAAATAGAGCGCATCATGTCGCAATCAGGCCATTGGGAACGCCGCGGCTCCTGGCTTGACCCACAAGCCCTGGTTCACTACAACGAAGCCAATTACTTTTACGATTTCGTGCGCCCTGTACTTTACGATACCGGAAAACCTGATAGCTTTCAACGCCACTACTATCACATAGCGGCATCACAGGACGGCTTGTCATACGTAATCCAGTGCAAAAACGGCCCAACATACAAACTGGACATCGACGACATCGTAGTGAGTTTCTACGATACCGGCGTTGGACTGTTGGCTATTCACCTCTACAACAGAGAATCGGCGCATTCATCGCCCGATGATATCTTGCGTATTAACCAATATGGCAGGCGACTATATCCGCCGTTTTACGGCACAGATACCGATCAGCTCGGAAGGCAGGCTTTTTTTGAAGACAAGAACTGGTCGCGGGGATTAGATACGGTACAAGGCTTAGAACTCGCCCAATCCATCAGCCTGGAAGCCCATGACCAACCCTGGATCAAAGAAGATTACGCTGACTGGCGCATTCGGGCCACCCTCGATCAAAGTCCGGGGCTTATCAGGCAACTCCTTCCTGCCCCCCTGGCACAGCTAATCAGCCTCAGCCCCGTACTCGACGACCGCATGTTTGTGGTGTGTTGGTACGGCAACGATGAATTGATAGAACAAATTCAAGGGCAGGACCCGTCAAACAATTACGTCCACAACGACTGGTGGTATCAATACATTTTTGTTGACGGTGGCTTCAAAACCTGCCAAAACGACACCATGGCCGCCGAATTGTTAAAAAACCACACCAACGCCAGGTGGTCCAAATCAGGTACTTTTTTAGGCGTAAGCCGCTATTCGCTGGTTTGCCTGACGCAGACCTTTTCGAAAGAGAGTTTTTCCAAAGTGATCTGCTCCCACGTCCAAACCATGTACTACAAAATAGCGCTGTTGGGCTTGGTACAACGCGCCTGCCTGCTGCGCTTTTCCTCGGAAGTTACCGACATCAGCCAGATGGCCGACGGCGACCGCGCCCTGGCTGCCAAAGTGAGCAGCCTGTATAAGCAGTACCTGCGCTTCGTCAACAAAATCTACTTCCGCGAAGTCACCGCCCAGGAGCAGGGCATAGAAATCTACGACCTGCTGCAAAAGCACATGCGACTGAGCGACCACGTCAAAGACCTCGAACTTGAAATACAGGAAGTACACCAATACGTGAGCCTGCTCGAAGAAAAACGCCGCAACGACACGCTCGATTTACTCACTTATATCGGGGCATTTTTCGTGGTACCGTCGTTTATGTTGACTTACCTCGGCACATTAGAAAATACGAACTGGCTTCACTTGTCTATCATTTCTATAACTGCGGCTGTGCTTTCGTTTTCAGCGTTAAAGGCTAAAAGCCACTGGCGTTGGGTATGGGGTTGTATGCTTATTATATTAATTGGCATAACGTTATTTATATATCCAAAATATTTTGCACAATGAGTACTAATTCAAAATTTGAATACGTTAAGATTGGCGTAAATATAACTATCGCATTAGCCATCCTGTTAGTTCCTGCCATTTGCTGCGTTTTTTGCTTTAAATGGCCGTTGTTTAATTTATATGCTACAGCACACAGTACTGCTGTAATCGGAGAGGTTGTATTAAAAATGGGCTGGCTTGTTTTCACCGGCTGGGCGCTGTATTTGTGGTATAGGTTTGTTAGTACTGTATTTCAGCTCTGGCATCAGGAAAAAATGGAGGAAGAGGCGAGAAACGAAAGGCAAGTAATAAGAGGAAAAAGTCAAAATGACAATTCTGGTACTAAAACGCTACTAGACAAACTGAAAGAATTGATTGCCGAAGCCTTGAAAATAGCTCAAGAACTACGAACAGAAACCACGACAGAGGCTGAACATGGAAAAGAGAAAAAAATCGTAAGCGAGCCCCCCGCTGAGCTAAAAGACAAAATAATCAATCTGTTTGCAAAGCTTGAGCAGGAAGTAGAGAAAGCGACAAAACAGGGCGACTCGAAAGTATAAACAAAACAATATCGAATCAATCCCTTTGGTCATGCCCGCAGGGCATCTGTAAAAGTCGCATTAGCATACAGTACGCTTGTCAAAAGCAATATCTTGGCAATAATAATATTTTGGTTGATATAAAAAATCGAAACCATGGATTTCCATTTCACCGTAAAACTCAAACAGCACACCCCCCTTATTCATTTTCAACACGACCAGGCCGGCGCTACTTTGCGAGCGACGGAGGTGAAGGCGAAGTTGGATAAATTTCTTATTAATAAAAAAGGCGGATGGAATGATGTTCCCGCATCCTGGAAAATCCTAACCGGTGCGAAAGAAAACCCGGAAGCGCTTGATTATAAAATACGTATAAATACTGGTGAAATAGTGTACGAAGATATCGAGAAAAAAAGATTCGACCCCAGAAAGGGTAAAGAAGTAACAGATACTTTTCCTTGCTTTTTCGCCAACCTGGGTGAAAAAGATGCAAAAGAGCAAAAACGATTTTCTTATTCCAGAGGCGATATCGAAGTGAAATTTTTCGCTTTCAATCAGGAACTATTAGATTTTATTCAGCAAAATAGCAATGAATTTTTTATTCGTCACAATTTCGGCTCACGACAGAGCAAAGGTTTTGGATGTTTTTTACCTGTCGATTTGAATATGAGCCAGGTACCATCAGATTTCTACTATTTCACGGTGAATAGCAATAACGACAGGACTATTTTCGCCACAATCGACCTTTTTTATAAAACGTTGAGAGGAGGCGTTAATGGGGCTTCCCATCCTCAACAACAAGGATTTGAAAAGGGGATTTATCTCAAGCCAATGATCTTTTTATATGCTGCTTCTGACGAAAATAAAATTGAATGGGAAAAGCGCGCGATAAAGCAGCAATTATTTAAATCAAAATTGAATAAACATCAAATTGACCATCCACTGGAACCAAACTTCGAACCGTCGCCCCTACACCATGAAGCCGGTGAGAAAAGGGCCAGAATTGTGAGGGATTGGCTGGGGCTTTCTACTGATCAAACCTGGAAAGATTATCCTCAGGATCGCAGAGACGAGCAAATCAAAAAGATAGAAGTTGATAAAGCGGGGAAAGAAAAAGCCGAAAAAGACGCTATCGCGCGTATGAAGTCTCCGCTGTTATTTAAACCCGTAAAAATCAACAACAGGGAATGCCGGGTTTATTTCTGCGCTGAAAATAAAGCAGAGGTTGTCAATACTTTTAAAAACGCCAGGTTTAAAATCACTAGTAATAGCAGTGGAAATTTAACATTAGATGTATGGAAAGAATTCGATTTGAATAATTTCCTTGAATTCGCTTTTGCACAAGGACGAATTGAATCAGCCATTTCTATCGACCCTGAAAAAGGTCATTCTGACAAAGCTGAGTCAATAAAAAATGAAATTATCCGCATTTATAAAGAGATCAGAAAAAATAAATCGAACCATGCCTAATCCACAAACTCCCAAATCCTATCTCGCCGTTACCATCGGCCCGATAGTAAAAACCCTGATGCAAGCCAGAAAAACACGAGAACTATGGGCGGCCAGCTATCTCTTGTCGAAGTTGATGGAGCATTTGATCTATCACCTTGACCCCGACAAGAAGTACTTGTTGATACCCAACGTGCATAGCGCCATTGACGACAAACCGCTTTATGGCGCAGGTATTTATTCTGACAAGCTGTACATGCAAGCCGACCACCTGAGCGAAAAGCAAATTGAGGCGGCTATTGATATGAGCTTCGAGGCCCTGGCAACAGACTTGTTGCAGAAACAGGAATCCCAAGATCCCAATGAAACCGCCGCCGCTGTTTCATTTTGGAAGGAATTCCTGCGCGTCCGCTTCGTCAAAACGGCATTGGCGGATATTTCAGAAGGCAAACTCAGCACGGAACTCACGCCTTTTCTGGATAATTATGAACTGGAAGACACACTGATTTTTAAAGAGCCGGCGCGCGATTATTTGCTCCACCTTTTTGAGGTAAAACGCATCTTTAATTGCCGGATTGCTGAGGCTTTATCGGATAAAGGAGCTTATGAGGCTATTTTAGGCAAATGGGCATTATTTCCCAGCACGCACGAAATTGCCGCTTTTGAATTGCTTAGCGACGAATCGGGAGATTTTCTAACATTGTCGCAAGAGCTGGAAGGTAGAGAAGACGACTCGGAAGAATTTTATTTACAAATCGAAGCCGACGAATCAAAAAGCAAGCTGCTCAAACCCCGGCACAAATACTTCTGCATCGTTCATGCCGACGGGGATAATATCAGTGAGGCAATCAAACAGTTGGGCAAGGAACAGGATTACCTGGATTTTTCAGCTACCCTGGCAGCTTATGGCGTCGAAGCCGCTACGTTGATCAATGATTTCGGCGGAAAGCCGGTGTATATCGGCGGTGACGACTTGTTGTTTCTCACTCCCGTACATACATCAGAAGGCTCGGTTTTTGATCTAATCGAAAAACTAGACAAGGCATTCCCCAAAGACAAATTGCACCCTAATGCCTCGATGTCTTTTGCCCTCAATATCGTTTATTACAAATTCCCGCTTTTTGAGGCCATCCATGATGCTTACGAGTTGTTGAAAAAAGCCAAAAAATTCCGTAGCGCTCAAGGCGAAGAAAAAAACTGTATTGCTTTTCGCTTTACCAAACACAGCGGAACGGCTTTTGAAGCGCTGTTTTCCAAAGCATTTCTGGTCAATATGCAATCGGCAGTCGATGTATTTGAAAAAAATGCGCCGAAAAACAGAACGGGTATCGTTTCTTCTCTGATATATAAGCTCAATACGCTCGAATACACGCTAGTGAGTATTGCGAAAAGCATACAAAAACGAGACGATAGCGAAGCGGAAAAACTGGAATTGCTGCGCTTCCGCCTACAACAAACCTTTGAGCATTTTTTCAACGAATGGGAAAATGAAAAAGGCTTTACAGCTGAAAAAGGCTTTACAGCACAGAAAAATGCTGTCATTGAATTATTGATCCGGGCATATCAGGAAAATCAGGATTGGACAGCCCTCTTCTATCACGTGATGCGCGTCATTCAGTTTATTATCTCACCCTCAGAAACAGCCGTTTATGATACTGAAAATATCGCTGCGACCGCTGAATAAGTTTTTCTTCGGCGGCGAGTCCAGCTTCAATGAGGTAAACGAAAATAATAACCGCCGGGCTACCTACGTATTGCACTCCCGGTATTATCCCCAGCAAACCGGGGTGTTGGGACTGATTCGCAACCAGCTGCTGCTGCAAAACGGACTGCTCTGGGATAATTCTGCTTCGATCAAGGACAAAGCGGCTGCCAAGTCGCTGATCGGCAACTACGGCTTTCAGGTAGGCTACGACAAACCCTATGGCGTGATCAAACGAATCAGCGCCGTTTTTCTGGAAGACCAGAATGGGAATATATGCCCGCCGGCGCCCAGAGATGATGTCTGGATGGAAAAAAAGTCTGCCAAGGTAAAAATGTTGTACACCCGTAAAAACGATATTTCCATACTCCGGAATTACAGCGAAAAATCGGGCCTATACGATCAGCTTTTCCGCCAGGACGGCGAACCGGTAAACCTGGAAAACGTCTTCGAGAAAAAAGAACAGGTAGGCATCACCAAAGCGGCGCACCCCTGGAAATTCCAGCAAAACGACGATGACGCAGGATATTACTACCAGACGTTTTTGTCTTTCAAAAAAGATGCCACCTTCGGCGAATTATTGATCAGGCAATTCGTATGCTACGCAGAATTCGCCGATACGCCTGCTTTCAAATTCGAAAGCGGACTTGTTGAATTCGGCGGTGAACGCTGCACGTTTTTTATGGACGTGGAAAAGGTGGCGGAAAAAGATTTCCCCAAAGTACAAACCGGCTACAAGCTCACTACCGTCGACCCGACCTACTCTGTTAAAAGGCTGGTGTGCCTCAGCCCCTGCGCCGTCGATATCGGCAAATTGCGACCATTGGCTGGTCTGATCGTGTCACAATCATTACAGTTTCGGTTTTTACAATCAAAAGTTGACAGCACCGAAGAATACCAGAATATCAATCGCCACACCAGCGTTGCAACCACCGCGCCCGCCGAAAGCAAGCTATTCCAGTTATTTGACCGCGGCAGCGTGGTCTATTTTGACCCCGGCAAAGAAGCTGACGTACGCCAATTATTCGACAGCGCTGATTTTCAAAACATTGGTTACAATCAATACAATATAATATGAAAACAATAGACCTGTATTTTATTCGCGCCATCAGCAACCTGCACGTGGGTAGCGGCGAAGGCGATTTTAGCGTAGTAGACAAGCAAGTACAACGCGACCCGCTCAACGATTTACCTTGCATCCATTCCAGCGGCATCAAGGGCGCTTTAAGGGAAGCGATGGAAACGGAATCAAATTTGTCAAATGGTATCTTGGACATAGTCATAACCAGTGTTTTCGGCGGCGACCCCAAGCGCAAAAAAAGCAAACACCAGCAAGGCCTCAACAACTTTTTCGACGGCAAATTGATCGCCCTGCCCATCCGCAGTAGCCACAATTTTTTCTACGTGGCCACTTGTCCGGAGCTGGTCGAAGGGCTGCTGGAAGACTTGACAACCTTTGCGCCCAATGCACCATTACAAGCTACATTGCAAGGGCTACTCGACCTGAAAATCAGCGCGCCGGCTTTGTATTTCGGTGAGAAAAATAGTGGCGGCAGCATAACCCTCGAAGACTGGCAGGCCCAACACGGCAGTTTCGATGCGAGCGTTTTGCACCCCTACTTAGGCAAGCGAATAGCCTTGTTGAGCAATGACAGCTTCAGAAAACTGGCCAAAGAACTGCCGATCATTGCCAGAAACTACCTCGAAAACGGCATCAGCAGAAACCTTTGGTACGAAGAAGTAGTGCCCCGCGAAGCGCGATTTTATACCTTGATTTCCAGGCACGAAGACAACGATGAACTAAATACGTTTATCGACAGTAAAAAATGCTTAGTGCAACTCGGCGCCAACGCCACGGTAGGATACGGTTTATGTCAATTTCAAAAACTGAACGGCCATGCTTAGGAAAATCGAATACCTTATACCGGCAGCGCTGGAAGCTATTGACGGCGAATTCAAAAGCAATACCATTCCATCCGGATATCAGGGCGCTATTTCAGGCTTTGGCGCCAGCCTGTTACAAATGGGCTTGTTACCCACTTTAGCCGTTTATGAAGATAAAGATAGCGATGCCGATATTGACCGGCAGAAATTACTAAAGGCGCTCAAAGCTATTGTAAAGCACAAGGACAGCCTGTTTTTACATAAAAACATGCTGCGAAATGATCACTCCTTGCTGGACGATGTTCTGCAGCAAGGTTTTCCAAAAGAGGAATTTAAGGAATACCTGATTAAAGCCTCTATTGCGTTCAAATTGGCCATCAGAACCTATAAACTCTCCAAGTCATGAGCGGGTATAATAATAGCCTAAAGTACTATAAAAAATACTATGAGGGCATAGACTGGAAAGGGAAATCGGATAGCGAAAAAAATGAAAGGCATTTTAAGCAACAAAATGCAGCGCTATATGCTTCCCGTTTTCCGGATGATCATCTGTTCGGCTATCCTTCATTTTCGCATACCATCGAACTCGAAACCACTTATCCCGGACTGCTATTAGGCAGCGGCATCAACCACGGTTCTAATCGCTTAGGCGAGTTGAAACTGGGTTATCAGTTGGATTACACCACCGGACTGCCCGTGATACCGGGGTCTTCGGTAAAAGGCGTTTTGCGCAGCGCTTTCCCCGGCGGTTATCGTAAAGCAGCCCAGCGAAAGGATATTTCGACAGACGAAAAGCAATTGTTGAAGTTAAAAAAAGACAGGGCAAAGGCTTATATCAAACATCTGTTGACTAAAGATCTTGCATTGCCCGAATGCTCCGAGGAAATCATTGATCAATTGGAGGATTTCCTTTTCGGCAGTTACGAGTCGGGCAAAGCTTCTGATACAGCTATGTCGGCGCGCATCATTTTCCACGATGCGCTGCCTGTCAATGCCAATCGGGTAAAAGTAAACGACAAGCACAACCTGAGCTACCTCGGTAGCGATTATATTACGCCGCATATCAATAGGAATAAAAAGAAAAATCACCTCCCCGACGAAATGGTCAATCCGGTACCAATTGGATTTTTAAAAGTCCTCCCGGGGGTCGTATTCCGGTTTCAGTTTAATATCAAACCTTTTGATGAAAAGGACTATAAGCTAAGCGAAAAAAACATCCGCGACCTCTTCGAAGCTATTTTGCTGCAAATGGGTATCGGCGCAAAAACAAACGTCGGCTACGGGCAATGGAAAAAGCCGGGGCCTGAGCCCGATCCTTCCAAAATAGAAAAGCGCAAAGACAAAACGGTTGGTTCAACGAAACAGCCCGATGAAACGAAGAATAATCCGCCTCCAAAAAAAGAAAAACCCCAGGTTCAGTTGGATTATAGCGCTTTGCCTGCGGGGCAATATTACGCGAAAGTACTTCCGCCCAAAGAACAACAGGGTAAATTCGGTGATATCAAGCGTCTACAGGTACTTACAAAAATTGCCGATGAGTATTTCCCTTTCCGGGCAAAAGACGGCAGTCTCAACGACTACCAGCCCGGAACGGTACTGATCGTAAGCATCACCGTTGATCAAAGCAACAAAAAGCAAATAACAGGTTTTACTATTATTGGCACACATTCCTCAAACCCACAATAGCCCATGCGCCTGCTCACCCTCACCCTCGATATGCCCTTGCATGCTGCCGACATTCCCGGCTTTCGGTCTGCTATGGTAGCGCTTGCCGGGCCTGAAAACGCCCAGTTTCACGGTCACAACAACGAACGGGGCGCCGTCGACCCCTTTGTGCGCGACTATCCGCTGGTGCAATATGCCGTGCGCAGGGGCCGCGCGGCCCTCATCGGACTGGAGGAAGGCGCGCAGGCGCTCAAAACCATCATCCTTCCACAACTGCCTTCGCAGCTCGACATAGCGGGCATCAGCAGGCCCATCGGCGGATTCCGCGTGCGCGACGAAGAACTGCCGCTGGCCATTTTGGAAGAACCGGTAGCTTTTGGTCTGGCCGGCTGGATGGCTCTCAATGCCGACAACTTCCAACAATGGAAGGCCGCCACCGACCCCCAGACCCGTATAGAGATGCTCCACCGGGCCCTCACCGGCCAGTTGCGCGCCTTCGCCGAAAGGATGCAGCTGCCCAATTATAAAGCCGTCGAAGCCCGCGTATTGCGCGTCGACAACCAAAAACGAGCCCGCTGGCACGGCGTCGATCTGGTGCGCTTTCACGTGTGGGCGCAGGCCAATCTCCTGCCCCCCGAGGGCATCCACATCGGACGAGCCGCAGCTTTCGGCTTCGGCGAGGTGTGCCACGCAGGCTACTACGAACACCTGCTGCAAGCAACCCGCCGCCGCCCCGAAGTTCTTTGACATCAAGGAAATTTTGCGACCGTGCGACCGTGCGACTGTACGACTGTACGACTGTACGACTGTACGACTATGCGACCGTGCCGCTCGTTGAGCGGAGTCGAAACGAGACTTTTGGACCGTTAGACTATTGGACTATTGGAGCAGAGGGTTAAAAAACCGATAACCGACAACCGATAACCCACAACCCGCACCATGGCCGACACCATCACCATCCGTGGCATGCGCGGGCGGGCCGACCGTTTTCTGGCTTGCCAGACCTTCGATCAGCTCGCCCGCCTACTGGGCAAACAGCCTTTGCAACTCATAGGACTGGCCGCCCACCCGCAATACCGCGAATTCTACATACCGAAAAAATCGGGCGGCAAGCGGCTCATCGAAGACCCCGTGCCGCCCCTGAAAAAGGCGCAGCGCCGGCTCAACGACTACCTGCAAGCCGTGTATTACTTCCACCGAACCGCCTCCGCCTACGGTTTTCTCACCAACCCGGTTGACGACCCGCAGCCCAGGCATATCCTTACCAACGCCGGACAACACCTGGGCCGACCTTGGATGCTCAACGTGGATATGAAAGACTTCTTCCACCAGATCACCCAGGAGCGGGCCCAGGAGTTGTTCAAGGCGCCGATCTTCGGCTTTAACGACGAAATCAGCACCGCCCTGGCCGCGCTTTGTTGTTACAAAGGCCGGCTGCCTATGGGCGCGCCGACAAGTCCTATTCTCAGCAACCTGGCCTCCATACCGCTGGATCAGGATATGGAAGACTACGCCCGCGACCGCGGCTGGGTGTACACCCGCTATGCCGACGACATGACTTTTTCTGCCAATGAACCCATCACCGAAGCTCATTTTCGTGAAATCGAAAACTGGATCACGGCCTACGATTTCATCCTGAATCCGACTAAAAAGCGCTTTTACGGGCCCGACGATAAAAAAGAAGTCACGGGTTTAGTTGTAGGCGACAGCGAAGTAGAACTGGCCGACGACTACCTCGACATGTTGACGGGCGCCATTCAGCATTTCAGCGACATCGTAGATGCCCAACACCTCACGCCCAGCGGCAAAAATCAGCCCTCGCCTTGGGTGACGGAGTTGCAGGCACAGGTCAAAGGCAAGCTGGAATTTGCCCGGCAGATACTTGGCGAAAACGACGAACGATTTATTGACTTGGAAACCCGGCTGATCAAAGCCGCCGAACCCCCGGAATCCTACGGCCCTTTGACCTGGCTGGAATTTGGTTATGATGTAAAATTATAGCTATGCAATTAGTCCTCAACACCCCGGGGTTGGCCTTGCGCGTGCGCGGGGGCGCCTTCGAAGCCGTAGCCGGCGATCAGCGTCGGCCCATCAGTCCGGAACAAATCAGCAGCATCGCCGTCACGGCCGGTTGCATGCTCAGCTCGGCGGCCATCGAACTAGCTGCCGGCGCCGAGATACCCATATACATATTCGATGAAACCGGCGACGCCGTGGCTTGTTTGCGCAGCCCTTACTTTGAAAGCCTGGCTACCCTGCGGCGCAAGCAGGTATACTTCAGCGACGCCCCCGAAGGCGGCGCCTGGGTATTAGAGCAATTCAAACTAAAAACCGGTCACCAGATCGATATGCTGGAACACCTGGCCGAGCGCAGGCCGGCGCAAAAAGAAGTTTTGCAGCAAAAAGCCGAATTGCTCGTAGCCGAGGTCGGCGATCTTGATGCGCTGGAAAACAGGCCAGTACGCGAGTGGCGCGACGAACTCATGGGATGGGAGGGCAACCAGGCACGCACCTACTGGCAGGCCCTGTCGGATGCCATGCCCGAGGCCTGGCGTTTTGAAAAAAGGAGCCGCCGCCCCGCCCTCGATCCCTTCAATGCCGTCATCAACTATCACTACGGCATGTTGTACGGCGTAGTCGAGCAGGCCTTATTTGCTGCCGGACTCGATCCCCACCTCGGCATCCTCCATGTGGACGAATACGACCGCCCCACCCTGGCCTTTGACCTCATAGAGCCCTTCCGCCCCTGGATCGACCGCCTGGTAGTAGACCTGTTTTTGGAGCAGAAAGTTGAAATCGGATTTTTCGACGACCGCAACCCCGGTTACTTCCTCAACGCGGCCGGAAAAAGTGTCATCATCCCGGCCTTCAACGAATGGATGAGCCGGAAAGTGCGCTGGCGCAACATGGAGCTCGACCGCACCTCGCACATCTTCCGCAGCGCCGCCGAGCTCGCCCGCTTTATTGACGAATCCATGCAAAGACCCTGAGCCATGCACCTGATCAGCTACGATATCGAAAACGATCGCTTGCGGCTTCGCCTGGCCAAGCTGCTCATCCGTGCGGGTATGTACCGCGTGCAGTACTCAGTATTTATGGGTGATATAAAAGACCCGGTATGGAAACGGCTCTACGCCGACTTCCACAAAATCGCCCAGTCGCCCACCTGGCAAATCACCGACAGCATCCTTATCTTGCCATTGCACCAATACAGCATGGACCAACGCGAAGTGATCGGCCAGGCAATTGTAGACTGGGACGAAATGACCGGTCAACTGCACACTCTGATGTTGTAATTTCATCAAGATGTTGATATTTCTACAATTTTGGCTTATTTTTATGTCCCAGGCTATTGGGATCACCTGTTTAACCAGGTTTCCAGGCAGCTTTTATGATAAAAAAAGCTGCTTTACAAGTGGGGGGGACGAAAAACAGGGTGTATGTACATTGTTCTAACAATACCAGGCAGAGATAATTACAGCTCAATATGCTTTAATATGCTGATAGTGAGACAAATGACTAAAATTAGCCCTAGGAGTGATATGTGCCGACCATAGGGCACTGCGACGGGTGAACCGGAGACGAGGCAGCCGGAAACTCGCTAGGAGTGATATGTGCCGACCATAGGGCACTGCGACACCATGTGGAGCGGGGCTCAAAATATAAAGCTATGAAACTAGGAGTGATATGTGCCGACCATAGGGCACTGCGACCTTTAGTTCTGGCGGTTTGTTGGGTGGATGATGCTAGGAGTGATATGTGCCGACCATAGGGCACTGCGACAGGCTTATTTATCAAATCTGTTCGCGACGTAAAGTACCTAGGAGTGATATGTGCCGACCATAGGGCACTGCGACGTAAACGCACAACAAAGGCGAGTTCAAAGAATCTAGGAGTGATATGTGCCGACCATAGGGCACTGCGACCTTTGAGGTCCGCCTTGGCTTCATCCCTTGGGTCTAGGAGTGATATGTGCCGACCATAGGGCACTGCGACTGTTTTGACGCTGTTGGAATTGGTGCGAGCTTCTGCAACTAGGAGTGATATGTGCCGACCATAGGGCACTGCGACCGGCGGCGGATGATCCGCGCCTTATTAATAACCAAACTAGGAGTGATATGTGCCGACCATAGGGCACTGCGACTTTTTTGGGAACCAAAATAGTTCCGGTCTGCGCCTAGGAGTGATATGTGCCGACCATAGGGCACTGCGACCATTGGGGCTCTTGCAGCATTGCCGTTATGGCCTAGGAGTGATATGTGCCGACCATAGGGCACTGCGACAAGCGGCAATGTACGCAGAGATTACCGTACATACGGCTAGGAGTGATATGTGCCGACCATAGGGCACTGCGACGTGATTTCCATAGGCGCAGAAGGCCAGAATGGCTAGGAGTGATATGTGCCGACCATAGGGCACTGCGACACTGGGGCGATGGTGTCGGTCGGTGCTCCCTTCTAGGAGTGATATGTGCCGACCATAGGGCACTGCGACGCGAGCGAGGTCTTGGCCGGTTTGGTGGTCGGCTAGGAGTGATATGTGCCGACCATAGGGCACTGCGACTTGGAAGTACGTTTTCACGTACCCAAACATTGCCGACTAGGAGTGATATGTGCCGACCATAGGGCACTGCGACCCCCCCAGAGGACGCCGGGGTTTGCCCCGGTTTGGTCTAGGAGTGATATGTGCCGACCATAGGGCACTGCGACATGTGACTTTTTTGCCCGTGTTGGTGGTAGCGGTCTAGGAGTGATATGTGCCGACCATAGGGCACTGCGACAAAAAAAGCCAGAAACCCATAGACCCATAGACCCCTAGGAGTGATATGTGCCGACCATAGGGCACTGCGACAGTTTATTACTCTGGCGATTTCTTCTGCGACACTAGGAGTGATATGTGCCGACCATAGGGCACTGCGACTTGTCGATGCTGGAAGGACGGTTGGTTTCATGACCACCTAGGAGTGATATGTGCCGACCATAGGGCACTGCGACAGTGGAAGCGACCATTGCTTTGTGTGCGTCTCAACTAGGAGTGATATGTGCCGACCATAGGGCACTGCGACACGATCCTCGGCTTCCTCGCGAGCAGAAATGTTCTTCTAGGAGTGATATGTGCCGACCATAGGGCACTGCGACACCCCCTCCCAAATCGCGACGCCCCAAATCACCCTAGGAGTGATATGTGCCGACCATAGGGCACTGCGACAAAAAACCACGTGGGTGAAAAAAATTAATATAAAACTAGGAGTGATATGTGCCGACCATAGGGCACTGCGACACTGGACTTCATCCCCCCCCAACGCCGACTAGTCTAGGAGTGATATGTGCCGACCATAGGGCACTGCGACAACCGTCCCGCGCCGACTTCGATGGCCCACTCGCTAGGAGTGATATGTGCCGACCATAGGGCACTGCGACATAATGTAGCCCTCGTATGCCTTTACCTTCCTCTCCTAGGAGTGATATGTGCCGACCATAGGGCACTGCGACGCTCATCACTTTTTGACTACCGACAAAGCGGGTTCAGCTAGGAGTGATATGTGCCGACCATAGGGCACTGCGACAGCTGCCACAAAAACACCAAGACTGAAAATTAACTAGGAGTGATATGTGCCGACCATAGGGCACTGCGACAGAAATAGAGCCGAGATAAAAGAAAAAGCAAGGGCCTAGGAGTGATATGTGCCGACCATAGGACACTGCGACTATAGCAGGTATTTTGACGCCACGGAGGTTTGGGTGCTAGGAGTGATATGTGCCGACCATAGGGCACTGCGACATTAAACACTCCACAACACCTCACGGTCTCCAAACTCTAGGAGTGATATGTGCCGACCATAGGGCATTTTTTGATGTTTGATTTTTGATGTTTGATGTTTGATTGGCAATGACAATGACAGAAGAGTTATGGGTTGTGAGTTGTAGGTTCAACAGGACCCCCACTCGTCACCAACTGGGTTCGTTCTTTGACGTCACCACCTCAGTCAGTTCCAGGACGTCACCTTGTCACTTCAAAAGAGTGATATGTGCCGACCATAGGGCATTTTTTGATGTTTGATTTTTGATGTTGGATGTTTGATTGGCAGAGGAGTTGTGGGTTTTAGTTTTCGAAAAAATCTGCGGAATCTGCGGAATCCGTTTCATCTGCGATTCTGACAAGAGGGTAACCCGGCGCTCCGTAGCGATGCGGTTTTTTATCCTTCGCGTCGTCGAAATTTGGTATGTCCCAGGTAAGGACGCGAAGGATAATGCTGCTAAGCTGGAAAAATAATGCCTATTATTTGACGGCGTGCGGCGATACCCACGGAGAAGGAGCATACCGTGGTACCCGAGTTTATACAATGTTGACGAGATGGCCGCGGCTAACCGGGGATGCGCTATTATGGAGCACTGGGATGGCAGTGTTTTGCAGCGAAAATTCAGGCGGTGATCTCAAAATCACCTCCTGAACTGTCCGTGCACAGATGCGACTGTACGACTGTACGACTGTACGACTTTGCACCGGAAACTCTCCCCTTTAGGGGTCGGGGGTTCGGTCATTGAGCGGAGTCGAAACGAGACTGTGCGACCGTGCGACCCCGTCAATTCAGGCGGTGATCTCAAAATCACCTCCTGAACTGTCCGTGCACAGATGCGACTGTACGACTGTACGACTGTACGACTTTGCACCGGAAACTCTCCCCTTTAGGGGGCGGGGGTTCGGTCATTGAGCGGAGTCGAAACGAGACTGTGCGACCGTGCGACCCCGTCAATTCAGGCGGTGATCTCAAAATCACCGTCTGA
>Ga0209573_1003083_pt1 | contig 19361 bp, 14 predicted proteins | sample TNRBio252014_DNA_FD_185870 | JGI IMG/M metagenome (GOLD analysis project Ga0209573, IMG submission 185870) | Wastewater treatment Type I Accumulibacter community from EBPR Bioreactor in Madison, WI, USA - TNR Reactor_6/25/2014_ DNA (SPAdes)... | ecosystem: Engineered > Bioreactor > EBPR >...
CGACACCTTGTCCGGTTCGCGCTCCAGGATCTCCGTCACATACGCCACCCGGCCTCGCGTTTCCCAGCGCACGTCAAGGTCATAAAGCTTCATGCCATGAAGTTGCGGCAAGGGGCTGGCGCGCTCGTAGGCTGGGCGGGGATCCTGGCGCAGAATCTGGCTGATCAGTTCCCGCAAGTCGGCGTCTCCCGGCCAAGCCGCGCAAAACTCGCTGGCCACCGGATCGAATTCCACCACCAGCCCCGTCTCTGGTGCTTCGGAAGCGAACCCGCCGGCGGCTTCCACGATCCGGTCGGCATAGGGCAGGTACGGTTTGATGTCCAGCACCGGCGTGCCATCCAGCAAATCCACCCCCACCAGATGCAACACTACCTGCCCTTGGCGAACCGCGATGTGGTCCAGTTTCACCGCCGACAGGCCGATGGGATTGGGTCGGAAGGTGGAGCGGGTGGCAAACACGCCCAGCCGCCGGTTGCCGCCCAGGCGTGGTGGGCGCACCGTCGCCCGCCAGCGCCCCGCCGGGACGCCATGAAATACGAATAGCAGCCACAGGTGCGAAAAGCCCTCCAGTCCACGCACCGCCGCCGGCTGGTTGTACGGCGGCAGCAGTTCCAGCGTGGCCCGCGCAGCGGAAACCAGTCCCGGCTGGCGCGGAATGCCGAATTTCTCGCGAAAACAGGAATGGACCACGCCAATCGGCACAAACTGGAACATCTACAGCCAGCCTGTTTTCTTCAGTTTGCGATACAGCAATAGACAGATCACCGTTACGCTCCCCATCACGGCGGGATAGCCATACGTCCATTCGAGTTCGGGGAACCAGCCCTTGAAGTTCATGCCGTAGATGCTAAACACCATGGTCGGAATCGCCAGCAGGGCGCCCCAGCCGGCCAAGCGCTTGGTGGCTTCGTTCTGGCGGGCTGCGCCCAGCGACAGGCTGATTTGCAGGGCGAGCGCCAGCGTTTCCCGGATGGCGTCCAGCGCCTCGTTGATGCGCAGGGCGTGATCGTAGACATCGCGGAAATAGGGCCGAATGTCGTCGGGAACGTGGTCAGTGAACACATCGGTCACTAGATAATTGCAAACCTCGACCAGTGGCGCGGCGGCGCGGCGCAGTTCCACCAGATCGCGCTTGAACTGGTACAACCGGCCGAGATCGCCCCGATCGAAATCACCCTTGAAAAACCGTTCTTCCAGTTCCTCCACCGCGTCTTCCACGCTGTTGAGAATCGGAAAGTAGTTGTCCACCACGAAATCGAGGATGGCGTACAGCACGAACCCCGGCCCTTTGCGCAGCAGGCGCGGGTTGCTCTCGCAACGGGCGCGCACCGATGCATAGGGCAGCGAGGCGCCATGCCGCACCGTCACCAGATAACGCGGTCCAACGAACAGGTGGGTCTCGCCAAAATCGACCTTGCCCTCGCGCAGTTGAGCGGTGCGCAGCGCCACGAACAGACAGTTGTTGCCATATAGCTCAACCTTGGGCCGCTGATGGGCATGGTGGGCATCCTCGGCGGCCAGTTCGTGCAAATCGAACAATTCCCGCACCCGCGCCATCAGATCCTCGTCCGGCTCGCGCAGTCCCACCCAGATGAAGGCGTCCAACCGGTCGCGCAGCGCCGGAACGTCTTCCAGCGTCATGTTGGGCAGCTTGCAACCGTCGGCATAAACAGTGCAGTTGACGATCATGCGTTGACTCCGCGATCAGTGCTGTTTTGGGAAGCTGGCGAGGCTATGCGCGGCGGTTCGGGATGACTCGGTGCGAATGACGGTTCGCGCGCGGTTCGGGCCGGTACGGCTCCTCGCGGTCGTGCAGGTGCATGCGGTACTCGACGAAACCGGGACAGTCGTCGAAGTGCAGGAACGGATTGCCGGCGAGTTGCGCGGCCATGGTCGAGGTCGGGGTGATGCCGTAGTTGTGGCCAGGGCGGATGACCGTGCCGCCCGGCAATCGTTCGCTCAAGCGGCGCAGACTCTGGTGCATCTTTTCCGGATCGCCGCCGCGCAGGTCGCAGCGCCCGCAGCCGAACACGAACAGGGTGTCGCCGGTAAGCACCTGATCGCCCACCCGGTAGCAGGCCGAACCCGGCGTGTGGCCGGGAGTATGGAGAATTTCGATTTCGGTCTGACCCAACTGGATGCGGTCGCCGCCCTCGTGCAGGGTTGGCCGATCGGTATGACGATCCCAAAACGCCGCCTCGGCCCGCAGCAGGTGCAACTGCGCGTCGGTGCGGTTCACCAGCGCCTCGACCCCGTTAATGTGGTCGAAATGGCTGTGAGTGAGGAGGATATCCGTGATTCGCAGCCCATGTCGTTCGGTCAGGGCCAGGATACCCGGCACGTCCCAGGCCGGATCCACCACCGCCGCGCGGTCGGTGGCGCGGTCGTGGATGACGTAAATGAAATTGGCCATGCGCCCAAGTTCCAGGGCATGAATCGCGTGGGGGGCGGCTTCGATCATCGCGCATTCTCCCGGTCGTGATAGCGTCGCGGGGGTAAAAGCGACCCGCGGTAGCTCGAAACGTCGCGGGCGTTGTTCGCTCTGAAGGGGGATATCATACTGGATGAATTCATCCATCCGCGCCCGCCGCCATTCATTTCGAGGGATTGCCATGCGCTTCAGCCTTGAGAGCGATCTGAATCGTTACTCCATCACCAGCTATGGCCCGGACTGGGTCCGGGTCAACCAACAGGAATTTCGCCGCAGCGTGATCGTCACCCCCGAACGGTTGGTGAGCGACTGGCCGCCGCAGACCTTTGGCGAACTGGTGGAAGGCCATTTTGAGGTGATCGCGGATTTGAAACCGGAAATCGTGCTACTGGGCACCGGTGGTCGCCAGCGGTTTCCACGCCCATCCTTGCTTCGATCCTTGCTGGAGCGCGGCGTGGGGGTGGAAATCATGGATACGGCCGCCGCCTGCCGCACCTACAACATCATCATGCTGGAAGACCGTCGGGTCGCGGCGGCGTTGTTGCTGGCGGATTAGCACCTCCGCCACCCACCTCAGCCCCTCTCCCGCCTACCGAGCTGACGCAAAAGTTTTGATCGGTTCCCGTTCCCGCGCTTCAGAACTTCATGTTCTACAAGAACTGAATATTTTTATATACAAATCAATAAATTAAATAGATCAAAAAGCCATTGTGCTATGCCGGTGCTATGTGCTATGTCATTCGGGCGAGTCGGTTTCCCAAAAAATTATTTTAACCGGGGGATCGTCCGATCCATTTTAGCCGGCTTGTTGCCGATAAGCGCGGGCAGAGTTTGCCGTTGTCCAGTGAGCTTCGAGCTTGGCGATACGGGATTCAAGCCTCCTCACGGGCACCCCGCAGATCCTCATGCAACGCACGGGTTTCGGGAGATGCTGCTTTGGATACCTCCGCCCATTCCGCGGGCGTCAGCTTGCGTAGACTGACAGCAAGAAAATCTTCCAACTGTTCGTCGCTCATCGCCCTTAACACCTGTTCGGCAGTCAGGAATCGACAGCTTTCCAGTTTCTTGACCCGCGCTTGCGATCTGTCGCCCATCAGTTCCATAACCTTGTCGAGGTGAGTGAGGCGCTCGCGCTTTGCTGCCAGACAAAGCTGTAGACTTTCTTCGCTGCTTCCACTTTGTCGGTATCTGAGAACGCGGGGCTGGGGAGCAAGGGGTAGAGGTGATCCAGAATGAACACTTCGACCTCGGCCTGGGTTTGTGCCTTTTGGGTCCATTGATCGAGTGGAGCGAGAAGATTTTGCAGCGCTTGAAGCAGATCGCGGCTGGCCTGTTTGAGCCGCTCACGTTCAGCCTTGCCGAGATGCTCCTTCCGTAACAGGTCGAACAGCGCCAGTTCTTCCTCGCTCAAGCCTTCCTCCACCGCCCGGCGCTGTTCCGCGTCCAGGCTGTTGGCCAGATCGATCAGCCTGGCGAAGGTTTCCTCGATGGTGACGCGATCCTTTTCCCGGTTGTAGTCGGCGATGATTTCCTGATAACGCTTGTCGTAGTCCATGCGTTGCGGGTTGCGCGCCAACATTTCGGCGAGCTTTTGCTCGACGAGGTCGCGGATGTTCTGAAGGGCGGTGGCTTTCCGCTTCACCTTTTTGGCGAATTCATCCCGCAGCTTTTCCAGGTCGATCTGGCTCAGGTCGTAGAGTTTGGGTTCCTCGAAAGCCTGATCGGGGGCCTGCGCGCGGATCGCTTCGTTGACGATGCGGTGCAGCGCCTTGAGCAGTTCCGTCACGTCGGCCGTGTCGCGCCGTTCGGTGAGTTTCTTGTAGATGGCTTCCAGGTTGTCGTGCCGTTCGGCGTAGACGAATGCGGACGGTTCCATCAGCAACGCCTTGAAGCGGCTGAATACCTGCCGCGCCAGAATCTTGAAGCGGCGTCTGGCTTCGTCGGAGGTGTAAACCGCCTCTACCGCATCGGCCAGGGCGGCAATCCGGGTAAAACCTTTGGCGCCGGTCAGTCGGGCCGGGTTAAAACCCAAGCCCCGCAAGTGGGCTTCAGTCGCCTCAATGGCGTCCAGCAGCGCCTTGACGCGCTCCTCGACCGGCGCGACGACTTCGTCGGACGCAGTGCCCTGGTCACCCAGCGCGTACTGGGCCAAAGCCTCGCGCAGGCTTTTGAGCATCCCGTTGTAATCCACGATCAGGCCAAAATCCTTGCCCGGATAGCGCCGGTTGGGGCGGGCGATGGCCTGCATCAGGGTGTGCGCCTTCATCGGCTTGTCGAGATAGAGGGTCGAGAGACACTCCACGTCGAAGCCGGTCAGCCACATGGCGCAGACGATGGCGATGCGGAAGGGATGCGCCGGATCTTTGAAAGCGGATTCGACATCCACCCGCTGACCGTCCGCCGTCTCAAAGCCCTGCTTCATCACCACCCGGTGGGGGATGATGTCGAAACCCCACTTCCTGAAGTCGGCGACTTCGTTCTGCGCTTCGCTGATGACGATCTCGATGATCGTTTCGTGCAGCCATTTCGCCTTGGCCAGCAAGCGGTCGCGCTGGGCCTGGAGCAGTTGCCGGGCGTCGGCGTCCCGTTCCCCGGCAATGGCGGCTTCCTTGACGGCGATCTCGCTACGAACAGCTTTTTGTTTCTTCCGCCACTGGGGTTCGATTCGCTGAAACATCCGGGCGCAGGTGATTTTGTCGATGCAGACCAGCATCGCTTTGCCGGATTCCCAGCGGGTGGTGGCGTGTTCCACAAAATCGGCGGCGATTTTCTCCAGCCGGTCGTCGGCGGTGATGACTTCGTAATCCTTGCCCAGCAACTTTTCCAGCAGGGCTTCCTGGTCCGGGTTCAGGTCGGCTTTTTCGATGGCTTCGGCGATGCGGTCGTTGAGGTCGAGTCGGGACAGTCCCAGCTTTTCACCCCGGTTTTCGTAGACCAGTTTCACCGTCGCACCGTCTTCCTCCGAACGCTTGAAGTCGTAGCGGGAGACGTAGCCGCCGAAGATGCGCTTGGTCAGTTCATCGTCGTCGAACAGCGGGGTGCCGGTGAAGCCGATGAAGGCGGCGTTCGGCAGCGCCAGGCGCATGTTGCGGGCCAGCTTGCCGGCTTGGGTGCGGTGGGCTTCGTCAGAAATGACGATGATGTCGTCGCGGCGGCTGTAGGGTTGATCTGGGTTCACGTCCTGATTGAACTTGTGGATCAGGCTGAAGAGATAGCGGTGGTTTTGCTGGAGCAGTTGTTTCAGCGCCTCGCCCGAACCGGCCCGGGGGGTGTTGTCGTCCGCCACCCCACAGCCGACGAAGGTACGGTAAATCTGACTGTCCAGGTCGTCGCGGTCAGTCATCAGCAGGAAGGTGAAGTTGCCCGGAATCTGGCGGCGAACCTTTTCGGCGAAGAACGCCATCGAATAGGACTTGCCGCTGCCCTGGGTGTGCCAGAACACGCCCAGCTTGCCCAGAGCCGGGTGCGCTGGTTCCGGCAGGCGCACGGTGCGGGGTTCGTCGCTAAGCTCCTTCCCCCCTTGCGGGGGAAGGTGGGGATGGGGGGGTGTGTCGGCGTCGAGCTGTAACTTGTTGCTTTGCCGGCATCTTTCTTCCCCCCACCCCAGCCCTCCCCCGCAAGGGGGGAGGGAATGTTCGCGGGGCAGTTCGATCATGCGGTAGTTCAGCCGCCGCTCGGGCGGGAACTGGCGCTTGAGTTCTTCCTGGCGGGTTACGGCAGCGACGGCGTTGTTCACGCCCAACACCTGATGGTTGCGCGCGACGATCTTGCGGGTTGCGCCCGGCTTGCTGGCGTCGAACAGGATGAAGTTCTCGACGATGTCCAGCAGTCGCGTCTTGTCCAGCAGGCCGTTCAGCAGCACTTCGGCGTCCACGCGCCCGGGGTCGCGTTCGTCCCGGCGTTTCCATTCGGCGAAGTGCTCCCATGCGCTGGTGATGGAGCCGTAGCGGGCGCGATGGCCGTTGCTGACGATCAGGAAGGCGTTGTGGTGGAAGGCGTGGGCGATGACGTGTTCGTCCAGGTAGTCCTTCAAGTTGCCCTCGAAACCGGCGCGGATGTTTTGGTAGATCGCCTTGAGTTCGATGAAGACCAGCGGCAGGCCGTTGACGAAGCCCACCAGATCGGCGCGACGGTTGTAGCCAGGGGCGCGCAGGCCGGTGAGCTTGAGTTCTCGCACCGCCAGGAAGCGGTTGTTGGCCGGGTTGCGGAAGTCGATGACCTGGGCCTGGGCGTGGCGCAGATCGCCCTTGGCGTCGCGGTAGCTGACCGGCACGCCGTCGCGGATCAGCCGGTGGAACGCCTGATTGTGCTGGATCAGGGAGCGGGAGAAGTCGTAATGGGTGAGGGCGCTCACCGCGTCGTCGATGGCCTTGGCCGGCAATCCGGGATTAAGTTTGATCAGCGCGGTGCGCAGGTCACGTTTGAGTACGGCTTCGCGGGTGTCGGCGCGGCCCAGCGTGCCGTCCGGGCCGAAGGTTTCCTGATTCCAGGCGTAGACGCTATCCCAGCCCAGCATTTTTTCCAGATGTTCGGCGAAGGTGGCTTGCACCAAGCGGTCTTCGCTGTTGATGTCGGTATAGGCCATGCGTTTGTTCTCCTTATCAGCCTATTGGCTCGGATATAGCCTATTCAAATCAAATTAAGCCAAATAAGAATACTTTAAAAACAATGAATTAACTATTATCGAGGCGTTCGATTGGCTCATTTTTTCGATGGTTCTGGGCGGATAGGGCGATTTTTGAGCCAAAATCAAACTCCACGGCGCCGCCGCAAGTCGGTATGTCTATCGGTGTCCTTTCCCGCATAACAACAGCACGACTTCGTGATACGTTAATATCAAGTCGGACTGGAAATTTCCGGTCGGCGCTGGGCTTCTGGGGGTTCCCGGAGGCCCTTCATTTTTTAAGGGAAGCTTTTCAGGCCCCCTCCTCGAATCTCTCCATTTGGGCTGCGGCGGAACTTGGTTTCCAGAATCTCATAGGCCCGGTTCGGTTGCAGCAGCCGCAACGCCTTTATCCATCGGGCTGCTATCTGTCACTGCTTCCTCAACGAGCACGCCATCACGCACCACCACCAAAGGCGTATGGGTTTGTTTGGCGATCTCGCGCGCCCGTTGAGCGGCTCGCAGCAGAGCTTTCGGCGCTGCCTGCATATCGGCATCCGGCAACTTTGAGGTGAGTTGATCGTTCATGGATTTTTTCCTTCTTCCAACAGACGCGGCATAGAACCGCTGTTGTCGAACCACTGCCAATAATCGACGCGACAACGGTAGATGTTGTGAAAATTTCTTAAGCCCGCGATAAAGCGTCGGCGAATCGTCTCCGGCGGGACTGAATGCCCACCCTGTCGAACCCGCATTGCGACGCGGGCAATCGCTTCTTCCGGATTTGCCAAGGATAGGAAAAGCAGCTTGACGATATAATTTGCCGCTCGCCATTGGGGAATCATTCGCGCATAAGTTAGACCGGATAAGGTGGTCTCGAATGCGAAGCTTTTATTCGCTGCAACGTGGATCGCGATTTCCTCCAGCATCAGCCGCCCCGCGCGAAAAGCGGCGGTTTCTGGTTGGAATGGTGACAGACCAGCCGCGATTAAATCGGCATTGATGAATGCCGGACAACCGGCCTCAAAAGGTAAAAACTCGCGGGCGAAAGTTGTTTTTCCGGCGCCATTCGGCCCAGCGATGATGACAATTTTCTTTTGCACTCTCATACCGCAATCTCGCCGCTCATCAGGCGCGGCAATAGCAAATCGCGGGCGGCGCGGAGTTTTTGGTTCTGATGCTGAAGATTCAGCCAATGGCTAAATACTGGCGTGAGAAATTCATTAAACAACTTCATTATGTTATGTGCTGGCATCAACATAGGGAATAAGCGAATTATTTGTTGATTTATATTGTTTTGTGCTGCTCCCATTGACAGGTTAACTAATTTCTCTTTATTTTCTCGGAAGAACAAGAACGCATGAATGAAATTTGCTGTCATATCTTTTGGCATAATGGCACAGCAAGCCTGATTTGATGTAGCGGGGCTGTCAATAATCCCAAGTTGACCAATTGTCGCACCATACATCGCGACCAAAACCGTTCGTTCTGGAAAAAGTTTTGCTGCTGATTTTTTCAAAGCATCTTCAGTTATTTTTTCATCTGTGTTAATCACGAAATTGTTGAGCAACTCTTGCGTTTTTACCCAAGGGATATTACCAGTGAAGAAATCAGGATTTGTGCGACTCGGGGTTCCACCCGATGCAGTATCGTAGAAATCTAAAACACATCCAAATTTCCACCTCTCCGGCACACCATCAATAATCCGCGTATGTTCATGGCCGGGAAAGCGCAGCCGCACGAACCATTCCCGGTAGAGCAATCGCGCCGATTCTTCCAACAACGCCATCCGGCGGTGGTTGTTTTCGATCAGGTCGTCGTAGGTGGAGAGGATGGACGCGATGCTATCTTGAATCGGGCACGGAGGGATTGTGATAGGAATATCGTGGATATGATTTCGATTCAGTGTCGGATTAGAGTTGCCAACATCGAAGCGTTTAAAATCGAGTGTGTGTAGAAAGTAATAGATAAACCGAGGACTATTTTCTTTGAAGTCTTTGCTCCAAAGTGTCGTATCGTGGGGCCAGTAATCACCTGCGGTGAAATGAATCGATCCGAGCGTTCCTTTGCGGCCTATGACGACACCAGGACCACTTGCTTTGAATTCATCGTGGAAGCTGGTCACGCCAGACGAGGAGATAACGGGATAAGGCCCTGGTTTCTGTTGGGCTTGGGTAATATCAAATCCGCGTTGGAAGAAGACTAGATCACTCAGTTTTACCGAATGCCAACCACGCGGTTTAGCCGAGTAACTCATACCCCCAACTCCTCAAAATTCTCCTGAATCTTCGCGGCCAGTTCCACCGCCTCCCGATTCAGGTCCGCGAGTTCCACATGAATGTCGCGCAAGGTCTGCTCGAAATCGAAATCCTCGTCCACTTCCGGCGGCGCGACGCCGACGTAGCGGCCCGGCGTCAGGCTCCAATCGGCCGCCGCAATCTCGGCGCGCGTCACCACCTTGCACAAACCCGGTACCGCCTGCATTTCGGCATTGGGGAAACGGTCTTGCAGCCAGACGATTTGCCGGTGGAAATAGGCGGCGGCCTTGAGTTGCTCCACCGCTTGCTTGCGATCCTCGTCCAGTTGCTTGAGGCGTTTGCCGGCGAGGCGGCGGTCGAGGGCAACTTCCTCACCCCCCACCCCAACCCTCCCCCGCAAGGGGGGAGGGAGCAAAGGCTCCAGTTCTTGCGCCAGTTGCCCGCAGCGGGCGGCCAGCTTGTAGAGCAAATCCACCTGCTTGACCAAACCCTTGATCTTGTCAGCCAGCGGCTCGAAGGCATGGCGGGCGGCGTGCTGGGCCTCGTTGGTATCGGGCAGGGCGGCGTAGCGGTCGCGGAAACCCACCAGTTCCCCAAGCAGCGTGGCGCGGTCGGCGTCATACGCTAACCGGGCTTCGACGAGTTCCACCAGTCCATCGGCCAGCGGCTGTTTCTGCTCCAGGGTAAGCGCGGCCAGCTTCTTCACCCGTTCCATCAACTCCGCAAACTGGATTTGCAAGCCCTTGCAGGTCGTCTCGAAGCGCTCCAGTTCGCCGGGAACGGCGGCGGCTTCCCGACAAATGGCGGCGACATAATCCCGCACTAGCGCCAGGAAGCGCGCCTGCTGGCCCCGATAGAGCCAGACGATGGCGGTCAGGTTGGCGAGTTGCTCCGGGCTGAAGTCGTAAATCTTGCGGGTGACCTTGCGGTAGATGTTGCGCGCGTCGAGCATCAAGACGGTGTCGGCGCTTCTCGCCCCCCCACCCGGACCCTCCCCCGCCGGGGGGGAGGGAAGCCATTTCTTGCCCTTGTCGAAGAACCACAACTCGCAGGGCACGGTGCGGGTGTAGAAGAAGTTGGAGCGGATGGCGATCATCACGTCCACGTCGCCGGTCTGCACGATCTTGCGGCGCACCTCCGCCTCGCCATGCCCGGCGCTGGATGCCTGCGAGGACATGACGAACCCGGCCCGGCCCTTTGGATTCAAGTAGCTGTGGAAGTAGGAAATCCACAGGTAGTTGCCGTTGGAAACGGTTTCCTTGCTTTTTCCGGCATCCCCTTTCCTGTTCTTGCCCGCGCCCTTGGTGGTTCCCGGCAACCCGAACGGCAGTCTGCGGTCGGTCTTCACCTTCTCGGCATCGACCAGGTCCACGTTGAACGGCGGATTGGCCATCACGAAATCGCAGCGACCGAACAGGTTGTGCTCGTCCTGATAGAAGGTGTTAGCCTCGCGAATGTCACCCTCCAGCCCATGCACAGCCAGATTCATCCTGGCCAGGCGAATCGTGGTGGCGGTCTTCTCCTGCCCGTAGAAGGTGACCTTGTGGCTGGTATCCTGTCCCTGGCGCTCGATAAAGTGGCTGGATTGCACGAACATGCCGCCGGAACCGCAAGCGGGATCGAAGACGATGCCGTGTTCGGGTTCGATGACGTTGACGAGGGTCTGCACCAGTGAGGGCGGGGTGAAGAACTCACCGCTGTCCTGCGCGCCCTGCATCGCGAACTTCATCAGGAAGTATTCGTAGATGCGGCCAAACACATCGCCGCTGGCGTTGCGCAGCGCCTCCCGGTCGAAAGCGCGCAGCAGGTCTTCCAGCAGATCGCTCTCGAACCGGTCGTAATCCTTCGGCAACTGACCCCGTAGCGGCTCGAACTCCTCCTCGATGGCGGTCATCGCCTCGACCAGCGCCGCGCCCAGTTTGCCATCCTTGGGCCGGCTCATCAGTACGTCGTAGCGGGCCTGTTCGGGGAGCATCAAGGCCCGGCGTTTGATGAAGTCACCCTTGACCAGCGGCCGTTTCGGCATCCTGCCGGCGGCCTGATCGGCTTCGATCTGCTTCAGCGCGACCTGATAGCGATTGCTGGCGTGACGGAGGAAGATCACCCCCAGCACCGGCATACAGTATTCGCTGCTGGTCAGCTTGGAGTTGGCGCGAAGCTGGTCGGCAGCTTCCCACAGCGAGGCTTCGAGTTGTTCGATGTCGTGCAGGGCGTTGTGGGTCATTGGTGGGGTCAATTCGACTTAAAGAAATTCAGGCGTGGGAATGCCCACGAAACCGCTCAAAATCGCCCACGGCGGGTACAACTCGACCACCACCAGTTGGAAGCTGGTGGGTTGACTATCGGCGGACTAACCGCCGACTGGAAGAAAAGGCGGCTGGAAGCCGGTGGTTTTGCACCACGGGCCGAGCGCCCTTCGGGCGGGCTGAAACCGCCCACAGACAATCAACCGGCCATGTTTGATAAGAGAGGGGAACCGAGAAAAACCGCCAGAACGCGGCCCCAGCGTTTTCAGAACTTCATGTCCTCGAAAAACTTCTTGACCCCGTCCAGCCAGCTCCCCTGTTGCGGAGTATGGCGCTTGCCGCCGGCTTCCATGGTGTCGGCGAACTGCTGCAACAGTTCCTTCTGTTCCCGGGTCAGGTTGACCGGCGTTTCCACCACCACCCGGCACAGCAGATCGCCGCTCGGGCCGCCGCGCACCGGTTTGACCCCCTTGCCACGGATTCGGAACACCTTGCCGGTCTGAGTCTCGGGCGGAATCTTGAGGCTCAGTCGCCCATCCAGGGTCGGCACCTCCAAATCGCCGCCCAGCGCGGCCGCGGTGAAACTGATCGGCACATCGCAGTACAGATCGTTGTCCTCGCGGGTAAAGATCGGATGCGGCTTGACCTGAATCTGCACGTACAAATCGCCCGGCGGCCCGCCCTGTTCGCCGGCCTCGCCCTCGCCGGCCAGCCGGATGCGATCGCCGTTATCCACCCCCGCCGGCACCTTGACCGACAGGGTCTTTTGCTCCTCCACCCGGCCAACGCCCCGGCAGGTCTCGCAGGGTTCGGGAATGATCGTGCCCCGCCCCTGACAGCGCGGACAGGTCTGCTGGATCGAGAAAAAGCCCTGCTGCATCCGCACTTGGCCGACGCCGCGACAGGTGGGGCAGGTGGTGGGCTTGGTGCCCGGCTTGGCCCCGTTGCCGGCGCAGGTCGCGCAGGTCACCAGGGTCGGCGCCCGAATCTTGGCGGTGGTGCCGAACACCGCTTCCTCCAGCGTCAGGTCCAGGGTATAACGCAGATCGGCGCCCCGATAGCCCTGCGCGCCGCCGCGCGCCCCACCGAAAATATCGCGGAACACGCCACCGAAAAGATCGCCCAGATCGGCCGGGCCGCCGAAGCCGCCACCGGCCGAGCCGTCCACGCCCGCATGACCGAACTGGTCGTAGGCAGCCCGTTTGCGCGCGTCGCTCAGCGCCTCGTAGGCCTCCTTGGCCTCCTTAAACTTTTCCTCGGCCACCTGATCGCCAGGATTGCGGTCAGGGTGGTGCTTCATCGCCAACCGCCGATACGCCTGCTTGATCTCGGCTTCGCTGGCGTTGCGGGCCACGTTGAGGATTTCGTAATAGTCGCGTTTGGCCATGTTTCGGTCTTGCGTCGCGGAGGTCGCGGGTGGATACATTCAAAACCAAAAATCCGGGAGGGTTTCAAACCCTCCCGGATTCGCAGTTTAGCGCAGCCGAGGCGCTTACTTCTTCACTTCCTCGAATTCGGCGTCCACCACGCCGTCGTCGGCCGGTTTGTGTCCGCCGCCCGCGCCGCCTTCCGGCCCGCCGCCGGACTGGCCGTAAATCCGCTCGGCCAGCTTGCCGGACGCCTCGGCCAGGGTCCGGGTCTTGGCCTCGATCGCGCTCTTGTTGTCGGTCTTGACTGTGGTGCGCAGGTCGCTGATCGCCGCTTCGATCGCCGACCGCTCGCCACCTTCCACCTTGTCGCCCAGATCGCGCAGGGTTTTCTCGGTGGCGTGAATCAGGTTCTCGGCCTGATTGCGGGCGTTGACCAGCTCGTGGAACTTGCGATCCTCGTCGGCATGGGCCTCGGCGTCGCCGACCATCCGCTTGATCTCGTCCTCGGACAGACCGGAACTGGCCTTGATCACGATGCGGTTTTCCTTGCCAGTGGCCTTGTCCTTGGCCGAGACGTGCAGGATGCCGTTGGCGTCGATGTCGAAGGTGACCTCGATCTGCGGCACGCCGCGCGGCGCCGGCGGGATGTCCTGCAAATCGAACTTGCCCAGCGACTTGTTGGCCGCGGCAATCTCGCGCTCGCCCTGCAACACATGCACCGTCACCGCCGTCTGGTTGTCGTCGGCGGTCGAGAACACCTGGGTCGCCTTGGTCGGGATGGTGGTGTTCTTCTCGATCAGCTTGGTCATCACCCCACCCAGGGTTTCGATGCCCAGACTCAGCGGGGTCACGTCGAGCAGCAAGACATCCTTGACTTGGCCGCCCAGCACGCCACCCTGAATCGCCGCGCCCACCGCCACCGCTTCGTCAGGGTTGACGTCCTTGCGCGGCTCGCGGCCAAAGAACTCGCGCACTTTCTCCTGCACCTTGGGCATCCGGGTCTGGCCGCCGACCAGCAGCACGTCGTCGATCTGGCCGATGCCCAGCCCCGCATCCTTGAGCGCGATCCGGCAGGGACCGATGGTTTTATCCACCAGATCCTCGACCAGCGATTCCAGCTTGGCGCGAGTCAGCTTCAGGTTCAGATGCTTCGGGCCGCTGGCGTCCGCCGTCATGTACGGCAGGTTGATCTCGCTCTGCTGGCTGGAGGACAGCTCGATCTTGGCCTTTTCCGCCGCTTCCTTCAGCCGCTGCAAGGCCAGCGGGTCGTTGGCTAAGTTGATGCCGGACTCGCGCTGGAACTGCTCGATCAGGTAGTCGATGATCCGCTTGTCGAAGTCCTCGCCGCCCAGGAAGGTGTCGCCGTTGGTCGAAAGCACCTCGAACTGTTTTTCGCCGTCCACCTCGGCAATCTCGATGATCGAGATGTCGAAGGTGCCGCCGCCCAGGTCGTACACCGCGATCTTGCGGTCCTTCGTGCTGGACTTGTCCATGCCGAAGGCCAGCGCCGCCGCCGTCGGTTCGTTGATGATGCGCTTCACTTCCAGGCCAGCGATGCGCCCGGCGTCCTTGGTCGCCTGACGCTGGCTGTCGTTGAAGTAGGCCGGCACCGTGATCACCGCCTCGGTGATCGGGTGGCCGAGATAATCCTCGGCGGTTTTCTTCATCTTCATCAGCACCCGCGCCGAAATTTCCGGCGGGGCCATTTTCTTGCCGTGCGCCTCGACCCAGGCATCGCCATTGTCGTTCTTGACGATCCTGTAGGGCACGAGGTCGATGTCCTTTTGCACCTCCGGCTCGCTGAAGCGGCGGCCGATCAGGCGCTTGACCGCGAACAGGGTATTGCGCGGGTTGGTGACCGCCTGGCGCTTGGCCGGCTGGCCGACGGTGATTTCACCGTCCTCCAGGAAGGCGACGACCGAGGGGGTGGTCCGGTCGCCTTCGCTGTTTTCAATCACCCGGGGCTTGCCACCCTCCATGATCGCCACGCAGGAGTTGGTGGTGCCCAGGTCGATGCCGATAATCTTGCTGCTGCTCATTGGCCACGCTCTCTATAACGGTATAACGATGAATTCGGTTGCAAATCTTTTCCTGCGGTCGGATGTGGGGGTGGAGCGACGGATTTTCAATGGGTTTGGCGGGATTTAACCGGCCGGCTTGGGGATGGCCTGGGCCACCAGCACCTTGGCTGGGCGAATCAGCCGATCATTGAGCGAATAGCCCTTTTGCAGCACCTGGATCACGGTATTCGGTTCAGCCTGGTCGGTCGGCGCCATCGCCATCGCTTCGTGCTCGTTCGGGTTGAATTTGATGCCGAGCGGATGGATCTCGCGGGCGCCAAATTTCTCCATCGCCGCCGCCAGTTGCCGGAGCGTCAGTTCCACCCCTTCCCGCAGCTTGGCGACATCCACGGCGTCGCTGGTCGCCGCCAGCCCCAGTTCCAGGCTATCGCGCACCGGCAGCAGTTCGCCGAAAAATCGTTCCAGGGCGAATTTATGGGCGTTCTGCACCTCACGCTCGGCGCGCTTGCGCAGGTTTTCCATCTCGGCATGGGCGCCCAGATACAGTTTCCAATGTTCGTCGGCCTTGGCCAGCGCCTGGTCCAGATCCTGTTGCAGCGCGTCGAATTCCTCGCGGCTGAGCGGAAGGATGTTCTCGGCCGCAGCGGCCGCGGTTTCCGCGAAGGGATGGGGCGCTTCGATGGCCTCCGGCTGGGCGCGAGACTCCAGCGAGGGGTCTGCTTGGGTCATGATCGTTCTCCGTCACCGATAAAATTCGTGCGGGCGGACGAACGCCGCCCCTGTTACAACGCATTTGGGGCGCGATCGCGGAAATTCAAGATCGCGCGTTCGGGTTCGACTGGTAGCCCGACGCCGGCGAACCCGAGATGGAAGACAGCTTCAAGCGGCTGAAAGACGAGCCGCCAAGGCGCCGCCCTGACCGTAACCGCAGGATCGGGAACGCCACCGCGTTCGCGGGCCAGACGAGCGCGCCCGCACCGCCGCGCGAGTGCTTCACCGGCTTTCGTTGATTTGGAGAGGGTAGGGTCAATCCAGCTCGGTTGAACTCTAGTCCATCTCGCCGGTGAGCACCCGCCGGAGGGCGTCGGCCAGCGAGTCGGCGCAAAAGCTGGTCAACCCGTCCGGCCCGGACCAGATGGCCAGGTTATGAACTGGGTAAAACAAGATCCAGTCCAACTCGTTGGCCACCGTCAGGTGGCAACCCTCGGTCAGCGCATCTGGCGGCAAGCCCAACATCCGCATCGCCTGGGCGTCCACGGCCCGTTCTTGATAGTGCGCCGCGCTGAGACTCGTCATCGGTCAATTCTCCCGGAATCGTATTTTTTCAGTTTAACACCGGCTCGCATCAAGCGCGTCGCGCGTGGAGATCCGACGTCGCCCGGCTGGATTGACTCACGATCCAGCGGATGCGCGCCATCGCCAATGGCTTTCCGGTAGCGGTTTGCAATCGGGTCGGTTTCGAACCCGACCCATTCGGCCAGACCGCTGGCGCGCAATTCTGGGGCGGCAGCTTCGTCGTCGACCCCAAGGCGAATGGCTCGGCGTCGCTCCGTCCAACCAGCCGGCCACGCTGGCGGTGGAGCTGGATTTAAACCGTTCCAAGCAGGCGCGGCGGGGTCTGGCCCTATCCGCGCGACCGGCGGATCGACGCTTATGAGGGGCTGCTGGAGCGGTATCTGGATCGCTGAAGGGATGCGCAATGGGGATGCGGGTGTTTGCCGTTGTGCGCTCCGAAGCACCACGCGGGCGAGGAACCCCATCCCTCCCGAATTTAACCGGGTCGAACCTGTCCTATGAACTGGTTGAATAAACTGGTTGAATGTATCCTATGGTTTGTCGCTTGAAGTTGCTCGAAACTGCGCAACGCTACCGATCCCGTGCATGCCACGCCACCCAAGCCAGCCGCTTCCCAGAATTCCGCGATACGGATTATCCGTATCTCTGAAGGCCTGGAAACCGGCTGATCCGTCAACCCGACAGACTTTACCCACGTAACCCTTAATCATCCGACGGGCATCATGCCGAGGAGCCGAAGTATGGAGATCATCAAAACAGACGTTGCCATTGTCGGCGCGGGAGGGGCGGGGCTGCGCGCCGCCATCGCGCTCGCCGAAACCGACCCAAAGCTTCGCATCGCATTGATTTCAAAAGTCTATCCGATGCGCAGTCACACCTGCGCCGCCGAAGGCGGCGCCGCGGGCGTCATCAAGTCCGACGATAGCCTCGACCTCCACTTCGGCGATACCGTGGGTGGCGGCGACTGGCTGTGCGACCAGAACGCGGTCGAATATTTCATCAACGAGGCTCCCAAGGAGTTGCTGCAACTGGAGCACTGGGGCTGCCCCTGGAGCCGCGAGCCGGATGGTTCGGTGGCGGTGCGGCCCTTCGGCGGGATGAAGATCAAGCGCACTTGGTTCGCCGCCGACAAATCCGGCTTTCACATTCTGCACACCCTGTTCCAAACCTCGCTCAAGTATCCAAGCATCCAGCGCTTCGACGAGTATTACGCCACCGATTTGCTGGTGGACGACGGGCGCTGCCAGGGTCTCGCCGCGCTGGAAATCCGCAGCGGCGAGATGAAGCAGTTCCAGGCCAAGGCCGTGATCATCGCTGCCGGTGGTGCGGGCAAGATGTTTCCGTTCACCACCAACGGCGCGATCAAGACCGGCGACGGCATGGCCCTGGCCTATCGCGCCGGGGTGCCGCTCAAAGACATGGAGTTCGTCCAATATCACCCGACGGGGCTACCCAACAATGGCATTCTGCTGACCGAGGGCTGCCGGGGCGAGGGTGGCATCCTGGTCAACAAGGATGGGCGACGCTATTTGCAGGATTACGGCATGGGACCGGAAACGCCGGTCGGCCAGCCGGTGCTCAAAACCATGGAACTCGGCCCGCGCGACCGGCTGAGCCAATCGTTCTGGCACGAGCAGAAGAAGGGCAACACCGTCTCGACGCCCTGGGGCGACTGTGTGTTGCTGGACATGCGTCATCTGGGCGAAAAGAAGATCAACGAGCGCTTGCCGCTGGTGCGCGACCTGTGCATCAGCTATCTGGGCATGGACCCGGTCAAGGAACCGATCCCGATCCGCCCGGTGGTGCATTACTGCATGGGCGGCATCCATACCGACATCAAGGCCGCGACGCCGGTGCCGGGGCTGTTCGCGGCGGGCGAATGCGCCTGCGTCAGCATCAACGGCGCGAATCGGCTGGGTTCCAACTCCCTGACCGAACTTCTGGTGTTCGGGCGGCGGGCGGCGTTGAGCGCCATCGAGCATCTCCAGTCCGGCTTGCCCGCCAGCAAGGACGCCGCGCTATCGGCCCAGGCCAAGGCATCGGAGGATCGCATCCGCGCCCTGTTCGATCGGAGCGCGGGCGCGGAAACCGTCGCCGGGCTGCGCAAGGAAATGATGCACACCATGGAGGAAAACGCCGGGATTTACCGCACCGGCGAGGAACTGCAACGGGCGTGCGAGAAGATCGCCGAACTGCGCCAGCGCTACGCGAATCTGGCACTGACCGATAAAAGCAAGGTCTTCAACACCGACCTGATGCAGGCGCTGGAACTGGGTTCGATGCTCGACTGCGCTGAAACGGTTGCGGTCGGCGCGCGGGATCGCCAGGAATCGCGCGGCGCGCACCAACGGCTCGACTTCACTGCGCGGGATGACCAGAACTTCCTCAAGCATACCCTGGCCTATCACCATCCCAAGGAGCCGCCGCGCATCGAGTACCTCGATGTGGTGATCACCAAATCGCAGCCCGGTGTCCGTGATTACTCAGGAGCCAAGAAATGAGCGAAGAACGCCAAATCCAACTGGAGGTGCTCCGCTACAACCCGGAGACCGATAGCCAGCCCCGGTTTCAGACCTACACCGTGCCGTGCGTGAACGAATGGGTCGTGCTGGATGCGCTGAACTACGTCAAGGAAAACCTGGATCCGACCCTGAGCTATCGCTGGTCGTGCCACATGGCGGTCTGCGGCAGTTGCGGCTACATGATCAACGGCGAACCCAAGCTGGGCTGCAAGGCGTTCATCCACGAGTACGGCGACCACATCCGGGTCGAACCGCTGGCGCATTTCCCCATCGAGCGGGATTTGGTGACAGTGGTCGAGGATTTCATCGCCAAGCTGGCCAGCGTCAAGCCGTACCTGATTCCCAAGGAAGACAAGCCGATCAGCGCCGGCGAGTTCAAGCAGACGCCGGCGGAACTGATGAAGTTCAAGCAATACACGCTGTGCATCAACTGCATGTTGTGCTACGCCGCCTGTCCGCAATACGGTCTGGTTCCGGAGTTTCTCGGTCCGGCGGCCATTTCCATGGCGCATCGCTACAACCAGGATTCCCGCGATGGCGGTCGGGATCAGCGCCAGGAGGTGGTCGCCTCCGACGAGGGGGTGTGGGAATGCTCGTTCGTGGGGGCCTGCTCC
>Ga0209573_1003084_pt1 | contig 19359 bp, 17 predicted proteins | sample TNRBio252014_DNA_FD_185870 | JGI IMG/M metagenome (GOLD analysis project Ga0209573, IMG submission 185870) | Wastewater treatment Type I Accumulibacter community from EBPR Bioreactor in Madison, WI, USA - TNR Reactor_6/25/2014_ DNA (SPAdes)... | ecosystem: Engineered > Bioreactor > EBPR >...
CTGTTCGGCCTGAATGCCGCGCAGCTGGCGATGGCCCAGGGCATCGCGCTGTCGGTCGGTGCGGGCAGCATGGAATTCCTGCAGGACGGCGCCTGGACCAAGCGCATGCACCCGGGGTGGGCCGCGGTCGCAGGCTTCATTGCGGCGACGCTGGCGCGGCACGGCTTCAAGGGCCCGCGCGCCACCTACGAAGGCCGCTTCGGCGTCTTCAACAGCTACCTCGGCCCGCTGGCCAAGGACTGCGACCTGGGCCTGGCCACCGCCGGCCTGGGCGAGGTCTGGGAACTGGACAAAGTCACGGTCAAGCCGCTGCCGGCCTGCCACTTCACGCATGCCTGTGCCGACGCGGCGGCGATCCTGCGCGATCGTCACGGCCTGCACGTGGCCGACATCGCGTCGGTGCGCGCGCTGGTGCCCTCGGAAGTCGTGAAGACCGTGTGCGAGCCGGTGGCGACCAAGAAGCGCCCGCAGAACAGCTACGACGCGCAGTTCAGCATCCCCTATACCGTGGCCACCGCGCTGGCCAAGGGCCGCTTCGGCCTGGCCGAACTCGACGACGCCGCGCTGCGCGACGAACAGGTGCTGGCGCTGGCCGCCAAGGTCGAGTACGAGATCGACCCCGACTCACCGTTCCCGACCTACTACTCGGGCGAAGTGGTGGTGACGCTGAACGACGGGCGCGAACTGCGGCACCGCGAGCACATCAACCGCGGTGCAGCCGAGCGGCCGATCAGCAACGCCGATGTCGAGCGCAAGTTCTTCGAGAACATGCAGCTCGTCACCTCCACCGCCCGCGCCGCGCAGGTTCGTGACCTGGTGCTGGCGATCGGCCGCGACAGCGCCGCGGTCGATGTCCAGCGCGGCCTGGCCGCACGCGGCTGAAACCCCTTGATCGAACGCCCCATGACCACCGACCCCGAACAAGAAACCCTGATCCTCGACGCCATCGACCGCTTCCTGAAGACCGAGGTGCGGCCGCACGTCAAGCGCCTGGAGCAGGCCGACGAGTACCCGGCCGAGATCGTCGAGCAGATGAAGGCGATGGGCCTGTTCGGCGCCGTCATTCCCACGGAGTACGGCGGCCTGGGCCTGTCCACGGCCACCTACGCCGCCATCGTGGCGCGCATGGCCTCGGTTTGGATGTCGATCTCGGGCATCATCAACTCGCACCTCATCATGGCCGCGACGGTGCTGCGCAGCGGCACCGACGCACAGAAGCGCGACCTGCTGCCGCGCTTCGCCAGCGGCGAGCTGCGCGGCGGCATCGGCCTGACCGAGGCCGACGCCGGCACCGACCTGCAGGCCATCCGCACGCGCGCCGTGCGCGACGGCGAGCACTACGTCATCAATGGCAGCAAGACCTGGATCACCAACAGCCTGCACGGCGGCTGCCTGGCGCTGCTGGTCAAGACCGACCCGCAGGCCGAGCCGCGGCACAAGGGCATGAGCCTGTTCCTCGCCGAAAAGGGCCCCGGCTTCATCGTCACGCGCAAGCTGAAGAAGCTGGGCTACCGCGGCATCGACACCTGCGAGCTGCAGTTCGACAACTACCGCGTGCCGGCTGAGCGGCTGGTCGGCGGCGTCGAAGGGCGCGGCCTGCAGCAGGTGCTGTCGGGGCTGGAGCTCGGCCGCATCAACGTGGCGGCGCGCGGCCTGGGCGTGGCCACGGCTTCGCTGCACGATGCCGTGGCCTATGCGCAGCAGCGCAAGACTTTCGGCAAGCCGATCTGCGAACACCAGGCCATCCAGCTCAAGCTCGGCGAGATGGGGACCAAGGTCGAGGCCGCGCGGCTGCTGGTCGAGGCCGCTGCACGCGCCTACGACCGCGGCGAGCGCTGCGACATGGAAGCCGGCATGGCCAAGTACTTCGCAACCGAGGCAGCGATGGACAACGCACTGGAGTGCATGCGCATCCACGGTGCCTACGGCTATTCGCCCGAGTTCGACGTCGAGCGCTACTACCGCGACGCGCCGCTGCTGCTGATCGGCGAAGGCACCAACGAGATGCAGCGCATGATCATCGCGCGCCAGCTCGTTCAGCGCCACCCGGCTTGACGCCGCGAAGGGCCCGGCATGTCTGAATGGCGCGGGGTGCTGGTGCCGGTGGCCGCGATGCTCGCGGCCCAGGCCCTGCTGTCGATGGCCACCGTCACGCTGCCGGTGCTGGCGCCGGCCGCCGCCGCCGAGATCGGCGCGCCCCTGGCGTGGATCGGGCTGTTCGTGGCCATCATCTACGCCAGCGGCATGGCCTTCGGCCTGGCCAGCGGCGCCCTGGTGCGGCGCTGGGGTGCGCTGCGCTTGGCTCAGCTGTGCCTGCTCAGCGCCGGCGCTGGGGTGGCCCTGCTCGCCACCGGGCAGGTGGCTGGCGTGGCCGTCGGCGCGGTGCTGATGGGCACGGGCTACGGGCCGCTGAATCCGGCCAGTTCGCACCTGCTGAACCGCGTCTCGCCGCCGCGCCACCTGTCGAAGATCTTCTCGCTCAAGCAGACCGGCGTGCCGCTCGGCGGTGTGCTGGCCGGAGCGCTGTTGCCACCCCTGGTGCTGTGGGGCGGGTGGCGCCTGGCCGCGCTGTGCGTAGCCGGGGCCTGTGCGCTGTTGGCCGCCGCGCTGCAGCCGCTGCGTGCCGGCTTCGACGTCGACCGCGCGCCGGCCACGCGGATCGGCCTGGCCAGTCTGGCGGAACCCGCCCGCGTGGCGCTGGCCGACCGCGCCGGCCGGCCCCTGGCGCTGAGCTCGTTCTTCTTCGCCGCGCTGCAGCTGTGCTTGGGCACCTACCTCGTCGCCTACCTCACCGCGCAGCAGGGCTACGACCTGGTGCAGGCCGGGCTGACCCTGGCCGTCACCCAGGGCGCCGGCATCGCCGGGCGGCTGCTGTCAGGTGCGCTGGCCGACCGCAGCGGCCGGCCGCGCGTGGTGATGGGCGCGATGGGCTGCACGATGGGCGTCTGCGCGATCGCCTCTGCCTTTGCCGGCCACTGGCCCACGCCGCCGCTGCTGCTGCTGTATGCCGTGTTCGGCGCCAGCGCTATCGGCTGGAACGGCGTGTACCTGGCGGAGGTGGCACGGCGCGCGCCGGTCGGTGCCGTCAGCGCGGCCACCGCGGCGGCGCTGTTCGTGACTTTCGCCGGCGTGCTGGCCGGGCCGCCGGCGTTTTCGTTCATGCTCCAGTCGGGCCTGAGCTATGGCGCGGCCTTCGTGGCCGTGGCCGCGCCGGCCCTGTTGTGCGGCCTGGCCCTGCTGCGCTCGCCGCGCCCTGCGACTGGATGAGCCGGCCAGGTGCCGGGCCGCACCGCTTTTTTTCGCACCCATTCGATCGAAGACTGCACATGGAATCGATGATTTCCTACCCCCGCCCCGATGGGCAATCCGTCAACGCCTATCTGGCCGAACCCGAGAGCGGCAGCGGCCCGGGCGTGGTCGTGATCCAGGAATGGTGGGGACTGAACGATCAGATCCGCGGTGTCGCCGACCGCCTGGCTGCGGCCGGGTATGTCGCGCTGGTGCCCGACCTGTACCGCGGCAAGTCCACGGTCGAGGCCGAAGAGGCGCACCACCTGATGAGCAGCCTGAAGTTCGGCGAAGCTGCCACGCAGGACGTGCGTGGCGCGGTGCAATTCCTGAAGGCGCGCTGCCCGAAGGTGGGTGTCACGGGCTTCTGCATGGGCGGCGTGCTGACCCTGATGGCACTGGCCAACGTCCCCGAGGTCGATGCCGGCGTCGCGTGGTACGGCTTCCCCTCGCCCGAGCACCTCGATGCCGGCAACATCCGTGTGCCGCTGATGGGGCACTGGGCGACGCAGGACGCCGCGTTCGCGATCGCCACCGTCGATGTGCTGGAGGAGAAATTCCGCGCCGCGAAGCTCGACTACACCGGCCACCGCTACCTCGCCCACCACGCCTTCGCCAACGAGACGGCGGTCGGGCGCGGCCGCATCCCCATCACCCAGTACGACGCCGCCTGGGCGCAGATGGCCTGGGACCGCACGCTGCGCTTCTTCGGCCGCCACCTCGGCTGAACCTTCGGATTCTTCGTGCAGCCAACACACTTGCTGAGCGGTGTCGTCGTCGTCGACTTCACCCAGTTTCTCGCCGGCCCATCGGTCAGCCAGGCCATGGCCGAACTGGGGGCCGAGCGTCATCAAGATCGAATCGGCCCCCGGCGGCGACCCGGGCCGCTACCTGCCGCTGCAGCGCGACGGGCGCAGCGGCTACTTCGTGCAGCAGAACACGGCGAAGCAAAGCCTGTGCGTGGACCTGCGGCAGGCCGAAGGCAAGGCGCTGGTGAACCGCTTGCTGCAGCGCGCCGACGTGCTGGTCGAGAACTTCTCGCCCGGCGTGATCGACAAGCTCGGCTTTGGCTGGGACGCGGTGCACGCGCTGAACCCGCGCCTGGTGATGGCCTCGGTGTCGGCATTGGGGCAGGACGGGCCGCTCGCGAAGATGCCGGGCTTCGACTTCACCGGCCAGGCCTATTCGGGCGTGGCCAGCATGGCCGGCGATGCCGACGGCGCGCCGGCGCTGATCGGCGTGGCGGTCGGCGACCTCGGCACCGGGATGAGCGCACTGGCCGCCGTCTGCGCCGCGCTGTACCACCGCGAGCGCGGCGGCCAGGGCACGCGGGTCGAGGTCTCGCTGCTCGACTTCCTGTTTCGCAGCCACGAGGCCAACGTCGAGATGCACACGCTCAGCGGCGGCAGCATCAAGCCGCACCGCAGCGGCTCGCAGTCGACCGCCTACGCGCCGGTGGGCTACTACAAGGCGCGCGACGGCTACGTGAACCTTGTCATCCCGGGCCCGATGTGGCCCAAGCTGTGCGAGGCCATGGGCCAGCCCGGCCTGGCGACCGACCCGCGCTTCAAGACCAACGAGGACCGCGTCGCCCACCTGGCCGAACTGGTGGTGATCATCGAGACCTGGATGGCGGGCTTCGACGACGTCGACGCGGTGGTGACGCACTGCGCGGGCTTTCGCCTGCCGGCCGCGCCGGTGCTGTCGGTCGAGCAGGCCGTCAAGCACCCGCAGTTGGCGGGGCGGGGCACGGTGCGCACCGTGGCCGACCCCATCCTCGGCGAGGTCACCATTGCCGGCCAGCCGATCCGCGCGCATGGCTTTGCCCACCACACCGGCAAGCCGGCGCCGCTGCTGGGCGAGCACAACGCCGAGGTGCTGAAGCGCCACCTCGGGCTGGGTGACGCCGACGTGGCGCGGCTGACGCAGGCCGGGGTGCTGGCGTCGGCGCGGATCTGAGGCGCCGCGGCGCGCGCAGGCTCAGCGCGCCGGCGCCGTCTGCCGCGCGCTCGGCCGCTCCAGCAGGCGTGCCGCCCACCCGGCCACGGCCGGCGGCGGCGTGATCTCCATCAGGGGGAGGAACTGCAGGAACGGCGTGTAACACAGGTCGGCCAGCGAGTAGGCATCGGCCACCAGGTACGAGCGCCCCGCGAGCTGGGTCTCCAGAATCGCCAGATGGTCCTCGATCTCGGCCTTGGCGAGCGCCATCGCTTCGTGGTTCCAGCGTGCCGGCGGCAGGAAGCGCCTCGGGAAGATGACGATGCCGGCCTGGCGTGCCATCTGAAGGTCGCACAGCTTCATGTGCATCGCCACCAGCGCGCGGCCCTGCCTGTCGGCCGGCACGAGCGCGGGCGCCGGGAAGCATGCCTCGAGGTAGTCGAGGATCGCGGTCGACTCGCTGAGGACGAAGCCGCCATCCACAACGTCGGCACCCGCCCATACGGGTTCAGCGCACGGTAGGTCTTGCTGCGATGCTCGCGCGCGGCCATGTCGACCAGCACCTTTTCATGCGGGATGTTCTTCTCGATCAAGGCCTTCGTGACGCGGCGCGCGAAGGTGGAATCAGGGTGGTGGTGGATCGTGATCACGAGGATCTTGCCGTTCGACGTGAGCGGGAAGCCGCCGACGATGCGCACTTTACGCGGTACCTTGTAGTCGGTCCTCAGGGGCTTGCACACGCGACTGTCGAAGGCCGAGGCGGTCACGGTGGCCCCGCGCGGCGCTCCTTGCGCGAAGCCCTGGGTTGACAGCCGCCCTGGTGTGTCGCAACATTAACCAAACGAACGATTGTTTTTACTTCCGCGGCGGCGCTTCTGCAAGCCGCGGCGGGTGCCGAGCCTGCCGGTCCCGTTAGACGCACGTAACACACCACCGATGTCCTCCCCCCTGCTTCGCACTTCGCGCTCGGACAGCCGCTTGCAGGGTCTGCTGGACGTGGCCGCCAGCCTGTTCGCGCAGCGCGGCTACGCCGCGACTTCGATGCGCGACATCGCGCTGGGCGTGAAGATGCTGCCGGGCTCGGTCTACTACCACTTCGCGTCCAAGGAAGAGCTGTTGGTCGCCGTCTACGAAGCCGGTGTCGTCGAGCTGGACGGCGCCGTGCAGGCGGCCCTCAAGCCGGGCGCCGAACCCTGGCTGCGGCTCGAAGCCGCCTGCCTGGCGCACTTGCAGACCGTGCTCAAGAGCAGCGACTACGCGCAGGTGCTGATCCGCGTTCTGCCCGAGGACGTGCCGCCGGTGGCCGAGCGCCTGCGCACGCTGCGCGCCGGCTACGAGCAGGTGTACCGCGAGCTGGTGGCCGCCCTGCCCCTGCCCGCAGGCACCGACCGGCACGCACTTCGATTGATGTTGCTCGGCGCGCTCAACTGGGCGCGCTTCTGGTTCGATCCGCAAGGCCGCGAGACCCCGCGCGCCCTCGCGCGCAAATTCGTGGGGCTCCTGAAGGACGCACAACATGAAGCATGAACGCCCGCCCAAGGTCATCGTCACCAAGATCGGCTTCGACGGCCACGACCGCGGCAGCCGCGTCATCGCCGCCTGCCTGCGCGATGCCGGCATGGAGGTGATCTACACCCCGCCGTGGCAAGAGATCCCCACCGTCGTCAAGCTGGCGATGGAAGAGGACGCCGACGTCATCGGCATCTCGTCGCTGGCCACCGACCACCTGATCGTGCCCAGGCTGATGGACGCGCTGCGCGCCGCCGGGCTGGCCGACATCCAGGTCATCGTCGGCGGCATCGTGCCCGCCAAGGACGAGAAGGTGCTGCTGGCGGCCGGCGTGGCACAGGTCTTCCACCCCGGTGCTGCGCTCGACGACATCGTCACCGCTGTGCGCGCGCTGGCCACCGCGCGCCACGCCAAGCAAGGAGCCGCTGCATGAACAAGCCCGTCCCCCAAATCGCCGCAGCCGACCTGCCGCAGGCCCAGGCCCGCTGGGAGCAGGAGTTCGCCGCCGGTGCCGGCCGCCCCGAGCCGCTGCGCAACCGCTCCGGCGTCGAGATCAAGCCGCTGTACACGCCGCGCGACTGGTCGGGCGCGGCCTATGCCGACAGCCTGGGCTTCCCCGGCGAGTACCCCTACACCCGCGGCATCTACCCCACGATGTACCGCGGGCGCAGCTGGTCGCAGCGTCAGCTTATCGGCCTGGGGGTGCCCGAGGACTACAACGCGCGCGTCAAGGAGATCCTCGCGCTCGGCGGCTCGGCGCTGTCGCTGATCCCGTGCAACTCGGTCTTCCGCGGCTACGACGCCGACGAGGTGCCGGCCGAGCTGCTGGGCACTTGCGGCACCGTCATCAACCATGTCGGCGACATGGAGCGTGCGCTCGACGGCGTGCCCATCGGCGACCTGTCCACCGCGATGAACGACCCCTCGCCGTTCACGCTGCTGGCCTTCGAGCTGGCGGTGGCGAAAAAGCGCGGCGTGCCCTGGACGCGCATCACCGGCACCTCGAACCAGAGCGACTGCATCTCGCACTTCGTCGCCAACCACATGTTCTTCCGCATCGCGCTGCAGGGCGCGCGGCGCATCGTGGTCGACCACATCGCCTTCGCCAACGAGCAGGTGCCGGGCTGGAACCCGCTGTCCATCGTCGGCCAGCACATGCAGCAGGCCGGCGCCACGCCGGCCGAGGCGATGGCCTTCACGCTGTGCTCGGCGATCCAGTACGCCGAGGACTGCATCGCCGCCGGCATGGACCCCGACCGATTCCTGCCGCGCTTCACCTTCTTCTTCGACATCTCGGTCAGCCTGTTCGAGGAAGTGGCCAAGTTCCGCGCCGGGCGCCGCGTCTGGGCCAAGCTGTGCCGCGAGCGCTTCGGCGCCAAGGACCCGCGCTCGTGGCGCTTCAAGTTCCACGGCCAGACCTCGGGCGTGGATCTCACGCGCCAGCAGCCGCTGAACAACATCGCGCGCGTCACCACGCAGGCCATGGCCGGCATCTTCGGCGGCCTGCAGTCGCTGCATACCGACGGCTACGACGAGGTCTTCTCCACCCCCACGACGGAGGCCGCGCGCATCGCCGTGGCGACGCAGAACATCCTGCGCGAGGAAGCCCACCTCACCGATGTCATCGACCCGCTGGGCGGCTCGTATTACGTCGAGACTTTGACCGACCAGATGCAGCAGAAGATCGAGGCCATCATCGACCTCATCGACGCCGCGGGCGGCATGTACAGGGCGGTCGAACAGGGCCTGGTGCAGAAGATGATCGGCGACTCGGCGCTGGCCTTCCAGAAGCGCGTCGACGCCGGCGCGGAGACCGTGGTCGGTGTCAACAAGTACACCGTCGAGGAAGACCCGGCCGACTACCCCGCGCTCGACTACCCGGACCGCGCCCGCATGGACGCCTACCTGACCCGGCTCAAGGCCTTCAAGGCCGAACGCTCCGCTGCTGCGGTGGACAAGGCGCTCGCTGCGCTGGCCGCGGCCGCGCAGTCGAAGCGGGACAACGTGTTCGCCCAGGTCGTCGCCGCGGCCGAAGCCAGCGCCACGCATGGCGAGATCTGCGCCACGCTGCGCCGTGAACTGGGCTTCGGACAGCCCTTGACGATCGTTTGATGAACGCCGAAACGAACCCGCTCCAAGCCATCCTGGCAGGCGACCGGCGCGCGGTGGCGCGCGCCATCACGGCGTTGGAAAACGACAGCGACAGCGCGCACACCGTCCGCGCCGGGGTGGCCGCGCACGTGGGGCGCGCGCATGTCGTCGGCGTCACCGGGCCGCCGGGGGGCGGCAAGTCCACTCTGGTGTCGGGCCTGATCAGGCAGTTGCGCGCGCGCGGCCACACGGTGGCGGTGGTCGCGGTCGATCCGTCCAGCCCCTTCACCGGCGGCGCCGTGCTCGGCGATCGCGTGCGCATGGGCGAGCACCAGGCCGACGAAGGGGTGTTCATCCGTTCGCTGGCCTCGCGCGGCCACCTGGGCGGGCTGGCACGCTCGGCCACCGACGTCGTCGATGTCTTCGATGCCGCCGGCTACCACACGGTAATCGTCGAAACCGTGGGCGCCGGGCAGTCCGAGGTCGAGGTCACGCGCATCGCCGACACACGCCTGGTGGTCTGCCCGCCGGGGCTGGGCGACGACATCCAGGCCATCAAGGCCGGCGTGCTGGAGATCGCCGACGCCTTCGTCGTCAGCAAGGCCGACCTGCCCGACGCCCAGCGGACCGAGAACGAGTTGCTGTCGATGCTGACGCTGCGCCGCGGCCCGGCTGCCAAGCCGCCGGTTCTGCGCACCATCGCGACCACTGGCGAAGGCTTGCGCGAACTGGTCGACTGGCTGGAACGGCGCACGCAGCGCGGCAGCCGCCACGCCGCCACCGAGGACCGCGCCGCGCGCGACCTGGTCGCACGTTCGATCGCCGCCGATGGCTATGGCAGGCATCTGGGCTTCGAACTCGTGGCTGCGGCCCGCGGCACGGCCACCGTGCGCATGCGGGTCGGGCCGCAGCATCTGAACTTCAACGGCCGCTGCCACGGCGGCGCCATCTTCTCGCTGGGCGACATGGCGCTGGGCCTGGCCTGCAATTCGCACGGCACGATCGCCGCGTTGATCGACGGCAACATCAGCATCTCGACCGGCGTCGAGCCGGGCGACTGGCTGGTGGCGCATGCCACCGAGGTGTCGCGCTCGCGCAAGGTCGGCGTGTACCGGGTCGACGTGAGCCGCGCCAGCGACCAGGCGCACATCGCCTGCCTGTCGGGGACGGTCTACGTCACCGGCAAGCCGGTGCCGGTGGCAGTGACGGGCGAGCGGCCAGGCCTCGCTTTGAACTGATGGCCCGCCCGCCGATCCGTCTGTTCAAGCGTGCCCTCGCCGCAGGCGCGCGCGCCGAGGCCTGCGCACCGGCCGCGGCGGCGGCACAGGCCAGCGCGCTGGCCTTGCTGGCACGCAGCGTTGCCATGGGGCACCGTCGCCTGGCCTTGCTGCGGCTGCTGGCTGCGGTGCGTGTCCGTGCCCTCATCCCGGCGACCGACTGGGCGTATTGCGGTAAGGTTGCATCGCAGGCGGCGGACGAGGCCCTGCGCGACCTGTTTGCCGAGGCCGAGCAAGCCGTGGGCCTGGGGCACGGCAGCGCCCGAGGCGCTGATGCCGCCCCCGCACGCCACGCCCGAAGCCGCTCACATCGGCTGCCAAGCCCACACCACTTACCGGAGAACTCGATGGACAAGCCCGAAATCTATGTCGTCAGCGCAACGCGGACCGCCATCGGAAGCTTTGGCGGGGCACTGAAGGACGTGCCCCTGTCGCAACTGGCCGGCACGGCGGTGCGCGAGGCCATCGCCCGCTCCGGCACCGACGCCGCCAGCATCGGCCACGTGGTGCTGGGCAACGTCATCCCCACCGAGCCGCGCGACGCCTACCTGTCGCGCGTGGCTGCCATCGAGGCCGGCATTCCGAACGAGACGCCGGCGTTCAACGTCAACCGGCTGTGCGGCTCGGGCCTGCAAGCCGTCATCTCGGCGGCGCAAACCCTGCTGCTCGGCGACGCCGAGATCGCCATCGGAGGTGGCGCCGAGTCGATGAGCCGCGGGCCCTACCTGCTGCCTGCCGCACGCTGGGGCGCGCGCATGGGCGACGCGCCCATGACCGACTACATGCTCGGCGTGCTGCACGACCCCTTCCATGCCATCCACATGGGCATCACGGCCGAGAACGTCGCTGCCAGCGCCGGCATCACGCGCGACATGCAGGACGCGCTGGCAGTGGCCAGTCAGCAGCGCGCGGCCCGCGCCATCGCCGAAGGCCGGTTCAAGAGCCAGATCGTCGCCGTCAGCATGACCACGCGCAAGGGCACTGTGGTCTTCGACACTGACGAGCATGTGCGCGGCAACGTGACCCTGGAGCAGCTGGCGGCCATGAAGCCGGCCTTCAAGAAGGACGGTTCGGTGACGGCCGGCAATGCCTCGGGTTTGAACGACGCCGCATCGGCCGTGGTTCTGGCCACGGGCGCCGCCGTCCAGGCGCGCGGGCTCAAGCCGCTGGCTCGGCTGGTGGCTTACGCCCACGCCGGCGTGGACCCCAAGCTGATGGGCCTGGGCCCGGTGCCGGCCTCGCGCCTGGCCCTCAAACGCGCCGGCCTCGGCGTCAACGACCTCGACGTGGTCGAGTCCAACGAAGCTTTTGCAGCGCAGGCCTGCGCCGTGACGCGCGCCCTCGAGCTCGACCCGGCCAAGGTCAACCCCAACGGCTCGGGCATCTCGCTCGGCCATCCGGTGGGCGCCACGGGCGCGATCATCACCACCAAGGCGCTGCACGAACTGCAGCGCATCCGGGGGCGCTACGCGCTGGTGACGATGTGCATCGGCGGCGGGCAGGGCATCGCCGCGATCTTCGAGCGCACCTGACGCGGCCCGCCCAGGCGCATGCGCCTGGGCGGCCTTGGCCTACAGGAACTCGGTGCCGCCATCGACCATCAAGGTCTGTCCCGTCATGAAGTGGCTGTCGGCCGACAGCAGGAAGGCAATGGTGCCGACCAGGTCAGCGGCCTCGAGGTTGCGTTGCAGCGCCTGACTTCCGGCAATGGCCTTGGTGACCTGCTCGTGTTTGGCGCCGAAGTAGCTGGTCGTTCCCTCGGTCAGCACCAGCGAGGGCGCCACTGAATTGACGCGGATCCAGTCGCGCCCCAGTTCGCGCGCCAGGCAGCGCGTGATGCCGATGACCGCCGCCTTGGACACGCCGTAGTCGATGGCATACGCCATGCCGTGCACGGCGGCCAGCGACGAGATGTTGACGATGCTGCCGCCGCCGGCCTTGCGCATCTGCGGCACGGCCGCCTTGCACATCTGCCAGATGCCCTTCACGTTGACGTTCATCACCGCGTCCCACTGCTTCTCCTCGATCTGGTCGAAGCGGGCGCCCTTGATGTCGGCGTACAGCGCGGCGTTGTTCACCAGGCCGTCGAGCCGGCCGAACTCGGCCACGGCCGCCTCGACCGAAGCCAGGCAGGACGCCATGTCGGTCACGTCCAGACGCAGGGCCACGGCGCGACCGCCTGCGCCGCGGATCGCGGCAACGGTCTCGTCACAGGGCCGCAGGTCGCCGCACACCACCCCCGCGCCCTCGGCGGCGAGCCGCTCGGCGAAGCCTCTGCCCAGGCCGCGCGCGGCGCCGGTGACGATGACGACTCGTTCCTCCATTCTCATGCCGTGTCTCCTGTTGGGGTGGTGTCACCGACGGTCTGCGCCACGGTGCGCTGAAAGTAGGCCAGCGCGGGCTCGTTGCGCCCGTAGGTGGCATGGGTCTGCGCCCCGGATGCAAAACCGCGCTGCATGCCTTCGCTGGCCGGAAAGTCCTCTGCGCAGACGGTACGGATCGTCAGGTCCATGTTGCGCTGCCAGTGACGCCGCGCGCTGTCGGAGTCGACCGGATTGGGCACGTGGAAGTCGAGGTACATGGTGCACTCGTCGACCTTGCCCGCCGTCGGGTAGACACGCCAGGTCTCGACATGGTCGACCTGCACGACGAAGACCGTGTTGGGGAACAGCACGTAGACGATGGTGTGGTGGGGGATCAGGTCCCACTCGCTTTCGGGCAGGCCGCGCTGGCTCTCCAGGCTGCGCCGCGGCAGCACCTCGCGCAGGTGCAGGCCGAATGGTTTGAACAGACACAGGTTGGGGTGGAAGAGCGGCGCCACCGAGTCGCGATGCAGCACGCTGAAGTGGTAGCTCTCGAGGAAGGTGTCGATGACCAGCTTCCAGTTCATCTGGCGCTGGATCTGGCGCGTCTCGTAGTGGTGGTAGCCGGCCAGGCCGAAGGACGCGAACTCGGCGTCGAGTTCCCCCAGGAAGCCCTGGGCATCGATCTCCAGGCCCTCCGGGCCGACGCTGGGCTGCACCCACAGCATGCCGTGGCGTTCGGCCAGCGGCAGCGGCGCCAGGCCGTAGGCGGCCTTGTCCACACCGGGAAAGTTGCGCTGGTCGGGAATGCCACGCAACTCGCCTTCGAGGCCGTAGGTCCAGCCGTGGTAGGGGCAGAGGAAGTTCTTCTGCCGACCGCAGCCTTCGGCCAAGCGTGCACCACGGTGCCGGCAGACATTGTGGAAGGCCCGCGCCCGGCCGTCCTTGCCGCGCACCACCAGGATCGGGATGCCGCTGAGGTCGTCGGTGAAGTGGTCACCCGGCTGCGGGATCTGGTTGGACAGGCCCATCAACAGCGGGTACTTGCGGAACAACAGCGCCGACTCGCGCGCCAGGCGCTTCGGGCAGGTATAGGCCGTCACCGGGTTGAAGCTGACCGCGTCGGCCAGATCGGTGGTGCCGGCGTCGATGTGGGCGAATGCCTGGCGCATCAGCGCCACCTGTTCGTCGTGGTTCATGGCGTTTCCCGATGTACTTGCGGGAGCGAGATGTTAGTTTATCGAACGTACGCTAGGTAGACTACAGATCAAGCGACATATCAATCTACGGTGGGCCCGTCGCATTCCTGCGCCGGCCGGCAGTTCAGGCGAGTGGCCTGCGCGGCCAATACCGGCAACGGAGGAAACATGCTCAGACGCCAAATCTCGGCGCTCGCGCTGCTTGCGCTGGCCTGCTTGGCCGATGTTCACGCGCAGACCGCCGCAGACCTACCCTTCGAAGCCGATTCGTTTCATCGTGCCCTATGCCCCCGGTGGCAGCACGAGCCAGGTGGCGCGGCTGGTGGCGGCCAAGTTGACCGAGAGTTGGGGCCAGCAGGTGCTGGTCGACAACCGGGGCGGGGCCAACACCGTGATCGGCACCGACGCGCTGGCGAAGTCGGCGCCCGACGGCTACACGATCGCGCTGCACACATCGACCCTGGCCACCTTGCAGCACCTGCTGCCAACGCTGCCGTTCGATCCGATCAAGGATTTCGCACCAGTGACCACTCTCGTCACCACTCAACTGGTGCTGGTCCTGCATCCGGCGGTGCCGGCGAACAACCTCAAGGAATTCATCGCCCTGGCCAAGGCCAGGCCCAACGAGCTGAATTTCGCCGCGGTCGGCACTGGCAGCTCGACCCACCTGGCGGGCGAGATGTTCAAGAGTGTGGCCGGCGTGAAGATGCAGCATGTGCCTTACAAGGGGACGGCACCGGCGCTGACCGATCTGATCGGTGGCCAGATCCAGCTCAATTTCGATACGCCCATCACCTCGCTGCCGCACATCCGTGCCGGCAAGCTCAAGGCGATCGCTGTGACTGGCAAGACGCGCCTGGCCAGCATGCAGGATGTGCCCACGTTCGCCGAAGCCGGTCTGCCCGAGTACGACTTCCAGTTGTGGTTCGGGGTACTCACGCCGGCCGGGACACCAAAGGACATTATCAACAAGCTGGCGACCGAGATTGCCAGAATCCTGGCGCTGCCCGATGTGAAGGAGAACTTGACGGCGCAGGGGATCGATCCTCAGAGCATGGGACCCGAGCAGTTCGGCGCGATGATCAAGAACGACATCGAACGCTACGGCAAGGTCATCAAGGCTGCCGGGATCAAGATCGAGTAGACGACGCCCCAAATCAAACTAACACCTGTTCGGTTGCTATACTGTCGGACCGGCGCCCGGGGGCGCTCTCACCGGCAAAAGGAAGACCATGGATCTCGAACTGAAAGACAAATCCGTCATCGTCACCGGCGGCGGCTCCAACATCGGCCGCGCCATCGTGCTGGCTTTCGCCGGCGAAGGCGCGCACATCACGATCGGCGATGTCGACACCGCGCAGGCCGACAAGACCGCCGAATTCGCAACCAAGCTCGGCGCCGCATCGGTTCAGGTGATCAAGACCGACGTCACCAGCCTCGAGCAGGTGCAGGCCATGTTCAAGGCGGCGACCGACAAACACGGCCGCGTCGACGTGCTGGTCAACAACGTCGGCTGGGACAACCTGATGTTCTTCACCCAGACGACGCCGGACTTCTGGCGAAAGGTGATCGACATCAACTATGTCGGCGTGCTGAACTGCACCAAGACCGCGCTCGACCTGATGGTCAAGCAGAACGGCGGCGCCATTGTCTCGATCAGTTCCGACGCCAGCCGCCAGGGCGAGCCGCGCGAGGCGGTCTACGGCGGCGTGAAGGCGGCGGTCAACAGCTTCATGAAGACGATCGCCAAGGAGAACGGCCGCTACGGGATCCGCTGCAACGTGGTCTGCCCCGGCGTGACCATTCCCGCAACGACCGACGAGGTCGGCGGCAACAGCATGTGGAGCAAGGCCGACAGCATGTTCACGCCCGAGCAGTTCGACAAGATCGCCAAGTCGCTGCCCTTGCGCAAGGTCGGCCGGCCGCAGGACATCGCCAACGCCGTCGCCTTCCTGGCATCGAGCAAGGCGGGCCACGTGACCGGGCAGGTGCTGTCGGTCTCCGGCGGCTACAGCATGATCGGCTGAGAGGCAAGCCCATGAGCTACCAGGACATCGTCTACGAGGAGCGCGACCAGATCGCCTACATCTCGATCAACCGGCCCGACGTGATGAACGCGTTCCGTGGCCAGACGGTCGAGGAGATGCTGCACGCCATGATGAAGGCGGGCTGGGACAAGAACGTCGCGGCGATCGTGCTGGGCGGCACCGGAGATCGCGCTTTCTGCACCGGCGGCGACCAGTCGGCCCACTCCGGCCAGTACGACGGTCGCGGCACCGCGGGCCTGCCGATCGAGGAACTGCACAGTGTGATCCGCGACGTGCCCAAGCCGGTGATCGCGCGCGTGCAGGGTTACGCCATCGGCGGCGGCAACGTGATCGCGGTGCTGTGCGACATGACGATCGCCTCGGACAAGGCGGTGTTCGGCCAGGTCGGTCCCAAGGTCGGCTCGGTCGACCCCGGCTGGGGCACGGCCTATCTGGCGCAGGTCGTCGGCGAGAAGAAGGCGCGCGAGATCTGGTACATGTGCCGGCGCTACAGCGCACAAGAGGCACTGGCCATGGGGCTGGTCAACGTGGTCGTGCCTCACGCACAACTTGATGCCGAGGTTGCCAAGTGGGGGCGCGAGATCGTCGAGAAGAGCCCGACGGCCATCGCCATCGCCAAGCGCTCGTTCAATGCTTCGACCGAAAACATCCGCGGCATCGGCAGCCTCGGCATGCAGGCGCTCAGCCTGTACTACAACACCGACGAGTCCAAGGAAGGCGTGCGCGCATTCCTGGAAAAGCGCAAGCCGGACTTCCGCAAGTTCGGCGCTGGCAAGGCCTGACGCCAGGGCGATCGGCGGCGGCGGGGCCCTCCCCTCCGTCCGGCAGCACGCTGGATGGCGGGTTTCCCCGCAAGCGGGCTAGCCTAACTACCGTTAGATTAGCGACCGTGGAGCAGCTTGGCTGCGCCCTCGATGCCGCCGCAGGGCGGCGCGCCAACCGGAACCGCCGAGCCGCCTCATCCTGATGCTGACCCTGACCAATGTCCAGATCGTCTATGACAACACGATCGAAGCCGTACGCGAGGCGTCGCTCGCGTTGGGCCAGCAACAGATCGTCGCCCTGCTGGGTGCCAACGGCGCCGGCAAGTCCACGACGCTGAAGGCCATCAGCGGCGTGCTCTACCCCGAAGACGGAGAGGTCAAGGGCGGCCAGATCACCTTCGAGGGCCAGCCACTGACCGGCATGACGCCCGACCGCATCGTGCGCGCCGGCGTCGTCATGGTGCCCGAGGGCCGGCGGCTGTTCGACCAGCTCACGGTCGAGGAGAACCTGCTGATGGGCGGCTACACGCGCTCGGTGGCCGAGTCCAAGCTCGGCCTGGAGCGCGTCTACGCCACGTTCCCGCGCCTGACGCCCAAGCGCACTACGGTTTCGGGCTACCTGTCCGGCGGCGAACAGCAGATGGTGGCCATCGGCCGCGCACTGATGTCGGCGCCCAAGCTGCTGATGCTCGACGAACCCACGCTCGGGCTGGCGCCGCAGATCTGCGAGGAGATCTTCGCCATCGTCACCCGGCTGTGCCGGCAGGACGGGGTGAGCATCCTGCTGGTCGAGCAGAACGCGCAGATGGCGCTGTCCATCGCCGACAACGGCTACATCATGGAAAACGGCCGCGTCGTCCTTGACGGCCCGGCCGACAAGATGCTGCGCAACGAAGATGTGCGCGAGTTCTACCTTGGCTTCGGCGAGGGCGGCTCGCGCAAGAACATGCGCGAAGTGAAGCACTACAAGCGCCGCAAGCGTTGGTTGTCATGAGCCACCTGCGGCGGAGCCACTGAAGTGAACGACATCCTCCTGCAGATCGAAGGCCTGTCCAAACGTTTCGGCGGCGTCGATGCCGTGGCCGGCGTCAGCTTCCACGTGCGGCGTGGCGAGATCTATTCGCTGATCGGTCCGAACGGTGCCGGCAAGACCACCACCTTCAACATGATCAGCAGCGTCGTGCGGCCGAGCGGCGGCACGGTGCACTTCGAGAGCCGCGACATCACCGGCACGGCCTCGCACCGCATGTCGGCCATCGGAATCGGCCGCACCTTCCAGAACCTGGCCGTGTTCAAGCATGCGACCGTGGTGCAGAACCTGCTGGTCGGCCGCCACTGCCACATGCGCAGCAATGTCTTCGATGCGGCCTGGTTTTTCGGCCGCGCCCGGCGCGAGGAACTCGAACATCGGCGCAAGGTCGAGGAGATCATCGACTTCCTCGAGATCGAGGACATCCGCGACATGCCGGTGGGCGCCCTGTCCTACGGCATGCAAAAGCGCGTCGAACTCGGCCGCGCGCTGGCGACCGAGCCCAAGCTGCTGCTGCTCGACGAGATGGTCTCGGGCATGAACACCGAAGAAACCGAGGACATCGCGAGATTCGTGCTCGACATTCGCGACGAACTCGGCATCACCGTGCTGATGGTCGAACACGACATGGGCATCGTGATGGACATTTCCGACCGCATCTGCGTGCTCAACTTCGGCCGCAAGATCGGCGAAGGCACGCCGGCCGAGATCTCCGCCAATCCGGCGGTGATCGCCGCTTACCTGGGCGGCGCACAGGCGGCAGCATGAGCAATCTCCAGCACAAAGCCCTGCACGAAGCCCTGCACAGCGGCAACCATACGTTGCCCAAGCTGCTGCAGCACTGGGCCCGCACCACGCCCGACGCGCTGGCCTTCCGCGAGAAGGATCTGGGCATCTGGAACCGGATGAGCTGGCGCCACTACCACGACACCGCGCGCCGCTTCGCGCTGGGCATGTTGACGCTGGGTTTCCGCCGCGGCGACCGCCTGGCCATCGCCAGCGAAGACACGCCCGAGTGGATGTTCGCCGACCTGGGCACGCAGGCCATCGGCGGCGTGGTGGTCGGCATCTACCCGACCAACCCCTGGCCCGAGCTGCAGTACATCGTCCACCACTCGAACAGCCGCTTCGTCGTCTGCGGCGACCAGGAGCAGGTCGACAAGGTGCTGGACGCCATCGCCAAGCACGAGGTCGGCCTGCCCGACGTCGCCAAGATCATCGCCGTCGACATGAAGGGCATGCGGCTGTACCCGCGCGAGATGCTGATGTCCTTCGAGGACGTGCTCGAACTCGGCGACCAGTACGCCGCGGCCAACGCGGAACAGGCGCGCGCCTTCGACGACGGCATTGCCGCCACGCAGCCCGACGACACCTGCATGCTCGTCTACACCTCGGGCACCACCGGACCGCCCAAGGGCGCGATGCTGTCGCACCGCAACCTGCTCGTGACCACCGACAAGCTGCGCAGCCATTTCGCGCTCGACCAGCACAACATGCAGGTGCTGTGCTACCTGCCGTTGTGCCACGTGGCCGAACGTGCCTTCTCCACCGTCATGCACATGATGACCGGCGGCGTGGTGAACTACGCCGAGTCGATCGACACCGTCTCGGTCAACCTGCGCGAGATCGCACCCACCGTCTTCCTCGGCGTGCCGCGCATCTGGGAAAAGCTGCAGCAGGGCATCGTGATGCGCATGCAGGACGCCACGCGGCTGCAGCGCTGGGCCTTCGAGCGCTGCTTTGCCGCGGGTAAGGCCCTGTTCGAGCGCGTCGAGCAGCGCGGCGGCCAGCGTAATTGGGGCGACCGGCTGCAGTTCACCCTGCTGTGGTTGCTGATGTTCCGCAACCTGCAGAAGTTCGTCGGCCTGGACCGCATGCGCTGCGGATTCTGCGGCGGCGCCAGTGTCTCGCC
>Ga0209573_1003085_pt1 | contig 19358 bp, 19 predicted proteins | sample TNRBio252014_DNA_FD_185870 | JGI IMG/M metagenome (GOLD analysis project Ga0209573, IMG submission 185870) | Wastewater treatment Type I Accumulibacter community from EBPR Bioreactor in Madison, WI, USA - TNR Reactor_6/25/2014_ DNA (SPAdes)... | ecosystem: Engineered > Bioreactor > EBPR >...
GTCATCGGCCTGGCCGGCAACACGGCCCTGCCGCTGGCGATCCACGCCGAAGACCCCGACGGCGGCCAGGCCCTGCTCGGGGCCGGCCTGTCGACCCACTGGGGCCCGGCTGAAATTGCCTTCGGCTATCGCGGCCGTATCGGCGAATCCTACAGCACTCACCAGGGGGGCGTTGAGGTCACCGTCCACTTCTAGAGCATGATGGTTTTTGTTGGCACCACGAAGCGGTTCCAACAAAAAGCTGAATCATGATCGCGCTGTTATCTGGAGCCTGATTCACGGCATCGGCGGAATCGCGAAGCGATTCCACCTCAACCGATCAGGCTCTGGGGCGCGGCATCGAAGCTGAAACGAACAGAGGCCCCGTCGGCGCGATCCGGCGGGGCTTTTTCGTTGGCCCCGACGTCACCCGAAACGACGACGGCCCCGCCTCGCCGGGAGACAGGGCCGTACGAAGAATCTGGAGCGGGTGAAGGGAATCGAACCCTCGTCGTCAGCTTGGGAAGCTGGCCGAAATCGTTGTGGCGCAAGGGGTTGGGTGTAAACCGCTCCGACTTTTGGTCGTTTGGGATCAACCGGTTAACTGCGCTGCGTAAACCGGAAGTCCTAGAAATCTGGAGCGGAGGATGACCCTGGTGCCCTATGTGAGCGGGTCTTCAGAACGCTTTCCCTTATACCCCGGCACCCTCTTGACCATGTTCATTTCTTCCTACACATATGAGGCGACGAAAATGAACATGGGGCTTCGTCGTGACGCGCATCTTCCGATCTACCTCCATCGAAGTCGCCAACCGGCTGGAACAGCTCGGGTGGACCCGCGAGGAACTCCTCGAAGTGGTCGATGCGATGGTCGCGTCGCGGAACAGTTGCACCGACAATGATCCGTCGTCAGCCCCCGGCTGGATGTCTTGGAAGGACGGCACACGCCGCCTCAGGGAGATTGCTCGACCGAAGGGCCTCGAGAAGAGTGAAGCTGACCAGATCCCCTGGGCAGTCGATGTCGAGCGCGGCATCCGCTTCGCCGTGAGCAACACTGACAACGGAACCGGCCTGCCCTATCCGCGCCAGCCGCAGAACCGAAGCAAGAAGGGGCCGGCGACCGACAGGGCGATCTCGTCCAATCAGGGTTGCCTGTTTGACTTCGATGACATGCTGGGAAAGGTCGTGCCGCTCTCGATGGCTGGCCGCCAGCCCGGCATCGTCGTGTCTTGGTATCTGTGCGTCTACGCCGAGGGCGATGAGGTGCGCGCGGAGCTGTCGTGCCCAGCGGCCTTGGAGGGCGGTTTCTTTGCTGGATTTTTGGAGCGCATCGTCTTGATCGGCTCTGATCCGGGCGATGGCATCACGCGTCGTAGAGACGATGACGACGGTCCGGAGTATGAGATCCCCGTCACTCGTAAAGCCCAGTAGCGTCCATGCGTTTCAATCCAATGCGGCTCAGCATTGCCCGGAAGCGGCGGTTGCTGAACAAGAAGGGATTCGCCGAGCTGATCGGCGTCGCCCAGCACACCAGCGTCCGTTGGGAAAAGGGAGAGAACGAGCCTTCACCAGAAAACGTCGAGGCCTTTGCCAAGGCGCTCAAGTTCCCGGCGGGGTTCTTCTACGGCGATGACCTGGATGAAGCGGCATCGGCGAGCTTCCGGAGTCAGACCAGCATGTCGGCTGGCATCCGAGACGCGGCCCTGGCGTCGGGCTCAGTGGGGTTCCTACTGTCTGACTGGATAGAAGAACGGTTCGACCTCCCGGTCGTCCAAGTGCCTGACCTTCATCTCTACGATCCCGAAGGTGCAGCGCGCGTTCTGAGGTCAGAGTGGGGACTAGGCGAGAAGCCGATCTCCAACATGCTCCACCTTCTCGAATCCAAGGGAGTTCGCGTCTTTTCGCTGGTGCAGAACACGATCAAGGTGAACGCCTATTCCCTATGGCGCTCCCAGAAGCCTTACGTGTTCCTGAACACCTTCAAGAGCGCCGAGAGTAGCCGCTTCGACGCCGCGCATGAGCTCGGTCACTTGGTTCTTCACCAGGATGGCGGACATGTAGGTCGCAAGGCAGAGGACGAAGCCAACCAGTTCGCGTCCGCCTTCTTGATGCCTGCTGCTGATGTTCGAGCAGTACTCCCTCGTGTCGCCTACGCTGCCCAGCTCATTCAGGCGAAAAAGCGCTGGCGCGTGTCGATGGCCGCTCTTGCGTATCGCATGCACAAGCTCGGCTTGATCAGCGACTGGAAATACCGGGACTTCTGTATCGAGATGTCCACGCGGGGACACAACAGGACTGAACCAGAGCCTATCGAGCGCGAGATGTCGGTGGTTTGGGAGAAGGTCCTCAAAGCGCTCTGGGCGGAGCGGACAACGCAGGCCCATATCGCTCGTGAGCTTCAGGTGCCGGAGTCGGAGATCAACGAGCTGATCTTCGGGGTGGCCGCAAAGGCCCTAACGCCACCGGACAAGGGCGATAGGCTCCAGGTAGTCGCGTAACTCCCTGGGTGCCCTGTAAGGCTAACGAGGTGGACCCTAGGTTCATGCCTAGGATCGCTTCGACGCTATCTTGCTGCCTAACAGGCGATGCGTCGGCCTTACCCCCACCCTCGCCCGTAAGCCTTGCTATGTAAGGATTTCGACAACCCATTTGCCACGGCTTGGTTGACAAATCTTGCTGCCTGTCAACTTGCTCAAGTAGCCGGAAGAACGCTGACACACACCCCTTGGCTGCCTCGCCCGATCTATTACATTTGCTTCAACGTCCGTTGAACCAAATGTAAGGGTCATGCAGAAGCGCTTTGTTTCCTACTATCGGGTCTCAACGAAACGTCAGGGCGAAAGCGGCTTGGGGCTGGATGCCCAAAAGGAAGCCGTGCGCCGGTTCATCGGCGATGGTGATCTGGTTGCTGAGTTTCAGGAGGTAGAGTCTGGAGGGCGTGATGACCGCCCAGCTCTTGAAGCAGCGCTGCGTGAGTGTCGCCTTCGGCGCGCGACCTTGGTGATCGCCAAACTCGACCGACTAGCCAGATCTGTGGCGTTCATTTCCAGGCTGATGGAGGACAAGGTCGATTTTGTCGCCGTCGATCTCCCTCACGCCAACACCTTCACAGTTCACGTCATGGCGGCTTCTGCTGAGTTCGAGCGGAAGATGATCTCCGAGCGAACCGTCGCCGCCTTGGCCGCCGCTAAAGCGCGAGGTGTGCGTCTGGGTGGAAAACGCGCGGGGCATGACATCCGGCATTTTTCGGGACTGGGAAGAAGCCGTTCAATCGCGTCACGCCAGGCTGATGCGAAGCGATTTGCCGACGACACGACACCCGTCGTTCGCCAGGTCCAGGCGGAAGGAACGCGGAGCTTGGCCGGGATAGCCGACAGCCTGAACCTGAGAGGAATCCCCGCCCCTCGTGGCGGTTCATGGTCGGCGAACCAGGTGCGACGACTGATGACCAAAGCTACACCGAACCCTTAGCGAAGCCATATAGATGCTCGTTCAGGTTATATTATCGCTGGCGGCTTGATTTTCAGAAAATTTGCTGTATCGCGCGCCTCCACGCGCATACGTCCACGCCTTAGATTACATAGATAGGTAGAGATGTTTTTCCTTTACTAGTCCTAAAAGTGACGGCATCCCCTCTGCCGACCTGCGGTCGGATCTCCGGGGATGCCGTCACTGCTCTTGATTTTGAGCGTCTATTCGGCCATAATATTTGCAGGTCGGACGCGGCCCATTCAACCCGGATCCAGGTTCGGGCCTAGAGGCGGTTTCCGCCCTTCCTCTTTCTCAGACCTATTCATGCCTGTCCAAACTCCCGGGACCTACGGTTCCGTGCCGCTTCCCGAAGCCTTAGGGAGCGCTCTTCAGTTCATCATGAAGAATGTTACCTGGTCGATCTCGACCGAGGAGTCGCCATATCGGGTTCGTGGCGACTACCAGTTCGACCATTACCTCGCCGGCGATGTTTGGTCGTTTCCCGACAGAGCGCGCCAAGCCGTGCTCCGGGCTATCGTCAGCGTCACGGAGAACATCTCACCGTCCCACGACGCACTCGTTCGAAGGCATGCGAGCGGAGATCTGGAAGCACGCTTGAGAGGGCGCGCTTACGCTCAAGTCTCCCGGGCTATCGACAAGGGTGGTTACAAGGCTGTTTGCGATCTCATCGCCGGTCGGCTGCCAGATTGGTTTGCACCTCCTACACTGACTGAGGGCGCTGCCGATCACGAAGCTTGGTTGATCAGCGCTTGGCCCCAAGGGTGCGCCACCCCTGACTCCCGGGAGATGCAGAAAGCCGTGAAATACGCATTTGGGCAGAAGTGGGAGTTCATGAAACGAGGGCCAGCGAGTGCGTCGTTCGAGATCCGTGAGTGCTACAGATCAAAGCCGCACTTTGCCGGGACACTGGTAGACACAGACGCTAATCGCGCTCGAACTTCCGTTTTTCAATCCATCGGTTTGTGTGCGTTTCTCCTCGATGAGGCAGATTGGCTGGCCGGCCCTGAACGGTCGCGCGTCATGTTGAGACAACAGATGTTGGACGCAGTGTCCTCAGGCGGTTTTCAAGGCTTAGTCCGGTTCGGCCAAGCACGCATGATGGACGCGGATAAATCCGACCCGTTTCGCGCTTAACACCGTCATGCAACCCGGCGGCGGCCTGCACCTAAGCTTCGACGGCGGTATCTGCACAGGCTATGCGTCCATCCCATCCAAGTAGCCGGCCCAGGCTCGACGGCCTTTATTGGTGACAACCACCCGTGTGTTCCGCTTGCGGTCAATGAACGAGCGCTCGGTCTTGATCAGGCCTTCCGCTTCCAGTCGCTGGATGTGGGCCGACAGCAGGTTGTTCGGGACCTCTAGGGCGGTCGCCAGTTCGACGAAGTCTGCTGAAGATCGGTCGGACAAATAGGCCATGACGCCCGCGCGAACGCGGTGGTCGAAGGGGCTGCTCAACGGTGCTGGGTCCACATCAGATAGGCCGCCGGAACGAACGCCAGCGTGAGCAGCGAGAGCGCCGCGAGGAGTAGGAGTTCAGTGGTGTTTCCGATGATTGCTGCCGCTATTGCGGCGGCGAAGCTGGATACCGCGACGATCAGGAGAAAGCGCTTGTCAGTCGACAAGGCCGACACCCACCAGGCCGCGCCCCAGAGTGTCAAAAGGATAGAGGGCAAGAACAGGCCGGTGTAAACCGCATCGCTGGGCGGCTCGTGTTGGGTGTATAGGCGCAGCGCCGCGAAGATCGTCACCAGGCTGAAGAAGGCTCCAGACCACGCCGCGCTCGCCGTGCGGCTGAGGCCACGGCCCCGGCTTGATATTAGACGCCACAGCGTCCACGCGGCGGTGAGCAGAAAAGCGATGTGCGCCGCCAGCGGCGCGTAGTGCGACCACGGATAGAAGATGCCACCGCCATCCGGCGTCCCATCAATCACGAGCGAGCCGTAGATCAGCAGGAGGCACAGTCCGTAGGCCAAGCCGAACACCGCCATCAGGGGAAGGAAAGGCGCTGGCCCGCCCCGCCCCGCCTGGGCCAGACGCTTGAGATAAGACAGGTCAGCCGAAGCCGTGGACTCGTGCATGGGAACCTCCGTTGTGATTACTTTGCATATAGAAGTTATCACGTCACTACCGCTATTGCTGTCTGGCGTGGTTTGGCACCAAATCGTTCTCGGAGGCCGCGCATGTTTTCCCCGCTGAGAAACCCTGCTTATCGTCACCTGTTCTTCGCCCAGGTCGTCGCCCTTCTCGGCACAGGCCTTGCGACCGTAGCTCTCGGCTTGCTTGCCCATGACCTCGCCGGGGCGAACGCGGGCGAGATCCTCGGGGTCGCCCTGTCGATCAAGATGATCTGCTACATCGGCGTCGCGCCCTTCGCCTCGGCGATAGCGGCGAAGCTACCGCGCAAGACGCTGCTGGTGCTGCTCGATCTGGTGAGGGCCGGGGTGGCGATCTCGCTGCCGTTCGTTGGCGAGGCCTGGCAGGTCTATGGGCTGATGGCGGTCTTGTATGTTGCGTCCGCCGCCTTCACTCCGGCGTTCCAGGCCATGATCCCAGACCTGCTGGAGGACGAGGCGGAGTACACCAAGGCCCTGTCTCTCTCGCGTCTGGCCGCCGACCTTGAAAGTGTTGCAAGCCCGGTTCTGGCCGCCGTCCTGTTGTCGGTGATCGCCTACAACGACCTTTTTGTGGGGACCGCACTCGGGTTTGTCCTGTCCGCCGGCTTCGTGGTGACGGCGGTGCTTCCGGCGCCGTCGCAAGCGCCGCCGCGTCCTTTCCTTCAGCGGCTGACCGGCGGCTTGCGTCTGTTCGCCCTAACGCCGCGCCTGAGGGGACTGCTGGCCGTCAGCCTGGCGACGGCTGCGGGTGGGGCCATGGTCTTCGTCAATACCGTGGTGCTGGTCCAATCGGTCTTTGGCCTGTCCGAACAGGCGACCGCCTGGGCTTTGGCTGCTTTCGGCCTAGGATCGATGACCGCCGCCTTTACCCTGCCGCGCCTGTTGGACCGCGTTCCTGATCGGACAGCTATGGTCGCAGGAGCGGGGATCATGACAGGCGTGCTGGTCGTCGGATCTTGGCTCGCGAACAGCTACCCGATGCTGATCGGCCTGTGGGTCGTCATGGGCTTTGGCTATTCACTCACCATCACGCCTGCGGGCCGTGCGCTGCGTCGGTCGTCAACGGCGCAGGACCGCCCAGCCTTGTTCGCGGCTCAGTTCGCTCTGTCCCATGCTTGCTGGTTGATCGCCTATCCAGTCGCGGGCCTAGTCTCGGCGCAGGCCAATCCTCAAGCCGCTTTTCTGGTGCTTGCCGTCCTGTGCGGACTCGGAGCCGTTCTAGCTCTGGCGATCTGGCCGGCTCACGATCCGCTCAACCTTGTCCATCGACATGATGACCTATCGCCGGACGACCCGCATCTGAAGGAACATACGTTGGACGAACTAGGGGAGGCTCACGCCCACCCCTTCATCATCGACGATCAGCATAGGCGATGGCCGAATACGAAGGGGTGAGCGTCAAGCGTCAGCCGATCCTGCGGATTTCGGAATATTCGCCTTCTGTCGTCAGAGTGATCGTCACGGTCTCACCGGAGCGATTGCGCCAGAACCAGCCATGCCCTCCCGTAAAAGCCGCAGTCAGGTCCCCGGTTTCGCTCTGTGAGGAGCCGCGACCATAGCCGTAGTAGTCCAGGCCGGGACGGTCGCCGTGGACATCGAAGTTGATCGCGCCGCCGCTGCTTCTCCAGGTGAAGCGGGTCCGGGCCCCTTCGTTCATGGCCAGCTTGATCTCCAGCCCCTGGTCGGGGGCCAGCTCAAAGACGGTTTCATCCGACCGCACCTCGCCGGCCACCGTCGGTTCTTCGGATTGGCTGTCAGCGCCGGCGATCACAGTCGTCTGTTCAGCCGCTGCGGCGTCCAAGGCCGCGTCTGCGTCGGCCTCGCGGGCCAGCTGTTGTTTGATCCTGCCCATTTCGGTCAACCCGAGAACTGAGCCGATACGAGTCGGATCGACGCCGTATTCGGCAGGCAGAACGACCGTGACCAACAGACCGGTCGCCACGGCAAGCGCGATGCCGGTCGATTTCAGGAGCTGTTTGGTCGTGGGAAGTTCGGATTCGGTGGGTCGGTTAGCGTTGTACATTTCAGGTCTCCGATCACATGACGAAGAAACCGACGAGCTGGTAGCCCGTCAGGATGAAGCCGAGCGTCATGATGACGACGTTGGCGGTGTAGGCGTGCTTCCAGAAGCTGTCTGATCGACGCCAGAAGCCCATCAGGATGAGGATCGCGCCCAGGGCCAGAAGCTGGCCGGCCTCGACGCCGATATTGAAGGCGATGAGATTGCCGATCAGTCCGTCGGACGAGAGCTGGAAGTCCTGAAGCTTGGTCGCCAGTCCGAAGCCGTGGAACAGCCCGAAGATCAGGGTGGCGGCCTTGGTGGATGGCTGGAAACCGAACCAGCGCTGGTAGGCCCCCATGTTGTCGAGCGCTTTGTACACCACGGACAGGCCGATGATCGCATCTACGAGGTAGCTGGAGACGCTGATGTCAGTCAGGACACCCAGCAACAGCGTCGCAGAATGCCCGATGGCGAACAGCGTCACATAGATGCTGATGTCCTTCATCCGGTAGAGGAAGAAGATCACGCCGAGCAGGAACAGCAGGTGGTCGTAGCCGGTGACCATGTGCTTGGCCCCCAGGTAGACGAATGGCCAGAACAGGAAGCCGGTCGTTTCCTGGATGTAGCCCTTGTCCCCTTCGGCTACGCCGTGGGCGAGGGCCTGTGTCAGCAGGCCCTGGAGGAAAAGGAAGCCGATCAGCATTAAAGCGAACGACCAACGGGAACTCAGCCACGACCATCGGTCATGGCGCACAACAGGCGTCATAGATTTCCTTTCGGATTGGAGGGGGAGAATGCAGGGGGTGTCAGGAAGCGGGAGCGAACCCAACGGCGTACCGGACGCTCCCACAGGCCGTGCATGAGGAAGGCGGCGATCAGAGTCAGGATCAGAAGCGGTCCGACCTCCCAGAGAGAAAGCAGGTAGCCGCTGTCCTGGCCGGTCAGCATTCCCATGCCGTTCTTCCAGACGACGAGCATGGGCAAGTGCACCAGATACAGGGCGTAGGAGGCTTCGCCGGCTTCCAGCAGCCAGGGATGACGAAATGGCTGATCCGCCTCCGTCCGAGAAAGATTCGCCAAAGCCAGAATGACCAGTCCGGCTACAAGGACGATGAGCCGCTCATCGCCTGCTACACTCATCAGGGTCAGCAGCGTAGTGACCGCTAACCCAGCGGCGGCTATCGCTGTTCCCCGCTTCGGGCTCAGACCTGAACCCAGCTGATACAATCCAATTCCGTACAAAAACTCCGGCAGGATTCGGAGAATCCCGAGATTGTTTTCAGCGTGAGTAAGCTGTGCGCTGAACTGCGTCCTGTAGAACGAGTCCAGCGCCAGGAAGAGAACCGCCGCCACGCTGATCGTCGCCCAGGGCGACCGCCGAGCCCTGAGCGCCATCCAGCCGAAAGCCGGGAAAAGCAAATAGGCGCCCCACTCCGCCGAGAGCGACCACGATGGGCCATTCCATTCATTAGGCAGGCCCGCTGGAAACCATGAATGGATCAGGGCGGCTGCGGAAAGCCAGCCGCTGACGGTATACAGGTCCGCCTGAAAGCTTTGACCCAGCATCATCGCCAGGATGGCTAGACCTCCCATAAAGGCGAGCATGGCGATGTGAGCCGGATAGATGCGGGCGAAGCGCGCAATCAGGAACCGTCGATGGCTATAGGAGCCGCTTCTCACCTGCTTTCCGTAAACGTGCGCGAGCACAAACCCCGACAGGATGAAGAAGAAGTCCACCGCCAGCCGCGACCGCTCGATCAGGCTGAACCCAGAGGCGTCCTCAGGGAGCATATTGACCTGATAGTGGAAGATGACGACGCCTAGAGCCAGGAAGAAGCGGACGCTTGTCAACGCCGGCAGATGCTCGGGGTAGGCAGGCGTCAGCACAGCCGCTTTGGCTGTGCTGACTTTATCCCTGCGCCCCTCGGATCGAGGGGCCATCGTCATACCCTCCTACGGAACGGCCTGAACGGAACATGATCCAGCCAGGCCCGGCGAGGCCGGTCGGCAGACGTGTCACGCTCATGCACCAGACTGTAGAGTGCAGGCAGCACCAGCAGGGTTAGTAGGGTCGAGGAAATGATCCCCCCGATCACCACCGTCGCCAGTGGGCGCTGCACCTCCGCCCCAGCCCCGACGTTGAGGGCCATGGGCACGAAGCCCAGGCTGGCGACCAGAGCCGTCATGAGCACTGGGCGCAGGCGTGTCAGAGCCCCTTCACGGATGGCCTGTCGGTAGGGCTTGCCCTCTTCTATCAGGCCGCGAATGAAGCTGACCATGACGACGCCGTTGAGCACGGCGACGCCGGACAGGGCGATGAAGCCCACCCCCGCCGAGATGGACAAAGGCATATCGCGTAACGCAAGCGCCGCCACCCCGCCCGTGAGCGCCAACGGCACGCCCGAGAAGACAATGGCGCTGTCCTTGAGCGACCGGAACAGGGCGAACAGCAATCCGAAGATCAGAAGCAGGACCATCGGGACGACGATCTGAAGTCGCTTGGCTGCCGAAATCAACTGTTCGAAGGTGCCTCCGTAGCTGATCCAGTATCCCGCCGGCACCGTCACTTCGGCTCCGACTCGTTCCTGAACCTCGGCGATGAATGACCCCAGGTCACGGCCCCGCACATTGGCGGTGACGACGACGCGCCGTTTGCCGTTCTCACGGCTGATCTGGTTCGGACCGGTCTCAACCTGGATGGTCGCGATCTCTTCCAGAGGCACGAAGTCGGTCCCACTGCCCGAAGGCACCGGGATACGCAGCCGCCCAAGACTGTCGGTGTCGGACCGTATGTTCTCAGGCAGCCTGACAACCACATCGAAGCGGCGGTCACCCTCAAACACCTGTCCGGCCACACGACCGCCGACTGAAGCGGACACGACCTGTTGAACATCCTCCATGCTGATGCCGAGGCGACTCAGCGCGGCCCGGTCCGGCCTGATCTGAAGAACCGGTAGGCCCGTCACCTGCTCGACCGACACATCCTGCGCGCCCTCGATGCCGGCCACGATGGTCTCAATCTCGGTCCCTGTGGCGAGCAACTGGTCGAGATCGTCCCCAAAGACCTTGATGGCGACATCGGCGCGAACTCCAGAAAGGAGTTCGTTGAAGCGCATCTGGATCGGCTGGGTGAACTCATAGTTATTGCCAGGGATCTCGGCGACGGCGGCCTGGAGTTCGGCCAGAAGTTCCGCGCGCGGCTTTCTCGGGTCAGGCCATTCATCCCGGTCTCTCAGCATGATGAAGGTGTCCGCAACCGACGGCGGCATGGGGTCGGTGGCGACCTCAGCCGTGCCGATCTTGGCGACCACACGTTCGACCTCGGGAAATTCCGCGATCCGGCGTTCCAGAGCGGTCTGCATCTGAATCGCCTGGCTGAGGGAGGTGCCGGGAATGCGAAGTGCATGAAGCGCGATGTCGCCTTCGTCCAGATTGGGAATGAACTCCGAACCCATCCGGCTCGCGCCGAACGCCGAGACCGCGACCAGCGCCACAGCGGCGGCGACGAAGGCGACCCGGAAACGCAGCGCGAGATCAAGGGCGGGCTGATAGAAGCGGCGCGCTCCTCGCATCAGGAAACTGTCCTTCTCCTCGACCTTGCCTTTGACGAACATCGCGACCGCAGCCGGAACGAGGGTCAGGGACAGGATGAGGGCGAAGGTCAGGGCCATGACGACCGTAATCGCCATCGGGTGGAACATCTTTCCTTCAACCCCGGTCAGGGCGAAGATCGGCACATAGACCAGGGTGATGATCAGCACCCCGAACAGAGAGGGACGGATAACTTCGCTGGACGCCGATGCCGCCAGTTCGAAGCGCTCTTCTCGCGTCAACAGACGGCCTAGACGATGCTGGCTTTCACCGAACCGCCGCAGGCAGTTTTCGACGATGATGACGGCGCCATCGACAATCAGGCCGAAGTCCAGCGCGCCCAGGCTCATCAGATTGCCCGACACGCCGGTGCGCACCATGCCGGTGATGGTCATCAACATGGTGATCGGTATGACCGCCGCCGTGATCAGCGCCGCCCGGATGTTTCCGAGCAGCAGGAACAGCACGACGATGACCAGCAACGCCCCTTCGAGCAGGTTTTTCTCGACGGTGTGGATAGCCCGCTCGACCAGATCGGTCCGGTCGTAGACGGGGACGGCCCGGACGCCATAGGGCAGGGACTGGGAGGCGATCTCCAGCCGTTCGCTGACCGCCTGGGCCACCGTTCGACTGTTTTCCCCCACCAGCATGAAGACAGTCCCAAGCACGACCTCTCGACCGTCCTCAGTCGCCGCGCCTGTGCGGAGTTCTTCGCCCATCAGGACATCAGCGACATCGGCCACACGCACCGGCACGCCGTTGCGGTTCGACACGATGATTGCGCCCAGGTCTTCGAGGGATTGCGCCTGTCCCGGCACGCGAACGAGATATTGTTCGCCGAAGCGTTCGACGTAACCCGCTCCCACGTTGTCGTTATTGGCCTCTAGCGCCTCGACGACTTCCATCATGGTGACGCCGTACGCTGCGAGCCGGTCCGGCCAGGGTGTGACGTGATACTGTCGCTCGAATCCGCCGATGGTGTTCACCTCGGTGACGCCAGGCGTGTTACGCAACTGAGGGCGGATGACCCAGTCCTGAAGCGTCCTCAGGTCTTCGGGCGTATAGGGCTGCCCGTCTGGTCGGCGCGCGTTCGGATCGGCCTCCAGCGTGTACATGAAGATCTCGCCGAGCCCAGTCGCGATGGGACCGAGCTCTGGCGTGAGCCCTTCGGGAAGCTGGGAACGCGCCGCCTGGAGTCGCTCGTTCACGAGTTGCCGGGCAAAATAGATGTCCGTGCCGTCCTCGAAGACGACCGTGACCTGGCTCAGCCCGTAGCGCGAGACAGAGCGAGTGTATTGAAGTCCCGGCACCCCCGCGATGGCGGTTTCGACCGGGAAGGTGATGCGTTGTTCGGACTCCAAAGGTGAGAAGCCAGGCGCTTCGGTATTGATCTGCACCTGGACGTTGGTGATGTCGGGCGTCGCGTCGATGGGAAGCCGCTGGAAACTCCAGACCCCCACGGCGCAGGCCACCAAGATGAGTGCGAGTACGATCCAGCGAAACCGGATCGAGAGCGCGATGATGCGTTCAAGCATGGATGTCGCGCCCCCTTAGTGATCGTGGCTGGCGCTGGAGCGGTCGATGTCGGCGCGGATCAGGAACGACCCGTCCACGACGTATTCGACCCCAGGATCGATGCCGCTGAGCACCTCGGTCCATTCTGGTGTTCGGCGACCCAGTTCCAGCATCCTGACCTCATAGGTCGTGCCGAAGCGAGCGTAGACGACTGTGAAGTCCCGAAACGGCTGGAGAGCGCGCGTGCGTACGGCCAATGGAACCTGCTGGCCGCCAACCGTCACGATGCCGGAGACGCCCAGACCGGGTCGCCAGATGCCGCCTGCGACGGGCAGATCGACGTGGGCGATCATCACCTGACTGGTCAGGTCGGTGGTCGGCAGGACCGTTTCCACCGTGCCGGTGTAGGTGTGATCGCCGGCCAGGCTACGAACCTCGATAGTCTGACCCGGTCGCACCCGTTCGGCGTCACGCGGATAGAGCAGAAACTCCGCATGGAGGGCGTTGGGGTTCCCGATCATCAGCATCGGCTGGCCGCCGCCCGTGATCGAGCCGACGTTCACGTTCTTCTCGACGATGATGCCCGAGATCGGAGCCGTGATCGCGTAGGTCTGAAGGCTCTCGCTCGACTCGACACGCGCGATGACCTGACCGCGCCGGACCTGAGTTCCCAGCGCCACACTGAGGCTCATGACGCGACCAGGATAGCGGGCGTGAACCTCGGCCTGGCCTTCCGGCGTGATCTCGACTCGACCCGTCAACGAAAGGGTCTCGCCCAAGGTCGCGGGGCCGACCCTTTCGACGGTCACGCCGCCCGCTGCGGCGGCCTCAGCGCTGATGATCGTCCGCCCCTCATAGGACTCATATTCCCAGCGATGGTCTTGCCCGTCATGCCGGGCGGTGACGGTCACATCAAACGAGTGGGGCTCGTACACCACGCCCGGAGAAGCGAGGTAGTCGTTCTCGGGTGCGAAGGCGAAGCGGTCCGTCTTCGGTCCGAGACGCCCGAGCGTCATTGTCGCCTGAACCTCGCGAGGATCGACCGGACGGTCGTTCAAATAGGCGTAGAGCCGGAACAGCGGCTCAGGCCCTTCCTCAAAGATTGTGACCTCCAAGGCAAAGTCACCATCGCGCAGCATTCGGCCACGGTGCGGTCCGCGCTCATATTCTCCAGCGGCGACTTCCTCACCTTCTGGCGATTCTGACGAACGACCACAGGCGGCTACGGCAAGCGACAGAGCGATCAACGACACGGCAAAGCCGCGCCGGGATAGGGAGTAAGGTTTCATGGTTGGAACTCCAGGCCGAGCAGGTCGGCGTGCGCGCCAGTCAGCCTGTCGAGGCGGGCGCGGTTGAAATGGAAGTCTCGGAGGATGGACACTCGACGGGCGCGTAGCTCCAGCAGAGCGTTCTGGGTGGCGACAACATCGTTGTAGGAGAACCCGCCACGGGCGAACCCTTCGCGGACGAGCACAACGGCTCGCTCGGCCTGAGGAAGGCTTTCTTCCGTGATCCGCCGCACCTCCATGGCCGACGCAGCCAGGACGACCTGGAGGCGGGCGATCTCCCGCTGACGTTCCTCCCGGAAAGCCTGTAGGTCCGCCGCTGCGGCTACACCCTCGGCTCTGGCTCGCTCGATGGCGCCTTGATTTCGGTCATAGCGGCCCAGTGGGATTGAGCCGCCGACAACCAGACCGACATCCTGCCCTTCCCAAAAATGCCGCACGCCCACGCTGACCGTTGCGTCAGGGGTGGCGCGAGCCTGCTCGACCCGGACGCGGGCATCAGCGATACCCTGGTGGATGACGAATCGGGCGAGATCGATCTCAGCCGGATCACCCGCGAGTTCTCGGGCCGCACCCGTGTCCTCGAACACGGCAGGATCAAGAGCGAAGTTGGATCCCCCTTGCCAGAAACGGGCTAGCACCGCTCGCGCCAGGCGGAAACGAATCTCCGCCTGATCGAAATCAATCTGCGCCAGAGCGAGGTCCGACTCTGCGCGAGCTCCGGCAAACAGCGGGTCCCGTGCGGAGCTGACCCGTCTTTGCACTTCGGCTTGAAAGCTCTCGGCTTGGGCCAGGCGGTCGCGGGCGATCTCCAGTTCGGCCTGAGCGACGAGCGCCTCGACCCATGCGCGTTGAGCCTGCTCAAGACGATCCAGGCTACGGATGCCGGCCTCTACGGGGATGAGGCCAGCTTCCTGCCGGGCGAGCCCAGCTCGGGCAACCTGATCCCCGCCACGTTCGTACCGCTGTTCGTAGGTCAGGGTCGTTTCGGTGCGGTCGGCAATACCGCTGCCGCCAACGGAGGGCAGGTTCTCAACCATAAGGCCAACGCTGGGATTCGGTCGGACATCAGCCTGACGAACAGCGGCCTCGCCCGCACGCAGGCGCGCTTCCGTGCCGACAAGCGCCGGGTCGGCTTGTGCGGCCCGTAGGAGGGCCTCGGACAGTGTCAGGGTTTCAGGTTGGCTGGCGGAGACTTCATCAGCCTCCTGCGCAACCGACGGCATGGGCGACAGCGATGCCGCCAGGGCGAGCGCGACGACGGATACGGTCGTCTGACGCGCCCATGAACCGGCGAGGCCGGAACGGGTGAATTTCACGGATTATCTCCAAGGACAGAGCGCGCGCGGCTAAGCCACGCAGATCAAGGCGATCAGATGCGCGTCGGTCTTGGAGGCATATCGGGGCCGTCTCCGCGAAGCGTCGCGGGAATCGATTCTGTTCGCCAGGTCAGCCTGTCTCGAATGTCGATGCGGCCAGCCTGGGTGTCGAGCGACAGGAGGAGGCCGGTGTGTCCATCAGCGCCCTGATGGTGATGGCCCAACGCCATTTCGCCATCGGCCTGTTGCTGCTGATCCTGATCGTCTGCGGGATCGGCGACGTGGATGTGTAGATCATCGTGTGATCCGTCATCGTGATCGCTGACGGACACTGCTGTCCACCCGGATGCATGACCGACATCATGCCCCGCTTCCGCCCAGCCATGCCCCATGATCGACGCGGCGAACGCGACGGCCAGGCACAGGCTGATGGCGCGGATGATGCGAGTCAAAGGGATCCCCTTGAACCGCTTATGCCGCGCTCATGATTCCCCCACAAGTGCAGATCCACTATCGAACTATTAATTTGCGCACCTGAACACATGTGTGAGTGCACGACATCGGCTAACCCTCACTCAGGAAGCTTAAACGTCCAATTCCTCCGGCAAGGTCTCAAGCACCTCCCGAAACAGATCGACCTCTTTCAGCTTGAGAGCCCTAGCGAGCGCAACAAACTCAACCAGATTGATCTGCCGCTCCCGGGTCTCGATCTTCGCGACCAGTCCATGGTGAGTTTGGCCGAGCCGTCGCTCCAACTCACGCTGTGTGAGCCCCTGTCGCTTCCGCGCATCAACGAGCACGCTAATGGCCGCCTCATAGGCAGGTGACGACACCCACTTCCGCATATGCAGGGCTTTCCTCAGCTCTGCACAGGCGCTACTCCGTGATGACGATGGTGCCATTTCCGCACCAAGAGGTGAGGCGTATGATTAGTGCTCTCGCGGTCGGGCTGACCGCCGGTCTCCTGGTTCAAAGAGGTGGCGACGAACCAGCCGCGTTCGACTTTCGAGGTGCCCGACTTGGCATGACGCTCAGCGAGTTCCGGCAACTCGCATATCCCGATGATCGTCCCTTGGCGCAAGGGACGCGGGTCTATTGCTCCGACGACCCGCTGCCTGGCGCGCAGGTGTTCCAACTGATCAGGCCCAACCCGCTGGATCGCGCTATAGGAGTCACCAAGTGCGCATACTTCCGACGATCACTCGTCGCGGGTCACGAGATGTGGGATCAGATGACCGTGCTCGCGGGCGACTATCCTGGTCTCGATCACACCTATGATTTCTCCACGCTCGATGGATCGGGTGAGCCTGTTCTGTTCAGAACCACCATGCGTTTGTCGTGCTGCTTCCATGCCGTCCGTGACGGGCTCCAAGCTCGCTTTGGTCCGCCACGACCGGACGATGGTTCACAGAACCCACCGGGTTTCCACATCGTGTCCTGGGAGCGAGACGACCAGCACGTCAGCCTAACGGACCTCCCGCATGTAGGCCTAAGCCTGAGCTATCGCCTCCACTCGGTCGAGCAGGCCGTCGAAGGTCGCCGTGAGCAGGTCGTGGGTCGAGCGATCGACAGGTTCTGAGACGATCCCGGATCGTGGGCAGATAAACGCCGACAAAACAATCAGTTCATGGTGATATAGTGTTGCTTCCAAACGAGGAGCAGCATGAAGAAAACGACCGGACGACCCCGCACTTACTCCGCCTCTGCGGTTCAAACGCGACTATCACGCTGGCTGGACGCGAACTGGGACAAGCTCGGTCTGACGAACGACCAGGCCGCCGCCGTGTTCGGCTTCCGCGCACCCCAGACGATCTCGATGTGGCGCACTGGACGGTCAGCCGTCCCCTTGGCTCGCGTCCTCAAGATCGCCGAGCTACTCGCCGTCGATCCGATCCTCCTGATCGTCCTGTGGTTCGAGCAGGAGGAAACCCGCGACCCTGGGTTCCCGACAGGCATTGGTGCGCTTGTGCGCAAGCGCACTTGCACGCGGAACGAACAGGCGCTGCTGGACGCCATCCGCGCCTCCTCGAAGAGTTCGAACCCGGAATGGGGACCGGACCAGATCGCAGCTATCGTGAAGGCGGCTGGCAAATAAGCCTTGTCAGTTCCCGCTCACTATTGTATCAGCGCGGTCCCGGTCCAAAAGAAGGTCCGCCCCCCGTCAGCACACTGGCGACATCACCGGACATCTCGCATCCGAGACGCCTGGCCAAGCTCACTGAGCGGCATGCCGCTCATATCTCTGACCCTCGAAATGAAAGACACGAACGCCGTGCTGCTCAGCAGCGCGAACCCCTGGCCGCGTATGTTAACCGCGCGCGAAGCCGCCCGCTATCTGGGCTTCAAGACCACCAAAGTCCTCAAAGGGATTCCAATCAAGCCGAAGCCCCTGCACTTCCTCGGAGCCCCTAGCCGCAACCTGTTTGATCGCCACGAGCTGGACCGCTGGCTCGACCTGTTGGCCGGTTTAACGAGCACACCGCAATCGGAAGAGCTGAGCCCCTACGACAGCTGGAAGGCAGGTGCGCATGTCTAAGCGCCCCACCCTTCCCGGCATCCACAGCGTGCTAAAAACTATAGCCGATGGCTCTGTAGTTCTTTACTGCTACCGGCATCGTGGCGGACCACGCATTGGCCGGTTCGCCGGGCCAACGCGCGCTCACGCAGAACGGCAGATGAGGGAGAACTCATCTGAACTCTGGCAGGCTTACTCCACCGCTCCCAAATCGCCCGGCCCGCAGAAGGACACCTTCATGTCGGTGATTGCGGCCTACCGCGCATCCGTCGAGTTCGAGAAGCTGAAGGACAACACCAAGCGTGAATGGCGTCGGTGGCTGGACCGGATCGAGGAAGAGTTTAGCCAGTATCCGATTGCGGTCATGAACGACCCGAAGGTGAGCGCCGATCTGAAAAACTGGCTACGCCGCTGGTCTGACAAGCCGCGCACGGCTGACTACGGTCTCCAGGTCCTGAGACGTCTCCTGCGGTGGGCGGTGAAGGAACGCCTACTGAAGGACAACCACGCCTCCGTGATCGATAGCGTCTACAAGAGCGACCGATCTCATATCATCTTCGAAGAAGATGAGATCGCAGCCATCCTAGCTCGGTGCGCACCGGCGGCAGCACTAGGCATCCGACTGGCGGCGTTAACTGGCATGCGTCGAGGCGACTTGGTCGCGCTCACTTGGGATCATGTGGAAGCAGACATGCTGCGTTTCCGCACCTCGAAGAGCGGTCGGATGAGAGAAGCCGTCTACCCCCTGACCATCGCTTCAAGAACGTTGCTTGAAGAGCTTCGCAAACATCGGGAGCGGCTGATATCGCAGGGCTATGGGGTGGGCAACACTGTCCTACTCACGGCGCGTGGAAAGCGGTGGAACGCAGACTCACTCAGCCAAGCCTTCCATCGAGAACGCGATGCGCTCGGATTGGGGGAAAAGAACTTTCACGACCTTCGAGGGACTGCTGCAACGAGGTTCGTGAAGGCCGGACTATCCGACGTTGAGGTCGCCGAAATCATGGGCTGGGCACCCAGCCGCATCCATGACATCCGACGCAAATACGTAGATCGACGCAGGGTCAACGAAGCGACAGCGGCGAAGTTGGACGCCTTTGAAAAGGCGACGGCAGCCGCCTCGATGTAAACCACCCTGTAAACCAGAAGGGGCCGCGAACGCTGAAACGCTCGCGGCCCCTTTGTTTACTTGGAGCGGGTGAAGGGAATCGAACCCTCGTCGTCAGCTTGGGAAGCTGCTGCTCTACCATTGAGCTACACCCGCAGCGGCCCTGTCCTAGTGCGGCGCGCGCAGGCGGGCAACGAAAAAGGCGGCGGGTCGCCCCGCCGCCTGATGCGTCTGCCGAAACGCTGGCGCTACTGGATGCGCTCGACCGTCACCCCAGCGGCCTGCAACTGGGCCTGAACGCTGTCCGGTCCGGCCAGGTGCAGGGCACCCACCGCGATGAAGACGGTGCCGGTCCCGGCCAGTTCGTCCTGAATCTGGCCGACCCAGTCGGCATTCCGGCGCGTCAGCATCATGTCGTAGATGGCCGGATAGTCGGT
>Ga0209573_1003086_pt1 | contig 19358 bp, 17 predicted proteins | sample TNRBio252014_DNA_FD_185870 | JGI IMG/M metagenome (GOLD analysis project Ga0209573, IMG submission 185870) | Wastewater treatment Type I Accumulibacter community from EBPR Bioreactor in Madison, WI, USA - TNR Reactor_6/25/2014_ DNA (SPAdes)... | ecosystem: Engineered > Bioreactor > EBPR >...
CGGGTCGCGACCGGACCGGGCGATGCGCCGGTCAAGCTGTATTTCGGCATCCACAAGCACATGCACCAGCCCTACTACAACGCCACCGACCGGCTGTACTGGGACGGCGAGAAGGATTCGATCTTCGGCGCGCGCGGCGGCCCCTACACCCATTTCATCCCGACCGCCGTCCGCCAGTACCTCGGCGGCGGCCTGCCTCACGCCGGGCTGTCCACCAGTTGGAGCGGCTCGCTGATCGAACAACTCAACCGCTGCGCCGCCGACGGGCTGTGCGGTGGCCGGTTCGGCGGCTGGAACCACGAACTACGCGCCGTCGCCCAGGAAAAGACAGTGCTGGGCCACCCGCGCGTCGATTTCGTGGCCTTCGGCTTTTTCCATCCGCTGATGGCGTTGACCCCGGCCCGTAACATCGTCAAGCAGGTGGAATGGCATCGGGGCATCATTCGTTCCGCCTTCGGCGTCGAGGCGTCCAGCGTCATGTTCCCGCCGGAAACCGCTTTCCACATCCGCATGATTCCGGCGCTGAACCAGGCCGGGATCAAGGCGGTGATTTACGACTCCATCCACCGTTTTCGGGCGTGCCGGGACTATCCCTACGCCGGCATCAACGAAGGGATGCTGCCGCCCAATCCCGCCGAGCAGGTGAATCCGCCGGTCAACGACTGGCTGCAACTGCGCAACATCTGGGCGGGGTCCAGGATTTCGCCGAGCCTGCTGCGGCCGGAGTACGTTCAATACGAAGACCCGGACGGCCAGATTCACAAAATCATCGCGGTCCCGGCGGAGCGATACATCGGCAACGAGGACGCGCGGGGCGGCTTCGGCGCGCTGCAATATCCCGACGTGCTGGGCCAAGTCTACAACCAGATCGTGGATACCGGCAGCTTCGATCCGAAGCATCCGCCGTTTTTCCTGCTGCACTCCGATGGCGACAACCACGGCGGTGGCGCGGACAGCTATTACAACCACAACACCGGCCAACTGGTGCAGTGGTTGCAAGGCGATCCACGCTTCGAGTTGACCACGGTTCACGACTATCTGGACCGTTTCCCACCCGATCCCGCGCAGGCCGCGCACATCGAACCCGGTTCCTGGAGCGGCGCCGACAACGGCGATCCGCAGTTCATGAAGTGGTTCAGCCGTTACGACCAGCCCTACTCGCCCGACCTCAATTCCTGGGCGGTGCTGACGGCGTTCCAGAACGTGGCGCACGCGCTGGAGGACGCCATGCCCGGCAAACCGTGGCTGGACGACATCAGCCGGCTGATGCTGACCGCCGAGACCAGTTGCTACTGGTACTGGACCGGCCAACACGTTTGGGATCAACAGGTCACCAACGCTGCCAACGCCGGTTACGGGATGGTCAAAAGTGAGGTGGACGCGCTGCTGTCCGCCGGCAAGGACCAAACTGGCCCGACTATTTTCGCGCCGTGGGTCACGCCGGAAAATCCCGGCGGCAAGCGCTGGGGCCAGGGCTGCCTGCTCGACGCGCCGCGCGAGGGTACGGTGCATACCTTCGTCCACGACATCAGCGGCTTGAAGCGGGTGACGCTGGTGCTGCGCGCCGCCACGGGCGAAACCCGCATGGCGATGACCGACAACGGTCCGTATCCGTCGCAAACCGGCGCGGCCATCACCGCGAATTACTTCACCGCCAAACTGCCGGTCGGCGCGGGCGACGTGCGCTATTACATCGAAGCGGAGGACGGCAAGGGCAACGTCTCGCGCGGGGCGCTGGAGCGGGTGTATTTGGCGTAAACTTGAGGCGGCCCGGATGAATTCCAGGATATTCGTGGAAAATCCGGGCTGCTTCATCTTGGCATAGACTCGGCCATAGGCCCCAATGACAATGGCGCTGCTCGGGCAAGATGACGAAAAGACCAATGGGCTACTTCAGCTCGCGCTCAAATACCATCATAAAAAACGGTACGACGAGGCGGCCTGGCTATACCAGGAAATCATTGACATCTATTCGAAATTTTATTCTAAAAACCCGCAACTCGTTGAATATGCCCGCATCAATCTAAATAGCCTCACTCAAAAGATAGAAAATCTGCACCCGGTCAAGCCAAGGGAACTCCAGATAGGCGATCCTTTGCTGGACGACAATGAGCCTGTCACTATTGACTCGACCATACCCTCAATGCCTTTACCGGTCCCCCCATCGCCCAGCGCGGAAAACGTCACTATCCTCAATTCCGCGAGACGAGTCACGAGACCCACGCGGGTCACCGTCCGCGTCGAAAATCTGACGCGCTCCGGCAAGCCTTACGAGAACGAATTTCTGGTTGATACGAGGGCGATAGATTGCCTTGCTCCCGCCAGCGCGCTGCAACAAGCCGGCATTGCCGTGGAAGGGTGGGATGTCTACGAAATGGCTAATGGCGAAGTCCTCAACTACCCTTATGGTTTTTCCCGCCTCTCGTTCATGGGATCAAAAACAGTGGCCCAGATCATTTTCGGCCCGGAAGACGCGGAACCCATCCTCGGCATGGCGGCGCTCGAAAACGCTGGCATCGGCATCGATCCCGTCACGCGAGCGCTCAAGCGCATGATGGCCAAACCGTTGAAGCAAGTTGCCCGGGTGAATAAGGCAAAGCAGAATCCAGAATAATCCTACCTGCTTAGCAGGTAGGGTGGATAAAGCGCTATGCAGCGCAATCCACCAGCAATGATGGTGGATTGCGCTGCGCTTATCTACCCTGCCCCGTTCGGTAAAGTCTTTGATCGAAAAACGCCTAAGTTCTCCAACGCTCGGACTCACCGCCCACGACCTTATGCCTTGGCTTGGTCCAGCAGTTCCGAGACGAGTTCTGGCGGCAGCTTCAATTCCTTGGCCAGTTCGTCCAGATAGGCGCATTCCTGGGCGTTGTCGATGTTGATCGCCAGCAAGGAAGTGAGATAGATCTCCGCCGCTGCTGCGGGTGAATCCGCGCCCGCAGCAACTTCCTTGACGTTCAGCGGCTTGGCTAATTCATTCTTGACGAAATGCAACGCTTCGGGATCGAGATTGAGTTTTTGCAGGTAAGCATCAATCCTCGCCTGTTCGTTCTCGTCGATATGTCCGTCCGCCTTGGCGGCGGCGAGCATGGCCCTCAACAAAGCCAGGCTGCGTTGCTCCAGTTGCGGCCCGCTCAGGGTATTCGCCGCCGGGCCCGGAGCGGCGGCGGGCGCTCCCTCTTGCTTGGCTTGCCAATCCTGGAACGCCTTGTAGGCCAGCCCACCCACCGCCGCCAAGCTGCCCAGTTTCACCGCGACGCCGGTCAGGCCCCGCCCGGCGCTGGTGCCCAGCAGCAGCGCCGCGACGCCGGCAATGGTCGCCCCCTTGCCCATGCTCGACAACGCGGCTTCGCGTTCCGGTCCCTGGCTGGGGATGTTGAGTTTCTGCTCCGCCAGACTCTGGCCCTTGCTCGCCAACTCGCGGCCCGATTGCAAAAGTTGATCAAATAGTGCGCGAACGTCCATCCTCGTCCTCCTCGTCGTGATTTTCGGGTCAACCGTAGATGCACTTGTCTGGGAATAAGTTGTTTTACTTCACTTTTCGATGCGAAGCTCCACCTCGCAAAGTGTAATACCCATCAGACGAAAAAGCAGTAAGTTCGGCGGCCAATCGTCCCACCTCGATAAATTCCCGATCCGCTACCGGCGACGCCGGACGATCCAACATCACCACCGGAATTTGGAGTTGCCGTGCCGCCGCCAGCTTGGCCACGACTGCGCCGCCCCCGCTATTCTTGGCTGCCAGCACATCGATTCGATAATTCCGCAACAAAGCCGCTTCCTGTTTCAGCAAGAACGGTCCGGTGGCGCATAGCAAGGTCAGGCGAGGCGAAACGGGTGGCTCCGCCGCCAGACAGCGCACCAGCCAGTGCTGCTCCGGCGGGATTTCCGCCACATGGCGCAAGGGTTCCAGCCCGATGGTGAAAAAAGGGCGCTTGAACTCCCGCAGCGCCATCATCATCTCGATCCAGTCGGTCACAAAGCGCCAATCATCGCCGGGTTCCGGTTGCCACGCTGGGCGTCGGTAGGCCCAGAGCGGAATACCGGCCAACCCCGCCGCCTGCACCGCGTTCCGGCTGATGCGCGCGGCGTAGGGATGCGTGGCGTCGATCAGCAGTTCGATACCGTTCTCGCCCAGGAATGCCGCCAGACCTTCCGCACCACCGAAACCGCCGCCGCGCACCGGACAGGGTAAATCCGGCGCTCGGCCCTTGCCGGCGATGCTGTAGGTCACGGCATGGGACGGCGCCAGCATCCGCGCCAGCCCCACCGCCTCGCCGATGCCACCCAGAATCAGGATGCGCATCTTTTCTCATCATTATTCGAGAAAAGCCGAGAAATATTGCCTGATTTCATTGAGCGTATCCTCGGCGATCAGGGGAACCATGGTGGCGAAACAGTCAAGGCCCACCAACGCGTTAACGTTGGCATCTTCCATCGAAGCATCGCGCAGGCGCCGCACAAAGTCCCGGTTCACGATCGCAACCTCGGCATAAACTTGCGCCAACTTTTTGAGCCCGAAGTCGAAAGGCATCCCCTCGTCATGGCGCAGATATTGGGCGACCAGACACATAGAAACCATCCTGAAGACCGTCTCGGTGATCGTCGCAAAGGGAAGGTGGAACCGCACCATGGGTTTGAGAGGCTCCAGAATCGGGCAACCGCTCGTAGGCATGATGATGCCCAGGAGCGAAGTCAAACCCTGCTGAAGCGCGGTATCCCTTGAATAAACCCGCTCATCGGTCGTAACGATGACGCGCACCTCTTCGTAGGACATCGCATGGGTAAAGTGTTCGGCGATCTCCGCGAAGTTCAACGCCACGGGGCAGAACGGATGATCACGCGCGTCAAGTGAACAATTGGCGCACTGATTTTGGTTTAAAAAGGTCCAGGATGGTGGCCGGACGGGAGGCTCTGTCAAAAGACCAAGCGTTTTTCGGTCAAGGAAAACGTCGAACGTCTTGGCGATGCCGTTTTGAAAGACATAGGTGTAAGTGATCTTGAGAGCATCCTTCATTCAACCCCCCTCTGAAAGCCATGACCGGTTATAGTGCTCAAGCAAAACCAGCGTGACCGACCGACCGGCCCTCGCGGTCGGTGGCCCATACTTCCACCGCCACTTCAGGCGGCAGGATGGCGCGGGCCTGGGCGCGGGCCAGCGCGCAAATCCGGTCGCCCAGCGGCAAGCCCGCCGCCTGGGCCAGCGCCAACGCCTGCTGGCTGGTGTTGGCGGCGCGCATCGCCTCCTGCAAGGCCCCGTCCGCGCCCAGCGTTGCTGCCTCGACCGCCAACAACGCAAGATCGACACTGGAGCTGCGACTGTGCAAATCCAGATGGCCCGCCGCCAGCTTGCTGATCTTGCCAAAACCACCGGCCAGCGTGAGACGGGGAATCGGCGCGCGCCGCAAGTGCTTGAGCACCGCTCCGACGAAATCGCCCATTTCGATCAGCGCCATGTCCGGCAACGGGTAATGCGTTCGCATGACGTGCTCGGTGGCGGCTCCGGTGCAGGCGACAACGTGGGTAAGACCGTTGGCGCGGGCCACGTCGATGGCCTGCTGGATGGAGGCGACGTAGGCGGAGCAGGAAAACGGTCGGACGATGCCGGTCGTGCCGAGGATGGACAGCCCGCCGAGGATGCCCAGCCGGGGATTGAGGGTTTTCAGCGCCAGTTCCGCGCCGTTTTCAATTCCGACGGTCACCTCGAAGCCGCTGCGATAGCCCTGCTCGGTCGCCAGTCGCAGCAGGTGTTCGGTCATCATCCGGCGCGGTGTCGGATTGATGGCCGGCTCGCCCGGTGGAATCGGCAAACCGGGCCGCGTTACCGTCCCCACGCCCAATCCGGCGCGAAAGCGCACACCCGGCACTGTACTCAAAGTTGTCTGGGCGAAAATCAACGCCCCATGCGTCACGTCGGGATCATCGCCGGCGTCCTTGATCGTCGCCGCCTCGGCTCCTGTCGCCGTCAACCGGCAATATTCCAACCCGAACACGGGCCGCTGGCCCCGCGGCAGCGCGATTTCCACCCGATCGAGTTCAAGACCCGCCAGCAACCGATACGCCGCCGCCAGCGTGGCGGCGGTCGCGCAGGCGCCGGTGGTGTAGCCGTAACGCAGGGGTTGCCGGGTTTCGGGAGTTTCGGGGCGCATCAAACCGAACCAAGGTGGAAAATACCAAGCGCAAAACGGCTTACGCTCATTATCACGCATACAATGGATCGTTCACCCTCCGCCGTCGCTGGCGAATGGCCGCCCAAACTTTTTCGTGGAAGTAGTAAGCCAAGGTATTACAGGCTGGTTCCACCAAGGCGACCAAGCCGCCAGCTAAAATACTACCCGTCATTAAATACACCACCGTGAATGCCACGGTGACATGGACCAAGGCAAAGCTGAATGTTTTCATCATGGTGGCAACTCCTCAAGAATAACCGCAGCGTGTTGCCGTGCATAATAGGGATTTTTATCAATAGTTAAATTTAAATATTATTATTATTTAAATTTAACTTTACTATCGTAATCCGATCTTCTCCACCGGAATCCGCCATGACCGCCACCTGCTCCGCCCTGCTGATCAGCGCCCCAGCCTCCGGTCAGGGCAAGACCACCGTCACCGCCGGCCTAGCGCGCTATCACCGCAATCAGGGCCGCATCGTGCGCGTGTTCAAGACCGGGCCGGATTTCCTCGACCCGATGATCCTGGAACGCGCCTCTGGCCAGCCAGTTTACCAACTGGATTTGTGGATGGTCGGTGAACCAGACTGCAAGGCCCTTCTTTATCGGGCGGCGCGAGAAGCCGATCTGATCCTGATCGAAGGAGTGATGGGCCTGTTCGACGGCACGCCCTCAAGCGCCGATCTCGCTGATCTGTTTGGCGTGCCGGTGCTAGCGCTGATCAACGCGCACGCCATGGCTCAAACCTTCGGCGCTCTCGCTTATGGGCTGGCGCATTATCGCCCGGGGCTACCCTTCGCCGGGGTGCTGGCCAACCGGGTCGCGGGGCCGGGCCACGCCGAACTGCTGGCCGAAAGCTTGCCGCCGGACCTGCGTTATGTCGGCTGGCTGCCACGGGACGGCGCAGTCGCCCTGCCCGACCGTCATCTGGGATTGGTACAGGCCGCCGAAATCGCCGATCTGGAAGCGCGGCTGGAAAGCGCCGCCGCGCTCATCGCCAACACCGGGCTGGCCAGCTTGCCGCCAGCCATCTCCTTCCCCGCCGCGAGCGTAGAATCGCCGCCGCCCCTGCTGAAAAACGCGCGCATCGGGATTGCCCGCGACACCGCGTTCGCCTTTCTCTATCCGGCTAATCTGGACACGCTAAGGGCGCTGGGCGCGGAACTGGTGTTCTTCTCGCCGCTGGCCGACGCGGAATTACCAGCAGCGGATGCGGTTTACCTGCCCGGCGGCTATCCCGAACTGCATCTCGATACGCTGGCGGCCAACGAACCCTTGCGCGCAGCCTTGCGCCGCCACCACGAATCCGGCAAACCGATTTACGCCGAGTGCGGCGGCCTGCTCTACGCGCTGGAATCGCTGGCCGACAAGGAGGGCAACCGCGCGCCGATGTTGGGCTTGCTACCGGGTCACGCGGCGCTACAGTCGAAACTGGCGGGATTGGGGATGCAATCGGTGGAACTGCCGGAGGGGGAACTACGCGGACACACCTTTCATCATTCCCGGCTGGAAACACCGCTGACGCCACTGGCGCATGGCCGTCGCCAGCGCGATGGCAAACCGGGCGAGGCGGTCTATCGAGTCGGACGGCTGACGGCCTCGTATCTGCATCTGTACTTCGCCAGCAACCCGGAAGCGGCGGCCCAGTTGTTCCTGTCCTGAGCCGCCGCCAATTTTCAAGGCTTTGTTTCCACAGAGTTTTAAGCTCGAACGATCCTATTCGACCATGCTCGCCAGCAGAGCGTTGCCGCGAGCTGTCATCTCCTCGGCCTGCTTGAGCAGGTTGGCGAAGAAGTCCAGGCCCCCCTCCCAATTGTTCATCATCACATCGAGGCTGGCCGAATGGGCCTGACTGGTCAGGTTAATGAAGTCCCCGAACAACTGGGTGGGGTCGAAGAGGTCTGAGTTGGTCCGATTCATGCGAAGGCACTCCAGAATTTGTGATTTTCCCGGCGACCGGTTTTGCGCCCGACGCCATCAACAAACGATCATCCTGACCGGAAAAAAACAGCGGCGATCCCGCGCAAGGCGAGACCACAACCCGATTCTAAAGAAAAACCTCCGCGAATACAGCCATGGAATCAAGATTTTTGTGCATTGCAACCAAATCATGCAATATCGAACCGGTCGAAGGTCATGGTGAACTGGCCGCGACCGCGGGTCATGCCGCGCAGATCGGTGATGTAGCCGAGTAGCCGATCCAGCGCGCAATCGCAGTGAATGATCGTCATTTCGCCCAGCGTGGTCGTGTCCCGGATCACCGCCCGGCGGGACTGCAAATCGCCCAGCACCGCGCCGACATCGCTTTCCGGCGCCACCACTTCGGTGTTCATGATCGGCCGCAACACCAAGCCGCCCGCCTGGGCCAGCGCCTTGCGCGTCGCTTCCGCCACCGCCACCCGCAGCGCCGACGGGCTGGACGACGCGCCGAACAATTCCACCTCCAGCACCCGCACCGCCAGATCCTGCAACGCCGCACCAGTCGCAGGACCGCTAGCCAGCGCGTCCTCGGCTCCGCCCGCCGCCGCGTCCCGTTGCGCGGGATTCAATTCGACCCCCTCTGGCCGCACCCTCGGCGCAGCGTCGATCGCGATGCCTGCCCCCCGCAGCATCGGCGCCACCGCCACCCGCGCCCCGGCTTTCATTTCCAGCTTCTTGCCATCCGGCTGCTCGATCAGCCGGTGGAACAGGCTGCCCGCTTCCGCCGATCCGGCGATCGTCTCGCGGGTCACCACGTCGGGATTGCCGACCCGGATGTTGACGTTGAACTCCCGCCGCAGCCGCTCCCCGGCAATCTGCAAATGCAGCTCGCCCATGCCGCGCAGCACGCGCTGGCCAGTCTCCGGGTCCTCCTCGACCCGCAGGGTGGGATCTTCCTGCTGCAACTTGTCCAGCGCCTCCAGCAACTTCTCCTCGTCGGCGCTGGACTGCGGCTCGATAGCCAGCCCCAGCACCGGCTCGCGGGCTTCGATCCGCTCCAGCCACAGCGGATGGCCCGGCGCGCACAGCGTATCCCCGGTGGTGGCCCAGCGCAGCCCGGCCAGCAGCACGATCTGACCGGCGGTCGCTTCATCCAGCCGGGTTTTATGGTTGGCGTCCACCTCGAACAGCCGCGCCACCCGCTCCCGGCGCAGCGTCCCGTTCGGGCCGGGGATGGCGACCTCGTCGCCGGGCTTCAACGTCCCCCGATACAGCCGGGCGAACACGTGGCGGCGTCCCTCCCACATCTGCACCTTGAACGCCAGCGCTGCCAGCGGCTCGCTCGCATTCATCGCCACCCATTCCTCGCCGCCATCGGGCCGATGCGCCAGGCTCGGCGGCCGTTCGGTCGGGGCCGGCAACAAGCGCACCACTCCGTCCAACAGCGGCTGCACCCCCTGATTGCGCAGGGCGCTGCCGGCGAAACAGGGACAAACCTTGCCCGCCAGCGTGGCCTGGCGCAGCGCCGCCCATACCGCTTCCGGTTCCGGTTCTTCCTCGGCCAACACCCGTTCGGCCAGAACATCGTCCATTTCCGCCGCCGCCAGCAGCAGGGTTTCCCGGTAATGCCGCGCCCAATCCCAACTCGCCGCATCGCAAGGCGCCGCCTGCACGTCCTCGCCCTTGTCGCCGGTGAAGCGCAGCCGGGTCTGGTCAATGAGGTGAATCACCGAACCGTCATAATCGGGCGCGGGCACGGTCACCGCCACCGGCTCCGCGCCCAGCCGCTCGCGCACCGTCGCCATGGCGCGGTCGAAATCAGCGCCGGGCCGGTCCAGCTTGTTGATGAAAAACAGCGCCGGCAGATGAAACCGGGTGCGCTGGCGCCAGACCGTTTCGGTCTGGGGCTCCACCCCGCGCACCCCGTCCAGCACGATCACGCAGCCATCCAGCACCCGCATCGAGCGCTCGACCTCGATGGTGAAATCCACGTGGCCAGGGGTATCGATCAACTGGAGCAGATGGTCGAGCCAGGGCAGTCGGGTCACAGCGGCGGTGATGGTGATGCCGTGTTCCTGCTCCTCGGCCATGTAGTCCATGTGCGCCGCGCCTTCGTGGACCTCGCCGATCTTGTGGGAGGCGCCAGCGTAGTACAGCATCCGCTCGGTCAGGGTCGTCTTGCCGGCATCCACATGGGCGGCGATGCCGATATTGCGCACCCGCGAAAGGTCCGGAGCCTTGGACATGGGAATTCTCGTTCGGGAATAAGGGTCAGGGCGTGATCCGCCGGCATTCCAGATAGAACCGCTTCTCGTCGGCCTCGCCCATCGAGAAGGTCTTGCGGGGCAGAGTGCCATCGCGGATCACGGTGCGGAAGAAATCGTCCTTGGCCAGCGCCGGCAGATAAAAGCCGATGTTGCCGGGCTGGGCGCCGAGTTGCTCCAGCGTCTCCTCGCCGTGGATGTAGTCGAGCCGCGCGCCGGGTTGGCCGGGCAGATACTGGTCCAGAAACGCTTGCAGGCCGGCGACCGGCAACGTTAGGCGCGGCTGACCGATGGCCAACACGCCGTAACGGTTCTGGCTGATGAAGGCGATGACGTGGCGGCCGGGCGACCGTTGCATCTCCCGCCACGCCTGCCGCGCCGCCGTCCACGACGGGTAATCCAGCACCGCCAGCGTCGAGCCTTGCGCCGCGAAAAACTCCGCCAGCGCCGCCAGCAACCGGGCGGGTTCGACGGCGAACGCGACCCGGTGAATCGCCTCGAATTCCAGCCCTTCATCGTGCAGATTGACCAGCTCCACCAGCGCGTATCGGGCTGGATGAGTCATGATTGCCGCCGGATCGGGCGCGGCGCGCTTCAGGCTCTCCCAGATGATCTTGGCGGTGGCGAAGGAATGGTTGCCGTCGCCCATGGCGTACAGCAGCACCGGCTCATCGCTGACGCCGTAACGGGCGTTGAACCCCACCGGGTCCGCCAGCCGCGCCAACTGCTCAATCACCCATTGAATCAGCATGGGATGCTCGATCCGTCCGCCGCGCACCCGACCGCCGTTCATCATCAGCGGAACATCGTACAGGGTTTCCAGCGGCTCGGCGAACAACGGCTCGATCACCGTGCGGCCCGGATCATCAATCAGCACCATAACGTGCGGCAATTCCAGCAACGCGCCCTCGCGCACCCGAACGCGGGGCGGCAACCGTTCCAGAATGGTGCCCTCGGTGGGCCGAATCAGGGTTTTGGCGTCGGGGGTGAAATCGTAATGCTCCAAATCCAGCGCCACGATCAGGCCCTTGCGGGTCCGGCCCCGCGCCATCTCCCGCTCCACCCGCACCAGGCCGGGCGGTTGCGCGACCAGTACGCCCTCGGCCAGATAGCGGCGCATGGCGTCTTGAATGGCCGCGATCCGTTGGGTTTCGTCGGCCGCGCCCAGATAAACCTCCGGCAGGATCAGCCGCAACGTGGACGGCGCCTCGCCCACCAGCGCGTCCACCCGCTCCCAGTAATCCGGCTGCGAGGTGTACTGATCGCAGGCGACCACCGCCCACTTGCTCAGATCCTCGCCCGTCCGGGGCAAAAGCAGCGACGGAAGCTGTAAACCGATTCCAGCAAAATTCATCAACGGCATCTCTCCAGTGGCTAGCGCTGGCGGGCGCGACGAAAAAACCGGCGCAAGCTTAACAAAAAACGAGCGGCGCGCTTACCATCGGCGGCACGGCCGGCCACGGCGTACTATGATTCGATCAACCAAGCCTACCGGGTATCCCTCCATGCGCAAGCTGTTGAATATCGCCATCGTCATCCTCATCGTTGCGATCCTGCTGGGCGCCGGCGCCGGCGGCTATCTGTGGTACAGCACCAAACAGGAGGTGGACCGGATCGCGACGATGGCCAAACCCTTCGCTGACATCAGCTACGGCGGCATCGACGTATCGCCGACCGGCTCGGTGGGCGTCAACCGATTGCGGATCAGGCCCAATCTTGTCAACGATTCCATTTCCATCGGCGCCATCCGGCTCAACACTCCCAATTTCCTGGCCCTGCTCGATGTCCGCTGGCAACTGAGCCAAAATCAGTTGCCAAAATCGCTGGCGCTGTCGTTTCAGGATTTCGAGCTGTCGCTGAGCGGCGGCATTCTCGGCGGCGATCCTGCTGGCCGCGCTCAGGCAAACTCGCCATTCGATCACCTGGACGCGCTGGGCTGCGGGCCGATCACCGCGTTCGGCGTCGCCGAGTGGCGGGAAATGGGCTACGACCGGTTTGTCGGCAATATGGAAATCGGCTATCGCGTCGACTCCAAAAATAACGTGCTGGAGCTGCGCATGGACAGCAACATGCGAGACTGGGCGACGTTGAATCTGGAAATCGACTTGGCCTTGGCCAAGCCGCCGGAATCGTTGGCGGAACTGGCTCTTTCGCTCACGCCCAAGCTCGCCAAGCTGAACTTCGTGCTGCGGGACGACGGCTTCAACCAGCGCCGGAATGTCTACTGCGCCGCCAAGGCCGGCAAACCCGTTCCCGAGTACCTTGCCGATCACGTCCAGCGGGTGGCCGAGCGCCTGCGCGCCAGCGGCGTCGTCCTCGGACCCGGGTTGATCGCCGCTTACCAACGCTATCTGATCGAGGGCGGCGCCCTGGCGATCACGGCCATGCCCCCCGCGCCCATCGACCCCGCCGAGTTGCACGAATACGCCCCCGCCGACATCGTCAAGCTGCTTGGACTCAGGATGAAGGTGAACGAAGCCGCGGTCGACGACCTCACCGTGGACTGGGACGCCGCCAAGTTCGCCACGGCGCTGAATGTCGAACCGGAACAGGAACCGGAGCAGGAACCGGAAACAACCTCGGCGGCGCCGGTTCCTTCACCTCCCGTCGTGGCCGAGAGAATCTACCAGACCTATCACCCTACTCCGGTCGGTGAAGTGGGCCAGCATGTCGGCAAAATCGTGAAGCTGCGCACCACGACCGGCACGCAATATCGCGGCCGACTGGACGGCGTCGCGGAAGGCGTGATCCGCGTCACGTTGCGCAAATCCGGCGGCAGCGCGATGCTCTCCCTGCGCGCCAGCGAAATCACCGCGTTGGAGGTGCTTTACTAAAAGGTCGAGCGCCAAAGGCCAAAGGCTCCATAACGCGTTGCGCCCTTGGCTCTCCTTATCCGCGCACTATCTGAATCAGCAGCAGCACGAACAGCACCACCAGCCCCAGCGGAATCAGCGCCGCCGGCCAATCCTTCTTGGCGGCGCGGCTCCGTTCGATCGCTGTCTTGATGCCGGGCCCAAACCATAGAATCACCAGCACCGCCATCAATCCGCCCAGCAGGATTTCCCACCAAGCCGCTGTTTCCATCGCCGCCCCCCTCGTAAAAAATCGCCAACCCGACCGCTCAATCCTTGCCGCGCCCGCCGCCGGACGGAAACGCCGGTTGTGGAAACGGCGTCACGTTGTCGCCGCCCTCCACCGGTCGAACCTTGCTGACGCCTTCCCGCTCCACCTCGTCGATCCGCACCACGGAGTGCAGGGGAACGAAGGTGCGTTTCACGCCGGCAAACTCGTTTTGCAACCTCTCCTCGGCCGGGTTGATCAGCACGCTCGAACGTTCGCCGAAGATCAGTTCCTCGACTTCGATGAAGCCGTAAAGCTCGCCCTGATAGATCTCCCGGGCATAAAGTTCGTACAGCTTGCCCTGATTGACGAACAGGACGCGGTAAATGCTTTTGGTCATCTTGGACATGGAAGATCCGGCCATGGTCGGAAAGACGCCAATCTAATCCCGTTCGGCGCGGCGGGCAAATCCCTGCGCGGCCAAATCCTTCAAAAACCGAGCATTCGCGTCAACAAAGCCAGCTCTTACAAGCCAATCTCGCCAAGGTCTGGCTATATCGGCAAGTATCGTGCCGCCGACCCGCTCCATCATCGCGCACCTCCTCCTTCCCCTTGGCGAGGAAGAAGCCGAGGGTGAGGGTGTCCACTGGCGCTTACCCTGCGTCCGCTTTGATTGCCCGAGGAACACGTTATGAGCACGCCCCAGACTTTCGATCTCCGCCAGACCGTCTGCGTCAATCCCGCCACCGGCGATATCGTCGGCTATTCGCGGATGAACACCCCCGAGGAAGCGCGCGACGCCCTCCGCCGCGCCCGCGCCGCGCAACCGGCTTGGGCGGCGCTGCCGCTGGAAGAGCGGGTGCGCCATATTCTCCGCATCCGGGACTATCTGGTCGACAACGCCGACGCCGTCAGCGAAACCATCGCCAACGATGTCGGCAAAACCCGGGTCGAGGCGCTCGCCACCGAAGTGTTGCCCAGCGCCATGGCCATCGACTACTACGCCAGGAACACCAAACGCTTTCTCAGGCCGCGCAAGGTCCGCACCGGGTCGCTGCTGTTCTTGAACAAGCGCAGCCGGATTTATCGCATTCCCTTCGGCGTGATCGGCATCATCGCGCCGTGGAATTACCCACTTGGCATTCCGATGCATGAGATCGTGCCGGCGCTGTTGGCCGGCAACACGGTGATCTTCAAGACCGCCCCGGAAACCCAGATGGTCGGGCGCAAGATCGAGGAGATGATCCAGGCCGCCGGGCTACCGGACGGCGTGTTCATCCACCTCAACATTCCCGGCGCCATCATCGGCCAACTCCTGCTGGAGCCGGACCATCATGTGGACAAGCTGTTCTTCACCGGTTCGGTGCCCATCGGCAAGATTCTCATGGGCAAGGCCGCCGAAAGCCTGGTGCCGGTCTCGCTGGAACTGGGCGGCAACGACCCGATGCTGGTCTGCCCGGACGCTCACCTCGAACGGGCGGTCAACGGCGCGATGTGGGCCGGCTTGCAAAACAGCGGCCAGTCCTGCGGCGGGGTCGAGCGTATCTACGTCCACCGCGACGCGTACGAACCGTTCATCAACCTGCTCAAGCAGAAGGTGATGGCGCTGCGTCAAGGGCCGAACACCCACCACAATGTCGATATCGGCGCCATGTGCACCGAGCGCCAGCTCAAAACCATCCAGCGCCAAGTGGACGATGCCCTGGCCAAGGGTGCGACCCTTCTCGCCCAGGTCAAAATCGATCCTGCCCACGCCCACGCCAACTTCTATCCGGTCACGGTACTAACCAACGTCGATCACACCATGGCGTTGATGCGCGAGGAGACCTTCGGGCCGGTGCTGGGCATCATGAAGGTGGACAGCATGGACCGGGCCATCGAACTGGCCAACGACTCCAACCTGGGTTTGACCGGATCGGTGTGGTCCGGCAACACGCGCGAAGCCGTGGCGCTGGGCCGGCGCATCCATGCCGGAGTCATCACCATCAACGACCACCTGCTGACCCACGGCATGGCCGAAACCCCGTGGGGCGGAGTCAAGGAATCCGGCATTGGCCGCAGCCACGGCGAGTTGGGTTTCGACGAGATGACCCAGCCGCAGGTCGTCACCACCGAATTGCTGCACTTCGCCAAACGTAATCTGTTCTGGCATCCTTACGATGCGCAACTGTACGATGGCCTGAAAGGCGCCCTGCACCTGCTGCACGGCCGCGCGTTTGGAGATCGCCTGCGCGGTTTCTTCCATTTCGTCAAGTTGCTGCCTCGCATGTTTAAGGATTGAGGTTGCTCCCAATGCCAGTTCCCGCCTTCGATCCCGCTTCGTTATCCAAATACGCCACCGACCGGTCGATCCGCCGGGGCGAGGACTATTTCGGGAGCGGCGCGGTCGGAACGCTGGTGTTGCGCGGCGATAACTGGAAGCCGATGTCGAAGGCAACGCGCCCCGTCCCTACCGGGTGTGGATCGAATTCGACGCCAGGGGCGTGACCGATGCCACCTGCACCTGCCCTTACGAGTACGGGGGTTGGTGCAAGCACATCGTCGCCACCCTGCTGGCCTACGCCAAACAACCGGACGCAGTGGAAATCCGTTCACCGTTGGCGGAAAAGCTGGCGGCGCTGGATCGCTCGCAACTTCAGGCGCTCCTGCTGGAACTGGCGGATCGAATTCCGCGCCTGAGCGACATGATCGAAGCTACCCTGCCCTACGTCACCTTCACTGGGCCAACGGGAGCCGCCGCGCCAATGGCCGCCTCGGTGGACACCCGCGCGCTGCGGCCAAGCGTTCGCAACGCCATGCGCTCGCGCGGCGGCTGGGACGAGGACTACAGCGAGGACGGTTACGGCGTGGTGGATGACATCGTCGAACTGGCGGAGCAGGCCCAGCCCGCGCTGGATGCTGGCCATGGTCGCGCCGCCCTGGCGATTCTGGAAGCCGTCACCGATGAATTCAGCAAGCATTGGAAAATGCTGGAAGAGACCGGCGAGGAAACCAGCACCTTTTTCGATGGAACCGCGTCGCTCTGGATCGAAGCGCTGCTCGATCCCAGCCTGAGCGCCGACGAATGCGAACAGTGGGCGGGCCGCCTGGCGGACTGGGTCGAAGATTTCGACGAATCCGCCGCCGAGCCCCTGGAAAACCTGCAAATCGTCGTTCGACAGGGCTGGGACGATCCCAGCCTGGGCGCCATCCTATGTGGCGAAGACCCGCCGGGCGGCCTGTGGGGAGCCGATCCGCCCCCTTACGACTGGCGGGTACAAGTCAGTCAGGCACGGCTGCGGATTCTGGCGCGCACCGGCCAGGACGAGGCGTACCTCCACCTGGCCAGGGCCGAGAAGCAGTACGACCTTTACGCCCTCCATCTGCTGCAATTGGGCCGGGTCGAGGAAGCCACGCGCGCCGGGCTGGAACAGCCGTTGTCCGATGCCGGCGCGCTGGAACTCGGCGAGATCGAGCCGGCGTTCCAGGTGGCCGAGCACAGCCTGCAACGGCTGGATACGAGAGCACGGCAAGATGAAGAATTTTCGACGGTTGCGGAGCGGATGAGCGAATTCGGCCTGGACGATTCGCATCCCCAAAGCGAACTGGCGGCCTGGCTGCGCGACCGGGCCGCCGCTCACGGCCAAATCGAACGAGCGCGGGCGGCGGGCATCATCGCGTTTCGCACCGCGCCGGGTCTCGCCGCCTATCAGCGGGTAAAGCAGTTGGCTGAAGCGGACTGGCCTGATCTCCGCAAGGAATTGCTGGATTTCCTGCGGCGGGAAGCCCGCGTCAGCAACGAAACCAAAATCGAGATTTTCCTGTACGAGAACCTGGTTGAAGACGCCATCGGAGCCACCGAACGTTACACCTCGCCCCGAACCCTGGCGCGGGTCATGGACGCCGCCGTGAACCGCCAGCCGCAATGGGTGATCGCCCAGGCCCGCCGGCAGGCGGAGCCGATCATGGATGGGGCACAATCCGCCCACTACGAAGACGCGGTCCTGTGGCTGGGCAAGGTCAAGCAGGCGCATGAGGCGCTCGGTCAGCAAGCGGAATGGCGCGGCTATCTGGTCGCGCTGCGCCAGAAGCACCAGCGTAAATACAAGCTGATGCCTCTGCTGAAGACGCTTTGAAGCGCAATCTCACCCGTCCTGGCCCCGGCCACCCGACAGCGGTGGAAATTCGGGATGGGAAGAGTCCTGCTGCCGCACGGCGGGGTTGTAGCGGAGGCAGTTGGGCACGCAGGCGCACTCGAAGGCGATCTTCATCGGCGCGATCCGGCCCTCGTTCTTGAGCTGGAACAGCCTCGGCACCACCCGGTCGCGCAAGCTCTCTGGATCGATGGTATTGACATAAATCTTGGTGCCGCCCTCAAACCCGGCCGGCGTCGATACCCGCCACTTGAGCAGCACCCGCCACGGCACGGACACATCCACGTCCGGCGGTTTGTAATACCATTCCTCGTTGCAAGGAATCTCGGACCCGCTGGCGGCGTGGCAGGCATGGACCAGATCGGACATGCCGCGCAGTTCATCCGGGGAATGATTCCACGGCTGACTGCGCTCGCTCTTGGAAAAAATTTCCAGCGTGGGAAAACGATGACCAAAACCGGCAAAGGCGATGGCGTAATCGTTCTCGGCTACCACCAGGTTGCGATAGCCGGCGAAGTTGACCGCCGCTTCGTTGTAGAAGTTGGGATTGGTCCGAACCCGCTCCAACTCCACCTCGTTCTGGACCCCGCGCTCGTCGATGGCCACCAACTGCTTGTGGAGGTGATCGAAGGACGCGCCGGCTGGCTTGAGCCAATTCTGGAACACCGCGATATAACGGATATAGCGATTGTTGATGTAGAGATCGCGCATGGCGTCGATCGTGAAGCGCAGATATTGGTAATGTTCTTCCGGGGTCAGGGCGCCAGAGGACGCCAGTTGATGGTCATGAGTGGCGCCGTCGATGAAATGACGCCGGGCGACGATCACTTCGTGGCCGCCGCCGAAGAAGGCGTTGGCGAACTGGAGCCGCTCGTCCAGGGACATTCGATCCCAAACGGCTTCGTCCACCCCGGCGGCCTTCAAGCGTTGTTCCACCACCTTGAGGACATGGTAACGGCCCGCTTCCGAAGCCAGATAGTTGCGCTTGTGTGCTTCGAGCGCGTCCGGCAGCTTATAGCCGAAGTTTTTCTGCCAATAGTCGAAGGAGACGATCTCGAACAGGTTGGGGATGCGGCGAAACTCGGCTACCGTGTCGAATAGCGCGTCGAAGGGAAGGTGACGCAACGTGGTAAATTTGTCGTCGATCTTGACCAACCGCGCCTTCTCGGGCGGCGTCTCCAGATAGTGCCGGGCGCAAAACGCGCAATGCGCGTCATGCCGGGCCGGATCGAGGGGAAGGGGGGCATGTGAACTCACCCCCAGTGGCCGGTTGCCCCGACCCGGAACGGTCCACACCTCCGTGCCGGTGAACGGATTGACCTGCTTGATGGTCCCATCGGCCATCCGCAGCAGATAACTGGATTCGGGAATGGTCCGCAGCGACATGTCGAAGTTCACCTCATTCACAAACGAAGATGGGCGGAATGATAGGCCATAACCTCCAGGCATACCGCGGTCCGTCGAGCAAAGCGAATGGTGGTTCGTCTCACGGAAATAGAGTATCGTCAAAAATGCGGAAAAGGTGAAATACGCCAAACCGCGTCGCGTCGCCAACCTTCGCTTTTTACTGCTCTCTTCGACACCGTCAATCTGGATCAGGATCGTACCGATGAACCATCCCCCCGTCACCCGCGCGCTGTTCGACGATTTCATGGTGCCCAACTACGCTCCGGCGGCGATCATCCCGGTGCGCGGCGAAGGCTCGCGCCTGTGGGATCAGGACGGGCGCGAATACATCGACTTCGCCGGCGGCATCGCCGTCACCGGCCTGGGTCACGCCCATCCCAAGCTGGTCGCGGCGCTGACCGAAC